>ERZ761602.7835-NODE-7835-length-11075-cov-10.536025_pt1 | contig 11075 bp, 9 predicted proteins | sample MGYA00512165_ERZ761602 | MGnify/ENA primary metagenome ERZ761602 (study PRJEB28899, sample SAMN02445085) | bioreactor sludge metagenome | biome: EBPR sludge; isolation source: Thorneside wastewater treatment plant | place: Australia: Brisbane, Thorneside... | reverse complement strand
ACCTTCGCTCGGTCGCATTCGAGCTGAACGGCTCGCTCAAGATCGATTCGATCGTACGTGTCAACGCCGCTGCCCCGGCCACTCCGGCACCGACCCCAACCCGCGGACGGCAGCCGCGGCCGACCCCGACTCCTCGTGGGCCGGAGGTCACATTTGTCCAAGATCAGGTGGGCGTCTCAGACCTGGGCCCGAGCGTCCGCATCGACCTCGGCGAGCAGGTTACGAAGGACACGCCCGTAACGCTTCGCTTCAAGTACAGCGGAGTTTTGAATACGCCTTCAGGCGGCCCGCTTCTCAATAAGCGGCTTGCATACATCGGCGAAGCGAACGGCTATCTCTTTTACGCGGCACGCTGGTTCCCGTTTCACGATTACGCGGCCGACCGGGCAACGGCGGACATCACGGTGACGCTTCCCGGAGCGTTTCAGGTCGTCGGGCACAGCGATACCGATGTGCCGGCGGCACCTGCAGGAAAGTATCGGTTCATTCAATCGCGGCCGGGTCTCGTCGGTAACCTTGCATACGGCCGATACACGAACCGCGACCTGCAGATCGGCGGCTACGAATTGAAGTTCTACACGCGGCCGGGCAGCACCGAGAACGTCGAGGCATATGCCGAAACCATCGGAAAGGCGCTCGAATATTACACAAAGCAATTTGGTGAGCCCGAGATGGGCCGCGACCTCGCTATAGTCCAAATCGACGATGAAAGCCTCGACTTCTACTCGGGTGCCGGAATCACGTTCGTCTCAGACCGGCAGTTCACCGAACCGAGAAACGTGACCGAAGAGCGGCTCCAACGCGAGGCTGCATATCAATGGTGGGGACACACGGTCGGGCTCAAGTCGTTTGACGATGCCTGGATCTCGCAAGGGCTTGCCGAATACAGCGCTTTTGCATTTCGCGAAGCGAACGCTACCGGTGCACAGCTCGATGGGCTCCGCCGCGAATTGGTCGAAAAATCGCTGACCTTTGAACAGACGGCCTCGCTGCTCCGCGCACCGGCGAACCTCGACGACCAATCGACCGCATACAAGTACATAATGTACGGCAAAGGTGCGATGGTCTTTCGGCTGCTCCGCGAAACAATGGGCATGCAGAAGTTCGATCAGCTTCTCAAGGCCTATCTTGAAGAATTCCGCGGCAAGAACGCCTCGATCGACGAATTCGAGCGGCTGACGTCGCGCATTGCCGGGCAGAACATGCGCTACTTTTTTGCCCGCTGGGTGGAGAGCACGGGCGTGCCGGAATTCACGGCCGACTATGTGATCCTCCGCAACCGGGCCGGCAAGTTCATCGCCCGCGGGACGGTAAAGCAGAACTACGACAACCTCCGGCTGCCGGTCGAGATACAGCTTAAGTTTGAGGGCGAGAACGGCTTCAAGACCGAGCGGCTGCAGATAGACGATGCAAGCGCCGACTTCAACATGGAAGTGGACGGCAAGCCGCTGGAGGTGATCGTCGATCCCGGGTTCAAGTTGCTCTGGGTCTCGCCTGAGCTGCGGGTTACCTCGATCGCGAGGCGGGGTATCGAGCTTTTCAAGGAAGGCAACTATAGCGAAGCGCAGACTCAGCTTGAGAACGCTCTGAAGCTCGACCGCTCGAACTCGTGGATCTATTACCACCTTGGGCTGCTTTTCCTTGAGCAGCGCAATTACGAGCTGGCCAAGGAGAACTTCCGGGCCGCGCTCGTCGGTAATCTCAATCCGCCGTGGCTTGAGGCTTGGGCAGAGATCAAGCTCGGCAATGCCTACGACGCACAGGGCGACCGGACACGGGCCATCGCCGCCTACGACCGTGCGGAGAAGACAGGCATCGAGTATGACAACGCACCCGACGCCATCGCCCGGTTCAAGGCGACGCCGTACGATCCGCGGGCGGGTGATGTCAATTGATTTGGTTTGATCAGAGTTCGAAGACGGCCATTCGAAAACTCTGAGCACTCCGCGTAACCTCAGCGGCCTCTGCGTTTGATTCAACTAAACGCAGAGGCCGCCGTGTTTTTCGCAGAGCTCGCTGAAAGCCCAGCATTCTTCCTTATCCTTGTCGCGTTTATTTCAGCAAGCTTTCGGCGGCGGCCTCGCCGGTCTCGATAGCGCCTTCCATAAAGCCTTGCCAATCGGCGACGTGTTCTCCGGCGAAAAGAACTTTCAGGTGCGGACGGGCGAGGACCGGTCGGACGCCGAACCACTGGCCCGGCCGATAAAGCGCGTAAGCGCCTTCGGTATATTCATCCCGCTGCCACGCGTAGGAAGCGATGCCCTTGGCGAGCCGCGGGGCTTCGTCATTGAAGTCGTGAAGGTCGCGGGTGATGATATTCATCCGGCGGGTATCATCCTGCGAGGCAAGGACGTCGGCTTTTTCGCCGATGGCGTACGCGGTGAGAATCCCCTGGCGGCCCGGTTGGTTTTGCGTTGAGTGGAAGTAATAATGCGAGGTCATGTCCGTGACCATTGAGAAGTTCTCTTCCTTCCAGAAGCGGTTCTCATAGAGCACAGAGTTCTTGATGATCCGGGCATAGATCAGCCGTTCAGCGGCCTGCTGCTGAGCAGCCGGAAGCGGCGGGTTGAACTTGATCTTGCGGAGCGAAGCGACCGGTGCGGTGCATATGCAGGCATCGGCGGTGAACGTCTCATCGCCGGCCTTTACCGTTACGATGCCGCGACGCTGGTTGATCTCGGAGACCTTCATCCCGGTACGGATATTCGCTTCGCCGATGCGGCGGGCAAGCTCATTGACGAGCCGTGAGTTGCCGCCCGTCAGTTTATAATCCATCTGGTTCTGCGTCTTGCCTTTGACCTCGGGCTCCTCGTTGGCGGCGTATTCGGCGAGTGCTCCGAAGGCCGAAACGTGGCGGATCGATTCGCCAAAATCGGTGCTGTCCGCGAGCTCGCGAAGGATCAGGTCGGGCTGCGTAAAGCCGGCGTCCGAAAGATGCGTCCACCAATCCTTGCGGTCAAGCATCCGCTGCTGAGCGGGAGTGAGCTTTTCAAAACCCTGAAGCAATTTGTCGAAGGCGGAGTTAGCCTTTGCAGAAAAATTCCATTCGCCGGGGCGTGAAACGCGGCCGTTCTGCATTAGGAAATCATTGAACTGATGTTTCTGAAGCGGGAGGTTGAAGTCGCGGCAGAGCGACCTCACACGCTCGTGGCTTTCGCCGACCCATTCGGCACCGAGTTCGCAGATCAGGCCGCCGCTGTCCGGCATCGTGTGCGAGAAAACACGCCCGCCGACCCGGTTGCGAGCCTCAAGGATTGTAACTTCCCAGCCGGCATTCTTCAGCCGAAACCCGGCCGCAAGGCCCGCCAAACCAGATCCGACGATAACGCATCGCTTTGTGCGGCGAGCCTGGCCGAAAACACACTGCGACCCGATCGCAAGTCCCGCGGTCGTCGCACCCAAGATCTTTAAAAAATCACGGCGGTTTGTATTTTGTTTCATAGCCTACGCAGTCTTCTTTAGGGTTTCTTCGATCTCTTTCGCTGTCGTACGGGCGGTGCGGCCGACTCCGATGAGAGTTGCCGAGGCGAAACCCGTCCAACTGCCGTAGCCGACGAGCCACAGGTTTGGCTCTTTTTCCGAACGCGTTCCGGATACTTTAACACGGCCGTTGTTTTCGACAACACCGAGAGGTGCAAGGTGATCGAGAGCGAACTTGAACCCGGTGCACCAAATGACGACGTCGATCGCTTCGGGTTCGTCGCCCTCTTGCCAGACGACGCCGGTCTCAGTAAAGCGGACGAAAGGTCGCCGCGATGCGAGCCGCCCGGCGTCTCGAGCTTCGCGGACGGGTTCGACCATGACGATGCTGCCGAGCAGGTCGTATGACTTTTTCGTCCCTGTGGCTCCGGTCGTTAGTGCTTTGTACTTTTCGCTCGCGGCATCAAAGAGAACCCTGCCATCGACATCGTCCGGTAAGAAGTTTGGCTCATCAAGCGTAACCCAAGTAGCATCGGCAACCAGTGAAACCTCGGCGAGGATCTGCGCACCCGAGTTCCCGCCGCCGATTATCAGAACCCGCTTTCCGGCAAATGCATCGGGTGATTCGTAGTTTGCGGAGTGTATCTGGACTCCGGTAAAAAGCTCGCGGTCCGGGTAGCTAGGGATAAATGGCTTTTGCCACGTTCCGGTCGCGCTGACGACAGCTTTTGCAAAAATTACAGAATTCCGAGTTTCGATAGCAAAGTGACCGCCTTCCCGCTTTACGGAAGTTACGGTGACCGGCCTGCGGATCGAGAGTTCGTAACGCTTTTCGTACTGGCGAAGGTAGCTCAACACCTCGTCGCGGGTCGGATATTTATCAACCCCGCCGCCGGGCATCAGCCAACCGGGAAGCGAGCTCCACTGTGCCGGCGAAAAGAGCCGCAGCGAAGGCCAGCCATGTAGCCACGCTCCGCCGGGTTCGTTTTGTGCGTCGAGAATTATGTAGCGAAGTCCCGAGCGGCGTAGATAATACCCTACCGCCAACCCGGCCTGCCCGCCGCCGATGACGACCACGTCGAATTCATTTTCTTTCAGAGCGGGCATTGGACGCAGAGCTCAGCGGATCAATCTGTATCGGCGAATATCGGCCGGCTCGGCAAGCAGATCGCCAAGCTTTTCACGAGCCGCCGTAAGATGTGCGGATTCGAGATGTGCATCAAGCGAAGCATCGTCCGTCCATTCCTCGATGAAGGTAAAGTCGGTCGGGTCAGCGGTATTCTGATGGAGTTCGTACTTGATGCACCCGGCTTCAGCACAGGTCGGTTCGATCAACCCAATCAAGACCTCACGCGTCTCATTGATGCTATCAGGTCTTGATATCAAGTGTGCGACTACTTTTAGTGTCATGGTTTTGAGTCGGTGATGAATGGCTCGCTAGGAAAGACCAAGTTCTTACTACTTTCAAGGATAGTCGACCAATCTCAACCCGTCGATGAAACGAAAATCTTTCCTGTTGATGGTCGCAAGCGCGGAACCGCAGTCTAAGGCTGTCACTGCAATCAGCGAGTCGGCCACTTGTAAATTGTGGCTAAGGTAATACTCTTCGATCAATTTTGACGCGAGTCTGGATATCTCGGGGGTGACGTCTACAACGGGAAAACGTGAAAGAAATGTCCTGATCTCTTTCTGATGGCGTTTGTCTCTTGATCCGACAAGCAACTCAAGTTCGGTGATAACGCTTATCAGCAAGACGTTTGAGCGTCCGCTCATCCGAAGCCAATTCGCAGCCTCATGGTCTCCTCGAGAAAACTGAATGAGAATATTCGAATCGACAAGAATCATCGTTGCGACCTTCTCTGAGGACCCCAATGCTCTCGTCTGATCTTTCGGACCCATTCAACAGCGTCAGCCATATCCTCTCGATCAGCCCACATTCCGAAAAATGGCTCTTCTTCAAGCGGTCGCAGCTTCTGTTTCGGTTTGTCGGATCTTGAAGTATATTGCTCGCGAATTTTTGCGATGAACTGCTCGATCTTTAATCTTGCCTCCGCCGGCAAAGAACTGTACTCCTCTAACAACTCTTCGTTCGTCATCACAGAATAAGAATACTACCGTTTCAGCGGCTTTTACAAAGATTTTTCCGGTCAGATGATCGTGGTCACGATCTCGCGGATCGAGCGCTGAAGTTCGCGGTCGTCGGTTATCGGCGAGCAGATGGCGACCTCGGCGGCGTCGATGGGGGCGATGCCTTTGGCGATCATCTGGGCGGCATAGATCAATAGCCGCGTTGAGACGCCTTCTTCAAGGCCGTGGCCGCGGAGGTTCCGCACCTTTTGCCCGATCTTGACGAGGTCGGCGGCCATTTCAGCATCGATGCCGCCTTCTTTCGCGACGATCGCGGTTTCAGCCTCGGCTTCCGGATAATCGAACTCGAGCGAGACGAACCGCTGCCGGGTCGATTGCTTCAGGTCCTTGAGGATCGACTGATAACCGGGATTGTATGAGACCACGAGCATGAACTCCGGCGGGGCCTCGATCACCGTTCCGCGTTTTTCGATCGGGAGCCGGCGGCGGTCGTCGGTCAGCGGGTGAATGATCACGACCGTGTCCTTGCGGGCCTCTACAACCTCGTCGAGGTAACAGATCGCCCCGGCACGGACGGCGGCCGTCAGCGGCCCGTCGTGCCAAACGGTCTCTTCGCCCTCGAGCAGAAAACGGCCGACGAGGTCGGTCGAGGAAAGGTCCTCGTGGCAGGCGACCGTTATCAGCGGACGCCCGAGCCGATGGGCCATATATTCGACAAACCGCGTCTTGCCGCAGCCCGTCGGGCCCTTCAGAAGCGCCGGAAGCTTGGCCGCATAAGCCGCCTCGAAAAGTTCGACCTCTTTGCCTATGGGCAAGTAAAAGGGCTCATCGGCTACCCGGTATTGTTCGACCGCAAGTTCCATTAGGAAAATTATAGAAAGAAACGGCTCGAGATGCACACGAAAGGACCCGGGCGGTTCGAAGGCCCGGGTCCTTGATCGCGAGGCTGCTCGTCATCTTCAGCCCTTGAACTTTGACCAATCGCCGCGGATGGCGAGCGTTACGCCGGCCGTCTGGAGATTGACGAAAAGCGTTGAGCCATCCGGCGAAAAGACCGAGCCGGCAAATTCGCTCCGCGGAAATTCGGCCGAAGCGTTGCGGGCAAAATCGGCGATCTTGCCTTCGGCCGTCAATATCCGCAGGTGGTTTATCGACTGCTGGCCGGCGTAGTCGCTGTCTTCGCAGATGAAGGTCAGCCCGCTCTTCGGCATCATGCAGATGTTGTCCGGCATATGGAGGACCTTCGGGTCGGGCGATTCGAAAAGCAGCTTGAGCCTTCCGCCGTCGCGGCCAACGGGCTCGAACATCCAGACCTGGCCGCCCTTGTTGTCGCCGCCGCTGGTCGCCGTAAAGTGAACGCGACGCTCCGGATCGATCGCGCACCCCTCGAGCCGGGCGAACGAGGCCGCTCCTTTGCCAAAGCCCTCTTGAAAAACGGCGTTCGGTTGGGTATCGGCGGCTTCCGGGTCGGGGTCGTTGATCGTCACCCAAACGGTCTCTAGCACATCGCCCATCTTCAGACCCGAGCGGGTATCGAACTTCGGCTTGTCTTTAACGGCGAGCACCTGGAGCGTTCCGCCCTCGGCAAGCCGCTTGTTTCGCTTTGGAATGAAGCGATAGAATCCCGAAGGGTTGTAATCCTCTGTGAGGTAAACGATACCGGTCTTTGGGTCGACCGCAACCGCTTCGTGGACGAACCTTCCCATTGCCTTGAGCGGCACAGGCGGCACCTCAGAGTTTGCCGAGGCCGGCACCTCAAAGCAATAGCCGTGCGGAACCGGGTATCCGCCGGTCTTAACGCCACGCGAGTTGGTTATCTCTGTTCTTCCGATGGTCGTTTCTTCGCAGGTGATCCAGCTTCCCCAAGGCGTTGGGCCGCCGGCACAATTCACCAGCGTGCCGGAAAGGCTTACAAAATCGCGGATGAGCGTGTTGGTTTTCGGGTCGATGACCAGCGTCGTTGTACCGCCGCCGGCCATCGGGTCGTAGTGATTCTTTAAGCCGATAGCGGAGCCTTCGCGGGGAACACGGCCGTTCGTCACCTCGTGGTTCCGGACGATGCGAAGCTCCTTGCCGACCCGGAACGTCCATTGCCCGTCGTGGGCAGGCGGTGTCGTCCGGCCGTCTGACATCTTCGTGCCGCGTTTGCCGAGGACGTTGTATTCAAAGCCCTTCGGCAGGGCGAGGAACGTCTCGCCGGTATTCTTGGCCGCCGTGGGGAAAAGCTCGCCAAAGCCTGCTGCACGAAAAGCGGAAAGGTCTCCGGTTTGAAGAAATGCCTCTGCCCGCCGCCCGAGCGACGTACCGGCAAGGGCGACTCCGCCGGTGAATGCGGTTAGGTTTGCGAGAAACGATCTCCTGTTCATAAACTCTCCTCGGATGTTTGGCAGGTAAAACTCAGATTAACTCTTCTACGGTGCTCATTTCAATAGTTGCACTCCGGTGTGAATTTGATATGAATTATTAGCTGTGATGACGATAAAGCAGGCCGCGACGGCACAGGACATCGAAGTAGTGCGTGAGCTTTTTCGCGAATATGAGGCATGGCTTGGGCTGAGCTTGTGTTTTCAGGGTTTTGAGGAAGAGCTTGCAACGCTGCCGGGCAAGTATGCTCCGCCCGAGGGCAGGCTTTATCTGGCAAGTGTCGGCGAGGAACCGGCGGGCTGCATCGCCTTGCGGAGCCTCGGCGACGGCATCTGCGAAATGAAACGGCTTTACCTGCGTGAGAATGCGCGCGGGCTTGGGCTCGGGCGGCGGTTGATCGAGCAGGTGATCGCCGATGCCCGCGAGATCGGCTACCGGAAAATGCGGCTCGACACCTACCCGCCAAAGATGGGAAAAGCCGTCAGCCTTTATGGGGCCCACGGCTTCCACCCTATCGACGCCTATTACGACAACCCGCACGGCGACACGCTCTTCATGGAGCTCGACCTTTAGGACTACTCCATTCCCTGGCCGAAGGACATTCCGTATTCCTGCGGTGAGGGCGGATCCATTCTGAAGTTGTCCGTGTCGATGGCCGGGAAGACCTGCCGATAAGCAAACGCCCAGGCGGCCCAGAAAAGCGGCAGGACGAAGAACACGCCGATACACAGGGCAAGCAAGCCGAGCAGGGCGATCAGCCCGAGAAGGATCGAGGTTACGATCACACCGCCAACGTTGCTCCAGGCGGCTTTTGCGCTTAGGGTAAGTGCCTCGATAGGGCCGATGTTGTGCTCGGCGATGAGCGGGATCGCGAACGCGAATGAGATCGACCAAACCATCGTCACGATCAGAAAGACCGCGGCAAGTATGAAATAGACCGCCGAGATGCCTTCGGCGAGCCCCGGTGCGGAAGACTCCTGAAAGAAGTTACCGCCGCCGAGCGAGCCCGTTCCCTGCTCGATGAAGATCGTCGAGATGTTCATCGTCGTATCGATGATCTGCCAGATGATGCCGGGGATCGATTGGACAAGCCCGACGACGAGGGCCGGCAAGAACTTCTCAAACCCCTTGAACATCATCCCAAAATCGACCGATTCGCCCCGCATATCGCGGAGCAGTGTGTAATAAACTCCGGCCAGCACCGGGCCCATCAGGATGTAGTTGATGCAGGGAATACACGAGACGATGACCCAGGTCAGCAGCGAGATGGCGAAGTACATCCAGTATTTCGGCTTGATGAGATTCCAGCCATTGCTGATGCACCCCGAGGGGTCGATCGCACCGGGATAGTATTGAATGTTGGACATAAGCGGGAAGAGGTCCGAGGCCTTTCTAACGGCCGAACCAGGTCAGTGTATAAGCCGGCGGAATGTTCTTCACGATCAGCGGGCTTCGCCGCGACCGGCCATAACGCTTGCGCATAAAATCTCTCAGCTTGATGGCCGAGGGTGAATAATAGCCGTGTGCGTACTGATACATCCGGAACATACAGCCCTCGGTCATCAGCTTTTCTACCTCGCCAAGTATTTTCCCGCCGACCTCATTCGGAAGCGAGACGAAAGGAAGGCAGCAAACGATATAACCGACGCGGCCTAGGCCCGAACGGCGATGTATCTCGGCAAGGCTGGTCGCATCGCCGGTGACGATATTCAGCTCGTGGAAACTGCCGCGAAGCGAACGAACGAGCGAAGGGTCGATCTCGATACCGAGGTAATTCTCCGAGTTTGCACCGGCATTTCGAAGCTGCTTTGTTATAGCACCTGTACCGACACCGAGCTCCAGAACGACGTTCTCAGGCCCGGGCTCGATACCCTTGACCATTGCGCGGGCAAGCTCCGGCGAGCTCGGGGCAATGGAGCCGACCGAGGTCGGGTTTTTCAGAAATGCCTGAAAGAACTGAATGTTCTCGTTCATAAAGCTCAAGCGGCGGGAGCGGCCGTGTCGGCCCCGGCATCTGCCGCTTCAGATGTATCGACGACGGAAATCTTATAATCACACGCCTCGTTTTTGCAATAGCGGACGGTGCCTTCTTTCTTTGTGGTCTTTTCGAGCGTTAAGGGCGCGCTGCACTCGGGACATGGTTCGGCGATCGGTTTATCCCAGAAAACCTCGTCACATTTCGGGTAATTTGCACACCCGTAAAAGGTCTTTCCGCGCTTCGATTTCTTGACCGCGATATCGCCGCCGCACTTCGGACAAGCAACGCCAATGGTCTCGCGCTTGATGTAGTCGCACTTCGGATAATTCGAGCACGAGATGAACTCACCGAAGCGGCCCTGCCGGCGAACAAGCTGGCCGCCGTCCTTGGGGCACGTCTCGTTGATCGGCTCGGGCGGAGGAGCGGGCTTCTGGTCGCCTTTAGCGATCTTGCGGATATTCTTGCACTCCGGATAACCGGTGCAGCCGTAGAACGGGCCAAAGCGGCCTTTCTTCAATGCCATCTCGCGGCCGCAAAGCTCGCATGGCGGCACGGCCTCTGCTTCGCCGGATGCGCCCTCGGCCGTTTCGCTCGAACGCTTGCTCGCTACCTCGCGGGTATTCTTGCACTCGGGATAATTCGAACACGCCAGGAACTGCCCAAAGCGGCCGAATTTGATGACCATTCCGGCACCGCATTTTTCACAAACCTCATCGGTCGGTATCGAGGTCTGCTTCTTGTTCTTGATGTTCTCGACCGCGTGCTCGAGGTCCTTTGCGAATTTGTCGTAAAAACCGCGGAGAGCGTTGCGCCAATCAAGTTTGCCGTCCTCGATGTCGTCGAGGGCGAGCTCCATCCTCGCTGTGTATTCGGCGTTGAATATGTCGTCAAAACTTTCGAGTAGCAGGTCGTTGACGGTCGTGCCGAGCGGTGTCGGGTGAAAGCGACCCTCGATCTTTTCAACGTACTCGCGATCCTGGATGGTGGTCATGATGGCCGCGTAGGTCGAGGGACGGCCGATGCCTTTTTCTTCGAGTGCTTTGACGAGCGTTGCCTCGGAATATCGCGGCGGCGGCTCGGTAAAATGCTGATTCGGCGTGATGCCGTTGAGCTTTAACTGCGCGCCTTCCGAGACCGCCGGAAGCCTACGTTCGGCATCATCGTCGTCTCCGTCCTGCGGTTTGTCGTCGCGGCCTTCCTGATAGACCTTGAGAAAGCCGTCAAA
>ERZ761602.7834-NODE-7834-length-11077-cov-5.080566_pt1 | contig 11077 bp, 8 predicted proteins | sample MGYA00512165_ERZ761602 | MGnify/ENA primary metagenome ERZ761602 (study PRJEB28899, sample SAMN02445085) | bioreactor sludge metagenome | biome: EBPR sludge; isolation source: Thorneside wastewater treatment plant | place: Australia: Brisbane, Thorneside... | reverse complement strand
CGGGCGGCCGCTGCTGGTGGGCTGGTCGCGCAAGGGCACGCTGGGGCAGATCACCGGGCGGCCGGTCGGCGAGCGGCTGGCGGCCAGCGTCGCCGCCGCGCTGGCCGCCGTGGCGCGCGGTGCCGCCATCGTGCGCGTGCACGACGTGGCGGCGACGGTGGACGCGCTGAAGGTCTGGCGCGCCGCCGAGCAGGGCGGCGTCGATCCGGCCTGAGCGCAGCGCCGGCTTCCGCCGCCGCGGCGCGCGGGCGCCGCGCGCGAGAACATTCGTACACAGGCGTCGGTGCCGGCGGCCGGCAGCGGTCGCCGCCGGCCCGACAATCGCCGATTCGCACAGGACTCCCCCCGATGAGCAGAACCTACTTCGGCACCGACGGCATCCGCGGCACGGTCGGCCAGGACCCCATCACCCCCGACTTCATGCTGCGCCTGGGCCATGCCGTCGGCCAGGTGCTCAGGCGCGACAGCGCGCGGCCGACGGTGGTGATCGGCAAGGACACGCGCATCTCCGGCTACATGCTGGAGTCGTCGCTGGAGGCCGGCTTCGCGTCCGCCGGCGTCGACGTGCTGCTGTCCGGCCCGCTGCCCACGCCCGGCGTGGCCTACCTGACGCGGGCGCTGCGCCTGGACCTGGGCGTGGTGATCAGCGCCTCGCACAACGCCTACCCGGACAACGGCGTCAAGTTCTTCTCGGCCCGCGGCGAGAAGCTGCCCGACGAGTGGGAGCAGGCGGTCGAGGCCCGCCTGCAGCAGCCGCCGCAGTGGGTGGACAGCGCCGGGCTGGGCCGCGCGCGCCGCCTGACCGACGCCAGCGGCCGCTACATCGAGTTCTGCAAGAGCACGGTGCCGCACAGCCTGTCGCTGCGCGGGCTGAAGCTGGTCGTCGACGCCGCGCATGGCGCCGCCTACCACGTGGCGCCGGACGTCTTCCACGAACTGGGGGCCAGCGTCGTCAAGATCGGCTGCAGCCCGGACGGCCTGAACATCAACCAGGGCGTCGGCGCCACCGCGCCCAAGGCGCTGGTGCAGGCGGTGGCCGAGCACCGCGCCGACTACGGCATCGCGCTGGACGGCGACGCCGACCGGCTGCAGATGGTCGACGCCGAAGGCCGCCTGTACAACGGCGACGAGCTGCTGTACGTGATGGCGGCCGACCGGCTGGCACGCGGCGAGGCGGTGCCCGGCGTCGTCGGCACCCTGATGACCAACATGGCGGTCGAGCAGGCGCTGGCGCGCCAGGGCGTGCGCCTGGTGCGCGCCAAGGTCGGCGACCGCTACGTGCTGGAGGAACTGGCCGCGCGCGGCTGGCAGCTGGGCGGCGAGGGCAGCGGCCACCTGCTGGCGCTGGACCGCCACACCACCGGCGACGGCATCGTCAGCGCGCTGCAGGTGCTGCAGGCGGTGCGCCGCAACGGGCGCTCGCTGGCCGGGCTGCTGGAGGGCGTGGCGCTGTTTCCGCAGGTGCTGATCAACGTGCGGCTTCCCGATGGAAGCGACTGGCAGCGCAACGAGGCTCTGGCCGCCGCACGCCTCGACGCCGAGCGCTCGCTGGGCGAGAGCGGGCGCATCCTGATCCGTCCCAGCGGCACCGAGCCTGTGCTGCGGGTGATGGTGGAGGCGCGCGACGCCGCGCTCGGTCGCCGCTGCGCCGAAGCCATGGCCGCGGCCGCTGCCCAGGTCTGACCCAACCCGAGGGCGCGCGGCCGGCCAGGTGCTGCCGCAGCCCGGCGCCTGCACCGGGCTTGCGCTGGCGGGTCGGCGGAGCATTGCCCGACGCTCCGCGGCTCTTACGCGCGTCTCCGCCTGTCACAGAGGTGTCACAGGGCATTCATACGATGCCGTTGCATTGTGAAACCCCCCTCTGCATACCCTTCAGGAGCTCACGGAATGAAACTGAATCGCATCAGCGCCGCGCTGGCCTTCGTGGCCGCCGTTGCGACCGCGCCGACCGCCTTCGCCCAGGCCGTGCAGGTGGACCCGGCGCTGCCGACCTACCAGCGCGCCGCCGGTGTCTCCGGCAACTTCACCAGCGTCGGCTCCGACACGCTGAACAACCTGATGACGCTGTGGGCCGAGGAGTTCAAGCGTCTGTACCCCAACGTCAACATCCAGATCCAGGGTGCTGGTTCGTCGACCGCGCCGCCGGCGCTGACCGAGGGCGCGTCCAACTTCGGCCCCATGAGCCGCATGATGACCGCACGCGAGGTCGAGGCCTTCGAGAAGAAGCATGGCTACAAGCCCACCGCCGTGGGCGTGGCCATCGACGCGCTGGCCGTCTACGTCAACAAGGACAACCCGATCCGCGGCCTCAGCATCGAGGAAGTGGACGCCGCCATGTCGGTGGGCCGGAAGTGCGGTGGCGCCACCGACATCACCAAGTGGGGCCAGCTGGGCCTGACCGGCGAGTGGGCCAACCGCGACATCGCGATGTACGGCCGCAACTCGGTCTCGGGCACCTATGGCTTCTACAAGGACGTGGCGCTGTGCAAGGGCGACTTCAAGCGCAACGTGGCCGAGCAGCCGGGTTCCGCCTCGGTGGTGCAGAGCGTTTCGACGCAGATCAGCGCGCTGGGCTACTCGGGCATCGGCTACCGCACCTCCGGCGTGCGCGCGCTGCCGCTGTCCAAGAAGAAGGGTGATCCCTTCGTCGAGCCCGATGCCGCCAACGCCATCAGCGGTGCCTATCCGCTGGCTCGCGTGCTGTATGTCTACGTCAACAAGAAGCCGAACCAGCCGCTGGCACCGCTGGAGCGTGAGTTCTTCAAGATGGTGCTGTCCAAGCAGGGCCAGGAGGTGACCGTCAAGGACGGCTTCGTCCCCGTGCCCGCCTCGCTGGCCCAGCGCTTCCTGGCACAGCTGAACTGACGAGCGGCGCGAGGAGGAGACGACCATGACCCACTCCGCACCGCGCCTCGGCGCCCTGGCCCTGCTGGCGGCGCTGGCCGCCGGCTGTGCCACCGCGCCGGCGCCCGCTCCCGCTCCCGTGCAGGCTCCCGCCGCTGCCCAGGCCGCCGCGGCACCGGCCGCGGCCGGCCCGGTCGAACTGTTCATGGTGCTGCCCGAGAGCGGCCGCGTGCACGCCTTCGGCGACACCAAGAACTACTTCGACTTCAAGGCGCATGGCGAGAACACGCTCACGCGCACCAAGATCGGCGAAGGCCCCGGCGGCAAGACCCTGGTCTTCGGCATCACGGCCGACGACGTCAAGGCCAACAAGCCGAGCCGCGGCGAGCAGATCCTCAGCGGTGCCATCCCTTCCGGCGACACGTTCTACGGCGAGATCCTCCGCGGTGGCCGCTACTTCCTGTTCGGTTCGCTCAAGGACATGACCGACTTCGCAGCCTTCGGCGAGGTGCCCTACAGCTACACCGACATCGGTGCCGGCCCCAAGGGCGAAACCATAGTCATGGTGATGAACAAGGACAGCTACCCGAAGGGCAAGCCGATGGAACGCATGGACCGCTTCAAGACCATCCGCGCCGGCGCGAAGTAATCCGCGCACCGCGCCGTAGCCGAGGGTGGCGGCCGCCGGCAGCCACCCTCGTTTCGCGTCCGCCCCCGAGCCCGCACAAGATGGTGCCCCGACGATGAACACCGCCACCGAGACCACCACCGCCCTGAGCGTGAATGCCGCGATGGGCCGGCGGCTGCTGACCGACCGCCTCTTCAAGCACACGATGACGGTGGGGGGTGTCAGCGTCATCGTCGCCGTCTCGGCGATCTTCTTCTACCTGGCCAGCGTGGTGGTGCCGCTGTTCATGGCACCCAGGGTCGACCAAAAAGTCAGCTACCCGGTGCCAGCGCAGTCGGGTCAGCCCACGCTGACGTATACGGGCGAGGAACAGCGCGAGATCGGTGCCCACATCGGCACCGCCGGCGCCGTGACCTTCTTCCGCGTCGATAGCGGCGAGCGCCTCTCCGAAACGCTGCTGCCCTTGCCGGCGGGCGCGCAGGTCACGTCCGCGGACGTCGGCGAGCGCCGCACCTTCGCCCAGGGCTTCGGGCTCTCCAACGGGCAGGTGATCCTCGTCAAGCTCGGCTTCGACGTCACGTTTCCCGACAACAAGCGCCTCATCACCCCGGGGCTCAGCTACCCGCTGGGGGAGCAGCCGCTGCAGCTCGATCCCCAGGGTCAGCCGATACGCCTGATCGGCGTGCAGAACAGCGACAGCGGCTCCGCCGTCGCCGGCCTGACGGCCGACAACCGGCTGCTGGTCTCGGGCGTGAGGGTCGACACCAACCCCATCACCGGTGTCACCTCGACCAGCGAGGTGCAGGTCGGCGAGATCGCGTCGCCGCCGCCGGGCGTGCGGCAACTGCTGATCGAGTCCAAGCAGCGGGAGCTCTACGTGCTGCACGGCGACCGCAGCCTGGCCCGCTACGACATCACCAACAAGACGGCGACGCGCCTGATCGAGACGGTGCAGATCGCGCCCGAGGGTCAACGCGTCACGGCCATCGCCATGCTCAGCGGCGGCTTCTCGCTGATCGTCGGCACGGACTCCGGCGCACTATCGCAGTGGTTCCCGGTGCGCACCGAAGGAACGAACTTCGCGCTCAGGCGCATCCGCGAATTCACGCCCATGCCGGCCGCGGTGACCACGATCACGCCCGAGTTCTTCCGCAAGGGCTTCATCGTCGGCGACCAGCAGGGCCATTTCGGCAGCTACTTCGCCACGTCACAGCGGCTGCTGTTCGTCGACAAGTTGTCCGACCAGCCCCTGGTGGCGCTGGGCGTGCCGCCGCGCGGCAACGGCTACCTGGCACAGGACGCGGCGGGCAAGGTCCATGCCGCGCGCGTGGAGAACCACTACCCCGAGGTCTCGTTCTCGGCACTGTGGCAGAAGGTCTGGTACGAAAGTTACGAGGAGCCCGACTACGTCTGGCAGTCGTCGGCGGCCACGGCAGAGTTCGAGCCGAAGTTCAGCCTCGCGCCGCTGACCTACGGCACCATCAAGGCCGCCGCCTACGCGATGATGATCTCGGTGCCGCTGGCCATCCTGGGCGCGATCTTCACGGCCTACTTCATGTCGCCGAAGATGAGGCAGATCGTCAAGCCCACGATCGAGGTGATGGAGGCACTGCCCACGGTGGTGCTGGGCTTCCTGGCCGGTCTGTGGCTGGCGCCGCTGGTCGAGAACAACCTGGCCGGCGTGCTGATGTGCATCGTGCTGCTGCCGGCGTCGATGGTCGTTGCGGCCTACGTCTGGCACCTGATGCCCGAGGGCCTGAAGCGGCGGGTGCCCGCGGGCTGGGAGGCGGCCATCCTGATGCCGGTGCTGGTGCTCACCGTGTGGCTGGTGTTCCAGATCGGACACCCCGTGGAGGCGCTGTTCTTCGGCGGCGACATGCCCAACTTCATCAGCAACGAGTGGGGCATCACCTACGAGCAGCGTAACTCGCTGGTGGTAGGCATCGCGATGGGCTTCGCGGTCACGCCGAACATCTTCTCGATCGCCGAAGACGCGATCTTCAGCGTGCCCAAGTCCCTCAGCTCGGGCTCGCTGGCGCTGGGCGCCACGGCCTGGCAGACGCTGATCGGCGTCGTGCTGCTGACCGCCAGCCCGGGCATCTTCTCGGCCGTGATGATCGGCCTCGGCCGCGCGGTCGGCGAAACCATGATCGTGCTGATGGCCACCGGCAACACCGCGGTGATGGACTTCAGCATGTTCACCGGCTTCCGGACCCTGGCGGCCAACATCGGCGTCGAGATGCCCGAGGCCGGCGTCGGCGAGACGCACTACCGGCTGCTCTTCATGTCGGCCCTGGTGCTCTTCGCGTTCACCTTCTTCGTCAACACGATCGCCGAGCTGGTGCGCCAGCGCCTGCGCGAGAAGTACCAGACCATCTGAGGCCCGGGGGAGAACAAGCATGCGTGACTGGTTCAAGTCGGGCGCGCCCTGGATCTGGCTGACCGCCGGTGCGGTGGCCGCCGCCGTGCTGGCCGTGGCCGGCGTGATGGCGCTGACCGCACTGCGGGGCCTGGGACACTTCTGGCCCAAGCCCGTCGCGGAGACCGTGTTCACCGAACGCGATGGCAGCAGGATCGCCCTGATCGGCGAACTGCGCGACCGTGAGGAAGTGGCCACGCGGCGCCTGCGCGAAGCCGGCTTCGACATTCCCGGCGAGCAGCCCTTCGTCGAGCGCGTGCTCGTGAAGATGGGCAACCGCGACGTCACCGGCGCAGACTTCCGCTGGTTCCCGCTGCCGCTGCTCGGCGAGGTGAGCTACCCCGAGGACATCGTCACGCTGGAGCGTCGCGAGTGGGGCAACTTCTACGGCCACCTGGTTGCCGTCAAGGAGAACGGCCAGGTCGTCGCCAGCGGTGCCCAGGCCTGGCCGGCGCTGGAGCAGCGGGTCGACCGGGCCATCCGCCTCTTCAACGAGATCCACAGCCTCGAGAAGCACGACATCGGCAAGATCAACTTCGCGCTGGAACAGTTGCGGCTCGACGCACGCAAGCTCGAGTTGCGCGGCCAGCTCACCGAAGATCGCAAGGCCGAATTCGCCAGGCGCCAGGACGCGCTGAACGCCGACTTCGCCAGGCTGCAGGAACGAATCGGACTGCTGCGCACCGAGATCGCGCGCGACACCGTCGTCGGGCGGGTCATGGACGGCAAGGAGGTCGAGGTCAAGCTCGCCAACGTGGCCGACGCCTACCGACCCAATGCGATGGGCCTTTTCGACAAGATCGGCCATTACGTCAAGAAGCTCGGCGAGTTCGTCTGGGACGACCCGCGCGAGGCCAACACCGAGGGCGGGATCTTCCCGGCGATCTTCGGCACCGTGCTGATGGTGATGCTGATGGCGGTGATGGTCACGCCGCTGGGCATCATGGCCGCCATCTACATGCGTGAGTACGCCAGGCAGGGGCCGCTGATCCGCGTCATCCGCATCTCGGTGAACAACCTGGCCGGCGTGCCGTCCATCGTCTATGGCGTGTTCGGCCTGGGCTTCTTCGTCTATTTCCTCGGCGGCAACATCGACCAGCTGTTCTTCCCCGAGGCGCTGCCGGCACCCACCTTCGGCAGCCCGGGCCTGCTCTGGGCCTCGCTGACGCTGGCCATCCTGACCCTGCCGGTGGTCATCGTGGCCACCGAGGAGGGGCTGGCGCGGGTGCCGCGCTCCGTGCGCGAAGGCAGCCTGGCTCTGGGCGCCACCAAGGCCGAGACGCTGATCCGCACCGTGCTGCCGATGGCCAGTCCGGCGATGATGACCGGCCTGATCCTGGCCGTGGCGCGTGCCGCCGGCGAGGTCGCCCCGCTGATGCTGGTGGGCGTGGTCAAGCTCGCGCCGGCGCTGCCGCTGGACCAGTATTTCCCGTTCCTGCACTTGGAGCGCAAGTTCATGCACCTGGGCTTCCACATCTACGACGTGGGTTTCCAGAGCCCCAATGTCGAGGCCGCGCGGCCGCTCGTCTATGCCACGGCGCTGTTGCTCGTGGTGGTGATCCTGGTGCTGAACCTCACCGCCATCCGCCTGCGCAACAGCCTGCGCGAGAAGTTCCGCGGGCTCGACAACGTCTGACGTTCCTGCCGACAGCCCGCGTACACAATCCGAACGAATCGAGGAAAACGATGACTGCCATGACGCAAACCGCCGCGCCTCGCATGACGATCGAGACCGAGGTGCCGGCGGCGGCACGTGAGGTCCAGCCACTGGCCGACCTCGAAGTGGCCGTCAAGGTCCAGGACTGCAGCCTGTTCTACGGCGACAAGCAGGCGCTCTATAGCGTGAGCCTGGATATCCCCCGCGGACATGTCGTGGCCTTCATCGGCCCCAGCGGCTGCGGCAAGAGCACGCTGCTGCGCTGCTTCAACCGCATGAACGACCTGATCGACAACTGCCGGATCGAAGGCCAGATCCTGCTCGACGGTCGGAACATCTTCGACCGCAGCGTCAACGTCGCGCAGCTGCGTCGCCGCGTCGGCATGGTTTTCCAAAAGCCGAACCCGTTCCCGAAGTCGATCTACGAGAACGTCGCCTACGGCTTGCGGCTGCTCGGGGTGAAGAACCGCGCCCAGCTCGACGAGACGGTGGAACGGGCGCTGAAGCAGGCCGCGCTGTGGGATGAGGTCAAGGACCGGCTGGACGCCAGCGGGCTGAGCCTGTCCGGCGGCCAGCAGCAGCGTCTCGTGATCGCACGTGCGGTGGCGCTGGAGCCCGAAGTCCTGCTGCTGGACGAGCCGTGCTCGGCGCTGGACCCGATCTCCACGGCCAAGGTCGAGGAACTCCTGCACGAGCTGAAGCACAAGTACACCATCGTCATCGTCACCCACAACATGCAGCAGGCGGCCCGCGTCTCGGACTTCACCGCCTACATGTACCTGGGCAAGCTGATCGAATACAGCCCGACGCGCCAGCTGTTCATGAAGCCGGCCCGGCGCGAGACCGAGGACTACATCACCGGGCGCTTCGGCTGACCCGGGCAGGGAAACGCACCATGAACGACAAGCACATCTCCAGCCAGTTCGACGCCGACCTGGCCGACGTCTCCACCCGCCTGCTCGAGATGGGCGGGCTGGCCGAGTCGCAGGTCGCGCAGGCCATCTATGCGCTCACGCACTTCAGCGGCGAGACGGCGTCGCAGGTGCTGAAGATCGAGGAGCGCATCAACCAGATGGAAGTCGATATCGACGCCGAACTGCAGCGCGTGATCGTGATGCGCCAGCCGACCGCGGTGGACCTGCGGCTGCTGATCGCGGTGTCCAAGGCGATCGCCAACCTGGAACGTGTCGGCGACGAGGCGGCGCGCATCGCGCGCACCGTGCAGCGGCTGATCAACACCGGCGTGTCGAGCCGGCTGCGGCTGCCGGTCTCGGACCTGTCCTTCGCCGCCGACCTGGCCACCGCGCAGCTGCGCAAGTCGCTCGACGCCTTCGCGCGCATGGACCCCAACGCCGCGGTGGAGGTGCTCAAGCAGGACGACCAGCTCGACCAGGAGTTCGACGGCCTGCTGCGCAAGCTGATCACGTACATGATGGAAGACCCGCGCATGATCTCGGCCAGCATCGACATGGTCTTCGTCGCGAAGGCCATCGAGCGCGTCGGCGACCACGCGAAGAACCTGGCCGAGGCCACGATCTACGTCGTCAAGGGCACCGACGTGCGCCACGTCTCGCTGGAGGCGGTCGAGAACGCGGTGCGCTGATGGCGCGGCGGGAGCAGACGCGATGAGTTCGGTGCTGGTGGTCGAGGACGAATCGGCGATCGCCGAGCTGATCGCCATCAACCTGCGCCATGCCGGCTTCGAGGTCGTGCTGGCCGCCGATGCCGAGCAGGCGCAGGCTGCGGTGGACCGCGTGCTGCCCGACCTGGTGCTGCTGGACTGGATGCTGCCGGGGCTGTCGGGCGTGCAGCTGGCCAAGCGCTGGCGCGCCGACGCGCGCACCAAGGCACTGCCGCTGATCATCCTGACCGCACGCGCGGAGGAGGGCGACAAGATCACCGGCCTGGACGCCGGCGCCGACGACTACCTGACCAAGCCCTTCTCGACCAAGGAGCTGATGGCGCGCATCCGCGCCGTGCTGCGGCGCAAGGCGCCAGAGGCGCTGGACAGCGCGGTGGAGGTCGCCGGGCTGCGGCTGGACCCGGCGACGCGCCGCGTCACGCGCCGCGTCGGCGACGAGCTGCGCGAGGTCAAGGTCGGGCCGACGGAGTTCCGCCTGCTGCACTTCTTCATGAGCCACCCGGAGCGCGTGCACAGCCGCGCCCAGCTGCTGGACCGAGTCTGGGGCGACCATGTCTTCATCGAGGAGCGCACGGTGGATGTGCATGTCAAGCGCCTGCGCGAGGCACTGGCACCGGTCAACGGCTCGTCGCTGATCGAGACCGTGCGCGGCGCCGGCTACCGCATGACGCAGCAGGCGCCGACGCTGGCGGCCTGACGGACGCATGGGCTGGCTGATCGCCCGACTGCTCGCGGCCCTGCTGGCCGTGGGCGTCGCGGCGGGGCTGGGCGCGGTCTTCGGCGGCCTGCTGGACGCCGCGGCCGCCGGCACCGTGCTGGGCGCGCTCGCGGCCGTGGCCACGCTGGTGCTGGTCGACGGCGGCCGCGCCGGCAAGCTGATGCAGTGGCTGCGCGATCCGCGCGCCGCGGCCGCACCGCACACCGCGGGGCTGTGGGGCGAGCTGGCCTACGGCATTGACCGCGGCCTGCGGCGCGACCAGGCGCTGCTGGACGCCGAACGCGAGCGGCTGCGCCAGTTCCTCTCGGCCATCGAGGCCTCGCCGAACGGCGTGCTGCTGCTCGACGGCGACGAGCAGATCACCTGGGTCAATTCGGTGGCGGCGCTGCACTTCGCGCTCGACCCGCAGCGCGACCGCGGCCAGCGCGTCACCAATCTCGTGCGCGCGCCGGCCTTCGTGCAGTACCTGCAGGCCGGGCACTATGCCGAACCGGTGGTCTTCAGCGGGCCGCAGGGGCGCTCGACGCTGAGCGTGCTGGTGCGGCCCTACGGCGAGGGCATGAAGCTGGTGCTGTCGCAGGACATCACCGAGCGCGAGCGCGCCGACGCGATGCGGCGCGACTTCGTGGCCAACGTCTCGCACGAGATCCGCACGCCGCTGACGGTGCTGGCCGGCTTCCTGGAGACGATGTCGCAGCTGCCGCTGACCGAGGTCGAGCGCCGCCGCGTGCTGACGCTGATGGAGCAGCAGACCACGCGCATGCAGCAGCTGGTGGCCGACCTGCTGACGCTGGCGCAGCTGGAGGGCAGCCCGGTGCCGCCGACCGACCGCTGGCACGACGTCGCCGCGCTGCTCGGGCGCGCCCATGCCGACGCGGTGGCGCTCTCCGCGGGCCGCCACACGCTGCACCTGGACGCCGGGGGCGGCGGCGAGATCGCCGGCAGCGAGAGCGAGCTGCTCAGCGCGGTGGCCAACCTGCTGAGCAATGCCGTGCGCTACACGCCCGAGGGTGGCCGCATCGAGCTGCGCTGGCGCCGGCGTGCCGACGGCGGCGCCGACATCGAGGTCGGCGACACCGGCGTCGGCATCCCGCGTGAACACCTGCCGCGGCTGACCGAGCGCTTCTACCGCGTCGACGGCAGCCGCTCGCGCGACACCGGCGGCACCG
>ERZ761602.7833-NODE-7833-length-11078-cov-4.664701_pt1 | contig 11078 bp, 7 predicted proteins | sample MGYA00512165_ERZ761602 | MGnify/ENA primary metagenome ERZ761602 (study PRJEB28899, sample SAMN02445085) | bioreactor sludge metagenome | biome: EBPR sludge; isolation source: Thorneside wastewater treatment plant | place: Australia: Brisbane, Thorneside... | reverse complement strand
GCGCCAGGGCGCCGGTGGCCACCAGCAAAGTGAAGGGCGCGGCAAGGAGGGATCGCAGGATGTTCATGGCGTGGGGCGGGGCTTTCAGACGATGGGTTGATGCACCGTGACGAGCTTGGTGCCGTCGGGGAAGGTGGCTTCCACCTGGATCTCGGGGATCATCTCGGCCACGCCGTCCATCACGTCGGCGCGGGTCAGGACGCTGCGACCCTCGCTCATGAGCTGAGCCACGGTCTTGCCGTCGCGCGCGCCCTCCATCACGGCGGCCGAGATCAGGGCCATCGCCTCCGGGTAGTTGAGCTTCAGGCCGCGGGCCTTGCGGCGTTCCGCCAGCAGGGCGGCGGTGAAAAGCAGCAGCTTGTCTTTTTCGCGGGGCGTCAGTTCCATGGCGGGCGCTCGGGGGACGAGCCATGTTAGTGCAAGTGCCATGCCCACCCATACGGCAAACGGCGGATGGACGGGCATGGAACCTGCGAACCACGATCCCGTGAGCCATCCGGTCATCCCCATCGTTCCCGCCCCGCCCGAGGCGGGCGCCGCGCCGCAGCGCGTGATGAAGGTGCGCCGCGACTACAACAGCTGGGTGGCCAGCGAGACGATGGAAGACTATGCGCTGCGCTACACGCCGCAGCGCTTCCGGCGCTGGTCGCCGTTCCGCGTGGCCAACACCGCGTTTGGCGCGGCCTCGTTCCTGATCCTGGAGGCGGTGGGCGCCACGCTGCTGGTGCAGTACGGCTTCGTCAACGCCTTCTGGGCCATTCTCGCCACCGGGCTCATCATCTTCCTGGCCGGCCTGCCGATCAGCATCTACGCCGCCCGCTACGGGCTGGACATGGATCTGCTCACGCGCGGCGCGGGCTTCGGCTACATCGGCTCCACGCTCACCTCGCTCATCTACGCCTCGTTCACCTTCATCTTCTTCGCGCTGGAGGCGGCGGTGATGGCGTACGCGCTGGAGCTGGCGCTGGGCATTCCGCCGAGCTGGGGCTACCTGATCTGCGCGCTGGTGGTGATCCCGCTGGTCACGCACGGCGTGTCGGTCATCAGCGGCCTGCAGGTCTGGACGCAGCCGATCTGGCTGGTGATGCTGGTGGTGCCTTTCGCGTATGTGCTGGCGCGCGATCCTGGTGCGTTTTCGGGCATCGTGCACTATGCGGGGGATAAGTCGGCCTCGCCTGGCTTTGAGTTGCACTTGTTTGGTGCCGCGCTGACGGTCGGCATCGCCCTCATCACCCAGATGGGGGAGCAGGCGGACTACCTGCGCTTCATGCCGGCGCGCACGGAACGCAACCGCATCGGCTGGTGGGCTGGTGTGCTCACCGGCGGGCCGGGCTGGGTGGTCCTGGGCGTGGTCAAGATGCTGGGCGGCGCGCTGCTGGCCTACCTGGCCATCCGCCACATGGTGCCGCCGGATCGCGCGGTGGACCCGAACCAGATGTACCTGGCCGCCTACGAGTACGTGTTCCCGAACTACGGCTGGGCGGTGGCCGCCACGGCGCTCTTCGTCGTGATCTCGCAGTTGAAGATCAACGTGACGAATGCCTACGCCGGCTCGCTGGCGTGGTCCAACTTCTTCTCGCGCGTCACCCACAGCCACCCGGGCCGCGTGGTGTGGGTGGTGTTCAACACGCTGATCGCCTTCATGCTGATGGAGATGAACGTGTTCAGCGCGCTGGGCCAGGTGCTGGGGCTGTACGCCAACCTGGCCATTGCCTGGTTCATGGCCGTGGTGGCCGACCTGGTGGTGAACAAGCCGCTGGGCCTGTCGCCGCCGGGCATCGAATTCCGCCGGGCACGGCTGGTGGACATCAACCCGGTGGGTGTGGGCGCGATGGCGCTGGCGTCGACGCTGTCGGTGGTGGCGCACTTGGGCGTGTTCGGTCCGCTGGCGCAGGCGTTTTCGGCGGTGATCGCGATGGTGACGGCCTTTGTCGCCGCGCCGCTGATCGCCTGGGCCACCGGGGGGCGCTACTACCTTACCGGTGCTGCCGCTGCCGACCGTGGTCCGACCGGCGCACCCGGGGGCGGCGCCTATCTGGCCAACCGACTGCAGCGCTGCACTGTGTGCGAGCGCGACTACGAAGCGCCCGACATGACCCATTGCCCGGCCTACCGTGGTGCGATCTGCTCGCTGTGCTGCACGCTGGACGCCCGCTGCGGCGACCTGTGCCGCCCGCAGGCGAACCTGTCGGCGCAGTGGTCGGCGGCGCTGCGCTGGTTGCTGCCGCGGCGGGTCTGGCCGTATCTGGACACCGGGCTGGGGCATTTCCTGCTGCTGATGCTGGTGATCGCCCCGCTGCTGGCCGCGGTGCTGGGCCTGCTCTACCACCAGGAGCTGCAGACCCTGGCCCGCGCCGTGACCGAGGCCGAACTGCTGGAGGCACCGGGTGCCGCCTTGCGCTCGGGCCTGCTCAAGGCCTACATGGCGCTGCTGGTGGTGTCGGGCCTGGTGGCCTGGTGGCTGGTGCTGGCGCACAAGACCCGGCAGGTGGCGCAGGAGGAATCCAACCGCCAGACCGGTCTGCTGATGCGTGAAATCGAGCTGCACCGCCGCACCGACGAGGCGCTGCAGCGCGCCAAACAGGTGGCTGACGAAGCGCGCGCCGCGGCCGACCAGGCCAACCAAGCCAAGAGCCGCTACATCAGCGCCATCAGCCACGAGCTGCGCACGCCGCTCAACAGCATTCTGGGCTATGCCCAGCTGATGGCCGAAGACGAGGCCGTGCCGCCCCACCGCAAACAGGCGGTGAACGTGATCCGCCGCGGCGGCGACCACCTGCTGTCCCTGATCGAAGGCACGCTCGACATTGCCCGCATCGAGTCGGGCAAGCTCACGCTGGACGTGGCCCCGATGCGTTTTGCCGACTGCGTGCACGAAATGGCGGCGCTGTTCGAGCTGCAGGCCGCGGCCAAGGGGCTGGCCTTCCGGTTCGACGCGCTGGGGGACCTGCCCGAGCTGGTGCGCGCGGATGACAAGCGGTTGCGCCAGATCCTGATCAACCTGCTGGGCAACGCGATCAAGTTCACCGCCCGCGGCACCGTCACGCTGCGGGTGCGTCACGCGCGGGAAATGGCCCGCATCGAGATCGAGGACACCGGCCCGGGCCTGACGCCGGAGGAGATCGACCACATCTTCGAGCCTTTTGCCCGCGGCGGCAGTGGCGGCACCCCCGGTGCGGGCCTGGGCCTGACGATTGCCAAGATGCTCACCGCGCTGATGGGCGGGGAACTGACGGTGCGCAGCACACCCGGCCAGGGCTCGGTGTTCCAGGTGCGGCTGTTCCTGCCCGAGGTGGCGGGCCCGGCGCGGGCATTGGTGGCGCCCCCTGCGGCCGTGCGCAAAGGCTACGAAGGGCCGCGCCGCCGCATCCTGGTCGTGGACAACGAAGAGGCCGACCGCGACCTGCTGGTGCAGCTGCTCGAACCCATCGGGTTCGAGTTGCGCCAGGCCCGCAGCGGCCACGACGCGCTGGACCTGGTGGCCACCGGCTACCGGCCGGATGCGGTGTTCATGGACCTGGCCATGCCAGGCATCGACGGCTGGGAAACGCTGCAGCGTCTTCGCGCGGCGGGGCTGACGGCGACCGCCTGCGCCATCGTGTCGGCCAACGCCTTCGACAAGGGGCTGGACAACACGGTGGGCATCGGCCCCGACGATTTTTTTGTCAAACCGGTGCGCCACCGGGAGTTGCTCGACTGGCTGGGGCGGCGGCTGGATCTGGTGTGGACGGCCGAGGTGGCCCCGCGGCCGGGTGCCGGCGCCGCCCCGTTGCCCGACGCAACCACCGCGCCAGCGGCGGCCGCGCCCGCCGGCCCCTGGCCCGAGGCTGCGAGCCTCGCTGCGCTGGAGCAGGCCGTGACGCTGGGCTACTACCGTGGCATCCTCAACGCCCTGGACCAGATCGAGCGCGAGCAGCCCGCCTGCGCCGCCTTTGTTGCCCAGATGCGAGAACACGCCCTGGCGTTCCGTTTCGAGGCCATGCACCAGATCCTGTCCACCGCACGCCATGCCCAACCTGCCGCCTGAGCCCGCCCGCCACCCGTTTGACCGCAGCGACAGCGACGTGGTGCTGATCGTCGACGACGTACCGGACAACCTGGCGGTGCTGCACGATGCGCTGGACGAATCAGGCTACACCGTGCTGGTCGCCACCCACGGCGAGGCGGCGCTGGCGCGCGCGGCGCAGGCGCTGCCCGACATCGTGCTGCTGGACGCCATGATGCCCGGCATGGACGGCTTCGAGGTGGCGCGCCGCCTCAAGGCCGACCCGCGCACCGCCGCCATCCCCATCATCTTCATGACCGGCCTGACCGAGACCGAACACCTGGTGGCCGCACTCGAAGCCGGCGGGGTGGATTACGTGACCAAGCCGGTCAAGGCGCGCGAGGTGATGGCCCGCATGGGCGTGCACCTGGGCGGTGCCCGCCGGGCGCGGCACGCAGCCAGCCAGGCCAGCCAGGCGCGCAACGCGCTCGACGCCTTCGGCTACGCCAGCATCACTGTGCGTGCCAGTGACGGCCGCCTGGTGTGGCAGACCCCGCTGGCGCGCGAACTGCTGCTGGCCTGGTTTGGTGCGCCCTCGCCGGACGCGCCCGAAGCCGTGCAGACCTGGCTGCGGCGGGTGGTGGCGGGCGGTGTGGTGGTGGATGCCGCGGTGGAGCCGCCGCGCCTGTCGATCGAGCAGGGCGCGCGGCGGCTGACGTTCCGCCTGCACCGGCAGGCCGGCGACAGCGAAGGCGGGGGGGACTGGCTGATCGTGATGCGCGAAGTGTCGGACGACAAGATCATCGAGTCGATGAGCCTGGCCTTCAAGCTCACCGCACGCGAGGCCGAGGTGCTGTACTGGGTGGTCAAGGGCAAGATCAACCGCGACATTGGCGACATCCTGGGCGCCAGTCCGGCCACCGTGAAAAAGCACCTGGAGCGGGTGTTCGCCAAACTCGGGGTCGAAACGCGCACGGCGGCCGCCGCCATGGCGCTGGGCCGCATCCGGCAGCTGCATCCCCAGTTCGAGGGCTGACGGCGCTGACCTCCGGCATCTGGAAATTGCAATGCGACAACAATCGCCTTGCAATGAACGGTCCGGGGCAGCCTGAACTCGCCACCGGTCCCGCGCGCCGGTGATGCACGTCCCGTGCGCAGTTTCCGGTCCGAAAAGGCGACGGCACCGCCGCGGTGGCCGAACTGGAGGCACGGCTTCGTGTCTTCCCGGCCGGGCGCAAGGCATTCCTCGCGCGCTGGCTCGACATATTGTCTCAGGCCGTCGGCAGGAGGCGGGTTGTAAGGCATCCGCCCGGCGGTCCGCCCTCTCAGGTCGGAAACGCGATGGCCACCTTGCCGAAATGCCGGCCCGACTTCAGATAGGCCAGGGCGGCATGCAGTTCGTCGAACGGGAAGACCCGGTCGACGACCGGCCGCAGCTTGTGCGCCTCGATGGCGCGGGCCATGGCAAGGAAATCGTCGCGGCTGCCCACGGTGACGCCCTGCAGCCGCACGGCGCGCGTGACCACCAGACCCAGCGGCGCGTTCATCGTGGCGCCGCCCAGCACCCCGATCATTGCCACCGTGCCGCCCGCGCGCACGGCCCGCAGCGACTGGGGCAGAGTGTCTTCGCCGCCCAATTCAATCACCAGGTCCACGCCGTCGCGCCCGGTCAGGGCTCGGGCGATATCCCGCGCACGCCGGCCCCAGTCCGGGTGGGTGCGGTAGTTGAGCGTTTCATCGGCCCCCAGCGCTCGCACGCGCGCCAGCTTGTCGTCGCTGGAGGAGGTGCAGATCACATGGGCGCCACACAGCCGGGCGAACTGCAGCGCAAACAGCGCCACGCCGCCCGTGCCTTGCACCAGCACGGTGTCGCCCGGGCGCACCTGCCCGTCGGTGACCACGGCTCGCCAGGCGGTCAGGCCCGCGGTGGGCAGGCAGGCGGCTTCGATGTCGTCCAGACAGGCCGGCGCCGGCGCCGTGCCGGACTCGTGCAGCACCAGGTACTCGGCCAGGGTGCCGTCCGCCTCGCAGCCCAGGCCGCGCGAGAGTTTGTACGCATCCGGCGGGCCGCCAACCCAGGTCTGGAACAACAGCGGGCACAGTCGCTCGCCGGGGCGCGCCAGGGTCACGCCAGGGCCCACCTGGTCCACCACGCCCGCGCCGTCGCTGAGCATCACCAGCGGCAGCGCCTGCATGCGGGCGCCGTAACCCTTGAGCGGCACCAGCAGGTCGCGGTAGTTGAGGGCGGCGGCGTTCATGCGCAGCCGCAGCTGGCCGGGGCCGGCTTCAGGGATGGGCCGGCGGCCGATGCGCAGATGGTCCATGGACCAGTCGCCTTCGACCTGAAATACCTTCATGGTGGTCATCCATGCTCCTCCGAGCGGGCTGGGGCCCGTGTACGTCGTCGATTGTGCCGCCACGTCATCGGCGCACAGACCTGACCGACGGGTTTTCGGGGAAATTCGAGGAGTTTCGGTCAATAGCCAGCGTAAAAAGGTCATTGTTTGCTATCAATGCAGGAATGACGGGCGCTGGATTTCTGGCGTCAGCGGTCGGAAGGCGGGCTTTTGTTGCACCGCCGCATACGCCATGCGGCGTATTTCGGGAACCCGGGGCGGCCCCTAGCATGGACCTGTCCGCTGAACACACGCTGCCGCAAGGGGCGTCAACCGGCGAACTTCACAGGTCCCCTGGTTCAACCCTTCTGGAGTATCACCATGCAACGCCGTTTCACCCTCAAAGCCCTCGCGGCCGCCTCCGCCCTGGCCGGTCTGGCCATCCTGCCCGCGCACGCCCAGTCCAAAGACACCATCAAAGTGGGTGTGCTGCACAGCCTGTCGGGCACCATGGCCATTTCCGAAACCGTGCTGAAAGACACGGTGCTCATGGCCATCGACGAAATCAACGCCAAGGGCGGGGTCCTGGGCAAAAAGCTGGAGCCGGTGGTGGTCGATCCGGCTTCCAACTGGCCCTTGTTCGCAGAAAAGGCCAAACAGTTGCTGACGCAAGACAAGGTGGCCGTGGTTTTCGGCTGCTGGACCTCGGTGAGCCGCAAGTCGGTGCTGCCGGTGTTCGAAGAGCTCAACGGCCTGTTGTTCTACCCGGTGCAGTACGAGGGTGAAGAGCTGTCCAAGAACGTGTTCTACACCGGTGCCGCGCCCAACCAGCAGGCCATTCCGGCGGTGGACTACCTCATGAGCAAGGACGGTGGCGCGGCCAAGCGCTGGGTGCTGCTGGGCACCGACTATGTCTACCCCCGCACCACCAACAAGATCCTGCGCGCCTACCTCAAGAGCAAGGGCGTGAAGGACAGCGACATCGACGAGAAGTACACGCCGTTCGGCCACTCCGACTACCAGACCATCGTGGCGGACATCAAGAAGTTCAGCGCCGGTGGCAAGACCGCCGTGGTGTCCACCATCAACGGCGACTCCAACGTGCCCTTCTACAAGGAACTGGGCAACGCCGGCCTGAAGGCCAAGGACGTGCCGGTGGTCGCCTTCTCTGTGGGTGAGGAAGAGCTGCGCGGCGTGGACACCAAGCCGCTGGTGGGCCATCTGGCTGCCTGGAACTACTTCATGTCCATCAAGAACCCGGTCAACGACGACTTCATCAAGAAATGGAGCGCCTACGCCAAGGCCAAGAACATCGCTGGCCACAAGGACAAGCCGCTGACCAATGACCCGATGGAAGCCACCTACATCGGCATCAACATGTGGAAGCAGGCGGTCGAGAAGGCCAAGACCACCGATGTTGACAAGGTCATCGCCGCCATGGCCGGTCAGACCTTCAAGGCACCGAGCGGCATCGTCAGCAAGATGGACGAAAAGAACCACCACCTGCACAAGTCGGTGTTCATCGGCGAGGTCAAGGCGGATGGCCAGTTCAACGTCGTGTGGAAGACCCCGGGCCCGGTGAAGGCCAAGCCCTGGAGTCCGTACATCGAAGGCAACGACAAGAAGAAGGACGAGCCCGAGAAGAAGTAAGGGGAGGGCGACCCTTGGGGGAAGGGCGCCAGCCTTTCCCCATTTTTTCACCCTGCGGATGACACCACACCATGCACCGATCTTCTCTATGGCTCCGGCTTGCCGTTTTTCTGGCGTGTCTGGGGCTGTGGTCCGGGGCCGCGCAGGCCCTGACCGCCGCCGAGGCCACGGCCATCGCCACCGGTGAAACCGATGCGCGCATCGAAGCGCTGGCGAAAGCCGTCGCCGCCGGCGATGAACGCACGGCCGCCTTCATCCAGGCGCTGGCTGACGATGCGGTGAAAGTTGCCGGCGAGAAGGTCTTCATCGTTCGCGACGGCAAGGCGTCGGACCCGGTGACCGGTCAGGCCGCCACCGTGCCCGACAACGCCGAAGACGTGGTCAGCAACAACCGCATGCGCGGTGAAATCGACAACGCGCTGGCGGCGCTCAAGCTGTTCAGTCCCGACGACAAGTTGCGCCTCCAGGGCGTCAAGGCGCTGCTGAAAGAACCCGACGAATCCCGCCTGCCCTTGCTGGACAAGGCGCTGGCCGCCGAAAAGAACGACAGCATCCGTGCGCAACTGCAGCTGGCCCGGGCCGCCGCGCTGCTGGGCAGCAGCGACAAGGCCCGCCGCCTGGAAGCCGCCAAGGCGCTGGCCGCCAGCAAGACGCCGGAGACCAAACTGCTGCTGAACGAACGTCTGCAGGCGGAAACCGAAGCGGACGTGAAGGGCCAGCTGCTGGCCTCGCTGCAGGCCATCGAAGGCGCCCTGGTCTGGGGTGACAAACTGGGTGCCCTGTTCTCCGGCATCAGTCTGGGCTCCATCCTCCTGCTGGTGGCGCTGGGCCTGGCCATCACCTACGGCCTGATGGGTGTGATCAACATGGCCCACGGCGAGCTGATGATGATCGGCGCCTACGCCACCTACGTCATGCAGGGGCTGTTCCAGAAATACCTGCCCGGGGCGTTCGACTGGTACCTGGTGGCGGCCGTGCCGGTGGCCTTCATGGCCTCCGCGCTGGTGGGCGCCGCCATGGAGCGCAGTGTGATCCGCTTCCTTTACGGCCGTCCCCTGGAGACCCTGCTGGCGACCTGGGGCATCAGCCTGGTGCTGATGCAGGCGGTCCGTTCGCTTTTCGGCGCGCAGAACGTGGGCGTCGAAAACCCCAGCTGGATGAGTGGCGGCGTGCAGGTGCTGTCCAACCTGACGCTGCCGTACAACCGCCTGGTCATCATCGGCTTTGCCGCCGCCGTGCTGTTGGGCATGGCCTTTCTGATTGGCCGCACCCGCCTGGGCCTGTTTGTGCGCGGCGTCACGCAGAACCGCCCGATTGCGTCGTGCATGGGTGTGAACACGGCGCGCATCGATACCTGGGCCTTCGCGCTGGGCTCGGGCATCGCCGGGCTGGCCGGCTGCGCGCTCAGCCAGATCGGCAACGTGGGCCCGGACCTGGGCCAGAGCTACATCGTCGATTCGTTCATGGTGGTGGTCCTGGGCGGCGTAGGGCAGTTGGCCGGCACGGTGTATGCCGCGATGGGCCTGGGCATCCTCAACAAATTCCTGGAAGGCTGGACCGGCGCCGTGCTGGCCAAGATTGCGGTTCTGGTTTTCATCATCATCTTCATCCAGAAGCGGCCGCAGGGCATCTTCGCGATGAAGGGCCGGAGTGCAGAAGCATGAGCACGACCCCGACCCCGTCCTCTCACCCTGCAGTGGCGTCGCTGCAGTTGCCTGCACCGGCTCCCTTGCTCAGCCGCACCGGCTGGTCGGCCTTCATCGTCGCGCTGATCGTGGTCTGCGCCGTGGCGCCGGTGCTCAACCTGCTGGTGCCGGCCGGCAGTGTGTTCCACCTCAGCGACTATTCGGTGGCGTTGCTGGGCAAGATCATGTGTTTCGCCATCTGCGCGCTGGCCATGGACCTGATCTGGGGCTACACCGGCATTCTGAGCCTGGGTCACGGCCTGTTCTTTGCACTCGGCGGCTATGTCATGGGCATGTACCTGATGCGCCAGATCGGCCGCGACGGCAATTACAAAAGCGACCTGCCGGACTTCATGGTGTTCCTGGACTGGAAGACCCTGCCCTGGCACTGGGCCTTCTCGGACAGCTTTGTTGCGACGCTGTTCCTGATCGTGGCGGTGCCCGGTCTGGTGGCGCTGGTGTTTGGCTACTTCGCCTTCCGCTCGCGCATCAAGGGCGTGTATTTTTCCATCATCACCCAGGCGATGACCTTTGCCGCCATGCTGCTGTTCTTCCGCAACGAGACCGGTTTCGGCGGCAACAACGGCTTCACCGACTTCAAGCGCATCCTGGGCATTCCGATTGCGCAGCCGTCGACGCGGATGGTGCTGTTTGTGCTGACCGGCTGCACCTTGCTGGGCTTTTTCCTGCTGGCGCGCTGGCTGGTGCGCAGCAAATTCGGCCGGGTGTTGCAGGCCATCCGTGACGCGGAAAGCCGCGTGATGTTTTCCGGCTACTCGCCGCTGCCCTACAAGCTGACGATCTGGGTGATCTCGGCCGTGATGTGTGGTGTGGCCGGGGCGCTGTACGTGCCGCAGGTGGGCATCATCAATCCCGGCGAAATGAGCGCCGCCAACTCGATCGAGATCGCCATCTGGGCGGCGGTGGGTGGCCGCGCCACCCTGATCGGACCGATCGTCGGAGCTTTCATCGTCAACGGCGCCAAGAGCTGGCTGACGGTGACCGCGCCCGAGTTCTGGCTGTACTTCCTCGGCGCCCTTTTTATTGCTGTCACGCTGTTTTTGCCCAACGGGGTCGTCGGCCTCGTGAAGAAACTCAAGGGAGGTGAAAAATGACTCCTGATCTGATGGAGGAAGGCGCGCGGATTCGTGAAGCCCGTGCGGCACCGCCGGGGCCAACCGGCAAGACAGAATCCGGCGGCCGTGCCGCCGGCTTTTCGCGCATCGCCACACCGGGCGAGGTGGATGTCACCCACGGCCGCATCCTGTACCTGGAAGACGTCTGCGTCAGTTTCGACGGCTTCAAGGCCATCAACAACCTGAGCCTGGACATCGCCCCGGGTGAGCTCCGCTGCATCATCGGCCCCAACGGCGCCGGCAAGACCACGATGATGGACATCATCACCGGCAAGACCCGGCCCGA
>ERZ761602.7832-NODE-7832-length-11079-cov-6.185051_pt1 | contig 11079 bp, 6 predicted proteins | sample MGYA00512165_ERZ761602 | MGnify/ENA primary metagenome ERZ761602 (study PRJEB28899, sample SAMN02445085) | bioreactor sludge metagenome | biome: EBPR sludge; isolation source: Thorneside wastewater treatment plant | place: Australia: Brisbane, Thorneside... | reverse complement strand
TAAGCCTCGCCGGGCTCACCCAGCGCGCCCGGCTGACGATCATTGCTAATCAGGAGAAATGATCGCCCTGGCGCTGACGCAAAGCCACTGTGCGCTGGGTAATGAGGAGAGCGGCCCCTGGCTGCCCCTGAAGGAAGGCTTTTTCGTGCCGCTCGACGACGTGCCGGAGCTGTTTCGCGCCGTCGGCGAGAGCAAGGATGCCAGTGGCCAGCGCGCCGACCTGTTGTACGTGACGGCGGCGCGACGAGGTGGGCTGCAGTTTTCCTTCGTCGAAGTGAAGTTCCGGCGTTACCTCAAGACCGCCCGCGCGCTCGATTTTCTCGATCTGGTCGCCGAGCAGCTCGACGCCTCATGCCAGCGCTGGGACAAGCTGTTCGGCCAGCAGACTGCATCGCTCGAAAAGACGGTGCAGCGCGCCCGGCTGGCGCGGGTATTGCGCTTCTACGCACGCAAGGGCCGGCGGCACACGCTGTCCGACGAGGCGTTCGAGCGCATCGACAGGGAATTGATGAAGCTGGCGCGCGAAGGCACGGGCTACCCCTTGCCGGCCTTGCTGGAACAGCCGCGCGCGAAAGTCGGGTTCGTCTTTCGTCCGGAATTTGGGGCGACGGCGCCCGCACAAATCGGCTCCGACGTCTGGCTTTTCGGACCGGCGCGGTTGCCGGAAAGTCAACGCGGCGCGCCACTGGACAGCGCACACCAAGCGCCGATTGCAGTGGCCCGGTCGCCCACCGCCGGTTTACGAAACAGTGCTGAAGTGGTCGAGTCCTCACCCTCAGCCGCTCCGATCAACACGAACGAAGCTTCTCTCCCGCCGACGGGAGGGGTGTGTACGGTCGAACCTCTGGACGCTGTGGATCTCCTGCTGGGTCATCGCCAGGGCAGCGACGAACCGGTCCAGTGGCGAGTGAGCATTCGCGGCAATCCGCACTTGTTGATCGTCGGCCTGCCAAGCATGGGCAAGACCACCTGCCTGATCCAGCTTTGCCGGCAACTGATGGATGGGGGAATCGCGCCGATCGTCTTTTCCTATCACGAGGACATCGACGAGAAATTGGGCGCACTGTGGGGCGACAAATTGCGCATCGTCAGTTATGCAGGGCTCGGCTTTAACCCCTTGCAGGTCGTCGATGATTCGCCATTCGCTTACATGGACAACGTGACCTTGCTGCGCGACAACTTCGCGGCGATCTTCCCGGATCTCGGTGATGTGCAACTGGGCAGGGTTCGTGAAGCGATCAAACAGAGCTATATCGACCGCGGATGGGCGGCAGGAAGGCGCGGGGAGATTCCACCCTTCGGCGCGTTCTACGAACTGCTCAAGGCTGATTCCAAACCGGACAAGGGGCTGATGACCCGCCTGGCGGAACTGGCCGATTACGGGCTGTTCGAGGCCAGTGCAGGAAATCCGAGTCTGCTCGACAGTCCAGCCGCCGCTCTGGTCCAGGTTCACAGTTCACAGAACGAAGTGTTGCAACGCGCGTTTTCCACTTTCGTCTTGCACAATCTTTACCAGTCGATGTTCCGGCGCGGTACGCAGGAGCGTATTACGCATGCGATCATCTTCGACGAAGCGCATCGTGCGACCCGTCTGAAACTGATTCCGACCATGGCCAAGGAATGTCGCAAGTACGGGTTGTCTTTCGTGGTCGCCTCGCAGGAGGCCAAGGATTTCGATGCCTCGCTGTTCACCGCTGTGGCCAGCTACCTGGCGCTGCGAGTTGGTGAAGCCGACGCCAGGTTGATGGCGAAGATTTTCGCTCCTTCGGACAAGGTGACGCTCTACGCCGACCGGATCAAACAGATCGACAAGTTCAAGGCCTGGTTCCACTCGGAGGGCATGCGTGTGCCGGTCCACGTCGCGTTGGGGGATGCTCCACCTGCCTGACATGATCCGCGCGCGTTGAAAGTTGCCCTCGGAAATATGGCCGCTGGTGAATTGGCTGCCGGGGATGTCGGATTGGTCGCGATGATCTCGCCCATGCGCCCACGGAGCTTCGGGAGCAAGATGGCAGGGCAAGCTCCTGCCTTGCCCCCGCAGCGCCTCGGCAGCGCAGTGCAGCCATTGCTATGGCGCACGCCGGCGCCGGAGGCCGGCCAGCGCCAGGCAGGTCCTCGAATCGGACCCGGATGCCAGCGACCGGGAGGGCGGCGTCCGCTGCCCAGGGGCATGCGCCACATGCACCGGTCCGTCCGGCTTACCCGCGCCAAGGCCGGTAAAGAGGGAATCGCCACTCGTGAGAAGGTCGAGCCGGAAGCGCAGCATCGTGCCTGCCGCGTTGCTGCCCAGGCTCAGCGAGGTGCCGACGGCGGTCGCATGATTGGAGAATTCATGCCGATTGATTTGCAACTGGTTTGTGCAAGCAGGTCGAGCCACGGCGGGGGTAAAGTGGTTCGACAGCGGCAACGGTAGCTGCTTGTGCCGGCCAGTCTGCCGAGCGGGACGAGCCAAACTGGGATCACGCGCAGCAAAGCGCCCTGACCGCTGGCGGAGCACGCCACCCCCCAGGGCGAGGGAGCGAGCGGGGTGATCCAGGGTTCAGGTGCGCCGGGCAAGCGTTGCATCGCCAACACCCGGCATTTCGATTCGCCGGGCAATCGATCCCTCGTCGATCGACGATATTTGCCATCTGATGGCAAATATTTCGTCTGGAAACGAAAATATTTCCCTTACAAGTGAAAATATTCCATCTTCTGTCGTGATCATTTCCGGTCGACAGGCCATTGTTGAGGTGAGGCTGGCCTTGCCTGGTGCGCGACGGCGAACCCGAGGATGGGCCGGAGCGAAGCATGCCTCCGGCCGCTCGGGCGCCGCGCGGAGGATGTCGTCCGGGCGCGGCGGGCAGCCGTCGCCGGCTTCAGACGCGAACGATGCGTACGCTGTCGGTGCTGCCGGCGCGTGGCCCGGCCGAGCCGAAGACGAAGGCGAGCAGATCGCCCTCGCGCACTAGGCCGGCGCCGCGCGCGGCGACGATGGCCAGGCGCAACTGTTCGGATGGATCGGCGTTCTGCGGCACGACCAGCGGTCGGACGCCCCAGACCAGCGACAGGTCACCGAGCACCTGGCTGCTCGTCGAGATGCCGGCAATCGGCACCTTGGGCCGGAAGGCGGCGACGCGGTGCGCCGTCTGGCCGCTGCGCGTCGGGCAGAGGATCGCGGCGACGCCGAGTTCCTCGGCCGCCTGCACGGCGGCGTGCGCCACTGCCCAGGCGACGCGGTCGCCATCGGCGCCGCCGGCTTCCGGGGTGACCCGTTGGCGTGGCCAGGTCTCGGCCGATTCGGCGACTTCACCCATCATGCGCACGGTGGCGCAGGGGTAGAGGCCGACCGCGGTTTCCTCCGAGAGCATCAGGGCGTCGGTGCCGTCGAGCACGGCGTTGGCCACGTCGTTGACCTCGGCGCGTGTCGGCAGCGGCGAGCGGGTCATCGATTCGAGCATCTGGGTGGCGGTGATTACCGGCTTGCCCGCCTGGTTGCAGAAACGGATGATCTCCTTCTGCAACAGCGGCACGCTGCGTGCCGGCATCTGGATGCCGAGGTCGCCACGCGCTACCATCACCGCGTCGGCCGCCTTGACGATCCCGGCCAGATTGTCGATCGCCAGGGCGGTCTCGATCTTCGGCACCAGGGCTGGCCGGAAGCCGCGCCTGGGCAGCATGGCGCGCACCCGTTCGACATCCTCGGCGCGGCGCACGAAGGAAAGGCCGAGGAAATCGACCTTGGCGGCGATCGCCATCTCGAGCGCCAGGGCATCGCGTTCGGTGAAGGGTTCGACGTGCCCCTCGGCGCGCGGCAGATGCATCCCCTTGCGCGAGCGCAGGGTGCCGCCACGCACGACCTCGCTGCGCACGTCGTTGCCGACCGACTCGATGACGCGCAGGACGATGGCGCCGTCGGCCAGATAGACGTCGTCGCCGGGGCGCACCCACTGGGCGAGATCGGTCAGCGTGGTGGCGACATGGCGGGCATCGCCCTGGCCGTCGTCGCCGCCGCAGAGCAGGAATTCCTGGCCGTTCTCGAGTTCGACCTCGGCACCGGCGAGCACGCCGGAGCGGATTTTCGGGCCGGGCAGGTCGACCAGGGTGCCGATGCTCCTCCCGAGCACCTGCGACAGCTCGCGTACCCGGCGGACATTGGTCGCGTGCGTTGCCATGTCGGCATGGGCGGCATTCAGCCGGACCACGTCGACACCGGCTTCGAGCAGTTGCCGCAGTGCTTCCATGGCAGAAGTGGCGGGGCCGAGCGTGGCCACGATCTTGGTACGGCGCATCAGCGACTCCTCGGTCGTTGCGATCCCCGGTGCCGCCCACCGTGCAGCGTGGCGCGCACGGCTGAGCCTTGCCCAGGATGCCGAAAGGCGACAAAAGCGGGCGAGTATATTGGCCACTGCCGGGCGCAGTCAATCGGCCGGCGGTGGCTCGGCGCCAGCTTTGCGCTCGCTTGGCGCGCGGTGTTACCCTATCTTCGTCCACCAAGCGAAGAGGAGAAGAGATGAAAGCGAGATCCCGCCGTTGGCTTGTCACCACCGCCGTAAGCGCGGCGCTGCTGGGTTGTGTCACCACCCCCGAGGGCGGTGGCGGTTATGCCCGTTCGTCGGCCTTGCCGGCACCGCCCGAGCCGGCCGACAATCCGACGACGCCGGCCAAGGCGGCGCTCGGCAAGCAGCTTTTTTTCGATCCCCGGCTGTCGGGCGACGGCAGCATGGCCTGTCAGGGCTGCCACTATCGCCATCTCGGCTGGACCGACGGTCTGCCGCTGTCGCGCAAGGTCGGCGGCGGCATGAACACCCGTCATACGCCCAGCGTGTACAACACCGGTTACTACACGTCCTGGTACTGGGACGGACGGGCGAAGACGCTCGAAGGGCAGGTCACCGCCGCCTGGAAGGCGCAGATCGGCGCCGACCCGGCGAGGGCGGCGGCGGTCATCGCTGCCGTTCCCGGCTATCAGGCCGAGTTCCAGCAGGTCTTCGGCGCGCCGCCCAACGCCGACAACATTGCCCAGGCGCTGGCCGCCTTCCTGCGCACGCTGAACAGCGGCGAGGCGCCGTGGGATCGCTACCAGGCGGGTGACCAGACGGCCGTTTCGGGCGACGCGGTGGCCGGCTACGAGCTGTTCGTCGGGAAGGCCGGCTGCGCCGCCTGCCACAAACCGCCACTCTACAGCGACAGCCTGTTCCATAACATCGGCCTCGAAGCGGGCAAGGCCAGCCCGGACCCCGGCCGCTTCACGGTGACCAAGGAGGCCAGGGACATGGGAGCGTTCAAGACGCCGTCGCTGCGCTCGGTGAGCATTTCGGGTCCCTACTTCCATGACGGCAGCGTGAGCAGCCTGGAGGCGGCGGTGCGCTACATGGCCGCGGGCGGCAAGGCCGATGCGAACAAGAGCGGCCTGCTGACCGATCGCCGGCTCTCCGACAGGGAAGTCGGTCAGCTCGTCGCTTTTCTCGCCACGCTGACCAGCCACGAGCGCTTCGCGCCACCCCGGCTGCCGTAAGCCGGGTGGGGTACGGCGCGCCGGCGACGTTCGCGGCGGGCACTTCTGTGGCAAGATGGGGCGATGCATGCCTTGCCCCATCTCGCGCCAGCCGACTGGCTGGCGCTGCTCGCCTTTTTCAGTTGCTGGGCGGGCTACGCCTGGTTCTCGGAGCGTAGCCGCTGGGCTTCGCGCGGACTGATCCGCAGCACGCGCGATTACCGGCTCGAGTGGGCCTACCAGATGCTGGCGCGCGATGTGCGGGTGACCGACTCTACGCTGATCGGCAACCTGGTGACCAGCGTCACCTTCTATGCCAACACCACGATCTACATCATCGCCGGTCTGGTCGCCGCGCTGGGGGCGGCCGACAAACTGCTCGACTTCACCGTCGACCTGGCGTTCGCCGGGGCGGGCAACCGCGAATTGCTCGAGATCAAGCTGATGCTGGTGCTCGGCAGTTTCGTGTACGCCTACTTCAAGTTCACCTGGTCGCTGCGTCAGTTCAACCTGCTCTCGATCCTGGTCGGCGCGGCACCGCCGCCCGGCGCGCGGGGAGAACCGGCGATCGAGGCTTGCGCGAGACGGCTGGCGGGGGCGAACAATCTGGCCGGCGACGATTTCAATCGCGGCATCCGCGCCTACTATTTCGGTCTCGCCGCCTCCGGCTGGCTGCTCAGTCCGCTGTTGCTCGCCATTCTCTCGCTGCTCATCCTGCTGGTACTCTATCGGCGTGACTATCGCTCGGCGGCGCTGGACATCCTGCGCCACCCGGGGTGAGGCGTTGACCGCCCGGCGGCAACTGGCCGGCGTCGCTTGCGGCCTGCTGGCCTATGGTATCTGGGGCTTCTTCCCGCTGTTCTTCCGCCAACTGGCGGACGTGGCGCCGATGGATGTGCTGAGCAACCGTGCCGTCTGGGCCTGTGTCTTCGTCGGCCTGCTGCTCACCTTGCGCCGGCAATGGTACAAGGTGGCCGCCGTCCTGCGCAGTGGCCGCCAGTTGCTGCTGTTGAGCGGTGCGGCCCTGCTCATCGGCAGCAACTGGCTGGTTTTCCTGTGGGCGGTTGCCAACCAGCAGGTGATTGCCTCCAGCCTCGGCTACTTTCTGACCCCGCTGGTCAATGTGCTACTCGCCCTGACGGTGCTCAAGGAGCGTCTCGACCGGCTGGAGTGGCTGTCGGTTGCCCTGGCGGTGGCGGCGATCGCCAACGAGATCCTGGCCTTCGGCAGTCTGCCCTGGGTGTCGCTGATCCTCGCCGGCACCTTCGGAACCTATGGTCTGCTGCGCAAGCAGTTGCCGGTCGATGCGCTTTCCGGCCTCTGGCTGGAGACGCTGGTGATGCTCCCCTTCTGCGCACTGTACGCCGGGTGGCAGGGGCAGCTCGGTCATGCGGTGTTCAGCGGGCATGCGCCGGGCAACACCGCCTTGCTGATCGCCTCCGGTGCGCTCACCGCCCTGCCGCTGATGTCGTTTGCCGCCGCCACCCAGCGGCTCGACCTGGCAACGGTCGGCATGCTGATGTACATCAATCCGACGCTGCAGTTCGTCACCGCCGTCTGGCTGTTCGGTGAGCCGATGCAGGGGACGCGGCTGCTCAGCTTCGGGCTGATCTGGCTCGGCCTGCTGCTGTTCAGTGGCAGTGCCTGGGGCAAGTATCGGGCGGCAGTCTAGTCGCCGGCCGCTGCCGTGGCCTCGCCCGGCCGGCGGCCGGGTGCCTGGTCCGGCGGCTCTGGCGCCGCTTTGAGCAGGCTCATGCCGCCGATCGTCAATCCCGGCGGCAGGCCGGCGACGCCGGCGCGCTGCACGGCCGCAGCCGATTGCCGGATGGCCGCCGTGCCCAGGCCGAGTTGGCCCGCTGCGAGCCCCAGCCAGGCGGCGAGGCGCGCCGGGCTGACCACCGAACGACGATGTCGGGAGTCTTCGAAGGCTTCCGGCTCGGCGGCCAGATCGAAGCTCAGCACGAGTCGGCCACCCGGCTTGAGGATACGGCTGGCCTCGCGGATGGCGAGGGCGGGTTGCGCCAGGTGCTGCAGTACGGAGATCAGCAGCACGGCGTCGAAGCCCGCGTCGGCTGATCCGTCGCGTGCCGGCAGGGCGTAGAGGCTGGCCGGCCGGGCGGCCAGCCCGGCGGCAGTGGCCCAGTCGAGAAAGCGCCGGGCGGCATCGGTCCGGCCGTCCCAGGCGAAATTGCTGTCGTAGCCGCTGACTGCATGTCCTTGCGCGGCCAGCCAGGGAGCGAGGGCGCCGCGGCCGCAGCCGAGGTCGGCGATGCGCAGTGGCGGGCCGTCGGCGCCGCCTGCGCCGCCTGCGCCGATGCCGAGGGCGGCGAGCGCGAAGGCGTATTCCCATTGCTTGCTGGCGTGCAGGTGGCAGCCGGTGGCCGGGCCATGGGCATGGCCGTCCGGCTCGTCACGCAATCCGGCGTAAGCGCGCATCTCGGCGATCACTCCCTGCTCTCCGGGTTGCGCGTCGCCTGACCAGAGTGCGCTGCGCAGCGGCCGCCAGGTCGCGGCAGCCGGCGGCGAGCGGCGGTCGAGGCGGGCCAGCGCGGCATCGAGCACCGTGGCCGGGGTGATGGCGCTCATGCAGACGGGCTGGGCAAGGCCGCGCGGGCAGCGGGTCATCCAGTCCGGCGTACTCCACCAGCACGGGCTGCACACCGTGGCAGCGAGATTGACGTTGTCCGCGTAGCCGAAGAAGCCGGGGTCGGTCGGCCCGAAGAGGACGACAGCGGGGGTGCCTAGGGCATGCGCCGCATGCACCAGGCCGGATTCCCCGTCGATGTGCAGTTCGGCGCCCTGCAACAGCCAGAGGGCTTCGCCGAGCCGGAGGCTGCCGACCAGGCAGTCGTCCACGCCGGGAATCGGGCGACTGGTCGGGCCGCCGATCTGTACGATGCGCAGCGCCGGCTGCGCTTTCCTGAGGTCGGCGATCAGTTGCTGCCAGTGCTCCAGCGGCCAGCACTTGACCGCCTGACCGGGGCCGACCTGAAGGTTGGTATCGAAGCCGTCATGCACCGTGATCCAGTGCCGGCCGCTGGCCGCCAGGCGCAGGCGCGCGGCGGCGTCGGCCTCGTCGAGCGCCATGACGAGCGGCGCCTGATGGCCCAGGATGGCGGCCGGAAGGCCGGCCGCCGATGCGCTGCCCGGTTGATCGAGGGCGGCGCTCCACGCCGGGGCATCGCCGCGCTGCCGCCCCGCCATCTGGTTGAGTCGTGCCCAGAAGCCATCGAGCTGCGGGTGCCGGTCGACCAGTCCGCGCACGCTGGCCAGGCGGCGGTTGGCGCGGCTGATCAGCTCGGCGATCGCCGGATGGCTGGCGCGCCACTGCTCCGGCGGATCGAGGAAACGGACGAACTGGGTGATTTCGACGCGCCAGCCGCGGGCCGCCGGCCATTCGCGCAGCGGCCGGCTGGCACTGAGCAGGCCGCGCCGGCCGAGCGCCAGCTCGGCCAGGTCGGGTCGGTCATTATAGGTCACCACCTGGCCGAAACCGCTCAGACGCCAGAGCAGTTCGATCAGACGTCCGGCAATCAGCAGGTCGCCAAAGCCGCCACTCAGGCGGATGGCGAGCGGTAGCGCCGGGGGCGGTGGTGGCGGACTGGTCGGGCCTCGCTCGCCGGACGGGGCGCTGTCAGGCAGCGCTGCCGGCGCAGTGCGCTGGCGGCTGCTCGGCAGCAGGCCGGGCGCCAGTTCGCACAGCTTGGCAGCCACTCGTGCCGGTGCGAGGCGCTTGAGGCATTCGAGATGCTGCGCGCAGTCGCGCCGGCCCCAGGGCTGCGTGCGGCAGGCGGGTTCGCAGGCGAGGCCGCCGCTCAGTGTGTGCAGCGCTGGCCAGGGCATCGCTTCGCGGGCCGGGCTGGTCAGCCCGAAGAGACCCAGGGTCGGCACGCCGAGCGCCGCAGCCAGGTGCATCAGGCCGGAGTCGTTGGCCACCAGCGCCGTGCACTGGCCGATCAGACGGGCAGTGTCGCGCAGCGACCGTGGCCCCGTTGCGTCGTGCACATGCGCCGGCCAGCGCAGCGGGGTAGCGAAGTAGGTACCGCTGACGTCGTCGTCCGCGGTCGTTCCGACGCGCAGCACGTTGGTGAAGTGGCCGGCCAGCTCGCCGTAGCCGTGCCACTTTTTCCAGGGCCAGCCCGCCTTGCAGCCGGCGTGGATGGCCAGGGTGCCGGCGGCGATGCCGTCGTCGCCGCCACGCAGCGTCGGGGCGAGCGGTGGGGGTGGCAGCGGACCCTGCCAGCCGAGTTGTTGCGCGATGGCTGCGCTGCAGCCGGGGTCGCCCGCCGTTCGCCAGAGCTGGCCGTCGGCCAGTATTTTCTGGCCAACGGCGGGGAGGCGCGCGGCAAACGGCGTTGCCCAGTAGGCGAAGACGGCCAGTGCGTACGGCGCCTGGTCGACCGCTGGCCAGTGGTCGGCGGCGGGGTCGGCCGGCCACACGCGATCGACCCCGGGTGCGCCGGCGAACAGTTCGCAACTGTCGCCGTAATCGGCGGCGATCAGCAGATCGACGACATGGCCGGCGGCGTTCAGGGCCGGGATCAGCGAGGCCCAGCGCAACAGGTCGCCGATGCCGCCAGCCAACACCAGCAGGGCGTGCTTGCTGGCCGCCGGTACTGGCCTGCAGTGGCCGATCAGGGCGTCGATCGCACTCCGCTCGAACGGCGTCCACCAGGCGTTTCCGGTGTCCTTGTGGCTGGAGTTGCCGGCATGCACGCTGGCAATGCACAGCGCCGGGTCGTCGAAGTCGAGGACCTCGGCGGCATGGGCGGACCAGACGAACTGGTTGTCCTCGCCGATCGACTGGTCGGGGAAGGGGTGCGCCGCCCAGAAGGCGCGCCGGTAGAGCAGCGTGGCGCCACATAGCCAGGGTCGCCGGCTGCCCTGATAGCGGTATTCCCAGGCGCGCGCGCCGTCGAGTTCGCGAAAGTAGACGCGGCTCGATCCGCACAGTGCCTTGCCCGGCTGGGCGAGCAGTGCCCGCACCTGGCGGCCCAGGCGGTCGGCAGCGTACCAATCGTCGTCATCCCAGTGCGCCAGCAGCTCGCCATGTGCCGCGGCACAGGCGAAGTTGCGCTTGGCGCCGAGGCTGAGTCCGGCCGGGCAGGGGACATGCCGGACCCGGCCGCCGGCCAGTGCGCCACGCAGGCTGTCGGGCAGGCCATCCTCGCTGACGATCAGCAACTCGGCATCAACGAAGTCCTGTGCCAGGAAGTTGGCGACTGCGGCCGGCAGCAGCGCGTGCCGGCCGCGGGTGGGCATCAGGCAGGAGAGGGAAATCGGTGTGGACATGGCGGCACTCAGGACGTGGACGTGACCCGGGTCGGCGGAAGCTGTCGTCGAATGCCCAGCCGAATCCGACCTGCGCGATGTGTTCGTCGAGTGCGCTGGTGTTGCCCTTCATTCCGGTTTCAGTCCACCTTCGCGCTCGTTGAGAAAAAGGCCGGCGGGTCCCTTCATTCTTGTCTCCTGCCGCGCTCCGGGCCCCGGCAGGAATGGATGACGAGCGGGATCCTGGCGGGCTTGAAGAATGATTCAGGCTAACAGGATCTATGGACTCCCCCGATTTTGCAAGGTGATGTGTTGTTGGTTTGTCGGAAGCA
>ERZ761602.7828-NODE-7828-length-11085-cov-5.388667_pt1 | contig 11085 bp, 9 predicted proteins | sample MGYA00512165_ERZ761602 | MGnify/ENA primary metagenome ERZ761602 (study PRJEB28899, sample SAMN02445085) | bioreactor sludge metagenome | biome: EBPR sludge; isolation source: Thorneside wastewater treatment plant | place: Australia: Brisbane, Thorneside... | reverse complement strand
ACACACACCATCCTAAAAGGCTGTCATATCCATCCTGCATTTTATCTAAAAGATTCTTTTTCTTTTTCTTTTTTTCACCACTATGGTCATGCAAGCCCTTCTTGATAAAAGTGTAACATAGCAAAGGCGTCAATACCATTGCTACAATAAACGACGAAGACAATGCCACTGTTACTGTTAACGGAAGTGTGCGAATAAATTCGCCAACCGGCCCGGTCAACATAATCATCGGCATAAAAGCAAAAATAATAGTTACCGTTGCCACTAATATCGGCACCACCAATTCACTTGCACTTTTCCAGGCAGCATCCCATCTGCTAACACCTTTATCCAGCAGTTCAACATAATTATCTGCCACTACAATCGCATCATCTACCACCAATCCCAAAACAACAATTAATGCCGCCAGGGAAACCTGGTGTAATTCTATTCCAAAGAAATTCATGAAGGCGATCGTTAACGCTATTGTTACCGGAATTGCTGTTGCGGCAACCAGGGCAACACGAAAAGGGAGCAGTAAAATAATGACAACAACAACAGCTACAATGGCCAGAAAAAACTCGTTGATGAAATGGGAGATGTTATAATCTACAATCTGAGGCTGGTCAGCAATGGTAGATATAATAATTTCAGACGGAATATTTTTCTTGAAAGCATCTACCTTTTTATTCACTTCTTCTCCAAATTTTACAATATTATTTCCGGCAGTCATCTGAATACTAACCACCAGTCCTTCGTCCTCATTTACTTTGATCTTGCTTGCAGGGTCTGCGTAAGTTCTGGTTAAGGTAACAATATCTTTCAGCCTTACCACAGAGCCTGACTGTGAGCCTCCCACAATCTGATTGCCCAGTTCTTCTATAGTGTTGTAATATCCTTTTGTGTACAACGGAACTTCATAGGCATCAATGTCTAAATTACCAGTGGGGTACACATTATTTTGAGATTGCAATACTTTTAACACATCAATTTGATTCACACCATACTGAGCCATTTTTGCAGAATTTGCCGATATCAATATCTGCTCATCCAAATCTCCTGTGCGTTTTACTTTTGAAACAGATGGTACTGTTCTTATCTGATCTTCCAATTGCTGAGCATAGTGTTTTAACAGATTATAAGGAACATTTTTCCCGGAAATTCCAAATATCATGGCTTCCGTATCGCCAAAATCAGAATTAACGATAGGCCCAACCACACCTCCGGGTAGTTCGGTTTGTTTGGTCTGAAGCAATTGCTGACGCAGTTTGCTCCAAAAAACATCCGGACTCTTAACGTTGTCACCCAATTCTACGGTTACCACCACCTTCCCATCTTCCGATGAAGACGTGGTTTTGTCTTTTTTTACTTCTTCAAACTTAAATAAGGCTTCTTCAATTTTTTTGGTTACCTGTTCTTCTACCTGGGTGGAGTTTGCACCAGGGTAAAAAGCGATTATAAGTGCTTGCTTGGCGGTTATTTTTGGATCTTCACGACGGGACATATTCAACAAAGAATACACTCCGACTGCAAAAAACAAGAACAGCACAGATAAGGTTACCTGTTTATATTTAAGTGTTTTTTCTATAAAATTCATGCTGTCTTATTATTTATTTTGATGAAGAAATTTTACTGCCATTCGATAGTTTTTGCTGGCCTCCTACAATTAAACTCTCATCAGGCGACAGGCCGGAAACAATCTCTATTTTATCCGCATAAATAGCGCCTGTACTTATGTTGCGCTGAAAAGCCTGACCATTGCTGGCAATGAAAACATAAGGCTGCCCATCCGGAGTTCGTAAGATAGCTTGAGCAGGAATCGTCAATACATTGCGTACATCTTTGCCCTTCATGTTGATTTCTGCGATCATGCCCGGACGTATTCTTTGTTTAGGGTTTTCCACTTCTATTTTTACGGTAAAGGCTCTTGTTGAAACATCTGCGGCACCGCCTACTTCAATCACTTTCCCTGTAAAATTTTCACCTAATGCGCCAATAGCCACCGCTGCCGGCTGGCCAATTTTGATTTGGCTCAACTGGTTTTCGGGGATATAAGCATTAACCTTTACCTTACTAATGTCTGAAACCACCAATACAACTGTTCCTGTTGCAACAATCTCACCTGGCTCCGCAAGCTTTCTCAATACAATGCCGCTTATTGGAGAATACAGGCGGGTATCCGATAAGTTTTTCCCCTGTAATTTTTGTTGTGCTTTTGCTCCCTGAAGTGTAAAATCAATTTTCTTGAAATCACTTTCGCTGATACTGTTCCTTTCATGCATAAGTTGCAAACGCTTGAATTCATCATTGGCTTGATTTACCTGAACATCTACAATTTCTTTAGCGATGTTGTAATTCGTAGGGTCTAAAGTTGCTACCAATTGTCCTTTTCCTACCCTTTGCCCTTCGGAAAGATTAATGTGATTGATTTTCCCTCCGACCATAAAGCCAAGTCTCACAGTTTTATTTCCTTCAATGTTACCGCTTACGGCAACATCCCGAGAAAGTGCGTTTTCCCTAACCTGTTCCACAACTACAGCTATGGCTTTCCCTTCTGTTGTTTTTTCATTATTGTTATTTTTACAAGCATTAAAGCCAAGAAGGCCTGCAAATAATAGTATTGTATATACTCCACTAAGTTTTTTCATGATTTAATTTATTTATTTTGGTAGATGTTGTCTGCGGATAAAAAATGGATGTTGTTGGAATTGACGCCCAGAAATAATAAGTGTTCTACAATAATTTCCTGCCAATTGCAATTAATTGACATTTGAAACGCTATATGTTTTTTGGTATTGGTAGCCAAAATAGTTTCCAGAAACTCTTTTCGTGGCCTGCCCTTAAAGTAGCAAATTGCTTTATCCCGAAAACGGGCAGTAAGTATCTCCAATTCTTCCATAAAAACAAAGGGCTCATTTTCTGAAAAGTACAATATGGATATATGATTGTCGTGTTTTTCTTCCCTTTTTAGACAGTTCAGAATAACCGGAAACAGTATATTCATTCCCTCATTGTCGGCAATGAAGACGTAGTGGTTGGAGCTGTTTGATGCATTGGTTTGCATAAATTGTAATATAATTTAATTGTGCAAACCTACTGTTACGAAATGGGATAATTTTTTAGATATCTAAAAAAAAGGCATACATTATTTTGCCTTATCACTTCTTATTACACTAAGAGTTGATTGTGTAATGCCAAGATAAGAGGCAATATGGCCGAGAGGAGCACGCAGCAGTATGTTTGAATGTTTTTTGAGTAATATATCATATCGTTCTTGCGCTGACTGAAATCTTAGTGAATGTATCTGGTCCGAAAGTTTCTTAATTGCAGAAACTGCGAGGTTTCGGGAAAAACTCAAAAATTTCACATCTTTCTCCAGTTCATTTTCTATAAAAGAAAAATCGACAGCTCTAACGATACAATTTTCTAATAGCTCCAAACAAAAAGGAAAGGGTTGATTCAGAAAAATATTCTCTATGGGCACATATAAATCACCCTCCGAAAAAAACTGATGTGTAATATCTTTCCCATCTTTATTGTAAAATAATCGAAGCAAGCCTTCTTCAACATAGAAAACTTTCCGGGAACGGCTACCGGTTCTCAAAAGTTGGTGCCCTTTTGGTGATTCTTCATAATTCCATAAACCCTCAAAATAATTAATGGAATCATCAGGCAACTGAACTTCACTTTTAAGATATTCAGCTAATTTCATTTTCAATTTAAGTATTATAACTATGATAAAGATACGGATTGGAAATAAGCAGCAGGGCGAACGCATTAAAATTTTTTAGATAACTAACAGGGTGTGGGAAAAAAGCTCTTTGTAGAGTGAGGCAAAAAGACGGACTTGCATTTTCAAAAAGCTATGACAGCAATTATGGAACATTTTGGACAGTTGCCAGATTCTCGTACAAAGGAGCAAAAATCATACACAAGCTATACGATGTTGTGTTTATTACTATTGCGGCAGTTATATGCGGCGCGGAGGATTGGTACGATATAGAAGATTTTGGGGAAGCCAACGAGCAGTTGTAAAAGACAATCAAAAGCATTTGCATGCCGATATCCGGGAAGCTTTTGAACAAAGCCCCGGGGCAGCAATCCATACTATCTTAGATGTGGATCACGGTCGTGTGGAAAAGCGTACCTGCCATATCATTACAGATATGGATTGGGTTTGCAGCAAAGATCAATGGGAGGGGGGCAAGGCCATTGTTGAAATTACCAGTGAGCGCACTTTCAAAGCAACAGCCAAAAAGCAGACACAGGTTCGCCACTAAGCAGCCTGAATACCTCAGCCGAAAAATTCAATGCAGCAAAAGAAAACACTGGGGCGTGGACAATAACCTGCACTGGACTTTGGACGTATGCTTTTGTGAAGATGCCAGCATAAAAAGAGCAGGCGCAGCGGCTGTAAATTTCTCCTTTATTACTAAGGTAACCCTCAATGTTCTTAATCAGTCTGGTGAACAAAAAAGAGGGAAAAAGTTAAGGACAAAACGAAAAAAGAAAAAAGCCGATAGGGATAAGGATTATTACTATCACTTTTAGCTAAAGCCAGATAATTTTTAATACGTCTGCCCTGACGGGGTTGGTCGAAGGGATACAATATTCCCTAAATTTACTGTGACTAAATTGTTGTACCCTTTTGCCCAGCCTTATAGGGGGGTAAAACAATTTCCACGAACCTATTTTAATGAGGGATCATTAAAAGTGTCGCCCTGGTTAATATCGCCTGTGGCGAAACCTTTTTTAAACCAATACATCCGCTGTGCAGATGTGCCGTGGGTGAAAGCGTCGGGTACAACATATCCCTGGGAGCGTTTTTGAATCATATCATCACCAATGGCATTGGCGGCAGTAAGGGCTTCTTCCAGGTCTCCGGGATCAAGGATGAGGTTTGATTTTTGAGCATGATGCGCCCACACACCTGCCAGAAAATCAGCCTGAAGCTCCATTTTTACAGAGTACTTATTGAATGCAGCCTCGCTCATGCGGCCACGCATCTTTTGTATTTGCTGGGCAGTACCATTAAGGTTTTGAATGTGATGCCCCACTTCATGCGCTACAACGTAAGCCATCGCAAACTGAATCTGGCTCTTGTTGGTCAGTTGCTCTAACTGCTCGTAAAACGAAAGGTCAATATATAGTTTGTGATCTCCGGGGCAATAGAACGGTCCCATCGAAGCACTGCCATGGCCACAGGCTGACGAAACCTGACCGCGATACAAAACCAATACCGGCTCCCGATAATTAGCCCCCTGCTCGCGAAATATTTTATTCCACACATCTTCTGTTTCGGCCAAAATCTGCTTCACCAGCACAGCGCGTTGCTCATCCTGTGCGGTTTGCCGGGGCGATATTGGCGCCGTTTCAGTAGTAGGAGCCATCTGCGGGATTTGCGATGGATCAATTTCTCCGCCGCCCAAAAAGGCAAACAACAGATAAATAATCAGGCCGGCGATTCCGCCACCTGCTGCAATTTGGCCGCCTGATACTCCTCTTCTGTCTTCAACATTACCGCTTTCGCGGGCGTTTCTCCATCTCATGGTTTTATTTTTAGTGTTCTAACTTACAACTCAAATTTTATCCCCTGTGCTAACGGCAAAGTAGTACTGTAATTGATGGTATTCGTTTGTCGGCGCATATAGTTTTTCCAGGCATCGCTGCCACTTTCGCGACCCCCACCGGTTTCTTTTTCGCCACCGAACGCGCCGCCAATTTCGGCGCCTGAGGTTCCGATGTTAACGTTTGCAATTCCACAATCGCTGCCAGAGTGAGAAAGGAATTGTTCAGCCTCGCGAAGATTTAATGTCATGATAGCAGACGATAAGCCCTGCGGAACCCCATTTTGAATTGCGATAGCTTCTTCAAGGGTTTTATACTTCAGTAGATATAAAATGGGTGCAAATGTTTCATGCTGCACAATGGAGTAGGAGGGCAATACCTCTGCAATACAGGGCTTCACGTAACATCCGCTCTCAAAGCCATCGCCTTGCAACACCCCACCTCCCACGATGAAGTTTCCGCCTTCGGCTTTGCATTTTTCGATAGATGTCAAATACATTTGTACGGCCTGTTTATCAATCAACGGCCCTATGTGAATGTTCGGATCAAGCGGATTACCAGTTTTTAACTGGCCATAGGCATTCGTTAATTTACATTTTACCTCTTCGTAAACATCTTCATGAATGATCAGGCGTCGTGTTGTGGTACAGCGCTGCCCTGCAGTGCCAACCGCTCCGAACAAGGAGCCTAAAATGGCTATATCAAGATCGGCATCTTTTGAAATAATGATGGCGTTGTTTCCTCCAAGTTCGAGTAAACTGCGCCCGAATCGCTCTGCAACTTTTGATGCAACGGCTTTTCCCATTCTTGTGGAACCTGTTGCAGAAACCAAAGGAATTCTTTCGTCGGCAGATAACCATTCGCCCACTTCGCGGCCACCCGCCACCAGGCCGCAGACACCTTCAGGCACATTATTTTCAGCAAATACCTCCGCAATAATATTTTGACAAGCTACGGCGCATAAAGGCGTTTTTTCCGATGGCTTCCAAACGCATGTGTCTCCGCAAACCAATGCCAGCATTGTGTTCCAGCTCCATACAGCAACCGGGAAATTGAATGCGGAAATAATTCCGACAACTCCAAGAGGATGGTATTGCTCGTACATTCTATGTCCCGGACGCTCACTATGAATGGTTAATCCGTACAGCTGGCGGCTTAAACCCACTGCAAAGTCGCAGATGTCAATCATTTCCTGAACTTCACCCAATCCTTCCTGCAAGCTTTTGCCCATTTCGTAAGAAACAAGTTTGCCGAGCGGCTCTTTGTATTTTCTTAATGCTTCGCCAATCTGCCGCACCACCTCGCCACGGCGTGGCGAGGGCCACAGCCGCCATTCTAAAAAAGCTGCCTGCGCTTTTGTTATCACCTTTTCATAGTCATCTTTTGAAGCGCTGATTACACTACCAATGAGTTCATCATTAACAGGAGAGAAGGACTCAATTTTTTCACCCTGTGCACTCAACCAGTTTATGCCGGTGCCTACACCGGAGTTTTCCTGTTGAAGTTTGAGTATTGTAAGAAATTCCATATAGATAATGTTATATTATAGTAACAATTTGATCCAGAGTGAAACGTATAACAAAATGTCAGATTCTTTTGCACCTATTTCACTTAGTTTGGCGGAGTGCCATCAACAAAGAAAAAGATTAATACTGTTCGCTCTCGTTCGGGAAACTGTTGTTCTTAACATCTTTAATATAGTTTCCAACTGCCTGAGTTGCCTGTTCATAAATGTTCAAATATTGTCGTAAAAATTTTGGATGAAATTCGGTGTTGATCCCAAGCATATCATGCATTACCAACACCTGCCCATCGCAATGTTTTCCGGCACCGATGCCTATAACCGGAATTTGAACACTTTCGGTAACGTCTTTTGCCAGTAGTGCTGGAATTTTTTCTAATACAAAAGAAAAACATCCGGTTTCCTGCAATAGTTTTGCATCTGTTTTTAGTTTCTCTGCTTCCGTTTGTTCTTTGGCGCGAACGGCATACGTTCCGAATTTATAAATGGATTGTGGCATTAAACCCAAATGTCCCATCACCGGAATTCCTGCGGATACAATTCTTTTAATTGAATCCGAAACCTCTTCGCCGCCTTCCAGCTTAACAGCATGCGCCCCTGTTTCTTTCATAATACGGATTGCAGTGGCCAAAGCTATTTCGGAGTTGGATTGATAGGACCCAAAAGGCAGATCAACCACCACTAAACAACGATGCGCTGCTTTTATAACAGATTGTGCATGGTAGATCATTTGGTCAACCGTAATGGGCAGCGTTGTTTCATGCCCGGCCATGACGTTCGATGCGGAATCTCCTACCAATATAATGTCAATACCCGCGCTGTCAATTATTTTGGCAAATGAAAAATCGTAAGCCGTGAGCATAGCGATCTTTTCACCGGCTTCTTTCATCTTTAGCAGGGTGTTGGTGGTAACTCTTTTTACTTCTTTATTTACTGACATTGGCTATTTTGTTAATGGTGATTGAGTGATTCTGAATTTCTTTTTTCAGGCAGACGCACGATTAGCCTTTTAAAGCATTTGTAACTAATTCGTCATACAACGCATGGATAAGGCCATCGGCCAGGCCAATTTTTGGTACGAGAATTTCTTCGGCGTCAGCCCATTTCAATACGTTAATATAAATTAAAAGTGCCGGAACGATAACATCCGCTCGGTCTTCGCGCATTAGGTAACGGCTCATTCTTTCGTGCAGGCTTATGCTGCTGAATTCTTTGTAGTAATCTCTCAGAAGTTCCAGAGGAAGCGGCCTCCCTTCTTTTCTTTTCGAAAGTGAGAATACTTTATTGATGTTACCACCCGTGCCGATCGCCATCACTTTTTTTGCGCCTTTCGTGTTGCTTCGTATGTATTCTTTCATTTCCGCCCATTGATCATCCGTTACCTGTTGCTTCAGAATTCTGATGGTGCCAATATCAAAGGAGCGTTTAAATTGCATCTCGCCGTTTACAAAGAATGTAAGTTCGGTGCTGCCGCCGCCCACATCAATATATAAATAGGCATTGTCTTTGGCCAGCGTGTTGGGCGAATGATTTTGATAAATCATGGATGCTTCATTTTCTCCGGAAATTACCTCAATTTGAATGCCGGTTTCTTTCCTCACTTTTTTAATGATCGCATCGCCATTTCTCGCATCACGCATGGCCGAAGTGGCGCAGGCTTTCACATGCTTTACTTCGTATGCATCCAGCAGATGCTTGTACGCAGTAATGGTGCTAATGAGATGACTAAGTTTTTTTTCAGAGATTTCTCCGGTTTCAAAAACATCAAAACCCAATCTTAACGGAACTCTTATGAGGTTCGATTTTATAAACTCAGGTTTATTTTGTTTATCAAGATGAATATCGGTAATTAATAATCTTGCCGCATTACTTCCAATATCAATTGCTGCTAATTTCAAGTTTATATGTTTTATTTCTCAGATAATTATATGTTTCTTCTTGTGATCTGATCTTTCCGTTCCGGGACTTTACGTATGTGTTGCTGAGTTCATTGTCCAGGATTCTTGCCTTTACGTTGTCGGTTAGTTGAATTTTTAATATGTCAATTAACTCGTTTTTCAGTTCTTTATTCGTTATCGAACAGGTCGCTTCAATACGATGGTCCAGGTTACGCAACATCAGGTCTGCCGACGATATAAATACCTTTTGCTTGCCGAGATTGTGAAATACAAATATGCGTGCATGTTCGAGATACTCGTCCACAATGCTTATTGCCTGCACCCGGTGTTTGAACTTGCTGTTTTCTGAAAGCATACAAAAAATACCCCGAACGATTAATTTAACCACTACGCCTGCTTTTGCAGCTTCAGTCAGCTTTTCAATCATAATCGTATCGGCGAGCGAATTCATTTTCAGGATAATCTCAGCGTGCTTGCCTTTTCTCGCATATGCGATTTCATCATCAATCATTCGAAGCAAAGCTACTCGCACATAGTGCGGACTTAGAATAATTGTTTTGCACCTTGATAAATTATGGAGGCCTGATTTTGGATTTTCAAGATAGTTGAATATCCTGTTTATATCAGACAATATTTTTGGGTTTGATGTCATCAGGCAATGATCCCCATAAATCTTTGCCGTTTTTTCGTTCATATTTCCGGTGCTTACAAAACCATAGTGCATGAGTTTTTTATGAACACGTTTTTTGATTACACAAATCTTTGCGTGAACCTTCATATCGGGAATGCCCGTCAATACTCGTGCTCCCACATCTTCAAGCCTTTGTTTCCATTCAAGATTCGCTTCTTCGTCAAACCGCGCTTTTAGCTCCATCATTACTACAACGTCCTTGCCGTTTCGTACTGCATTGATGAGCGAATTTATGATTTTCGATTGTGATGCAAGCCGGTAACACGTAATTTTTATTGATTCCACACCAGGGTCAAAAGCAGCTTCACGAATTAAATCAATAATGGGAGTGAAGCTGTGATAGGGAAAGTTCAACAAAATATCTTTTTTCATAATAACGTCCCAAATCCTTTTTCCCTCCAATAGCGGATGGTCAAAAGGTTTTGATCTTTTGGAGCTTCTAACACCTTTAAATACCCCACTGGGAAAATCCATGAAGTGCCTGAAGTTGTGGATGCTTCCACCGGGTATCAGGTTGTCCTGTTTGGAAAGGCCAAACCTGCCCATCAGGTATTCAAGCAACCCTTTATCAATTTCTTCATCATAAGCCAAACGGATGGGTTTCCCTTTTTTTCGATTCTTCAATCCCTTCTCCAGTTTCTGTATAAAAGGCGCCGTGTCAGAGTTATCAATATCTAATTCAGCATCTCTGGTAAATTTAAATATGTGTGCTTTGAATACATTGTACCCCAAAAAATTGAAAATTGCCGGGAGGTTGAATTTGATGGCCTCTTCCAACAACATAATATCCTGTCTTCCGGGTTGCGAAGGTAGGAGGATGAACCTCCCAACAGGCGTGACGGGAACTTCAATCAATGCATATTTATAATCCGCAGGAGATGTTTTTTTTAACATCACAATACCCAGAAAGATGGATTTGTCCCGCAGATTGGGGAATTTTTTTATGTTTTCAATCAGCAGGGGAATAATGTTTGGACTGATCTCGCTCTCATAAAAATCGAGTATGAATTTCTTCTGAGTGGTGTTGAGTTGCTTTTCAGTCTTTAAAAAAATCTTGTTTCGATTTAATTCTTTGTTTACTTTTTCCCATACTTTTTCAAATTCATTCTGTTGCCCTTCAATCAGTTTATGTATTCTGTCGAGGATTTTTTTTGGATTTTTTTCAGGATGCATATTCATCTTGCTTTCAATTTGCAGCATCCTGCGAAGCGACGCTACACGAACCCTGTAAAATTCATCTCGGTTATTCGAAAAAATACCCAAAAACTTAACCCGTTCCTTTAATGGCACGGTTGGGTCGGCAGCCTCCTGCAAAACCCGTGCATTAAAAGAAAGCCAACTGATATCCCTTGAAATAGTTTTAATCATGACCGAAGTTTTCTGAATTGTTACAAATTAATGAAATAATTAGTTAAATATAGTGGGAG
>ERZ761602.7827-NODE-7827-length-11085-cov-10.988214_pt1 | contig 11085 bp, 5 predicted proteins | sample MGYA00512165_ERZ761602 | MGnify/ENA primary metagenome ERZ761602 (study PRJEB28899, sample SAMN02445085) | bioreactor sludge metagenome | biome: EBPR sludge; isolation source: Thorneside wastewater treatment plant | place: Australia: Brisbane, Thorneside... | reverse complement strand
GAGACCGGCGACGGGGGAGAGACCGGCGACGGGGGAGAGACCGGCGACGGGGGAGAGACCGGCGACGGGGGAGGCTCGCTCCCCTTGGAGGCCGATCTGCTCTTCGACGGGCGCAGCCCTCCCGAGCCGCTGATCGGCCTGGGCGCGCAGATCTGGGCGGGGGACGAGGCCTGGCCCGCGGCGCTGGACCCGCTGGGGGCGCGCGTCGTGCGCATCGCGCTCAACGCCAACTACGGCTCATCCGCGGTGGAGCTGCCCGTCGACGCCTCGCCCGAGGAGTGGGACGCCTGGTTCGTGGAGCACGCCCTCGACGCCAGCCCGAGCTTCCTCGCCGACCTCCAGCACAGCCTCGCCCTGAGCGAGGAGCGCGGCCTGCTCTGGATCGCCCACCAGTGGGAGGCCCCGCCGGCCTGGGAGGAGCGCTGGGGCCAGCTCAAGCCCGAGCACGTCGACGACTTCGCCGCCATGACAGGCGCCTTGATGGGCTGGCTGGCCGACCAGGGCATCGAGCCCCGCTGGATCGAGCTCTGCAACGAGCCCGACGGCGACTGGAACAGCGCCATCGCGCCCGAGGACTACGACGCCCTGGTGCGGGCCGCCCGCGCCGATCTCGACGCCCGCGGCCTGGTCGGCGTCGGCCTGCTGGGCCCCGGCCTCGCCACCCTGGGAGGCTGGGTCGGCTCGCCCGCCCCCGAGTGGATCCCCAGCCTCTCCGAGGAGGCCGTGACCGCCCTGGAGGGCTGGTCGGCCCACACCTGGGACGACTACGGCGAGGACGGCGAGGGGCACCTCTTCTTGCAAGAGCGCTGGGCGATCTTCGTCGACCAGCTCAGCGCGCGGGACCCCGAGAAGCCCATCTTCGCCACCGAGCTGGGCAGCAAGGACCTGCGCTTCGGCGAGGCCAACTACAGCTCGACCGACGGGGACGTCTGCGGCTTCTCCACCGAGTCCGAGGGCTACGCCCTGCGGCTGCTCGCCCACCTCGCGGTGGCCCTGGACGCGGGCGCGGACGCGATCCTGGTCTGGGAGGCGGCCGACCAGGCCTGGCAGTGCAGCCGCTGGGGGATGACCGACGGCGAGGGGCGCTCGCGGCCCTTCCACGAGGCGCTGGCCCTCTTCAGCTCGGCCCTGCCCGACGACGGGGGCACCGTGCGGGCGCCGGGGGCCGATCTGCCCGCCATCGCCGTGCTGGGCGCGAGCGAGGGCGCGGTGCTGGTCGTCAACGACAGCGCCGAGCGGGTCAGCCGCACCGTGGCCATCGAGGGCGGCTGGTCGCTGGTCGAGGCGCGGGGCTTCGGGACCGAGGAGCGCCTGCTCTACGACGAGCTGATCGACCTGGAGCAGGCGGAGTTCAGCGACGAGATCCTGGGCCTGGACACAGCCAACGCAGGCAACTTCGACGACGATCGCTCGCGGGTCTACCGGACCGGCAACAGCGACGCCTCGCTGGTCTGGTCGGTGGCGGGCCGGGGCGAGCTCGTCTCCGCCTCGCTGGTCGGCTGGTCCTGGAACGGCGCCGATCCCGCGACCTTCGGGGTCGAGTCCAGCCTGGACGGCGAGAGCTGGGATCCGCTGGCGCCGGAAGAGACCCTCAGCTCGCCGGGCGGGTTTCGCCACGATCTGGTCCTGGACGGCCTTCCCGCCGGCACGACCCACCTCCGCCTGACCCTGCCGGCCACCGACGGCCCCTCCTGGACCCCGCAGCTCGGCGAGGTCTCGCTGCGCTGGCGGCTGGCCGAGCCGGCCCTCCTGCCCACCGGCGAGGCCCCTTGGACGGTCGACCTGCCGCCGGAGAGCGCGGTGGTGCTGGTGGTGGAGCGGTAGGCGCGCCCCCCGGGGGTGCAACTAGCTAGTGCCTGGCACTAGCTAGTTGCACCGGCCCCACCGCGCCTCCCGGCGTGCTAAACGGCCCCCCCGGCACACCGCGGAGTCCGCCATGACCAGCCCCAGCTCGACCATCATCTGGACCCAGATCGACGAGGCCCCTGCCCTCGCCACCTGGTCCTTGCTGCCCATCGTCCAGGCCTTCACCCGCAGCGGCGGCGTCGACGTGCAGACCCGCGACATCTCGCTGGCCGGGCGCATCCTGGCCGCCTTCCCCGAGCGCCTGAAGCCCGAGCAGCAGGTCGACGACAACCTGGCCTGGCTGGGTCAGCTCACCCTGCGGCCCGAGGCGAACATCATCAAGCTGCCGAACATCTCGGCCTCGATCCCCCAGCTCAAGGAGGCCATCAAGGAGCTCCAGGGCCAGGGCTACGACATCCCCGACTACCCCGAGGCCCCCGCGGACGAGGCCCAGCGGGCCGTCTTCCAGCGCTACGCCAAGGTGCTCGGCAGCGCGGTCAACCCGGTCCTGCGCGAGGGCAACTCCGACCGCCGCTGCCCGCCCGCGGTCAAGGCCTTCTCGCGCAAGCACCCCCACCGGCTGGGCGCCTGGAGCCCGGACTCCCAGTCCCACGTCGCCCATATGGACGAGGGCGACTTCTTCGGCAGCGAGCGCAGCATCACGCTCAGCCGGGCCACCGAGCTGCTCTTCGAGTACTCGGACGGCGAGGGCAAGGTCATCCCCCTCAAGAAGGGCATCACGGCCCAGGAGGGCGAGGTCCTGGACTGCTCGGTGATGCACATCGCCCCGCTGCGCCGCTTCTACGCCCGCCAGATCGAGGACGCCAAGGAGCGCGGCCTGCTGCTCTCGCTGCACCTGAAGGCGACGATGATGAAGGTCTCCGACCCGATCCTCTTCGGGCACGCGGTCACGGTCTTCTTCGAGCCGGTCTTCACCAGGCACGCCGAGACCTTCGCCCGGCTGGGCGTGAACCCCAACAACGGCCTGGGCGACGTCCTCGCCAAGATCAAGGCCCTGCCCCCCGCGGAGCGCGCCGCCATCGAGCAGGACATCCAGGCGGTCTACGCGACCCGGCCGGCCCTGGCGATGGTCGACTCCGACAAGGGCATCACCAACCTGCACGTCCCCAACGACGTCATCGTCGACGCCTCGATGCCGGTCGTGGTGCGCGACTCCGGCAAGATGTGGGGCCCCGATGGCAAGCTGCACGACACCAAGGCCATGATCCCGGACCGCTGCTACGCGGGGATCTACCAGGCGATCATCGAGGACTGCCGCGAGCACGGCGCCCTGAACCCGGCGACCATGGGCAGCGTGCCCAACGTCGGCCTGATGGCCCAGAAGGCCGAGGAGTACGGCTCCCACGACAAGACCTTCGTCGCCCCGGCGGTCGGCACCATCCGCATCATCGACGCCGGCACCGGCCGCACCCTGCTCTCGCAAGAGGTGGCGAAGGGCGACATCTTCCGCGCCTGCCAGACCCGGGACGTCGCCGTCCGCGACTGGGTCAAGCTGGCCGTTCGCCGCGCCCGGGCCAGCGGCGCGCCGGCCGTCTTCTGGCTGGACGAGAACCGGGCCCACGACGCCCAGCTCATCGCCAAGGTCCAGACCTACCTCGCCGAGCACGACACCCAGGGCCTGGACATCCGCATCCTGGCCCCGGTCGAGGCGATGCGCCTCTCGCTGCAGCGCATCCGCGAGGGCCTGGACACCATCTCGGTCACCGGCAACGTGCTGCGCGACTACCTGACCGACCTCTTCCCCATCCTGGAGATCGGCACCTCGGCCAAGATGCTCTCGGTCGTGCCCCTGCTCGCCGGCGGCGGCCTCTTCGAGACGGGCGCGGGCGGCAGCGCCCCCAAGCACGTCCAGCAGTTCCAGCAGGAGGGCTACCTGCGCTGGGACTCGCTCGGCGAGTTCTCCGCCCTGGCCGCCTCGCTCGACCACCTCGGCGCCAGCTTCGGCAACGCCCGGGCCACCGTCCTCGCCCAGGCGCTGGACCAGGCCATCGGCCTCTTCCTGGACAACAACCGCTCGCCCGCCCGCAAGGTCGGCCAGATCGACAACCGGGGCAGCCACTTCTACCTGGCCCTGTACTGGGCCCAGGCGCTGGCGGCGCAGGACCAGGACGCCGAGCTGAAGGAGCGCTTCGCCACCCTGGCCAAGGCCCTGGCCGAGAACGAGACGACCATCAACGAAGAGCTGCTGGGCGCGCAGGGCTCGCCGGTCGACCTGGGCGGCTACTACCGGCCCGATCCGGTCAAGGCCAGCCGGGCGATGCGACCCAGCGCGACGCTGAACGCGATCATCGACGGTCAGCCCTGAGGGCAGGTCTATACTGGGGGCAGGAGGTCCCATGCACCTGCTCGTCCCCACCTTGATCCTCGCCTGCTCTCCCGACAAGCCCGCGCCCGAGGCGACCGGGCCGACCTTCCCCCACACCGGCTACGAGGGCGACGGCGGCGGCGACCTCCCTACCACCGGGGACGGGGGCGAGGCGGGCTGGTCCTGGGGCTCGACGGCGACCATCGAGGAGGCCGACACCCGGGTCAGCAATCCTGCCGACCAGTACCGCTCGATGCTGACCCTGGAGGTCCCCGGGGACACCGACGGCGACGGCCGCGACGACCTGGCCATCGGCGTGCCCTATGCCGCGGGCAACCTCGGCCGCGTCTACCTGGTGGCCGGACAGCGCTGGAGGGCCGGCATCGAGCTGGACGGCCTGCCCGGGATCGACGGCGAGTTCGAGGACGGCGAGCTCGGCGGAGTGGTGACCATCGGCGACGTCAACGGGGACGGCCTCGCCGACCTCGGCATGACCCATGGCAGCAGCGGCGAGGGCCTGAACCTGCCCGCCATGGTGCTCTACGGCCGCAGCGAGCCGCTCAGCGCCAGCATCCTGGCCAGCGAGTCCGATGTGATCCTGCTCCCCGGCGACGGCCTCAGCAACAACCTGCGCTCCGGCCCGGGCGACCTGGACGGCGATGGCTTCGACGACCTGATCGTGGTCAACGCCGGCCTCGACCAGGGGACCTGGTGGTTCGTCGGAGGCGGAGGCGCCCTGGGGGGCGAGGACATGCTCTCCACCTTCGCCGAGGCCGATATCCGCGGCTCGCTGGGCTGGGGCGAGCTGACCCTGCGCGGGAGCACCGACGTCGACGGCGACTCCTACGCCGATCTGCTCTTCGAGCGGTCTCCGGGCCCCAAGGCCACCCACGGCCTGCTGATCCGAGGGGGCCCCTCCTTCGTCGACGGCCCCTTCGCGCTGAGCGAGCGGATGACCGTCTTCTCCTCCGGGGGCCCCGCGCACTTCAGCTCGAACACCCCCTGGCCGGACATCGACGGCGACGGGCTGGGCGAGATCAGCCTGCGCTTGTCGGGCGATCCCGACCAGACCGTGGTCTGCCTGGGCCGCGAGGCCTGGCCCGAAGAGCTCTCCGCCGTCGACTGCGAGCTGCAGCTCTTCAGCGGCACGGACTGGCGCCCCAGCCCCAGCGGGGACCTGGACGGCGACGGGCACCGCGAGCTGCTGGCCAGCCTCTCCACCGACGAGGAGGAGGCCCTGGCCATCGTCCCCGGTCGAGCGAGCTGGCCCTCCTCGGTGGGGATCGAGGAGCTCGCCACGCGCATTGAGGCGGCCGAGGGAGGGCTCGAGCTGCCCGGCGTGCCGGGCCTGGACGAGGTCGGCGACTTCGATGGCGACGGGCGCGAGGACTTGATCTTCACCTCGCCCGGGGCCACCGTGGCAGGCCTGGACGAGGCCGGCTTCGTGGGCGTGCTGCTGGGGCGCAGCGAGTGGCCCGAGGCCATGACGGTCGAGGACCTGGACCTGCGGATCCTGGGCGACTTCGAGGGCCAGCGCCTGGGCGACCAGGTCGTGCGGGGCGACTTCGACGGCGACGGGCGCACCGACCTCGCGATGGTCTCGCGCTACGTCGTCGAGCCCGACTGGCGCGCGGCCGTCTATGTGTTCTTCGGCCAGCCGCGCTGATCGACGCCCGCGACGGAGCGTCACGCGCCAGCGGAACCCGTTAGCCCAGCGGTTCTGATCGCCCGCCACGGAGTTCTCCCGCATGAGCAAGATGGTGCAGTCCAGTGTCATCGCCGGAGGGGTCGGCCTGCTGGTCCTGATCGCGCTCTTCAACAGCGCCCAGCTTCACAACGTCGAGGGCCAGCTCGTCGACACGCAGGCCCGCCTGACCTCGCTGGAGCAGCGCTTCGCCGCGGGCGTGCCCATGGCCAGCTCTGGCGGCGGAGGGGCCGCCTCCGCGGTCAGCGGCGACTGCGTCGACAGCCCCGACAACCTCCTCCGCTGCCCGACCGCGCCTCGGGTCAAGCCCGGCAGCAGCATCCCCGGGCAGACCCTGCGCATGCAGATCCAGTCGGACCCGCGCGGGCTGAACCCCTACGTCGCCAACGGCGCCGACGTCAGCGAGTACAACCTCTACATCGGCGATCAGCTCGCCGAGCGGGCCTTCGACAACCCCGACAATTTCGAGCCCCGGCTGGTCACCAAGGTGACGACCGCCGACCAGAAGACCTTCCGCCTCAGCCTCCGACCGGGCGTCTGGTGGCACCTGCCGACGGTGGACTTCGCCTCCGGCCGCTTCGACTGGCTCAAGGGGGCCGGCCCCGAGGGCCGCCGGGCCTTCACCGCCGACGACGTCGCCTTCGCGCTCGAGGTGCTGAAGAACCCCCAGACCAGCGGCCGGGTCAGCTCGCTGCGCAACTACTTCGCCGCGCTGGAGGGCTGGACCGTCATCGACGATCACACCGTCGAGGTGCGCTTCTCCGAGGTCCTCTCCACCAACCTGCCGATGCTGCTGGAGCTGACGCCCGTCCCCCGCTGGCTCTTCCAGTACGACGAGGACGGCAACCGCTTCGACGAGGCCACCTGGGGCCTGAAGTTCAACGAGCACTGGTACAACCAGAAGGGCATCGGCACGGGCCCCTACCAGTTCGTCGTCTGGGAGCAGGGCGTCAAGATCGAGCTGGTCAAGAACCCGATGTACTGGGGCGAGCCGGCCTCCTTCGACCAGGTGCTGATGCAGGTCGTCACCGACCAGCAGGCCTGGGTGCGCAAGCTCAAGACGGCCGAGATCGACTTCACCCAGATCCAGCCCGAGCAGTACAAGACCGAGGTCAAGGATGTGCGCGCCAAGGGTGGGACCGTGCTGCTGGGCGACCCCCGCATCCAGTTCGCCAGCCACCCGACCCTCGGCTACTTCTACCTGGGCTGGAACATGGACCGGCCCATGTTCTCGGACAAGCGGGTGCGCAGGGCCCTGACCATGGCGCTGGACCGCGAGGGCATCATCGCCAACGTCTTCCACGGCAACGGCGAGATCGTCAGCGGGCCCTTCGCCACCAGCCAGCCCTGCTACGACGCCAGCATCCAGCCCTGGCCTTACGACCTCGCCGCCGCCCGGACCCTGCTGGACGAGGCCGGCTGGACCGACAGCGACGGCGACGGTGTGCGCGACAAGCAAATCAACGGCCAGAAGGTCGACTTCCGCTTCACCTTCATGATCTACGGTTCCTCGACCGAGTGGGAGACCGTCGCCAGCGTCTACCGCGAGGCCCTGCTCTCGATCGGCGTACAGATGACGCCCAGCGCGGTCGAGTGGTCGACCATGCTCAAGAAGATGGACGAGCGCGAGTTCGACGTCTACTCGGGCGCCTGGGTCCTGGGCTGGGACACCGACCTGATGCAGATCTGGCACAGCACCGAGGCCGACCGCAACCCCAGCAGCAACCGCGTCGGCTTCCGCAACAAGGACGCCGACCGCATCGCCGAGGCCCTGCGCCGCACCCTGGACAACGAGGAGCGCACCAGGCTCTGCCACGAGTTCCACGCCCTGGTCCACGAGGAGCAGCCCTACACCTTCGTCTACCAGCGCAGCCGCCCGGTGCTCTACTGGGACTGGATGAACCCGCTGGAGTTCGCCAAGACCTTCCCCGAGCGCGACATCCGCCACTTCTCCTTCCGCGCCGAGCCGGGCCGCTGATCTCCGGAGCCAGGGACCGATGCTCCAGTACACGATCAAGCGCCTGCTGTTGGTCTTTCCGACCTTCTTCATGATCTCGCTGCTGATCTTCCTCGTCCTCAACATCGCGCCGGGCCGGCCGGGCGCGGTGGCGGGCGAAGGCGGGGGAGAGAAGGGCGGTCAGGAGCAGAAGGAGAGCTTTCGCATCTTCAAAGAGCAGTTCAACCTCGACAAGCCGATCCTGCTCAACACCCGGCCCTGGATGAGCACCGAGCGGGTGCAGACCCTGCTGCTCGAGGCCAACGGGCGGGTGGACGGCCTGCCCCCCGCCCGCCGCATCGCCTCCACCGAGGCCGTCGACGACCACGGCGAGTACCTGGTGCCGCACCTCGTCGCCCTGCTCGACTCCAACGACCCCGCCGTCGTCGACCTGGCCCTTGCCCAGCTCCCCGTCTCGGCCCAGCAGCGCTTCGCCAACGACCGGCGGGGCGACCCGAAAGAGGCCCGGGCCCGCAACCGCGAGATCGCCGCCGCCAACCAGCAGGTCAAGGAGCTGGGCCTCGCCCCCGCGGAAGAGGCGATCCCCGCCTGGAAGGCCTGGTACCAGGGCGAGCAGGCCCGCCTGGAGCTCAATGGCGGACAGAAGCTCAGCCGCTTCGTCTTCGACACCCGCTTCGCCAAGTACTGGGACAACCTGCTGCACCTGGACTTCGGCGTCTCCACCGTCGACCGCCGCCCGGTCATGGACACCGTCCTCAGCAAGCTGAAGTACTCGCTGACGCTCTCCACCCTCTCCGTCATCCTGGCCTACCTGATCGCCGTGCCCATCGGCATCTGGAGCGCCGTCCGCCAGGGCAGCAAGGCCGACGCCGCCACCACGGTCGTGCTCTTCATCCTCTACAGCCTGCCGACCTTCTTCACCGGCACCGTCCTGCTGAAGCTCTTCACCGAGGGCGAGCCCTTCTCGCTCTTCCCGACAGGCAACTTCCAGACCATGAGCAGCGCGCCGACGACGACGCTGGACCTGGTCCTGGACATCGCCTGGCACCTGGTCCTGCCGGTCGCCACCTACACCAGCGTCGCCCTGGCCTCGCTCTCCCGCTACGCCCGCAGCGGCGTCATCGACGTCATCCGGGCCGACTACATCCGCACCGCCCGCGCCAAGGGTCTGTCGGAGTGGATGGTCATCCTCAAGCACGCCGCGCGCAACGGCATGATCCCGATCCTGACCCTGCTCGGCAGCCTGCTGCCCAGCCTGGTGGCCGGCTCGGTGGTCATCGAGGTCGTCTTCAACATCCCCGGCATGGGCATGTACCTCTACAACAGCATCAACCTGCGCGACTACAACGCCGTCATGGCGGTGCTGCTGGCCAGCAGCCTGCTGGCCCTGCTCGGCATCCTCATCTCCGACCTCTCCTACGCGGTCGTCGACCCCCGGATCAGCCTTGAGTGAGCCCACGCCCCTCCCGCCCGCCGAGGATCCGACCTACGTCGAGATCGTCTGGGGACAGTTCCGGAAGCGCCGCATCGCCATGGCCTCGCTCTGGGGCCTGCTGGGCCTGGTGCTGCTGGCCGTCTACGTGCCCTTCCTGGCCAACAACAAGCCCTTTCTGTGGAAGGTCCCGGGTGAGGGCCTGAGCTCACCCTGGCTGAGCAGCCTCTTCGATCGCACCTTCTTCGAGAACGGCGTCGACATCTTCTTCAACGTGCTGCTGACCGCCGGCAGCCTCGCGGCGGTCGGGGTGGCCATCGCCTGGCGCCGGGCGCGCCTCCTGCCCCGGCCCGAGCGGGTCACCCGCCACCGCCGGGCCATGCTGGGCGGCGGCGCCTTCGTCCTGCTGGTCCTGGCCCTGGTCCACCTCTTCCCGGTCCAGACCCCCAAGATCGTCTACCCCAAGCTGCAGGCCGAGCTCCAGGCCCAGGGCGTCGAGGTCCTGGCCGTCTACCCGCCCCTGCCCTACTCCTTCCGCGACGGGGACATCGGCTCCACCCGGGCCCCCTCCTCGCTGAAGCACCCGCTGGGCACCGACAACGCCGGCCGGGACGTGCTGACCCGCCTGCTGTACGGCACCCGCATCTCGCTGACCATCGGCGTCTTCGCCGTCGCTCTCTACATCACCATCGGCACCATCATCGGCGCCGTGGCCGGCTTCTACGGCGGCAAGATCGACACCGCGATCCAGCGCATCATCGAGGTCGTCATCTGTGTGCCCTCGCTCTTCCTGATCCTGACGGTGGCGGCCTTCATCGAGAACCGCAGCATCTTCCACATCATGATCATCATCGCCGCGGTCGCCTGGACCACACCCGCCCGGCTGGTCCGCGCCGAGTTCATGCGCCTGCGCAACCTCGACTTCGTCGCCGCCGCCCGCGCCGTAGGGCATCGCGAGAGCACCATCATCTTCCGCGAGATCCTGCCCAACGCGATCGGCCCGGTCCTGGTCAGCGCCACCTTCGGCGTCGCCAGCGCCATCCTGGTCGAGTCCACCATGAGCTTCCTGGGCCTGGGCGACATCACGGTCCCAAGCTGGGGCCAGATCCTCAACACCGGCCGCACCACCGGGCTGTGGACCCTGATCCTGGCCCCTGGCTTCGCCATCTTCCTGACCGTCAGCCTGCTCAACCTCGTGGGTGAGGGCGCCCGCGACGCCCTCGACCCCAAGCTGAGGCGCTGATGGCCCTGCTCGAGGTCCGGGACCTGAAGACCTGGTTCCACACCGACGCCGGCGTGCTCAAGAGCGTCGACGGCGTCAGCTTCACCATCGATCGCGGCGAGACCGTCGGCGTCGTCGGCGAGTCCGGCTGCGGCAAGTCGGTCACCGCGATGAGCATCCTGCGGCTGATCCCCCAGCCCCCCGGCCGCATCGAGAGCGGACAGATCCTGCTCGACGGCGTCGACCTCGTCACCATGCCCGAGCCCGAGCTGCGCCGGGTGCGGGGCAACGACGTGGCCATGATCTTCCAGGAGCCGATGACCGCGCTCAACCCGGTCTACACGGTCGGCGATCAGATCATCGAGGCCATCACCCTGCACCAGGGCAAGGACGACGACGAGGCCCGCGAGATCGCCCTGGCCATGCTCAACAAGGTGCGCATCCCCTCGGCCGAGACGCGCATCGACGAGTACCCGCACCAGCTCTCCGGCGGCATGAAGCAGCGGGTGATGATCGCCATGGCGCTCTCCTGCAAACCCAAGCTGCTGATCGCCGACGAGCCGACCACCGCGCTGGATGTGACCATCCAGGCCCAGAT
>ERZ761602.7826-NODE-7826-length-11086-cov-4.729127_pt1 | contig 11086 bp, 9 predicted proteins | sample MGYA00512165_ERZ761602 | MGnify/ENA primary metagenome ERZ761602 (study PRJEB28899, sample SAMN02445085) | bioreactor sludge metagenome | biome: EBPR sludge; isolation source: Thorneside wastewater treatment plant | place: Australia: Brisbane, Thorneside... | reverse complement strand
AACCCGCCAAACCTCGTTCCGCAAACTTCCCACGAAGTGGGAGAGAAGGGGCCCAATCGCCGCTCTTGCGGCGATTGGGAAGTGAGGGCCGACGCCTCGCAATCAGCCGTGCCGGATCGCCACCGTCTTGAGCACCGTGAGTTCCTTCATCCCCGCAATGCCCTTCTCGCGGCCGAAGCCGGAGCGCTTGACGCCGCCGAACGGCAATTCGACGCCGCCGCCGGCGCCGTAATTGTTGACGAACACCTGGCCCGCGCGCAGCGCCTTCGCCATGCGCATCTGGCGCGCGCCGTCGCGCGTCCATACGCCGGCGGTGAGGCCATAAGCGGTGCCGTTCGCGATGCGCACGGCGTCGGCCTCGTCCTCGAAGCGGATCGCGGAGAGCACCGGGCCGAAGATCTCCTTCTGCGCGGCCTCGTGGTCAGGCGGCACGTTGCCGAGCAGGGTCGGCGCCACGAAGAACCCGCCCGGCGGCAGGTTGGGCGCGAAGGCGCCCGTGGCCAGCGCCGCCACGCCGGAAGCCTGCGCGCGCGCGACATAGCCCGAGACGCGGACGTGCTGCTTCTTGCTGATCAGCGGCCCGAGATCGAGATCCATGTCGTAGGTGCCGGCGCGCAACGCCGTGAAGCGCTCGGCGAGGCGGGCCGTCACCTCGTCGTAGACGCGCGCGTCGATGAGCACGCGGCTGCCGGCCGAGCAGGTCTGTCCCGCGTTCTGCACGATCGCGCCCACCAGCACCGGCAGCGCCGCCTCGAGATCGGCATCGGCGAAGACGAGCTGCGGCGATTTCCCGCCGAGCTCCATCGTGACCGCCACGTTGTTGTCGGCGGCGAGCTTCTGCACCTCGGCGCCCACCTCGGGCGAGCCGGTGAACGAGACATGATCGAGGCCGGGGTGCGCGGCGAGCGCCGCGCCCGCCTCCGGCCCCAGGCCCGTCACGACATTGACGACGCCGGGCGGCACGCCGGCCGCGAGCGCAATCTCGGCAAGGCGCAGCACGGAGAGGCACGCATCCTCGGCCGGCTTCACGACGCAGGCATTGCCGGCGGCGAGCGTGGCCGAGATCTGCTTGGCGCCCATCTGCGCCGGATAGTTCCACGGGATGATGTGGCCGGTGACGCCGAGCGGCTCGCGCAGCAGCATGACCGTGTAGCCGTGCTGATACGGCACTGTCTCGCCGTGCAATTTGTCGGCGGCGCCGGCGTAATACTCGAAATAGCGCGCGGCCACGGCGATGTCGGCCTTGGCCTGCTTCAGCGGCTTGCCGGTATCGCGCGCCTCGAGCCGCGCGAGCGCCTCGCCATCGGCGAGAATCCCCTCGGCGATCTTCATCAGCTTGCGTCCGCGCTCGGTGGCGCTCATGCGGCCCCAGGCGCCGTCATAAGCGGCGCGCGCCGCCGCCACCGCCGTGTCGACATCGGCCTTGCCGCCGCGCGCGATCTGCGCGAACTCGGCCCCGTCGCCGGGATCGATCACCGGCACGGTCTCGCCGCTGGCGGCCGGCACGACCTTGCCGCCGATCACGTGGCCGTTCGCCACCCGCATGTCCATGACGCTTCCTCCGCACGAGCCGCCGCCGCGGCCCGTTTGCGCGGAGAGTATGTCAGTGGCGGCGTGCGCGGAAGTGGAAGACCATTTCAGATAGCGAAAACCGCATCGTCATCCTGAGCGAAGCGAAGGATCTCTCTACGCAGATGAAACTTGGGCAGCAACCGGATGCCCGCGCAGGCGTCGCTTGTGCGGCGAGAGATCCTTCGCTTCGCTCAGGATGACGAATTTGGTGGGCGGCCGCTCAGGCCGGCTTCGCCTCGAGATCGTAGTCCTTCGCCTTCTCGACGCGGACTTTCACGATATCGCCGGGCTTGAGGCCCGCGGCGGGCTTCACGAGCACGTTGCCGTCGATCTCGGGCGCGTCGGCCTTGGAGCGGGCGACCGCGCGGCCCTTCTCGACCGTGTCGACGATCACGTCGATCACGCGGCCGACCTTGGCGGCGAGCTTGGCGGCGCTGATCCTCTGCTGCGCCTGCATGAAGCGGTGCCAGCGCTCTTCCTTCACCGCCTCGGGCACGGCGCCGGCGAGCGCGTTGGCGGCAGCACCCTCGACCGACTCGTATTTGAAGCAGCCGACGCGGTCGAGCTTGGCCTCCTCGAGCCAGTCGAGCAGCAGCGCGAAATCGGCTTCCGTTTCCCCGGGAAAGCCGACGATGAAGGTGGAGCGGATCGCAAGGTCGGGGGCGATCGCGCGCCAGCGCGCGATACGCTCCAGCGTTTTTTCCTGGTTCGCGGGCCGGCGCATCGCCTTCAGGACCGTGGGGCTCGCGTGCTGAAACGGGATGTCGAGATAGGGAAGGATCTTTCCCTCGGCCATCAGCGGAATGACCTCATCGACATGCGGATAGGGATAGACGTAGTGCAGCCGCACCCAGACGCCGAGCTCGCCGAGCCCCTTCGCCAGATCGTTGAAATGCGCGCGCCATTCGCGCCCGCGCCACGTGCCGGCCGCGTGCTTGAGATCGACGCCGTAGGCGCTCGTATCCTGGGAGATGACCAGCAGTTCCTTCACGCCCGCGAGCGCGAGGCGCTCCGCCTCGCGCAGCACGTCGGCGACCGGCCGGCTCGCGAGATCGCCGCGCAGATGCGGGATGATGCAGAAGCTGCAGCGGTGATTGCAGCCCTCGGAAATCTTGAGATAGGCGTAGTGGCGCGGCGTGAGTTTGATGCCCTGCGGCGGTACGAGATCGACATAGGGGTCGTGCGCGGGCGGCAGCGCCTGGTGCACCGCGGCCATCACCGCCTCGTATTGATGCGGGCCGGTGACGGCGAGCACGTCGGGATATTTCTCGCGGATGAGGCCGCCCTCGGCGCCCAAGCAGCCGGTGACCACCACCTTGCCGTTCTCCTCCAGCGCCTCGCCGATCGCGTCAAGCGATTCGGCGCGCGCGCTGTCGATGAAGCCGCAGGTGTTGACGAGCACGAGATCGGCGCGCTGGTAGGAGGGCGCGATTTCGTAGCCTTCGGCGCGCAGCCGGGTGAGGATGCGCTCGGAATCGACGAGGGCCTTCGGGCAGCCGAGGCTCACGATGCCGATGCGCGGCGCCGCGCGAGCGCCGGCGCGGCGCGCAGCGGCCGACTTGCTTTTCGAGGCGGAGGCGGGAGGGGTCATGGTTTCCAGGGGCCCAACCGGGCTCATTTAGGCCGCCCCGGGCCGATTTCCAACCCGCGCGCTCGGCGCAGGCGGCCGGGTGCGCCTCTTCGTTTACTTGCGCTTGGCTTTGGCCTTCGTCTTGGGCTTGGCTTTTGCCGCGGGCTTGGCTTTGGCCTTGGGTTGGGGTTTGACCGTGGCGCGCTTGGCCGCCTTGGCGGGCGGCTTCATCACCGGCCCGGCCAGCGTGAGAATCGGTCTGCGCCCGCGCCGCGCTTTCGCGGGTTTGGCGGCGGCGCCGGGCTTGAGCGGCAGGACGGGTTTCGGCCGGGCCTCGGGCTTGAACAGCCAGATGCGCCGTTCCGGCGAGGGCGGCTTGGGCGCAGCCACAGGCGGCGGCGCGGGTGTGGCCTCGGGTTTCGGCGGAGCCTTCGCCGGCTTCGGCTTGGTCGGCGGTGGCAGCACCTTGCCCGGCGCGATCGCCTTCAGCAGCCTCGCGATCTTCGCCACCAGCGCCGGACGGCCGAAGACGCAATTGTACATGCGCTCGCCGTCGAGCTCGTAGCTGTCGATCACGCGGAACGCTCCGCCCGCCTCTTCCACCACGATGCGCGCCGCCGCGATGTCCCACAGCGGATTGCCGTAGTCGATCGTGGCGTCGGTCTGGCCGGTCGCCGCGCAGAGATGCATGTAGCAGCTGCGGTAGATGCGGAGATTCGGGTATTCGTGCGTCAGCGCGTCGAAGCGCTTGGCGTCGTCGCGGCGGCGCACGTAGTTGGCGCGCGCGCTCGACATCACGCGCGTCGTCATCGCCGGCGTCTTGGGATCGAAATCGGCGAGGCGCAGGCGCCGGTTGCCGGTGACGAGGCTGTCGCCGACCGCGCCGAGGCCGTAAGCGGCGTGCACGCGCTCTTCGAGCATCGGAATCTCGATCACGCCCACCACCGGCTCGCCGCGATAGAAGAGGCCGATGATGCTGCCGAAGGTGGGCACGCGGTGGACGAAATCCTCGGTGCCGTCGACGGGATCGAACACCCAGCGGAACTCGGCCTCGGGCTTGTGCGGCGGGAATTCCTCGCCGATCTGGCCGTGATCCGGAAAGGCCGCGAGCGTGAGCGCGCGCAGGCGCGCCTCCACCGCGAGATCGGCGCCGGTGACGGGGCTGCCGTCGTCCTTCGTCTTCACATCGAACGCGCCCTTCTGCATCGCGCGCAGGATCTGGCGCGCCTCGTCGGCCAGTTTCAGCGCATGATCGCGGTAGCGCTCGATGTCCCAGCGCGACAGCGCTGCGCGGATGTCGGCCGGCGGCGCCGTTGCCGGCCTGGCCGTGGCCGAAGAGCCAGCGCGTGGAGTGCTCGTCGCTCGTCTTTGCATGTCTCAAACCTACTCGATCGTGTCGTTACCGCGAAAGCGGACCTCCTACCCGCCCAACGCCACCCTGCCCTCGATCGGATATTGCGGGTCTGAATAGCCCGGCGTCGAGGGGTGGCCGATCGGGACGAGCTTGTCGATCAGCGCCTCGTCCTCGGCGGTGAACTTGTGCGCGAGCGCGCCGAGGTATTCCTGCCATTGGGCCAGCGTGCGCGGCCCGCCGATGACGCCGGCGATCATCTTGTTGTTGAGCACCCACAAGGTCGCGAACTGCCCCGCCGTCATCCCACGCCGCTCGGCATGCGCCTTGATCTGCTGTGCCATGACCAGCGATTCCGGCCGGAACTCGGTCTGCATCATGCGCGGATCCTTGCGGCCGGCGCGCGTTTCGGCCGGCGGCTCGCTGCCCGGCGGATACTTGCCGGTGAGCACGCCGCGCGCGAGCGGGCTGTAGGGCACGACGCCGAGCCCGTAATGCGCGCAACAGGGCAGCACCTCCACCTCGGGCATGCGGTTCATCGCGTTGTAGTAGGGCTGGCAGATGACCGGCTGCGGCACGCCGGCCTGGCGGCACAGTTCCACGAGCCGCGCGATGCGCCAGGCGCGGAAGTTCGAGACGCCGGAATAACGGATCTTGCCGGCGGCATGCAGGCGGCCGAGCGCATCCACCGTTTCCTCGAGCGGCGTTTCGGGGTCTTCGCGGTGCAGGTAGTAGATGTCGGCGTAGTCGGTGCCGAGCCGCTTCAGGCTGTCTTCGCACGCCTTGATCATCCAGCGCCGCGAGAGGCCGCGCTCCAGCAGCGGATCGTGCATGATGTTGCCGACCTTGGTCGCCACGATCCAGCGATGCCGCTCGCCGGCGATGAGCTTGCCGACGAGGCGCTCCGAGGCGCCCTTCGCGTATTGATCGGCGGTGTCGATCGCGTTGATGCCGGCCTCGCGCGCGGCGGCGAGGATGCGCCCGGCCTCCGCCTCGTCGGTGCGGTCGCCGAACATCATCGTGCCGAGCCAGAGCGGCGAGGTCTTGAGACCGGAATGGCCGAGGCGGCGGTATTCCATGGGCGATCCCCTCTTCTTCCCTCTCCCTTTGGGAGAGGAGGGGCCCAGGCAATCGCGAAGCGATTGCTCGGGAGGTGAGGTTACGGCGCTGGCCGCCGTGGCGCGAAGCTACTGGCGCCTTGCCCTCACTTCCCATCGCCCAATAGGGCGATGGGCCCCTTCTCTCCCGCAAGCGGGAGAGAGAAGTGTTTAGCACACCGTGCGATAGCGTTCCTTCACGACCGCGAGCACTTCGTCGGGGTCGCGCTTCCACCAGTTGGCGGCGGAGAAGATTTCGACTTCGACGCAGCCCTCGAAGCCGCCGCCCTCGACCCAGCCGCGGATGCGCGGGAGGTCGATAACGCCGTCGCCCATCATGCCGCGGTCGAGCAGGAGATCGGTGGTGGGCACCAGCCAGTCGCAGACATGGTGCGCGAGGATGCGCCCGGCGCGGCCGGCGCGCGCGATTTCGGCCTCGAGCGCCGGATCCCACCAGACGTGATAGACGTCGACCGCGACGCCGACCCCCTCGCCGAGCCGCTCGCACATGTCGTTGGCCTGGGCGAGCGTGTTCACGCAGGCGCGGTCGGCGGCATACATCGGATGCAGCGGCTCGATGGCGAGCTTCATGCCGGCGGGGCGCGCCTCATCGAGCAGCCAGGCGATGCCCTCCTCCACCTGCAGGCGCGCGCCGGCGATGTCCTTCGAGCCCTGCGGCAGCCCGCCCACGACGAGGACGAGGCACTCGGCGCCGAGCGTCAGCGCCTCGTCGAGCGCACGGCGGTTGTCCTCGCGCACGCGCCGGCGCCCCGCCGCGTCGGCGGCCGGAAACATGCCGCCGCGGCAATAGCCGCTGAGGCGCAGCCCATGCGTGCGGATCAGCTCCTCGGCCCGCGCGAGGCCGATCTTCGCCACCTGGTCGCGCCACGGCGAGATCGCGCGGATGCCGTGGCGCGCGCAGCCCTCGATGATCTGTTCCAGATTCCAGCGCTCGCGCACCGTGGCCGTGTTGAGCGAAAGCAGCTCGGGATGCGCGGCGAGGTCGCGCATCAGTTCGCCATGCCGTGAACGGCGAGCACGCGGCGCATGCGCGCACAAGCCTCGTCGGGATCGGCGAGCAGGCCAGCCGCGTCGGCGAGGCGGAACAGCTCTGCCAGGTGCAGCAGCGAGCGCGCGCTCTGCTGCCCGCCGACCATGACGAAATGCTCCTGAAGGCCGTTCAAATAGGCCATGAACACGACGCCGGTCTTGTAGAACCGCGTCGGCGCCTTGAAGATGTGGCGCGAGAGCGGAACCGTGGGCGCCAAAATCTCGTGAAAGCTCTTCTCGGCGCCGCGCGCGAGCTCGCCGAGCGCCGCCGAGGCGGCGGGTGCGATCGCGTCGAAGATTCCGAGCAGCGCGTCGGAATGGCCCTCGGCGTCGCCGGCGATCAGCTCCGCGTAGTTGAAGTCGTCGCCGGTGTACATGCGCACGCCCTTGGGCAGGCGGCGGCGCATCGCGATCTCCTTGTCCTTGTCGAGCAGCGAGATCTTGATGCCGTCCACCTTCGGCGCATTGGCCTTCAGGATTCCGAGGCAGGTCTCCATCGCCTTCCAATGATCCTTGTCGCCCCAATAGCCTTCGAGCGCCGGATCGAACATCTCGCCGAGCCAGTGGATCAGCACCGGCTCCTTCACCTGCGACAGGATGCGGCCATAGACCTTCGCGTAGTCGTCGGGCGATTTCGCGCAAGCGGCGAGCGCGCGCGAGGCCATCAGGATGATGCGCCCTCCGGCTTTCTCCACCGCCGCGCATTGCTCCTCGTAGGCCGCGATCACGTCGGCGAGCGTCAATGACGGCGAAGGCGCCAGATGATCCGTGCCCGCGCCCGAAGCGACCGTGCCGCCTTCGGCCTTGGCCAGCGCCACGCTGCGCTTGATGAGCTCGAGGCTCGTCGGCCAATCGAGACCCATGCCGCGCTGCGCGGTGTCCATCGCCTCCGCCACGGCGAGGCCGAGCGCGAAGAGATGGGAGCGGAATTTCAGCGTCGTCTCCCAATCCACCGCCGGCGTGAGCCACGGATCGTTGTCGGCCAGCGGATCGGCGACGACGTGGGCGGCCGCGTAGGCCACGCGGTTGAACGGCTTCGCCGCTTTCGGGAATTTCCGCGGCGGCTTCGTCGCGTAATCCTCGACGCGGCCGTCCTTGGCGGGGAGACGGATCGTCGGCATCGCTAGATTTCCAGCGCCGGAACGTCGATCCAGCGCCGCTCTCTCCAGCTCTTCAATGCAAGTTCGGCGAGCTGCACGCCCTTGGCGCCCTCGACGAGGTTCCACTTGAACGGCGCGTTGTCGTAGATGTGCCGGATGAACATCTCCCACTCGGCCTTGAAGCCGTTGTCGAAGACCTGGTTGTCCGGCACTTCCTGCCAGCCGCCGAAGAAATCGATCGTCTGCTTGACGTCCGGGTTCCACACCGGCCGCGGCGTGTTCACGCGCGCCTGCGCGCGGCACGACTGGAGCCCCGCCACGGCCGAGCCGAGCGTGCCGTCGACGTGGAACGTCACGAGGTCGTCGCGGCGCACGCGCGTCGTCCACGAGCTGTTGATCTGCGCGATCACGCCATCCGCGAGTTGGAACGTCGCGTAGCAGGCGTCGTCGGTGTCGGCCGCGTATTCCCGGCCGCGCTCGTCCCAGCGCTTCGGGATGTGGGTGGCGCCGAGGCAGCTCACCGCCTTCACCTCGCCGAACAGGTTGTCGAGCACGTAGCGCCAGTGGCACAGCATGTCGAGGATGATGCCGCCGCCTTCGGCCTTCTTGTAGTTCCACGACGGGCGCTGCGCCGGCTGCCAATCGCCCTCGAACACCCAGTAGCCGAACTCGCCGCGCACCGAGAGCATGCGGCCGAAGAAGCCGGAGTCGCGCAGCATCTTCATCTTGAGCAGGCCGGGCAGGAAAAGCTTGTCCTGCACCACGCCGTGCTTGATGCCGGCGGCCTTGGCCTTCTTCGCCACCGCGATCGCCTTGGCGAGATCGTCGGCTACCGGCTTTTCGCAATAGATGTGCTTGCCGTGGTCGATCGCCTTCCCGAGCAGATCGGCGCGGAGCTGCGTCGAGGCGGCGTCGAAAAACAGTTCGTCGTCCTTGTTCTTGAGCGCCGCGTCGAGGTCCGTCGTCCAGCGCTCGAGGCCGTGCTGGCGCGCGAGCGCGCCCACCTTGGCCGCGTCGCGGCCGACCAGGATCGGATCCGGCATCACGCGGTCGCCGTTCGAAAGCGCCACGCCGCCCTGCGCGCGGATGGCCAGGATCGAGCGCACCAGATGCTGGTTCGTGCCCATGCGCCCGGTGACGCCGTACATGATGATTCCAAGACGCTTGACGCTCATGCGTGCCTCGATGTTGGAGAGCTTCCCGGCTCAGTCCATCGCCAGGACGCCCTTGGCCTTGAAGATGCCGCGAATGTGCTGGGCGTAGTCGTTGAAGCGCGGCGGCAGCTGGTCGAGCCGCCGCGGGCGCGGCAGGTCGATGTCGATGATCTCGACGATGCGGCCCGGGCGCGGGCTCATCACCACGACGCGGTCGGCCAGCAGCACGGCCTCGGGAATGCTGTGCGTGATGTGGAGCGCCGTCTTGCGCTTCTCCATCCACACGCGCTGGATGTCCATCGAGATCTGCTCGCGCGTCAGCGCGTCGAGCGCGCCGAACGGCTCGTCCATCAGCAGCATCGGCGGATCGTGCACCAGCGCGCGGCAGATCGAGACGCGCTGGCGCATGCCGCCCGAAAGCTCGTAGGGCTTCTTGTGCTCGAAGCCTTTGAGGCCGGTGGCCTCGATCAGGTGGCGCGCGACCGGCTCGAACCTGGCGCGGTCGAGCTTGCGGATCTCGACCTGGAGCATCACGTTCGCGAGCACGTCGCGCCAGTCGAGCAGGATCGCTTCCTGGAACACGATGCCGACGTCGGTCTGCGGCCGGTCCACCTTCCGGCCGCCGACGGTGATCGTTCCCGAGGTGTGGGACTGCAGCCCCGCGACCATCTTCATGATCGTCGTCTTGCCGCAGCCGCTCGGGCCGACGAACGCGACGAACTCGTGCTCGCGGATGTCGAGAGAAACGTCGGCGCAGGCTTCGACGGTCCCATTGCGGGTGTCGTAGACCTTGCCGACGTTCTCCAGCCTTATGTAGGGGGTCTCCGGCACGTCGGCGCCGCTCCTACTTCTTCGGCATGTAGGGCGGCTGGGACAGATACTCGTTCGTGAAATAGACGTTCACGTCGGGCTGCGGCTTCAAGTTCGCGAACTTGGCCAGCAGGTCCTGCGTGTCCTGCCAGTCGCCGGCGTCGGAGACGCCGATCGGCTTGCCCTTGGTGCGGTCGGTGCGGATGATCGTCATCGTGCCCTCGACTTCGAGCAGCGCGATCTCCTGCGTGAACACCGGCGCGGCCTTGCGGAAGATCTCGGCCGCCTCGGCGCGGTTGTCGAACGAATACTGCCAGCCGCGCTGCGAGGCGCGCAGGAAGCGGCGGAGCTGGTCCTGGTTCTTCGGGTCCTTGAGCCAGTCGTTGTTGGCGATGATGGCGCTCGAGAGCGTGGTGACGCCGGCCATGTCGTAGAGCCGCGTCCAGCCCATCTTCACCCCGGTCTGGAGCTGCATGCGCGGGCCCTGGTCCATGAAGTAGCCCATCAGCGCATCGGCCTGCTTGTTGAGCACGGCCTGCTCCTTCGCCGCCGGGTTGGCGACGACGATCATCTGCACGTCTTCCATCTTCATGCCGAGCTTGCCCATGAAGGCGGTGAAGATCGTGAGGCTGGCGTCGCCGGCGGTGATCGCGATGCGGCTGCCCTTGATCTCGGACACCTTGGTCGGGCGCGGCGCGTCGGCGCGGTAGATGAACGCCATCGGGCTCTGCTGCAGCGTGACGCCCACCGCCTTGATCGGCATGCCGTTGATGACGCCGCGCATCATCGTGGCCGCGTCGACATAGGCGACCGGGCTGCGGCCGCTCGCCACGAGCTGCGACACGGTCGTGGAGCCCGAGCCTTCCTGGATCTCCACGTCGAGGCCTTCGTCGGCGTAGAAGCCCTTGTCGCGCGCCACGAAGAACGGCGCGTGCTCGCCGTAGAGCGTCCAGTTGAGGCGGAACGGGAATTTGTCTTTCTGCTGCGCCAGCGCCGGCGCCGCCGCGGCAAAGACTCCCGCCGCCAGCAGCAGCGACTGCATCAGGGCACGTTTCATGGCTTCCTCCCAGGATGTGTTCGGTTGCGAGGCACTACATCGTACCGGAATCCTCGCGCACGCGATGGCTCACGTGCCACGGGATCAGGATCGATTCGAAGAATTCCACCACGTAGAAGAAAACGAGTCCGATCAGCGTCAGCGCCACGATCGTGGCGAACATCATGGCCGTCTCGCCGTTCGAGTTGGTGACGAGCAGCAGATAGCCGAGGCCCTTGTCGGCGCCGACGAACTCGCCAACCACGGCCCCGGCGACGGCGAGCGTCGCCGCCACCTTCAGCCCGCTGAACAGATAGGGCAGGCTCCTCGGCAGCTGGAAGCGCGC
>ERZ761602.7825-NODE-7825-length-11086-cov-6.127368_pt1 | contig 11086 bp, 11 predicted proteins | sample MGYA00512165_ERZ761602 | MGnify/ENA primary metagenome ERZ761602 (study PRJEB28899, sample SAMN02445085) | bioreactor sludge metagenome | biome: EBPR sludge; isolation source: Thorneside wastewater treatment plant | place: Australia: Brisbane, Thorneside... | reverse complement strand
CCCCCGCCCCAGGCCCGCGTCACCTGCTGCGAGCCCGGCCCGCCATAGTGCTCGAAGAACACCGGATAACGCTTGCCCGGCTCCATCGCCGGGGTGATCATCCGCCAGTGCAGCACAGTACCATCGGCCGCCTTGATCGTGCCGAAGGTCGGCGCACGATGGGCGGGCAGGAACTCGGAGTAAGGGTGGCTGGCATTGAGCCTGTTCTCTTCCACCCAGGCCAACCGCTGGCCCTTACCGTCAGCGATATAGACCTGTGGCGGTTGTGTGGGGGACGAACGGGTGATCAGCAGCGTCTGACCGGATTTGTCCATCCCGGCAGCATGGACGTAACCTGGCTCACCCAGTCGCTCCACTTTGGCCGGATTGGCCAGATTGAGCGCATAGACATTGATTGCCAGCACATCATCCCGTGTGCCGGTGAAATAGACCCGGCCGGACCTTTCATCGACCCCGACCAACCCGGTCACCACCCATTGGCCCTTGGTCAGCTGCCGCCACTTGCCCTGCTTGTAGTGGTAGAGGTGGCCGAACCCGTCACGCTCCGACCACCAGACCAGGCTCCCGTCCTTGAGGAAGCGGTAGTTGTAGGTCAGATTGATCCAGCTCCGCTCCGCCGCGCGCTCAGTGAACAGCACCTTTGACTTGCCAGTCGCCGGATCGACCGCAAGCACGTCAAGCACGGTCTGCTCGCGGTTCTGCCGCTGGACATACAGCACCTTGCCATCTGGCGCCCAATCGACCCGGGCCAGGTAGATGTCCCGATCCGGTCCCAGATCCACTTCAACACGCTCAGAACCGTCCGGCTTCATGACGAACAGCGAAACCAGCGAATTGGGTGAACCTGCGACCGGATAGCGCTGGATATAGGTCTTGGTGCCTTCGGCCCCGATCGCGGTGCGGGTGACCAATCCCACCGGCGCATCGTCGAACCGTTGCACGGCAATGCGGCTATCGTCAGGGGCCCACCAGTAGCCGGTCAGGCGGGCCATTTCCTCCTGCGCGACGAACTCCGCCTCGCCCCAATGGACCGTCTCGGCGGCTTCTGCCGGAGTGATGACAGCCGGTTCCGCACCCACCTTGCCAGTCCAAAGCCTTCTGTCGCGCACGAATGAGACAAAGCCGCCCTTCGGACTGAGCGCTGGGTTGAGTTCGTCCCCGGCGCTGTCGGTCAACCGGGTAACCTTGCCATCCAACCGCGCCAGATAGAGATCGCCGTCCAGCGGAACGAGGATCGATTGGCTGTCCGCCGACCATTCGTAAGTGACGATGCCTTTGAGATCGCCGATCCGCAGCCGCTCGCGCTGCATCTTTTCGGCTTCGGACAACTCCCGGCCGGAGCCGAGCTTCAGACTGTCGACCAGCATGGTCCATTGGCCCGTCGTGCGGTCATAGCCCCACAGATCGTACCGCTCCCGGTCATCCGGCCGATTGCGCAACAGCGTCAGAAAGCGGCCGTCGGGCGAGAGCTTGACCCCGCGCGGTACCGCGCCGTTGAGGCTGGGGCTGGCAAACACCCGCTCGAAATCGAGCGTCCGGGCCTCCGTCTTGGCAGCAGGCGCGCTCACCGGTTGCTCCCCGGCTTGGGCCGGCGCGGCGGAGAGGATCGTTGCGGCAAGCAGGCAAGCAAGAAGACGCATGGCAAGGCGGGTGTCCCATAAAGCGAAAAGGCGCCCCGACCGAAGCCGGGGCGCCTTCCTAAGCCGGTTTTGCCGGTTTGCGCTAGAGCCTTAGCCCTCGCTACGCACGTCGCGACGCTCGGCGATGCGAGCGCGCTTGCCGGTGCGGCCGCGCAGGTAATAGAGCTTCGCCCGGCGCACGACGCCCTTGCGGACGACGGTGATGCTGTCGATGTTGGGCGAATAGAGCGGGAATACGCGCTCCACGCCTTCGCCGAAGCTCATCTTGCGGACGGTGAAGTTGGAACCAATGCCCTTGTTGGCGCGGGCGATGCACACGCCTTCATAGTTCTGCACGCGGGCACGGTCACCTTCGATGACCTTCACGCCGACGCGGACAGTATCACCCGGACGGAATTCCGGGATATCCTTGGCGGCCTTGGCAATTTCCTCGGCCTCGATCTGCTGGATCAGGTTCATGATCCTCAGTCCTTCTTTTCACGCCGCGCATCAGAGGCAGACAGGACCCGAGCGCCCTCATGACGCTCCCAAAGATCCGGCCTGCGTGACCGTGTATCGACCTCGGACTGGAGTTTCCTCCAGGCCGCAATCTTCGCATGATCCCCCGATCGCAGCACTTCAGGGATCGTGCGCCCTTCCCACTCAGCAGGTCGGGTATAGTGGGGATATTCCAACAAACCGTTCTCGAACGATTCCTCGGACCCACTGGAAGGCGCGCCCATTACGCCGGGAAGCAGCCGAATGCAAGCATCAAGCAGCATCAGCGCAGCCGGTTCTCCGCCTGACAGGACGATATCGCCAATCGAGACCTCCTCGACCGCGCGGCCTTCGAAAATCCGCTCGTCAAAACCCTCGAACCGGCCGCACAGCACGGTCACGCCCGGCCCCGCCGCCAGTTCCCGTACCCGGGCCTGAGTCAGCGGCTTTCCGCGCGGGGTCATGGCGATCACGGGTGCTTCGGGATTGCGCTCTCGGGCATGATCAATCGCGGCGGCCAGCACATCGACCCTGAGCACCATCCCGGCTCCGCCGCCGGCCGGCGTGTCGTCGACCGTCTTGTGCTTGTCGATCGCGAAATCACGGATCTGGACCGCTTCAAGCGTCCACTTCCCCTCCTCCCGCGCGCGGCCGGCCAGACTTACACCCAGCGGCCCGGGGAACATTTCAGGGTAAAGGGTCAGAACGGTGGCTTGGAAGGTCATGGCCCGGGCGCTTTTCCAGAAATGTGCCGCCGGAGCAATTGCCGTCTTGCCCGCCAGGCAAAGAGCCGCGACACATTAGCGATGCGATCGATCCTGTTGCCCCTGCTCGCTCTACCCGCCCTCGCCGCACCCGCGCTGGCCGAGGAAATCGGCGAATGCCGCTTCAACCGAGAGACTCTGACTTTCGCAGGAACCCCGCTCGAACAGGCGACCTGTCTGCTGCGCAAGATCGAGTTGAAGGGCGTGCGCAAGCCTCAGCCGCTGCCGCCGGTGATAGTCAGACTGATGAGCGAAGGCGGGGCACCAAACGCAGAGATGAAAGCGCGCGCGATTCAGGCTTTTCCAGAGCCTTATCGTACATATGCCCGCACTTATGCCGATGCTCCGATCTCGCAAACCCAGGAAGGGCTGCCGGCGCTGTACTTCGTGATCCACGATACCAGCACGCCGTTCTACCAACATGACCCCTTCCCCCGGCGGCTGAACCAGGACTGGAAAGTCAACGATTTCAAGCCCTACATGGACGGCACTTTTGCCCGGGAGCCAGTGGCGCACATCTTCCTCAATCGGGTCGGGCAGATCTGGGCCGGTCACGATTTCCAGGTCGGTTGGCGGGCGACCAAGCTTGAAAGCCGGGTGGTTGGCCCGCGCGTCCGGGGACGCTTCGTTCATATCGAAACAGTCCAGCCGCGCCGTTTCCTGCCCGGTGCCACCAGCCGCGGCGAAACCCACGGACCAAAGCCGGGCTTCACACGCGAGCAATACCGGATGCTGGCAGCGCTCTATGTCTATGCAAGCGCGCGGGCCGGGCGCTGGCTGATCCCGGCGCAGCACAACACCGTCGATTCGACCATTCCGCAGGCCCATGACGACCCGCAGAATTTCGACCTGAAGGCGTTCGGGAAAGAGCTGGAGAAACTGGTCGGAAAACCAAAGCGCTAGGCTTCGGCGGCGTAGGCGGCGGTGATCACCAGCCGCTCGTCGTTCCATTCGGGTACGGCCTCGATCCGCATCGGCACCATGAAGCGCTTGCCGCGCTTTCCATCCGAAGAAGGCCGTTCAATTTCAATGACATCGCCCGCGCCGAAATTGTCGACGGCAATGACTTCGCCAAGATGTTCGCCATCGGTGGAAACGGCGGGTAGGCCGATCAGGTCGGCGTGATAGTATTCGCCCTCTGCCAGCGGAGGGAGAGCCGAGCGGGGGACGGTGAGCAGCGTTCCGCGCAGCTTTTCCGCAGCTGTGCGGTCCGCAATCTCGGAAAAGCGGGCGATGGCGCCGCCCTTGCCGTCGTCGCGCAGCTTGGCAAGGGTCAGTGCCGAATCGTTGAAGGCGCGGAACCGCTTGAGCGATTCCACGCCTTCACCGAACAGCTTCAAGCGTACCTCACCGGTGACACCATGCGCACCTGAGACGGCGGCAAGGGTGACTTGACGGTGACTTCGCAAGGCTCAGCCTTCAGCCTGCTCTTCGCCGGCTTCGGCCGGAGCGGCTTCTTCAGCGGCCGGAGCTTCAGCGGCCACTTCCTCGGCCACTTCTTCGACAGCCGGAGCAGCAGCGGCGGCGGCAGCGGCCTCTTCAGCTTCACGGGCCTTCTCGGCCTTTTCTTCGGCGCGCTCCTTGGCCTTCTTGCCCGGCTCACCCTTCTGCGGGTTCACGGTGGCGGCACGTTCCTTGATCCCGGCCTTGTCGAGCATGCGGGCGACGCGGTCGGTCGGCTGCGCGCCGACGCCCAGCCAGTAGCGGACGCGGTCTTCGACCAGACGGACGCGGTTTTCATCGTCCTTGGCCAGCAGCGGGTTGTAGGTGCCGACCTGCTCCAGGTACTTGCCGTCACGCGGAGCGCGGCTGTTGGCAACGACGACCTTGTAATAGGGGCGCTTCTTCGAACCGCCACGCGAAAGACGAAGGGAAACAGACATTTGAACTACCTTTCTAACAAATCTTTGTAACTGAAAATCACTTCTTTTTCATCAGGTCGTCGAGCGCCGGGGGGATCGCTCCACCGCCCAGCCCCGGCAGGCCGCCACCGGCTCCGCCGCCCAGCCCGGGCATCGCGGCACCAAGACCGCCCTTGCCGAACATCTTGGCGAGGCCGCCGAGGCCGCCCATCTTCTTGATCTGCTTCATCGCGCGCTCCATTTCCTGGTGCATCTTGAGAAGCTTGTTGACGTCCTGAACCTGGACGCCCGAACCGTTGGCAATGCGGATCTTGCGCTTGGCATTGAGCAGCTCCGGCCGAGCCCGCTCCTTTGGCGTCATGGAGCCGATGATTGCGTCCATGCGCAGCAGCACCCGGTCGTCCATTCCGCTGGCCTGCATGGCCGCCTTGGCCTTCTTCATGCCCGGCATCATTCCGGCCAGCGCGCCCAGCCCGCCCATCTTCTGCATCTGGCGAAGCTGGCTGCGCAGGTCGTTCATGTCGAACTGACCCTTGGCCATGCGCTCGGCCATGCGCTCGGCTTCTTCCTGCTCGATCGCCTGGGCGGCCTTCTCGACGATCGAGACGACATCGCCCATGCCTAGGATCCGGCCGGCGACGCGGCTCGGCTGGAACACTTCCAGCGCATCGAGCTTTTCGCCGACCCCGGCAAACTTGATCGGCTTGCCGGTGACATGACGCATCGACAGCGCCGCACCGCCGCGGGCATCGCCGTCCATCCGGGTCAGGACCACACCGGTCAGCTCGATCTGCTCGGTGAACGACTTGGCAACGTTAACCGCGTCCTGGCCGGCCAGCGAATCGACCACCAGCAGGACTTCCTTGGGCGCGGAAATGCCGGCCACGGCCCGCATCTCGTCCATCAGGGCCTGATCGACATGGAGCCGGCCGGCAGTATCCAGCAACAGCACGTCGATCGCCTGCAGCTTGGCCGCCTGCAGCGCGCGGGTGGCAATCTCGGTCGGCTGCTGGCCGGCAATGATCGGCAGGGTCGCCACGCCGACCTGCTCGCCCAGCACCTTGAGCTGCTCCTGCGCGGCCGGACGGTTGACGTCGAGCGACGCCATCATCGCCTTCTTGCCGAACTTTTCCTTGAGCAGCTTGCCCAGCTTGGCAGTGGTGGTGGTCTTGCCCGAACCCTGCAGACCGACCATCATGATCACGACCGGCGGGGCGGCATTCAGGTCCAGTCCGGGGACTTCTTCCCCGCCCAGCATGTCGACGATCGCATCGTTGACGATCTTGACGACCTGCTGGCCCGGCGTGACCGATTTCAGCACCGACTGGCCAACGGCCTTTTCGGTCACTTCATCGATGAAGCGGCGGACCACCGGCAGGGCAACGTCGGCTTCCAGCAGCGCGATTCGCACTTCGCGCATGGCATCGCGAACATCCTGCTCGCTCAGCGCACCACGACCGCGCAGCCTGTCGAAGACAGTGCCAAGACGGTCTGAAAGGGCGTCGAACATATGCAATTCGCTCCAAAACGCGAAAAAAGCCGGTGGGCGAAACCTCGCCGACCAGCTTGCCGCTAAAGCATTCAAAACTCTTATGAATGGTGGAGCCTAGCGGGATCGAACCGCTGACCTCTACAATGCCATTGTAGCGCTCTCCCAGCTGAGCTAAGGCCCCGTACCATTCATCCTGACGAACCCTGGGAGGCCCGTCACCCCTCGCTTCATTCGCGAGAGGCCGCCCCTCTAGTGGCGACCTTCGCGCTTGGCAAGGGGTTAATTGTCGTCGTTGTTACCATCATCGTCGATGCCGACGCCAAGGTCGTCATCGCCGCCCAGATCGACGTCATTGTCCGGCGAATCGCCGTCCTCGTCGATGTCCAGATCGGTATCGGCCAGATCGACGTCGGCCACTTCCTCGGCCTTTTCCTTCTGGATTTCTTCATAGGGAATCGGCTGCTTCGACTTGAGCACCGGCTCCGGATGCCAGGCATAGCCGCATTCGATGCAGGTCACCGGGTCATCCTTGCCCAGATCGTAAAAGCGGGTGCCGCACTTCGGGCAGCCGTGCTTGGCGCCCCATTCAGCCTTGGCCATAAAAATCCTCACTTGCGCATGGCCGCCGGGCCACGCGAAAAAAGCTTCATACGTATTGGGAGGCGGACGCGCCAGTCCCAGCGCGGGCGCGCCTTGCCATAGCAGGGCGGCGCTGTCAAAAGCCGCGCGCATTTCTTGGCAAATCGATCGAAAGAACCCTCCTTGTCCGCCCCCGTCAATTCCGCCCCGCGTCCGCGCCGCTTCATGCCCTCCGGCCCGCTGAGAGGTACGATCCGCGTTCCCGGCGACAAGTCGATCAGCCACCGCTCGATCATGCTGGGCGCACTGGCGGTGGGTGAAACCCGTGTCACCGGCCTGCTGGAAGGAGAGGACGTACTCTCCACCGCCGCGGCGATGCGGGCGATGGGGGCAAGCGTCGAACGCATCGGCGAAGGCGAATGGTCCGTCCACGGCGTCGGTGTCGGCGCGCTGCTTCAGCCCGAGGCCCCGCTCGATATGGGCAATTCCGGCACGTCCACCCGCCTGCTGATGGGGCTGGTCTCCAGCCATGCCATCGAGACGCGCTTTTTCGGCGATGCCAGCCTGTCCAAACGGCCGATGGGGCGGGTGATCGAACCACTCAGCCAGATGGGCGCGGCGTTCGAGGCTGCGGAAGGCGGCCGCCTGCCGCTGACCGTGCGCGGAGCCAATCCTGCCGTGCCGATCACCTATCGCCTGCCGGTGGCCAGTGCCCAGGTCAAAAGCGCCGTGCTGCTGGCCGGGCTCAACACCCCCGGTGTTACGACGGTGATCGAACCCGTTCCCACCCGCGACCATTCTGAACGGATGCTGCGCGGGTTCGGTGCGGAGCTGGAGGTGGAGATCGATTCGGAGGGAGTGCGCACCATCCGCCTTCGCGGTGAGGCGGAGCTGAAGCCCCAGACCATCGAGGTACCGGGCGATCCATCTTCCGCCGCTTTCTTCATTGTCGCGGCATTGATCGTGCCGGGCAGCGAACTGACCATCAGCAACGTCGGCCTCAACCCGACCCGTGCGGGCATTGTCGAAGTGCTGCGCCAGATGGGCGGCGACATTACCGAGCTCAACCCGCGTGAAGTGGGCGGCGAGCCGGTGGCCGATCTGCTGGTGCGCCATTCCGCACTCAAGGGAATCGAAGTCGATCCGGCCATCGCGCCCAGCATGATCGACGAATTCCCCGCGCTGTTCGTCGCCGCCGCCCTGGCCGAGGGGACCACCGTGACCACCGGGCTCGAAGAACTCCGGGTCAAGGAAAGCGACCGCATTTCCGTCATGGCTGCCGCCCTCACCCTGGCTGGCGCGCGGGTTGCGGAAACAGAAGACGGCCTGACCATTCACGGCACCGGCGGTGAGGCGCTGGCCGGCACAGGTCAGGCGGGCGGCGTGGTCGTGACGCACCTTGACCACCGCATTGCCATGTCGATGGCGATCGCAGGACTGGCCAGCAAGGCCGGCGTCGAGGTGGACGATACCCGCCCCATCGCCACCAGCTTCCCGGTGTTCGAAGCCCTGCTGGAAGAAGTGTCGGGCTGACCTCGACACAGTCGCCAACATCAACAACATCAAATCGAAGTTGCGCCGTCACGAACTTTGCAGCACCTTAGGTCTGGGTCGCATTGGGAGGATTACGATGCGATTTTCAGCGCACAAACTCTGCTTGTCGACAATCTTCGCAGCAATGCTTGCCGGATCAGTCCACGTCCCGGCCGATGCCCAGACCCGCAATCCCCGTGCGGCGGCAAGCGCTCCGGCCAAGGCAGCCTTTGACCCCAACCGCATTGTTACCAAGGTCAGCCAGGCCGACCTGGTGGCAATCGTCCGCCAGGGCGGGCATACCGTTGTCAGTGAGAAGGAATTTGGCGACGTTTCGGTTCTAGCACGCACCTCTGATGGTGTCCTGTTCCTGTTGATCGGCCGGGTTTGCGATCTGCCCGATTATGGCCCGGGCTGCCTGGGCCTTGAGTATCAGGTCCGCTACGATGCAGACTCGCGCGTCACGTTGGACAATATCAACACGGCCAATCAGAGTTACAGCGCAACGAAAGTTTACCAAGGCCCGAACGAGGAGGGAAAAGATACGGTCTATGTGACGCACTATGTGATCCTGGATGGCGGGCAGAGAATGGAAAACCTGGCCACGATCCTGATCAACGTGCTCGATATCGCACCCAAGGCATCGCAAGTCATCTGGCCCTGACACAGCCGTCCACGCTTGCCCTGATCCGATCCGCGCCATAGTCAGCGCGGGATGACGCTCGGCCCTTCGTCCGCCCCGCGCGAAAAGAGGCCAAGCGTAATGAGCATGAAAGGGCAGCAATGATCATCGCCGTCGATGGCCCCACCGCTTCCGGCAAGGGCACCATTGCCAAGGCCCTGGCGGCCCATTTCGGTCTGCCGCACCTCGATACCGGGCTGCTGTACCGCGCGGTCGGGCGGCAATGCGCTTTGAATCGCGGCAATGCCGACGATCCGGCCGATGCTCTGGCCGCCTGTGCCTTTCCCGACGATCTGCTGGCCGATCCCGAGCTGCGCAGCGAAGCCACCGGTGGCCTTGCCAGCCGGGTCTCGGTCCATCCCGGCGTGCGCCAGGCCCTGTTCGAGCGGCAGCGCGCCTTTGCCACCCGGCCCGGCGGCGCCGTGCTGGACGGGCGCGACATCGGCACGGTGATCGCCCCCGAGGCAGAGGCCAAGCTGTTCGTCGTCGCTTCCGTTCCGGCCCGAGCGGAGCGGCGCTTTCGGGAGATGCAGGCGGCAGGCCGCGCGGTCAGCCTGGCGGAGATCGCCGCCGATCTCGAGGCCCGTGACGCGCGCGACCGCAGCCGGGCGGAAGCCCCGCTGGTGGCCGCGGTCGACGCGGTGCTGCTCGATACCAGCGACCTCGACCGCGATGCAGCCATCGCAGCAGCAATCCGGATCGTCGAACAGGCAGCTCAAGGCCGTTGATGCCGTGGGCCGCGCGGGATAGGCAGGCAAGGATGTTGAAGCCGCTCGCCCCCGCGCTCGTCCTTGCCGCCCTCACCGCCTGTGTGCCGGCACACTCCCCCGGCGCGCCCGCGCCGCTGTCCCCGTCGGCCCAGCGCGGCCTGACCTTTGCCAGGGCCAATTGCGCAGGATGCCACGCGGTGGAAGGCAGCGCCGCCTCGCCCAATGCCGAGGCGCCGACCTTTGTCGCGATCGCCAACATGCCGGGCCTGACCGGGGAAACGCTGCGCCATTATCTGCGCGATTCGCACAATTATCCCGCGGCGATGAACTTCACGGTCGAACCGGCCCAGATTGACGATCTGGCCGACTATGCAGTCACGCTGAAGCGGGCCGATTACAAGCCGGATATCTGACCCGGCGCGGCGGGCCGAAACACCGCTATTTCCTTGCATTTGCGCCGGTCTGCGCCTAAGGGCCGCCGGTCCGCAGGAGCCTTGGCTTTTTCGGGCGCTGCGGACGGCATCCGGCCCCCGTGGCAGTTCGGCCCTTTTGGCCCGCCCCGGGATGGTCCCGACGGCGGAGGAAAGACCGGCGGAAACAACCGCCTGGCCGGAAACATCGATACGAGGAAACTCACCCTATGGCGTCTTCCGCCAACCCCACCCGCGACGATTTCGCGGCTCTCCTTGAAGAATCACTCGGCGGCGCTGCCGACGGCGGCTTTGAAGGCCGCGTGGTCAAGGGCACCATCACTGCCATCGAAGGCGACAAGGCCGTCATCGACGTCGGTCTGAAGAGCGAAGGCCGCGTGGCCCTGCGCGAATTCGCCATGCCCGGCCAGCCGCATGGCCTGTCGGTCGGCGATGAAGTCGAAGTCTATGTCGACCGCGTCGAAAACGCCGATGGCGAAGCGATGCTCAGCCGCGACCGCGCCCGCCGCGAAGCTGCCTGGGACAAGCTTGAAAACGAATTCGGCGAAGGCAAGCGCGTTGAAGGCGTGATCTTCGGCCGCGTGAAGGGCGGCTTCACCGTCGATCTCGACGGCGCCGTGGCCTTCCTGCCCGGCAGCCAGGTCGATATCCGTCCGGTTCGCGACGTGCAGCCGCTGATGGACGTGCCGCAGCCGTTCCAGATCCTGAAGATGGACCGCCGCCGCGGCAACATCGTCGTTTCGCGTCGCGCCGTGCTGGAAGAAACCCGCGCAGAACAGCGTTCGGGCCTGATCTCGAACCTGGCCGAAGGCCAGATCATCGACGGTGTGGTCAAGAACATCACCGATTACGGTGCCTTCGTTGACCTGGGCGGCATCGACGGCCTGCTCCACGTCACCGACATGAGCTACAAGCG
>ERZ761602.7822-NODE-7822-length-11089-cov-4.953870_pt1 | contig 11089 bp, 11 predicted proteins | sample MGYA00512165_ERZ761602 | MGnify/ENA primary metagenome ERZ761602 (study PRJEB28899, sample SAMN02445085) | bioreactor sludge metagenome | biome: EBPR sludge; isolation source: Thorneside wastewater treatment plant | place: Australia: Brisbane, Thorneside... | reverse complement strand
GTATAGCATACGCTGGGTATTGAAAGCTGTTCCGTTCAAAGCAATTACCTGCGCCATTAATTCCTGATATTTTGCGCGGTCATTGTAATAAAGCGGCAAAACCACATTCTCTAATTTGTGATAAAGCGACTCAGAGTCATCTTTGCGGTTTTGATTGGTTTCATTCAAATGCTCGCCAATTGCCCAACCCGTTACACCTTCGATACAGCCTTCGCACCACCAACCGTCTAAAACTGAAAGCGAAGGAACACCATTCAAAGCGGATTTCATACCGCTGGTTCCCGAAGCTTCAAGCGGACGTTCCGGATTATTAAGCCACACATCCACACCGGAAGTCATCAACCGGCCGATATTCATATCATAATCCTCGAGGTAAACCACTTTCACCTGCGGCTCCAAAGCGGCGCGCGCGCGATGAATATTTTTTATCAGCTCTTTCCCTGCCGTGTCCTGCGGATGCGCTTTTCCGGCAAATACGATTTGAACCGGAAATTTTCCGATAATTTGTTTCAAGCGGTTCGTATCTTCAAAAAAAAGATCGGCTCGTTTGTATGCCACTGAGCGGCGCGCGAATCCCAACGTAAAAACATCGGGGCTAAAATCGAGGTTCACTTCTTTTTTGATAAACGCGAACAAATCACGTTTTGCCGCCTGATGCGCTTCCCAGATTTCCGCGCGGGGAATTTTTTGAACTTCGCGAAAAAGCAAATTGTCCCGCTTCCAATCCGGTAAATAGCGGTCATACAAAGCCTGAAAAGACGGCGCGGTCCAGCTCGCCGCGTGAACGCCATTCGTAATGTAATCAATCTTGTGCTCGGGAAACATCTTGCGTGAAACTTCGCCATGCTTACGCGCAACCGCGTTAATAAAGTGACTCAAGTTCATGCCCAGCGTCGTCATGTTTAAAAAATGGGGGTCTTTCACAACGTCCGCGATAATTCTGGCCGCACTTTCCCCCAAAACCTGCGCCACGAGAGCCATCGGAAATTTATCATGCCCCGCCGGAACCGGCGTATGCGTCGTAAAAATAGACTTTTCTTTAATCGCCGCGATATCTTCATGGGTCAACAAACGGTCTTGCTGGGCACCAAGGCGTTCCTGCGCCAACTCCCAAGTCAACAAACTGGCATGGCCTTCATTCATGTGAAAACGGCGGATATTGTTGTGACGGCGCACGCGCAGCATTCGCACACCGCCCACACCCAAAATAATTTCCTGCGACAAACGATACTTCTGATCTTTTCCGTACAAGAAATGCGTCAGAGTACGATCCCACTCGGAGTTTTCGGGCAAATCCGTATCCAGAAAATAAACAGGCACCGTAAATCCGGTAACCCCTTTTACCAAGTAACGGTACGCGCGCACATAAACCGTGCGGCCTTCGATATTCACCGCGACGCGAGAGCGCAGCTCTTCAAGAAAATCTTCAATGCGCCAATCCGCGGTCGATTCAATCTGTGTCCCGTCCGGATTCAACTTTTGATTGAAATAACCTTTGCGATGCAGCAGCGTGACCGCCACCATCGGAATTTCAAGATCCGCCGCCGTGCGAACCGTATCACCCGCTAATACACCCAGACCACCACTGTAACTCGGCATATCCGACTGTAACGCGATTTCCATTGAAAAATAAGAGATCACTTCCTGGCTCAAAAATGACATAAATAATTTCCTTTCACAAAACATCTAGACAAAAATAAATTCAAAATTTCGCAACCCAAGTTTCTCAAAAAAGCTCAGCTGCAAGGCGTTGCCAAACGGATGAGGAGGCGTAGTGAAACCTACGCCGCACGAAAACCGTGAAGGCAACAACGAAGCAGATGTCTTTTTTCAGAAACTTTAAGACAGTTTCATAACGGCCATCGACCGTCCATGCAAAGTATAAGTTTCTTCTCCACGCATTTTCCATCCGGTAAGCTGAACATCCGCGGTATCCAAAATACTTTCCCAAGCCTGACCTTCGGCTGTTTTGGGAAGCAAAAAAGAAACTTTGTCATGATACGCATTCATCATTAAAAGTAAAGTATCACCTTCAATATGGTTGCCGCGTTCATCCAGTTCATCAATCGCTTTACCGGAAAGCAGCATACCCACACTGCGCACATGCGGACTGCTCCACTCCGCGTCGCTCATTTCTTTTCCCGCGGGATCAAGCCACACCACATCCCGCACACCCGCTCCGCGGATGTCGCGTCCTTCAAAAAAATTCCGCCGGCGAAAAACAGGCTGTGTTTTGCGAAGCTGAATGACTTTGCGCACAAATTCAAGAAAAGAGAGTTGGTTTTCGTTAAAGTTCCAATGCAGCCAACTCAGTTCATTATCTTGGCAATACGCGTTGTTGTTGCCCATTTGACTGCGCGACAGCTCATCGCCGCCGAGCAACATCGGAACCCCTTGCGAAAGCAAAAGCGTAACCATAAAATTGCGCTTCTGCTGTTCTCGTAATTTTACGATCAACACATCTTCAACCGGACCTTCATGACCTGAATTCCAACTCAAATTATCATCCGTTCCATCCCGATTTTCTTCGAGATTGGCTTCGTTATGCTTATGGTTATAAGTCACCAAATCCTGCAGCGTAAACCCATCATGACTGGTAATAAAATTAATGCTGGCGTGGGGCTTTCTTCCGCCAATTTCATAAAGATCGCTCGATCCGCAAAGCCGCGTCGCAAGCTCAGATACCTTACCGCCATCACCCTTCCAAAAACTGCGCATACAATCGCGGTATTTCCCGTTCCACTCCGCCCATCCTACGGGAAAATTTCCGACTTGATATCCGCCCTCACCCAAATCCCACGGTTCCGCGATCAACTTCACCTGATTAATCACCGGATCCTGATGAATCGTATCAAAAAAACTACCCAGTTTATCCACTGCGAAAAGTTCGCGCGCCAAAGTTGACGCTAAATCAAAACGAAATCCATCAATATGCATTTCCTGAATCCAATAACGCAAACTATCCATAATCAGCTGCAGCACGCGCGGATGTCTCGCGCTTAAGCTATTGCCGCATCCGGTGAAGTCTTCATAATGCCGCGGGTTCGATTCAACCAGCCGATAATACGATTTGTTATCAATCCCGCGAAATGAAAGTGTCGGCCCCAGCTGATTTCCTTCCGCAGTATGGTTATAGACAACATCCAAAATCACTTCAATGCCGGCACGATGAAACGATTTCACCATATGTTTGAACTCACGGATCACTTCCAGCGGATTTTTCGCGCTCGCGTATTCGGGATCAGGCGAAAAATAAGAGACCGTGTTATAACCCCAATAATTGGAAAGGTTTTTATCAAGTAAATGCCATTCATTGGCGTGAAAATGAATCGGCATCAATTCCACCGCGGTAACTCCCAAACTTTTCAAATGCCCAATCACCGGCTCGCTGGCAAGCCCTGCATAAGTTCCGCGCAATGATTCCGGCACATAAGGGTGCAGTTTGGTCATCCCCTTCACGTGCATCTCATAAATAATCGTGTCGTGCCACGGTGTTTTGAGAAGCGTGTCGCCCTCCCAATCAAAGTAAGGCGCCACAACCACACCCAGCGGCGCCCAAGCCGCGTTATCGCGTTTATCCATGGCGAGATCTTTGCGGCGATTATGTAAATCATATCCAAACAACTCTTCGCGCCATGTAATCTGCCGGCCGATGGCCTTGGCATAAGGATCTAATAAAACTTTATGCGGATTAAACCGGTGTCCTTCTTGAGGCTTATAGTGGCCATGAACACGATAGCCGTAGAGCTGTCCGGGACGCAGTCCGGGAATATAGCCGTGCCAAATGTGGTTCGTGCATTCGGGTAAATCGATAACATAATTTTCTTTTTCAACTTCAGGCGAGTCAAAAAGGCAGAGCTCGATCTTTTCAGCGTGTTCTGAAAAAATCGCGAAATTCACTCCGGCGCCGTCCCAATGCGCCCCCAAGGGATAAGATTTTCCGGGCCAAACTTGCATTGTCACCGAGATTGAGGTTTGAAAATATTTACCGAAAGCGGAGGCAAATTAACCTGGATGGAATAAGGACGCCCATGCCATGGAAAATCCTCTGACGCGACCCCGCCCAAATTTCCGATTCCGCTGCCGCCGTACTCAGCCGCGTCACTGTTTAAAATTTCTTTGTAATAGCCCGCGACCGGCACCCCGATGCGGTAAACAAAGCGCGGCACCGGGGTCAAATTCAAAGTAAAAACAACCGACTCACTCCGGTCTTTTGACCAGCGGATAAAAGAAAGCACGCTGTTTTCGTGGTCCAAAAAGTCAATCCACTCAAATCCCTGCCATTCAAAGTCAACCTCGTACAAAGGCTTGTTCTTAACATAGAGCTTATTCAGATCGCGCATAAAATACTGAATTTGCTGATGCGGCTGATATTGCGTTAAGTGCCAATCCATTGATTTAGTCGCGCACCATTCATCACGCTGAGCAATGTCATTGGTCATAAAATTCAGCTTCTTGCCGGGATGTCCGAACATATATCCCAGAAAAAGACGCAGATTAGCGAATTTCTGCCAATCATCTCCCGGCATTTTCTCAAGCAATGAATGCTTCCCATGCACAACTTCATCATGTGAAATCGGTAAAACAAAGTTTTCAGTAAACGCGTACAGCATTGAAAACGTCAGCATATTTTGATGAAAGCGGCGATGAACCGGCTCTTTACAAAAGTATTCCAGCGTGTCATGCATCCAGCCCATATTCCACTTCATGCTGAAACCTAAACCACCGGTATAAGTCGGCCGTGAAACCCCCGTCCATGACGTCGACTCTTCGGCCATCGTCAAAACACCGGGATAATTCAAGTGCACGGTTTCATTGAGCCGTTTCAAAAAATCAATCGCTTCCAAATTTTCGCGCCCGCCGTATTCATTCGGGTCCCACTCACCGGGCTTACGGGAATAATCACGGTAAATCATCGATGCCACGGCATCCACGCGCAGTCCGTCAATATGGTATTTATCAAACCAAAAAAGGGCGTTCGCCGTTAAAAAATTACGGACTTTCGGATTCGCATAATTAAATACAAAAGTGCCCCAGTCTTTATGCTCGCGCTTTTTCCAGTCGTCGTATGCATAAATTTCACGCCCGTCAAAATTCGCGAGCCCATGCGGGTCTTGCGGAAAATGTGCCGGAACCCAATCCAAAATCACGCCGATATTGTGACGGTGACAGTAATCCACAAAATACATGAAATCCTGCGGAGAACCAAAACGACTGGTCGGCGCGAAGTAACTTAAAACCTGATAACCCCAGGACTCATCCAGCGGATGTTCCATGATAGGCATCAATTCAATATGGGTGTAACCTTCGTTCTTGGCGTACTCGACTAATTCATGCGCCAATTCGCGGTAGTTTTTAAACCGGCTGGCGTCTTCACTCGAACGTTTCCATGAACCGAGATGAACTTCGTAAATTGAAATAGGCGCTTCCAAACTGTTCCGTTCATGCCTCTGCGCCATCCACGCAGCGTCTTGCCAGCCATGATGATCAAGTGAAGTCACAACCGAAGCTGTTTTGGGGCGAATTTCACTGAAAAAAGCGTAAGGGTCTGATTTCTCCCGAATCTTGTCGTCTTCGGAATGAATCGCGTATTTATAGTAATCGCCCTCTTTCAATCCGGCAATAAAACCAACCCAAAACTCAGATTCAGGCAAGCGATCTAAATTATTCACCCCCACAATCCAGCGGTTAAAATCACCGATCACGCTGATGGCTTTGGCATTGGGAGCCCAAATACAAAAATACACTCCGGCAACCCCATCTTTTGTGCCCAGATGAGAGCCTAATTTTTCGTAACTCTTAAAATGGGTTCCTTCACCCAGCAAATAACGGTCAAAATCCGTGATCCAAGGAGCTTGGTCCTGAGGCGTGAATTGAATCGGCGCTTTATCCGATAGACGGATGGGTTCATGCGATTGGGAATAACTGGACGCCTGATAAGTTGCGGCTGAAACTATTTTGGTTGCCGTATTCGGCGATACTTTTGATTTTTTCAAAAGAGCGGATGACTTTTTACTTTGAACAACGGGCTTTGATTTCTTTTCCAAAGGTAAAACAGCCTTTTTTTTAGACTTAGAAACTGCCGATTTTTTATTTTTTTGAACCATAAAAACTGTTTACTCTAAATAGGGTGATTTTCCCATTGAATACAAGCAAATATAGTACCAGTATATCCCAAAGAGCGGCTGAATTTAAAGTATCTATCTTTCTTTCTGCCGTTCCTAACACGGGGGAAAATTTATGAAAGCCAATATGAGCATTTTAAACCGAGCGATCCGCGCGGTTATCGGCCTTATCATCATCGGAGCTGGTGTTTATTATCAAAACTGGTTCGGGGCTTTGGGAATCCTTCCGATTCTTTCAGCCGCCATCGGTTATTGTCCGCTTTGCTGCGGCGGCGGATCATGCGAGATGAAAAAAGATAAACCCAAAGATGAACACAAGCACGGCGAGGGCTGCTGCCACCACTGATCTTAAAACAACTTTCAAAAGAAACCCCCGGAAAATTCCGGGGGTTTTCTTTTCGAATAAGGATTATCTCTCGCAGGCAAAGCCTCCGGCGTTATAAAATGCCGCATGCAAAAAGAACTGCCTCCCCTCTTCATCGAACGGCTTAAAAAAATTATTCCTCCATCTTCTTTCGAAACCGTTTTGTCTTCCTTCGAGAAAACGCCTCATCCCTCGTTTCGCATGCATCACAAAAATGCGGATAAAAACTCCATCATCGCGGAACTGTCTTCGCTTGGCTTCGAGTTGAAGCCTGTTTCATGGTATGCGGACGCGTTTCAACTAATGAACAAAAGCATTCGCGAACTGCAGGAAACTCAATCCTATCAAAACAATCACATTTACATTCAGGGCTTGGCAAGCATGCTGCCGATTGTCGCGCTGGCTCCTGAAGCCGAAGAAACCATCCTCGATTTATGCGCCGCGCCCGGCAGTAAAACCGGGCAGATTTTAAGACAAATGCAGGGGCGTGGTTTTTTAACCGCGAATGAAAAAATTAAAAACCGTTTTTTTAAATTAAAAAACAATCTGGACGCGCAAGGCTACTCTAACTTCGAACTCACGCTCAAACCCGGCGAGCTTTATTGCAAAATTGCGCCCAATACATTTGACCGCGTTCTGCTCGATTCACCCTGCTCAAGCGAAGGCCGCTTCTCAACCCACGACTCCGATTCATTTAAATATTGGTCCGCGTCAAAAATCAAAGAAATGGTTTTTAAGCAACGCGCGCTTTTTAAATCCGCGTTTCTCGCGCTCAAGCCCGGCGGCATTATGGTCTATGCCACCTGCACCTACGCCCCTGAAGAAAACGAGGGCATGCTCGATTGGGCGCTCGGAAAAACCGACGATCAAATGGAAATACTGCCATGGGAGCCGCCTGTTTCCAATTGGATGGAGGGCATTACGGAGTGGGAAGGTAAAACTTATTCGCCTGAAGTCAAAAAATCGCGCCGTATTTTACCCAATAAAAACATGACTGCTTTCTTCATCGCCTTAATCCGCAAAAAAGATTAGAATTCCGTCATGCAGAATTTTTTTGACCGCGTCCGCCTTACCGAAAAACAAAAAATTGTTTTTACCGCAGCGATAGTTTTCGCAGTCATTGCCTCGGGACTTATTTTTCAATATTCCTATCACATCCGTAAAGAACGCTACACACACGAAATTACCGGCTTCTACCGCAAATACTTCAATCGTGAGCCCGACGCCACGGGTTTGAAGCACTGGGTCACCTGGGCGCTCAATAAATGGGACATCAAAAAAGTTGAGCAAAAAGGCTTCGCGGAAGTAGCCGCTAAAGGCGGCCCAACATGAACTCTTCTTTTTATTGGGATACACGCCTTTTTCTCAACCTAAATCGCCACGCGAGCACATGGGTTGATTATCTTCTGGGCTGGCCAACTTTTCTGGGTGAAGCTTATTTTTTTCTACCCATCGTATTTCTTTTACTTCTTATTTGGGCTCCAAAAAACATTCTGCTCCATTTCACAAAAATAGCTTTGTGCGTCATCATTGCCGGCATCGTCAATTCACTCTTAAAGGACTTTGTTGACCGTCCCCGCCCTTGGTCTTTTTTCTACCAAGCCATTGATCAGGGGCTTGTGAATGTGACTTATTTGTTTGCCATGGATACAGCCGAATCATTTCCCTCAGGTCACACAACCGCGGTGTTCGCCCTTGCAGCAGCACTGCACCAAATTTACGGAAAAAAAGTTTTGTGGGTTTATCTCTTCGCCGCGTGGATCGGCATTTCGCGCGTGTTTTGCGGCGCGCACTTTCCTTCAGATGTTTTGGCAGGTGCCGTGGCGGGAGTCGTTTCTACCAAAATTCTTTTTTGGATTTTTCCGATGATTGAAGGAAAGCTTCTCTCTAAACTGTCGCGGAGCTAGCTCGCTTTAATTGCCCCGACTTGTTGCGGCCGATGATATGACCGATAATTGCGCCTAACTGCGCCCGGCAGCTTCAAGAATCATAGTTTGCTTTTTAATTTCAGCAAAAATTCTTTTCAAAGCAACCCCATACTGGTTAGATTGCTTTTCAAGTAAAGGCGTCTGAAGACGAACCTCAACCGCATTATTCGTTAAATCAACAAGCGTAGCAGTAATATGAAAATCTTTTTGAGTCGCATCACGCTTCGTTGCAAAGAAAATCAGAACCCCAAACAACCCAAGGAGAAACCACGCATAACGCCAACTCGATTGACCTTGCGACACGCTGATAGACCCGTTAATAAATCCGCTATTTTTATCAACTTGTTGAAGAACAAGTCCTGAATTTAAAAAAACCGTTCTTGTCGCATTGAAAACATTGTTATAGCTACCATCAATAACACTTGTTTCCATTTGTTGCTTTTGCTGTTCGGTATAACCATTACTGCCGGTAGAAACACAGCCGGAAAAAGACAAACAAATACTCAGAAAAGAAGCTGTAAATAAACGGAATGAACTCCTCATAAACTTGACCTAGAAATTTGTTTCCATAATGCGGTAGTCTTTAACAACTTCTCTTTCATCAAAAGTGATGATCAGAGTCACGGTGCGCACGCTGGTGGATCCTTTTTGTTGTCCATAGTTACCAAACAAAAGCCCGCCGCCACCGACATTGCTTCCCCCGCCCGATGCTCCCCCTCCGGCGCCAACTGAAGCCTGCGAATGCGCATATTCGGAAGAGACTTTCTCATAGGTCCAAACTTCACCGATGCCATTTGTCCCCTTCGTCGTAATGTTTGGAGCACCAAATGTGTGAATCACTTCTTGTTGTGTTGTTTCATTAACAATTAATTTTTTCTTTGCTAACCCATAACTAGCGGGATCACTGTTTCCTATTCCAGTTTCTCTGGAAGAGGATGCGCAAGAAGAAAAAAGCAACGAAACGGCGACGAGAGAAAACAGAGATAAAAATTTCATCATAAAAGCTTCCCTTTGAGGTTAGGAAATATATTTGCGGGGGTGATTATACTTAGATTTCAGATTGGTTTAAACAACAAATAACCGCTTGAAACGGTACTTTTTATTTAACCACGGCACTTTTACCTGCCTGACGGCAGTCAGGGAAATGTTCTAAACACTGTTTTTATAAAATCTCCAAAGCCTCTCGGGGACTCACAATGATCGCCTTAAAAAATCTTTTCAGAGCAAGCAACTGCTTGTCGCCTGTGATCAAAACATGCGCGCGCGAGGCTTTCACTAAAGCCAAAATGGGGATATCCCCTTTATCAGAAAAATGAACCCCTTTAAGCGGCACGCGCTCCAAAATAATCACATCTTTACGAACAAGCTGAATGGCATATTCAGCAACGGCGTCCGGGACATTCAATTTCCTTTGCAATATCCTGCGAAACTCATCGAGTACATAATCTGAAAGAATCGTCGTGTGACGGGTAACAGCTATTTTAAAAACAGACTCAAGCACTCCGCCCGAAGATAAATAAGCCGAAACGAGGACATTCGTGTCAAAAACAACTTTCATTTCTCAAGAAACCGCATCACATCTTCATCCGTATAAAGCCCCTTGGCTTGAGCATAAGGAACAAGCGCTTCACGAACGGCTTGAAAATTCTTTTCAGCAAGGTACTTTCGAAGCGCCTCATTGATAATTTCGCTTTTGGTCATGCCCTGCTTAAGCAGCGGGGCCATGTTTTTTATGATTTGAGGACGAATTTGAACCGAGGTCATGCCTGCTCTTTTAGGCTGTGCTTTCATATTGCTTCTCCTGTATTACATTGTCTATACATAGTATGTCTTATGCAATACCGATCTGTCAAATTTTTCCGGTGAGGAAAAACGCAGCTTTGCCGCGTTTTCTACCTTTAAATCCCGCCATCCATTAGCTGTCTTGGTCTTCTCGGCATAGCTTTTTACTTTTATCAACTTTTTGTCCTATTTAGACCCGGTAAGCCTCGATGCCAATCGAGGACCTATGGTCGTATGACCGCACTTTTAGAAATGTTCCAATCTCTGCTCATCAGCATATGCACATGATTGGTCATTAAGCAGTAGTGATACAGATCAAGTTTGTATCTTTCACGCTGCTCTTTGATCAAATCTTTATAGCGCTGGAAATCCTCATCCCCTCGAAACAACCACTTCCGATTATTTCCACGAAAGTAAACATGATAAATTCCACCATCCATTAAAGCTCTTGGTTGTCTCGGCATAAAATCTCTTCAACTTTTATCCCCTGAACCCGGCACGCCCGGTACCGGTACGTTTTTTTTTCGAGCTCACCACGGGAAATAGTCGGATTGGATAAGGGCTTGGGTGGCACGGCCAAGGCAAACTTCGCCGGGCTTTTTGCCAACGCAGCCCTTTTTGCCCTCGGCCTTGTCTTGCTCAAAGGCTTCGCGGATGAGCAGATATTCTCGTTCAATTTTATGAGAGTAGCTGCTTTTGCCAGAAGCCTTTTCTTCTTTCATAAGCACCTCAGCATGGGCAGAACTTTCAGGGCGAGAATAAGTGGGATCTTTCGATGCTATAAGCAAAAAAACATCGTCTATTAATTTGATTCCGGAATCATAATCACCCAACGCATCGTAAACATGCACAAGAATAGCTACATACCAAGGATCGGCACCTTTGGGCGG
>ERZ761602.7821-NODE-7821-length-11093-cov-3.557800_pt1 | contig 11093 bp, 6 predicted proteins | sample MGYA00512165_ERZ761602 | MGnify/ENA primary metagenome ERZ761602 (study PRJEB28899, sample SAMN02445085) | bioreactor sludge metagenome | biome: EBPR sludge; isolation source: Thorneside wastewater treatment plant | place: Australia: Brisbane, Thorneside... | reverse complement strand
TGACGCAGCAGGGCGATGCATCGCAACGCTTGGCGCGCCGCTTTCCGCCGAAAACCTGAAACGCTTTCTGGCCGAGCCCGACTGCATGAAATGGCCCGTCACACTGGTCTTCGACGACGCAAGCCTCGAATCGCACCAGTTTGCGCAGCCCGTGTTTGTGGGGTTCGGGGGGCGGCGCCGCTGTGAACTGCACGTGCACCCGCACTATGCAAACAGGCCTGAGTGCCTTGTGTTCATCGTTGCGTATATGGCCGGGGCCATCAATTACGGACCCGTGGTAACGATTGAGCTTTGCGAACACTATGGCGCCGCGCTCATGGCGCTGTCGCAGAATGCGTTTTATACGGCCGTCTGCAAGGTGGCCGATCAGTTGCCTTTAGACCTGGTATTACCGAAATAAGAGGGGATTCTGTCATGTCGCTGATGCATTGCGATCAATGTGAGCAAACCGCACACCATACCGCCTGTACCGATGTCGGTGTCTGCGGTAAAGACCCGGATGTGGAATCGTTACAAAAAATATTGCTCTATGGCCTCAAGGGTATGTGTTCGTATAAGCACCATGCCCGCCGCCTCGGCAAGACGGACGAAGAAATCGATGCCTTCGTCGAAGAAGCGCTCTTCGCCACCGTCACCAACGTCAATTTCGATATGGAAAGCCTGCTCGAACTCGTGCTTGAGTGCGGGCGCATGAACTACAAGACAATGGAACTGCTCGATCACGGTCACGTCGAGATGTTCGGGCAACCCGCGCCGACGGAAGTGGTCGAAGGAATTCAGGAAGGGCCGGGAATCCTCGTCACAGGACACGATATGGTGGACCTGAAGGATATACTGGAGCAAACTGCCGGAAAGGGCGTCAAAGTCTATACCCACGGCGAAATGCTCCCCGCGCATATGTACCCCGGGCTGAAGAAATATCCGCACCTTGCCGGCCACTACGGCGGCGCATGGCAAAAGCAGCGCGTCGAGTTTCGCGCGTTCCAGGGACCAGTCGTTGCAACAACAAACTGCGTCCTGATTCCCTGGGCGGGCAGTAATTATCTCGACAGACTTTTTACCACCCGCGCCACCGCCATCCCCGGCGCGACGCGCATCAAGACCAATGACTTCTCGCAGGTAATCGAGAAGGCGCTGGCAATCGGACCTCTCACCCCGACGCCGCTGAAGACTTCGACGGTCGGTTTCCATCACAGCGTCATTCTCGGCCTCGCCGACAAAGTCATCGACGCGGTGAAGACCGGGAAAATAAAACGTTTCTTTGTCATCGGCGGTTGCGATGGCGCGGAGCCTGGCAGAAATTATTTCGACAAGTATGCGCAGGCGCTTCCGAATGAATCGCTCATACTGACCTTGGGCTGCGGAAAATACCGCATTCGCGATCACGAATACGGCACTGTCGACGGAATCCCGCGTTTTCTCGACATGGGACAATGCAACGACGCGTACGGCGCGATTCAGGTCGCGCTCGCGCTCTCGAAGGCGTTCAATTGCGGTGTCAACGATCTGCCGTTGTCTCTCGTAATTTCGTGGTTTGAGCAAAAAGCCGTTGCCGTATTGCTGACCTTGCTGTACCTTGGGGTGCAGAACATTACGCTGGGGCCCGCGTTGCCGGCCTTCATTTCCCCGAATGTCATGAACATTCTCGTGGAAAAATACGGATTGAAGGGCATCGGATCGGACGCCGAGGCCGATGCCAACGCGGCAATGGCGCTGTCGTGATAATTCGAAGCACTCGAACTCACATAACGCGGAGATTCGCAATGAGAACGACATTGAGGGCTGGTTTAATACTCCTCGGCGCAGTCAGCGCATTCGCGGACTTACAAAACGTGGACGTCGGCGGTGAAGTGCGCGTGCGCGCCCGGTACTGGAGCAATGTCTACGAGAATGGCATCAACGGTCCCGGCGCAATCCGAATACCGGACTTCTACCTGCCCAAAAGACCGATCGGACCCTTCGGTATCGTAAGCCGATACGACTGGGATGAAGGCGGAAACAGCCTGGACTTCGTCGAGCAGCGCACGCGACTCAATGTCAGCGCGGACTTTACCAATGAGGTGAAAGCTTTCATCGAATTGGAGTCGTATGAGATCTGGGGGCGAGATTTTCGGTCCAACTACATCACGGGAGAGGATGCGCGAACCGCATCGTCCGATGACGTCGAAATTTATCAAGCATACATCGAATTGGATGAGGCATTTGACCTGCCGCTTCGGCTCCGCATTGGCAGGCAGGAAATGAAACTGGGCAAAGGCTGGCTCGTCGATGATATCGCAACAGCCCTGATTGGCCGCTCGTTTGACGGTATCCGCGCGACTTATTCCACGGAATCGCTCGATGTTGATGCATGGTTTACGAAACTGGATGAATCCGGCGCGGCGGAAGCGGACGGCGATATCGACTTCTACGGCATCTACGCAACTTGCACCGCCGTGGAATGGTTGCAGGCATCCTTGTACTGGATGCTTGTTCGCGACGCAGTCAGTCTCAACGATACCAATTTTGTCGCCCCGATAGAATGGATGGAAGACCTCTTCGAACTTGACGATTACGATGCCACAACAATGCATACAGTTGGCGCGCGGTTATTTGGCGGTGCCTCCGGTTTCGACTATGACCTTGAGTTGGCCTATCAGTTCGGCGACGCCGGGCGCGCCGGTTTCGGCTTCAAGCCAACAGGGTTCCTCTATGGCGATGATGACGCCGAGTTCGACGCATGGGCCGGCGATCTCGAGGTCGGCTACACGATGGACGTTGCGTGGAACCCGCGCTTCTATTTGGGCGGCGCTTATTTCGAGGGGGAAGACAATCGCGACCTGAGTTTCATCGATTGGGTGAATCCGTTTTACCGATCGGATTCCAGCGTCTCGTTCAATCGATTGTTCCCCGGAAAACCGTACAGCTTCATCCTGGAAATCGGACAGGACATGTCGAACTTCTGGCAGGTGCGCGCAGGTCTCACCGCGCATCCTAGCGAAGCCATTACCACCGGTCTGCAAGTGGCCATGTACGGCGTGGACGAGACATTCGATGCACCGAAGTCGATCACCGTGGGGCAATTCAAAGTGCCCGTTGCGCCCGCACTTAGTTTCTGGACCGAAGAATCCGACGACGACATAGGTACGTCGGTGCACGTCTTCGTGAACTACCAATACACCGAAGACCTGTTTTTCAAGGCCGGCTGGGAACACCTCTTCACGGGCGACGGCTTGGAAGACGGTAACTTCATTCACCGCTATGGTCTCGAATTCAGCGGCGGCACAAGCAATGACGATGCGGACTACCTGTATCTTGAAACCGGACTGAAATTCTAAGAGCAACGTTGTGTGGCGGAAGGGCAAGGCGCGAGTGACCCTGCCCCTGCGAGCTTCGTGCATAGAGCACAGGCACTAGAAGACCCGCATTAAAATAAAAAATGGTCGGGGCGACTGGATTCGAACCAGCGACCCCTTGCCCCCCAGGCAAGTGCGCTAAACCGGGCTGCGCTACGCCCCGACCGATAATGAAAGTTATTCAGAGGTTGGTTGCGAAAGAATAGCAAAAGGCGAGTGGGGGAGTCTACTTTCGCTTGGTTCCGCCCTTAGTCGCTTTCCATGCCATATTTTTTCAATCGATATCGTAGCGAGCGGGCCGTCAACCCCAGCAGGTCCGCGGCGCGTTTTTGGGAGTACTTGGAATTCTGCAGGGCCTGCTGGATCAGTTTCGTTTCGATGTCGGCGACATATTGCTCCAGGTCGAACCCGGAAGCGGGCAACGCCGCGGAATCACCGGTCGGTACGCCCACATGTTCGCGGATATACGAAGGCAAATCCGTGATCTCGATTCGGTCCCCGTGGCACAAGGCCACCGCGCGCTCCAACACGTTCATCAACTCACGCACGTTTCCGGGCCATGCAAACGACTGCAATGCCGTTTCCACTTCCGGCGCGAGTTGCACGGTGCCGCGCCCCATCTTCGCTGCGTGCGACGTCACAAACGCCCGCGTGAGCAGCGGGATGTCGTCTTTGCGCTCGCGCAACGCGGGCACTTGAATCGGTATTACGTTCAGCCGGTAATATAGGTCCTCGCGAAAGGTCCCGTCTTTCACCATCTGGTCCAGCCGTTTGTTCGTTGCGGAGATGATGCGCACCTCGACCGGGATGCCCTGCGTTCCGCCGACGGGATACACAATGTTGTTGTCGAGGACGCGCAGCAGCTTCACCTGAAGCGATAATGGCATCTCGCCGATTTCGTCCAAGAATAGCGACCCGCCGTCCGCGACGACGAACAAGCCTTCTTTATCTTCATACGCGCCGGTGAACGACCCTTTTTTGTGGCCGAACAATTCGCTTTCCAGCAGGTTCTCCGGAAAGCCACCGCAATTCACCGCTACGAACGGTTTCGAAGCGCGGCTGCTCAATGTGTGAATTCCGCGCGCGACAAGCTCCTTGCCGGTGCCGCTCTCGCCGTAGATCGCCACCGTGCTGGGCAGGTTGGAAACACGCCGCACCATTTCACGCAGCTCTTCCGCGGGTCGACTCTTGCCTACAATGTTGTCGAGATTGCCCCGGCTGGCCTGGTCTTTCTTCAGTGCGACGTTTTCCCGTTTCAGATTGCGCTGCTCGATCGCGCGCGTCACCTGCAATCGGACTTCATCGTTCTTGAACGGTTTCATGATGTAATCGACCGCACCGCGCTTCATCGCCTCGATTGCCGTCTCCACGCTGCCGTACGCGGTCATCATGATCGCCGGTGTCGTCGGGCTGTTCTCCGTAATCCATTCAAGCAGCAGCATTCCCGCGTTGCGTTCCGTGCCCATGCGCAGGTCGGTCAGCACCACGTCAAACGCTTCTTTGGAAAGCAGGGAGATGGCATCGGTAATGTTCGACAACGTCACGACGGCATATCCGTCTTTACCGAGAACGATCTCTAGCAGCTCGCGCATGCTAGCTTCATCGTCGATTACCAATACGCGATGTTGCACGGGCACGGTGGGTTACTCCTCGGCGCGAACGAGCGGCAATCTGACAATCATGCTGGTTCCGCCCCCTTCGCGTGATGATGCGCGGATGGTCCCGTCATGCGCCGTGATAATGCGCATGCAAATGGCGAGACCCATTCCAACGCCGTGTTCTTTGGTAGTATAAAAAGGCTCGAAAATACGCGCAACCTTGTCGGGATCAACGCCCGGGCCTTCGTCTTCAAACCGGATCTCCACATATGTTGGACCCGGAGCGACAGTAACCTGCAACGTGCCATTCTTCGCGAGATTCACGAAGACCTGTCGCACCTGTGTGCGATCACCCGAAACGGGGCATACCCCCTCCGGAAGGGTGACTGCTATGCGCAGTTCCTTCGCATGGCTATACTTATGCTGCGTTGCCTCGGAAACCTCACGCGCCAGACCGCATACATCGAACATTTCCTTTCGCACGCGCGGCTTGCGTGCGAAATCGAGAAAGTCGGAGACAATCGCGTTCAACTGATCTGATTCGCGCATCGCGATCGTTGCCAGTTTCGTTACCAGGGCCGGTTTGTCGAGGCAGTCCATCAGTTCATCCACGGCGCCGCGTATCGCCGCCACGGGATTGCGAATCTCGTGGGCCAGGCCCGCTGCCAGTTCCCCCGTCACCGCGAGCCTATCGTGTCGCTTTACTTCCTCGCGCATCTGTTCCAGTTCGGTCAAGTCGCTGAATGACGCGATGATTCCGGTCGTCCGCTTGCGCCAATCGAAGATCCTGCTCGTGCTGAGTCCGAGCAGCTTTGCCGTATGGGGAAACACCAGCCCAACGTATTCATATCGCGTGAAGTCGCGATCCGAGCGGAGTGCCGTGATCACCGGGCACTGCTCGCCCGATGCGACGCGCAGAATCTCCTGCACGGGTTTGCCAAGCGCTTCTTCTTCGCGGATGTTCAGAATGCGTTCCGCCGCTTTATTGATCACCGTGATGATTCCGCTCATGTCGGAAATGATGAAGCCGTTGTTCATGTTGTCCAGGATCTCGCGCTGGAACTGTTGCAGCTTGTGCAATTGTTGGTTCCAATATCCGGAGATTGCCGCCGTCAGGTAATACGCCAGAGTCTGTACAAGAAACCCATACCAGACCGTCAGGGTGGATACTTCAAATCCTGCGCTGCGATTTGCCTGCATCCATGCGGGCGCGGGCGTTGTCACAAACAACACCGCCATCACCCCGGCGGCGAGCGTGGCTACTAGCAGGCCTTCCGCAAGGCCCAGCAGTACGCCCGCTTCCAGAATCGCTATCACGAACAGAAAGGAGAAATTACTCTGCGCCCCGCCGGTAAAGCTTACCGTGGCCGCGATTACCCCGAAATCGACAAGTACCTGCGCCCAAGTGATCAGCGCCCCGCCGCCCACGCGCGTTTGCGTAACAAAGAGATGTCCAATCGCGCTTGCGAAACCAAAACAGTAGAAACCGAACAGATAGATCTGCTCGGCCTCTTCGTAGTCGTGGATGAGATAGGTCCCGAATGCGACCACGCATAGCAACGCGAGCCGCACGACGCCTGTCGCGCGTTGCCAGGGTCCGGATGTGCCCACGCCCCCGCGCGCGACGTGGGAGGGGGGCGGTGGTGTCACAATCCCTTTTCCAGCAGCCTGCGAAGTCCTTCCGGATCGGAACTGCGCTTGAACGCCATGTCCATCGTGATGACGTTGCGCTTCACCAATCGGAAGAGCGATTGGTTCATCGTCATCATGCCTTCCCCTGTGCCGATTTCGATCATCGATGGGATCTGCTGCAGTTTTTGTTCGCGAATCAGCGAGCGAATCGCCGTGTTGGGAAGCATCACTTCGAGGCCCAGCGCGCGGCCCATGCCATCGGCCCTGGGGATAAGTTGCTGAACGCAAATACCCTCCAGCACGAAGGAAAGCTGCGTGCGCACCTGGTCTTGCTGGCTTGCGGGAAACACGTCTACGATGCGGTTGATCGTCTGAAGCGCATCATTCGTGTGCAGCGTCGCGAAGGCAAGGTGCCCCGTTTCCGCAACGGTGATCGCGGCGGAAATCGTTTCCTGATCGCGCATTTCACCAATGAGAATTACGTCGGGGTCCTGCCGCAACACGCGCTTCAGCGCTCCCGCGAAGGTTTTCGTGTCCGCATTCACTTCGCGCTGGTTGATCGTCGCCACGTTGTGCTGATGAAGATACTCGATCGGATCCTCAATGGTAATGATGTGCACGGGCCGCTCGCGATTAATCTTGTCCAGCACCGAAGCCAAAGTTGTCGATTTACCGCTACCTGTCGGCCCGCAAATCAGCACAAGCCCCTGGGGGCGATACGCAAAATCCGCCACCACTTTCGGCAGCCCAAGCTCCTCGCAGGAGCGAATCTCAAACGGTATCGAGCGAAACGCCGCGACGACCGATCCGCGATCGCGATATACGTTCAGACGAAAGCGGCTCATGCCTTCGATGCCGAACGACATATCGAGCTCCCGCTCTGTTTCGAACGAAGATATCTGCTCTTCGTTCATTACGCTGTAGATGATCTCTTGTGAGTCTTCCGGCGTAAGTTTCGGATACTCGTTCATCGGCTCAAGAAGGCCGTGGATGCGCAAGACCGGCGGCGTACCGACTGCAATATGAAGATCGCTCGCCCCTTGCTCGGTCATCTTCTGCAACAGTTCGCGAATGCTTATTTCGGCCATGTCGGTCTCCCCAGTCCGCCGTTGTCTTTGTCTCGTCGCAGTTTCTGCTATCGGCAGTGAAATTCCCGGTCTTAGTCCGCCGCGGACACGCGCAACACTTCTTCAATCGTTGTGATTCCCTCGGCCGCCTTCTGCAAGGCGTTCTGGCGCAAGGTAGACATGCCGCATTGAATAGCGGCGCGCTTGATCTCCGCTGAAGGCGCGCGCGTCATGATGAGTTCCTGCAAATCAGGATAGTTGGTCATCGCTTCGATCACCGCCAGACGTCCGCGGTATCCGGTGTCCTTGCATTTCGAACATCCGCGCCCGCGCACGAACCGGGGTGGCGGCGCACCGGGCCGGTTGCGGTATTGAATGCGTTCCAGCACTTCTTCTGGAACGCTGATTGGCTCTTTACAGTCAGGGCAAACACGGCGCAGCAGTCGTTGCGCCGCGGCCATTCCAACCGAAGACTGGACCAGGAACGGTTCCATGTTCATGTCGATGAGTCGTGTGAAGACGCTGGCCGCGTCGTTCGTGTGCAGGGTGCTCAATACCAGGTGACCAGTGAGCGCTGCCTTGATTGCAATGTCCGCGGTCTCTTCGTCTCGAATTTCACCGACCATGATCACGTCAGGGTCCTGGCGCAGAATGCTGCGCAGTCCCGCCGCGAAGGTCAGCCCGATTTCCGATCGCACCTGCACCTGGTTGACGCCGAACAGTTCATATTCCACCGGGTCTTCAACCGTGATGATGTTGGTGTCGGGACCATTGAGTTTGTGCAGCGCGCTATACAGCGTGGTCGTTTTACCGCTACCCGTGGGGCCAGTCAGCAGGATCATGCCGAACGGCAGCGCAAGCGCTTCCCGAAATGCCTCCATCGGTTGATCCGCAAATCCCAGCGTGTCGAGATCGAGCGACAGTGAACTCTTGTCGAGCACGCGCATAACCACTTTCTCGCCGTGATAACACGGAAGAATGGATACGCGAAAGTCCACTTCGTGTCCGCGAAACTTGATGCGGAAGCGTCCGTCCTGCGGAAGGCGATGCTCCGCAATATCGAGCCCGGACATAATTTTCAATCGCGAGATCAACGCGGATTGTACGGACTTCGGCGGGCACTTCTGTTCTTCGAGCATACCGTCCACGCGGTAGCGCACGCGCAAGGTGCGCTCGTATGGCTCGATGTGAATATCGCTCGCTCGATTCTCCAATGCACTTACGAGGATGAGGTTCACGAGGCGAATCACCGGCGCGTCCTGCGCTTCCGCCTGCGCATGCGCAATGTCTTCTATCTCGTCTTTCTTCTCGACAACCTGGACACCGTCATTCTTTGTCGAGTCGGCGCTTAGCAGTTCGTCGTACAACGCATCGCTGTGTTTGCCGCCGTAATGCCGGTTGATGGCCTCGCCGAGTTCGGACTGCACGGCGACCACCGGCTCGATCTCGTAACTTGTCAACATGCGCAGGTCGTCCAGCGCCATGATGTTCAGCGGATCCGCCATCGCGAGCGTCAATACGTCGCCGGTGACCGACACCGGCAGCATCTGATACTGGCGCGCCAGCGATTCGGGCACCTCGTTCAGCACTTCCTGCGGAATGTTGTAGTTCATCACGCGAATATGCGGAATGCCAAGCTGTTCGCTCAGGGTGATGACGAGGTCTTCTTCGCTAAGATATTTTTTTGCGACGAGGATCGAAGCGAGACTCTGTCCCGTTTGCCGTTGAAGCTGAATGGCTTCTTGCAGTTGCTCCTGTGTCACCAGCGCCTGTTCGAGCAATACATCGCCCAGGCGCCGCTTCGCTGTTTTTGGTGGCACGCGCTATTCCCCCGTATTACGCCGCTTCGATCGTGTTCAAATGACTCAAGATTTCCTCGGCAAGTTCTTTTGTTACGCCCGTCCCCGATACCTGCGCATAGGCCAGCGCCTTTCGGAGCGCGCCGGTCATTTTGCGCACGTCGGAAGGCACGCGCGCCGCGATAAGCGAAAAGATGTCGTCGCCAACACTTGCTTTGAGCATTCGCGCGTGCCGTTGGAGGATCGCTACGCGCGTCGGCATGTCGGGCGCATGCAATCGCGTCACAATGCCGGAGGCAAGCCGCGATACGAGCTGGTGCGAAGTGGAGGATAACTGGTCCGGCGCGCGGTCCGCGCTGGCAACCACGAGACGTCCCTCGTTTGTAAGCGCGCTCAGCACCGCGCGCAATTCGTCCTGCGCCTGCTTGTGTTCCGCCACGCTTTGAACATCGTCGAACAACACTGCGTCCCAATGAGCGAACGATTCCCGGAATTTCTCCAGGTCCTGATCGCGCGCCGCGCGTTCGCACGCGCTCACAAATCGCAGGCCGGTCATGTACGCCACGCGCATGTCCGGATTGCGCGAGAGCATCGCGTTGCCGATCGCATGCAAGAGGTGTGTCTTGCCAATACCAACATCGCCGTAGATATAGAATGGCGTGAACTCTCGGGAAAACGATTCCGTTACCGCGCGCGCAACAGACAAGGTGAATGTGTTCGCGGCACCGGAAAGGAAGGCCTCCAAAGTAAACGACCGCTGTAGTCGTCCGGATACCAAAGCCTCGCGCACGCGGTCGTCGGTTTCGACGCCGAGTCCAATCTCTTCCATCGGATCGAGTTGCGGCACGACGACACTCTGCGAAAGATCGCTCGCACGCAACCCCGGAAACGGCGAAACGTTTGAAAGCATTTCAGGCTCGGCCTTCGGCGTCCGCATCGCCTCCAGCATCTCGCGCACGGCAAGCAGCGCGTCTTTCGTTGAATCCGTCAACTCGGCCATGCGCGAGTTCTGGGTGGCGTTTGCCGACTCCAGCGTCGCCGCGATTTTCTCCGCGAAGTCGTCCGTGCGCGCGTGGGATTCCAAAGCAAGGCGCATTTCTTTCGTAATCGCGCCCATGCTGCGATCCAAATGCTGCGCGAATTGTTTCGCCGTTTCCTCCGGCACTCGAAGCCCGGCCTGTGCCGCTGCTTCCTGTGCACTCACCAGCGGAAGGATCGCTTCCATTACGGCCATGCGGACGCCTGCCGCCAACTCTTTGCCAAGAGTTGTAATATCGATCGCCGGCGTCGCCTCGCGCGGCGATTTATTCGCCGCGACCAGTGGCGCAATGGTTTCCGCCACGGCATTGCGAACGCTTTCGCCGACTTCTTTCGCGAGTGATTTGGAATCGAAAACAGGCGCCGCCGCAACGGTCTTCGACTTGCCGTCGTTTCCGCCGCCATCGTTCATCTGCAACGCCGGGAGCACCGAATCCAGCATCGCCGCGCGAACGCTCTCGCCGAGTTCCCGCGCGATCGCGCCGGTGTCTATGGTCACGGGTGACGCCTGGGGCTTCTGCTTTGTGTACGCATCTGCCAGCGGGGCCATGGATTCCTGCAAAACGGTGCGCATCTTCGCGGCGAAATCTTCCGCGATGTCTGACGGTTTGCTCTTTGCTGTTT
>ERZ761602.7820-NODE-7820-length-11093-cov-4.700127_pt1 | contig 11093 bp, 5 predicted proteins | sample MGYA00512165_ERZ761602 | MGnify/ENA primary metagenome ERZ761602 (study PRJEB28899, sample SAMN02445085) | bioreactor sludge metagenome | biome: EBPR sludge; isolation source: Thorneside wastewater treatment plant | place: Australia: Brisbane, Thorneside... | reverse complement strand
GTTCAGGAAGCGCTCGAACAGCAGGTTGTAGGCCAGCGGGTCGAGGTCGGTGATGAACAGCGCGTAGGCCACCAGCGAACCGGCGCCCGAGCCGCGGCCCGGGCCGACCGGGCAGCCATGCTCCTTGGCCCAGACGATGAAGTCGCTGACGATCAGAAAGTAGCCGGGAAAGCCCATCTGCACGATGGTGTCCAGCTCGAAGGCCAGGCGCTCCTCGTAGCGCGGCCGCTGGCGCTCGCGCTCGGGCCAGGCCGGGAACAGCGCGGCCAGCCGCTTCTCGAGCCCCTCGCGCGAGGCCTGGCGGAAATAGGCCTCCAGCGGCATGCGCGTGCCGTCGGGCTGCAGCGGCGTCGGGAAGTCCGGCAGCTGCGCCTTGCCCAGCACCAGCGTCAGGTTGCAGCGCTCGGCGATGGCCAGGGTGTTGGCCAGCGCGCTCGGGATGTCGGCGAACAGCGCCGCCATCTCGGCCGCCGGCTTGAAATACTGCTCGCGTGTGAAGCGCTTGACGCGCCGCGGGTTGGCCAGCGTCTCGCCATCGGCGATGCACACGCGCGCCTCGTGGGCCTCGAAGTCGTCGGGCTCGAGAAACTGCACAGGGTGCGTCGCGACCACCGGCAGCCGCAGCGCGGCGGCCAGCGTCACCGCGGCGCGCACCTGCGGCTCGTTGCCCGGTGCGCCGGCGCGCTGCAGCTCCAGGTAGAAGCGGCCCGGGAAGGTGGCGGCCAGCCGCGTGGCCAGCGCGCGCGCGCGCTCCTCGTCGCCGGCCAGCAGGGCCTGGCCGACGGCGCCCGAATCGGCCCCCGACAGCGCGATCAGCCCGCCGCCGAGTTCGTCCAGCCAGTCCCACTTGACCCAGGCCTGGTTGCGCTGCGCGTTGTGCACCCAGGCGCGCGCCAGCAGTTCGCACAGGTTCAGGTAGCCGGCCTTGTCCTGCACCAGCACGGCCAGGCGGCTGGGCTGGCGCTCGCCCGCAGCCGGCTCCATCAGCAGGTCGGCGCCGACCAGCGGCTTGACGCCGGCGGCGCGGCAGGCCTTGTAGAACTTGATCGCGCCGAACAGGTTGTTGAGGTCGGTGATGGCCAGCGCCGGCTGGCCGTCGGCCGCCGCCGCCGCTGCGGCGGCGTCGATGCGCAGCGTGCCGTCGACGACGGAGAATTCGGTGTGGACACGCAGGTGCACGAAGCTCATACGGGCATTCTAGGCAGCGCCTCCCCGTCGGAACGGGCGCGCGCCGCCTCCTAGAATCCCGCGCGATGACCGCCTGGCTCCTGCGCCTCCTCGGCGCGCTGATCCTGCTCAGCGCCGTCGTGCTGGCGATGTCGCGCGCGCCCGAGCGGCCGGTGGACACGCTGGTCGCGCGCTGGGCGCCGCCGCCTTCGGACTTCATCGAGCTGAAGGGTCAGCTCGTGCACCTGCGCGACGAGGGCCCGCGCGACGATCCGCTGCCCGTGGTGCTGATCCACGGCACCTCGGCCAGCCTGCACACCTGGGAAGGCTGGGTGCGTGCGCTGAAGGGCCAGCGCCGCGTCATCAGCTTCGACCTGCCCGGCTTCGGCCTCACCGGCCCGGCCAGTGGCACCTATGCCGCGGCCGGCTACCACGGCGACGCCTACGCGCGCTTCGTGCTGGACCTGCTGGACCACCTGCAGGTGCGGCAGGCGGTGATCGGCGGCAACTCGCTGGGCGGCGAGGTGGCCTGGCGCACCGCGGTGATGGCGCCCGAACGCGTGCACTCGCTGGTGCTGGTGGACGCCGCCGGCCCGGCCTTCACGCCGGACGCCATCCCGCTGGGCTGGATCGTCGCGCGCACCCCCGTGCTGGGGCGCGTGACGGAATGGATCCTGCCGCGCTCGCTGGTCGCGCAGGGCCTGGCCAGCGTCTACGGCGACCCGACCAAGGTCACGCCCGAACTGGTGGACCGCTACTTCGAGCTGACGCTGCGCGAGGGCAACCGGCGCGCGCTGCGCGAGCGGCTGCAGGCGATGACGATCGGCGAGCATGCCGAGCGCATCGCGACGATCCGCCAGCCGACGCTGCTGGTCTGGGGCGGGCGCGACCGCATCTTCGACCTCGGCGTGGCGCGCGCCTTCGAGCAGGCCATTCCCGGCAGCCGTCTCGTCGTCTTCGACGCGCTGGGCCATGTGCCGCAGGAAGAGGACCCGGCCGCCAGCGTGGCCCCAGTGCGCGAGTTCCTGGGCCTGCGCTGAGCCTTCAGGCGCTGGCCAGGAAGACGGCGAAGCGCCCCGCGCCCGCGCGCCAGTGGCGCGGCGTGCGCCAGCCGGCGTCGCGCAGCAGCGCGGCGAAGGCCTCGGGCGTCCACTTGAAGGCATTCTCGGTGTGGATGCGTTCGCCGGCCGCGAACATGCGCTCGCCGCCCGGCCAGCGCACCGTGAGCGCCTGGCGTGCGCGCAGCCACATCTGCACGCGCGAGCCGGCGGTGTCCCAGCTCGCCTCGTGTGCCCACTGGCGCGGGTCGAAGTCGCTGCCGAGCAGCCGGTTGGCGTGGCGCAGCAGGTTCAGGTTGAAGGCCGCGGTGACGCCCAGCGCGTCGTCGTAGGCGGCGTGCAGCGACGGCACGTCGCGCACGAGGTCGACGCCGATCAGCAGCGCCCCGCCGGCGGCCGCGTCACGCGCCTGCTGCAGCAGCCGCAGCGCATCGGCCGGCTCGAAATTGCCAATGCTCGAGCCCGGGTAGAAGACCAGCGCCGGACCGGCGGGCAGCCCGGCCGGCAGCGCCAGGCGCTGCGAGAAGTCCTGGCCGACGCCCCACATCTCGATCGCCGGGTGGCGCTGCTGCAGCGCGGCCAGGGCCTCGCGCACGAAGTCGACCGCGATGTCGACGGCGACATAACGGGCCGGCTGCAGGCGCGTGAACAGCGCCGCCGCCTTGGCGCAGTCGCCGGCGCCGAGATCCACCAGCGTCGGCCGCGGACCCAGCCGCGCATGCACCGCGGCGGCGATCTCGTCGCCATGGGCGGCCAGCACGGCGGCCTCGTCGCGCGTCAGCGTGTATTCGTCGAGCTCGGTGATGGCGACGAAGAGCGCCGAGCCCAGGCGGTCGTAGAAGAACTTCGGGGCCAAGGCCGCCTGCGGCCGGCGCAGCAGGCCGGCGGCCAGCTCGGCACGCGGATCGGATGCGCTCTCGTCGGACACCAGAAAACGAGGCGCGGGCGGTGTGGGTGGCGTGGGCGGTGTGGTCGACACGGGCGGGCTCCACGGCCCCATCCGGCGGGGGGCCCTGGGCTGACCTTACCAGCTTGCCCGTCGCAGCACCGCCGCGCCGCCGGCAGGCCGGGCCCGGTGCCGGCGACGACGCAGCGTGTCGCCCGGGGTCGGCGGGCGCGGCCGGGCACCGCGCCGCCGCGGGGCAACGCCGAGCGCCGTCGGGCCGCAGGCGTTGCTCAGGCGCTCAGCGTCGCCGGGTCCAGGTTGGCGCCGCAGACGACGAGCAGCACCCGTTCGTGGCGCGCCGGGCGCACGAGGCCCGCGGCGAGCGCAGCCAGCGGCAGCGCCGCGGCCGGCTCCACCGCGAGCCGGAAGTCGTTCCACAGCCGCCGCTGCGCGGCGAGGATCGCCGCGTCGTCGACGAGCTGCGCGGTGGTCACGAAGCGGCGGCACAGCGGCCAGGCGATGCCGCCGATGCGCCGCGCGCCCAGCGCGTCCGCCGCCAGCCCGCCGACCTCGACATCGACCGGCTCGCCGGCGGCCAGCGCGGCGTGCAGCGTCGGCGAACCCGGCGGCTCCAGTGCGTGCACCTGCGCGCGGCCCGCAACCCAGGCGGCGATGCCGGCGATGAGCCCGCCGCCGCCGACGCTGACCAGCACCTGCTCGGGCAGGCCGGCCTCCCGCTCGACCTCGCGCGCCAGCGTGCCGGCACCGGCCACGACCTCGGGCTGGTCGTAGGCGTGCATCAGCAGTGCCCCCGTGGCCTGCTGGCGCGCCAGGCAGGCCGCCAGCGCATCGGCATAGGCCGCGCCGGTGACGACGAGCTCGGCGCCCAGCGCGGCCAGCGCGGCGCGCTTGGCCGGACTGCTGACCTCGGGCAGGAAGACCTCGCAGCGCACGCCCAGCGCGTGCGCCGCCGTCGCCGCCGCGATGCCGGCATTGCCGCCCGAGGCGATCACCACGCCGGCGGCCGGCAGCTGCCCGTCGCGCTGCGCGCTGCGCAGCCGGTTGAACATGCCGCGCGCCTTGAAACTGCCCGAGCGCTGCAGTTGCTCCAGCTTCAGCCAGACCTCGGCGCAGTCCACGCCGAACGCGGCACCGGGCAGCCGCCACAGCGGCGTGCGGCGGAGGTCGCCTGCGGTGCGCGCGGCGGCGGCCTCGATGTCGGCCGCCGTCACGGGCAGCGTGGAATCGTCGGTCTCGGGCATCGCCCGATGCTAGCCGCTACAGTGCGCAGCATGGACCACCCTTCCCCCGACGCCCTGGCCTGGGCGCAGCGCCTGGTGCGCCTGGACACGCGCAGCGACCAGAGCAACCTGGCGCTGATCGAGTGCATCGCCGACCACCTGCGCGGCCTGGGCGTGGACCTGCGCCTGACCTGGGACGACGAGCGCCGCAAGGCCAACCTGTTCGCGACGCTGGGCGCCGGCAAGCCCGGTGGACTGGTGCTGTCGGGCCACACCGACACCGTGCCCTGGGACGGCCAGGACTGGCGGGAGGACCCGCTGTCCGGCGCCGTGCGCGACGGCCGGCTCTACGGGCGCGGCAGCGCCGACATGAAGGCCTTCATCGGCACCGTGGTCGCCAGCACGCGCCACTTCCTGGAGGCCGACCCGCCCTTCGCGCTGCACTATGCCTTCAGCTACGACGAGGAGGTCGGGGGCTTCGGCGTGCGCCACCTGTTGGCCGACCTGCGCGACGTCGGGCTGGCGCCGGCGCTGTGCATCGTCGGCGAGCCGACCGACATGACGCCCGCCGTCGCGCACAAGGGCGTGCACCGCTGGCGCTGCCACGTGCACGGCAAGGCCGCGCATTCGTCGCTGACGCCGATGGCCGTCAACGCCGTGGAGGCCGCCGCGCGCGTGGCCGCCGCGGTGGCCGGCCTGGCCGACGAGCTGCGCGCGAGCGGGCCGCGCCAGGACGGCTTCGACGTGCCCTACACCACCGCCGCGGTCTGCCGCATCGAAGGCGGCATCGCCGACAACATCGTGCCCGAGTCGGCACGCCTGCATTACGAATTCCGCGACCTGCCGGGCAGCGACGTCGACGCGCTGCAGCGGCGCATCGTGGCGGCGGCCTCGGCGCTGGAGCCGGCGATGAAGGCGGTGACGCCGCGGGCCGGCATCCGCTTCGAGAGCACGGCCTCGATGCCGGCCTTCCGCGCCGCCGCCGACGAGCCGGTGCTGCGCCTGGTGCAGCGCCTGCTGGGCAGCGAACGCACGACGCATGTCGCCTTCGGCACCGAGGCCGGCATGTTCCAGCGCCAGGGCATGTCCACCGTGGTCTGCGGGCCGGGTTCGATCAACCAGGCCCACCAGGCCGACGAATATGTCAGCCTGGCGCAGCTGGCGCGCTGCGAGGCGATGCTGCGCGCGCTGGCGAGCGTGACGGTGACGGCCTGACGCCTCAGCGCCCCGGGCCTCAGGGCGCCGCGACCACCATCTGCTGCAGCACCGGCGGCGCCGACAGCACCGGCGTCTGCTGAACGCGCTCGCGCAGGCGCGGGTCGCGGATCATCGATCGCAGCTTCTCGACACCGGCCGCCACGCGCACGCTGACCGCGTCGTGCAGGGCCTCCAGGCGGGCCGGCGCGCCGGCGGACTCGCGCAGCGACTGCAGCAGCGACTGCGTGAACAGGCCGTGCGGCGCATCCGGCGACTCGTAGGAGTCCTGGTCGCCGCGCGCCGCCGACCACACCGCGAGCTGCGTCGACGCGCTGCGCTTGAGCAGCGTGTGCGGGTTGCGGCGGCCGTCGGCGACGCCGGACTCGCAGGTGTCGATGACGAGCAGCCGGCGCCCCGGCACGCGGCGCAGCTGCTCGAGGATCTCGCTGGCGGTCAGTGCGCTGGGCACGCCGCCGGCGGGCACGCTGCCGCGCTCGTCCTGCGCGCGCACGATGCGTTCCGCATCGGCCGCGTCGGTGTCGCGCGTCATGAAGTAGTACTCCGAGGCGTCGGTGGTGCCGTGCGAGGCCAGGAAGACGAGCACCGTGTCCTCGGGCCGCGCGTCCTGCAGCCACCGCAGCCCGGACAACAGTGCCGCCTTGGTCGGCAGCTCGGCGCTGCCGTCGGCGACCACGCGCAGGCGCACGTCGCCGAAGGCGCGCCCGCGCTGCGCCGCCAGCTGCGCGGCCAGCGCGCGCGCATAGTTGGGCGCAAAGGGCCAGGGCCGCAGCCGGGGGATGCGCTCGAAGCGGTGCACGCCGGCGGCCAGCACCCACAGCCGGCCCGGCGTGGCGGCAGCCGCCGCCGGCTCGTGCAGCGGCCGCGTCTCGTCCACGCCCAGCGACTGCGCGGTCTCGGCCTCCACGCGCACGCGCGCGCCGGCCACCGGCCAGGGCAGCTCCAGCGTGCGCTCCACGCGCTGCGCCTGCGCGGCCGTCAGCAGGCGTTCGTCGGCCCGCAGCAGCGGCAGGCCGTCGACATAGACGCCCAGCTCGCGCAGCGGCCGGCCGGTGGACTCGGCCACCACGCGCAGGCGCAGCATGCGGCCGTCGGGCGACGGCTCGGCGGCTTCGATGCGCACGCGCGGCGGCGCCAGGCGCACGAGCCGCGCCGACAGGTCGCCCAGGCCCGCGCCGCCCACATTGCGCGTGGCCGGCGTGTCGAAGACAGCGGCGAGCAGGTCGGGACGGTACAGCTCGCGCTCGATCTGCTCGGCACGCACGAAGTCCGGCGCGGTCTCGTCGCCGCGGTTGAGCAGCCAGCCGAGATGGCGGTCGCCCTGCGTCGAGCTGCTGTAGTAGCCGTCGCTGCGCCAGACCACCCACTGCGGCTCGCTCGCGTGCAGGAAGGCACCCAGCCGTTCCTGGCCGCTGGCGGCCTCGTACCAGCGCAGCGTGCCGTCGCCGACCGCGGCGACGACCCAGCGCCCGTCGCCGCTGAAGGCGACCTGGCGCGCCGGCGCCGGCAGGTCCTGCTCCCACTGGCGGCGGCCCTGCGCGTCGACGAGCAGCACCGACCACTGCGAACCGAGCGCGAAGGCCCCGCCCTGCGGCGCGCGCGACCACGCATGCAGGCTCTGGAACGGCTTCAGCGCCAGCGCCTGCCCGGCCACGTGAACCGGGTGGCGGTAGCCGAAGTCGCCGAGCACCGCGTCGACCCCGCCGTCGCGGTGCGGCGGCGCACTGTCGCGCAGGTCGTCGGCGGTCGGCTCGCGCACCGCACGGTCGGCCGGCGCGGCCAGGTCCAGGGTGCGCGTCTGGCTGCCGTCGGCGCGCAACGGCAGCACGACGCGGCGGCCGTCGTGCGACACGCGCAGGCGGCTCCACTCGAAGCGAAAGTCGCCGTTGGGCGGCAGCGCCTCGGCGCGCAGTCGCCCGTCGGCGGCGATGCGCGCCAGGCTGGGTGCATCGGTCGAAAAGACGAGCTCGCCATCGGGCAGCGGCAGCACGTTGGTGAAGCGCTGGCGACCGACCGGCAGCCGTTCGATGCCACCACCGCCACCACCGGCGCCGAGATCCACGCGCCACAGCGGCGTCGGCCCGTCGCCGCCATGCGCGCCGTGCATGTGCAGGCGCCGGCCGTCGGCGCTCCAGTTCGGGCAGCACAGCGAACGCTGCAGCGGGTCGTCCACGGCCAGCCGCGCCAGCAGCGTGCGCCGCGTGGCGTCCATCAGCACGATCTCGGCGCGCTCCTGCTGTCCGAAGGCGAGCCGCGTGCCGTCCGGCGAGAAGCGCACGCCGCCCAGCGGCGCGCCACGGCACTGCTCGGTGCGATCGGCGGGCGGCGGATACTCGGCGCGGAAGACGAGGCGGTGCTGTGCGTCGTACAGGCGCAGGCAGCCGTCGGCCGAGGTGGTGGCAAGCAGGCCGTCGCGCGAGAAGTCGGCGAAGGACACGCGCTCGGCATATTCGGCATCGGCCGCCAGCTCGCGGCCGGAAGGCAGCTCGATCACGCGCAGCCCGCCGCGGTCCAGGCCCACCGCTAGGCGGCGGCCGTCGGCGCTGATCGCCAGCGACTCGACCAGCGCCGGAAAGCCGCGCAGCACCTGCAGCAGCCGGCCGCTGGCGAGGTCGAAGCGGTACAGCTGCGCCTGCCCGCTCCAGGCCAGCCCGGTCCAGCCGCCGGTGATGACCTCGCGACCATCGGGCGTGACGGCCAGCGAGCGCAGCGAACCTTCCTCGCCCGGCTCGCTGGGCACGTGGATCGTGCGCAGCAGCGCCAGGTCGCGCAGCCGCCACACGCGCAGCGTCTTGTCCTGGCCGACGGTGACCAGGCGCTCGAAGTCCGGCGTGGCGCGGATCTGGTTGATGCGCGCGCCGTGCATGTCGTAGGCGACGCGCGGCTGCGGCAGCGGCGAGGGCGTGGCCGCGATGGCCGTGGCTGCCACGCCGAGCACCGCCGCGGCGCCCGCCAGCACGACGGCGAGCGCCGCGGCGGTGCGGCGCATCAGCCCGGCGGCAGGCGACCCGGGTGCGGGACCCACAAGCTCCCGCGGCGGACCAGCGGATCCACGCCCGTGGACCCGCCCGTCCAGACTCAGCGGTCCGGCGGACACAACCGGTTCGACGCCCCGCCCGCGGGCTGCAGGTCACCCGGCGCGCAGACCGATTCGTCGGCGGCCACCGCGAGGCGGAAGCGCTTGCGCAGCACGTTCGGGGCACTGCCGGACGATGCCGAGCCGCGGCCGAGGTCGGCTAGCGCGGCGGGGCGACTGCCGATGACGATCTCGCGCCCTTCCGCGGCGGACGCACCATCGCCTTCGGGCGGAACGTCGCCTGCGGGCCGCAGCGTGCTGGGCGTGCCGCCACCCGCGCCGTCGGGGCCGCCAGGCACAACAGGCCCGGGTGGCGGGCCGGCCGGCGGTAGCACCGCGCCGTTGCCGCCGGCGGCCGCCGCGTTGCCACCGGCCAGCGCGCCGAACGCGACTGTCGTGACCGCGCCGTTGCCACTGCCGCCCGTGGCGCTGCCCGGCTGCAGGCCGCCGAAGCCGACGCCGCCGCTGCCCGTGTTGCCACCGCTGCCGGCGGTGCTGCCCGCCGGCAAGGTGCCGAAGCCCAGGTTGCCCGCCGTGCCGCCGCCGGCGCCGCCCACGGTGGTTGTCCCTTGGGGGCCGAAGCCACCCAGGCCCGGGAAGCCCACCACGCCGCTGGCGCTGTTGCCGGTGCCGCCCATGTTGCCGGTGCTGCCGCCAGTCGGGTCGCCACTGCCACCCTGCAGCCCGCCAGTGTTGTTGAAGGCCGCGGTCAGCGTCGAACTGCCGGTCACGGGATAGATCAGGAAGCGCGTCAGCGAGCCGTTCGCGTCGACCGCCACCTGGGCCAGCCGGTTGCGGATCTCGTAACCCACCGTGCCCTGCTGGTTGGCCGCTTCGCGGACCACCGTCGTCACCGTGTCGTCGTTGGGCGTGAAGCCGCCCTGGCGGAAGGTCCAGCGGATCAGGCCGAATGTGTTGATGCCCTCGAGCACGTAGCCCAGAACGCGGTCGTTGGGTCCGCCGGTGTCCGTGGCGGGGTCGAACCCACCGAGCTGTTCCAGCCCGACATTCGCCCGATGATCGAAGGTCGATCCGCTGGCATTGACACCATCGACGGCCCGGATTCCGATCTGCTCGTAGGTGCAGGCGCCGTCGGTCACGCAGCGGGCGTCGTACATGTCCGAGTAGCGCACCGGCCGCGCCCGGCTGCCCCAGACAGTCTGGTCGGGCGTCGTCGCGGCCGGCAACGTCACGTTCGGCGGCAGGTGGTACTGCACCTTCAGCGCGATGCCCGTCCCGGGCACGCCGTCGCTCTCGGTCTGGGCCGCGTCGACCGCGACGCTTGCGGTTGGCATGGCCGCCAGCCGCAGCGGTCCGACGCCGGAGACGGCGCGCGGCGGCCCGCCGCGCGTGCTGCCCTCGTCCCAGCTCAGCACGACGGCAGGAATCGGAAAGTTGTCCGGCGTGCTGGCATAGGCCGCCGGGTCGGCGTTGTCAGCGGTCACCAGCCGCGGGTCCGGGCTGCCGTCGGCCCGCGTGTAGTTCGCGACATGGTTGGCCACGATGATCTTTGCCACCTTGCTGACCTGCCCCGTGGTCGTGTCGGCGAACTCGGCGACCTCGTCGGTGTTGTCGAACAGGTAGGTGTTGCCCCGCTGGATGCCATTGCTGTCGAACCGGAAGCCCGTGCTCATGAGGACGCTGTAGGCGGTCTTGCCCGCCGCGGTGTCGTGGCCGCGCGAGTAGATCGACTGCCCCAGGTACAGGCCATGCATGGGGCCCGTGCCACGCGAGTCGAGCACGACGTTGCCCTTGTTGACCCCGATGGGCCCGTTGACGACCAGGCGCTCCCCCGCGGACAGCACCAGCCCGGCGTAGGCGCCGCCGTCGCGCCGGTAGAGGAAGTCCACGGCGTACGTCGGCATCGGCGTCGGGTCGTCGCGCCCGTCCAGGTTCAGGCCGTTGCTCTCCAGGTCGCGGCCGGCGACCGCCAGCACGCGGCCGACAGTGGGGCGCAGCGCCTGCTGATACTTGTCGTCGAACAGCGCGTAGCCCGTGGTCGCGCCGCCCAGGGGCTCAGCGAAGACGATGTCGGCGGCAGCCTGCACGTCCAGCGTGCCGCTGCCGGTCGAACCGGGCGTATTGGTCGCGACACGGTGCAGGGTGACGCTGCCGCTGCTCGATCGGATCTCGATCGCACCTCCCTCCGTGGCCAAGGGTCCGACGGCGACGATGTCGCCTGGCGCCTGCAGGGAAAGGGTGCCGCCCGCCTTGGCGCCGCCACCCGCACCGACGGTGATGGACGTCGCCGAACTCAGCGCCAGCGTGCCGGCAGCCTCGACCGCAGCACTGCCCGTCGCCAGGGCGGCCTGCACGTCCAGCGTCACGTTGCCTCCCCCGGCAATGCCCGAGGACGTCAGCGTCGCGCTGGCGGCGTCCACACGCACGTCGCCGCCGCTGAAGACCCCGGCGCTGCCGAAGTCCACCGCCCCGGCGCGATACTGGATCAG
>ERZ761602.7819-NODE-7819-length-11094-cov-4.742549_pt1 | contig 11094 bp, 9 predicted proteins | sample MGYA00512165_ERZ761602 | MGnify/ENA primary metagenome ERZ761602 (study PRJEB28899, sample SAMN02445085) | bioreactor sludge metagenome | biome: EBPR sludge; isolation source: Thorneside wastewater treatment plant | place: Australia: Brisbane, Thorneside... | reverse complement strand
GTTTCCCGCTGCCGGCGGCCTGCCCGCTCCCGGACGGATCGGGGATCTCGCGCGAAGGGCAGGGTGGCGTGGCCGGGAGCGAGGCGCCGGTCCAGCCATGAGCGGCACGCTCCTCTGGTTCCGGCAGGACCTCCGCCTGCAGGACAACCCCGCGCTCCGCGCCGCGCTCGACCGCGGCGCGCCCGTCATTCCTGTCTTCGTGCTGGACGACGCGGCGGAGCGCGGCTGGCCGGCCGGCGGCGCCTCGCGCTGGTGGCTGCACCACTCGCTCGCCGCGCTGGATGCGGCGCTGCGCGGCCGTGGTTCGCGCCTGGTGCTGGCCCACGGCGAAACGGGCGCCGTGCTGCGGGCGCTGCAGGAGGCCACGGGCGCGGAGGCGGTGTATTGGAACCGCCGGTACGAACCGGCGGCCATCGCGCGCGACACGAAGCTGAAGGCCGCATTCGCCGCGGCGGGCATCGAAGCGAGGAGTTTCAATGCCGCCCTGCTGCACGAGCCGCAGGCGGTGAGGAATCGCCAGGGCGGGCCGTTCCAGGTGTTCACGCCCTTCTGGCGCCATTGCCTCACGCTGCCGGCCGCCCCGCCCGTGGCGGCGGGAAGCGGTGCACTGCCGGCCCCCGCGCGCTGGCCGAAATCGGCGACGCTGGCGTCGCTCGCCCTCCTGCCGCGGATCCCGTGGGCCGGCGGGCTCGCGGCGACGTGGATGCCAGGCGAAGCGGGGGCCGCGGAGCGCCTGAAGCGGTTTGTCGCGGGCGCGATGGCAACCTATGCCGACCGGCGGAATCTCCCGGGCGTCGCCGGCACGTCGATGCTTTCGCCGCACCTGCACTTCGGCGAAATCGGCCCCCGGCAGGTGTGGGCGGCGGTCGCGGCGGCCGGCCGGGGCAGCGGCGTGTTCCCGCCCAACAAGGGCGCGGCGGTTTTTCTCAGCGAGGTCGGGTGGCGCGAGTTCGCGCACCACCTCCTGTTCCACTTTCCTCACACGCCCGAGGCGCCGCTGCGGGAGGATTTCAACCGGTTTCCCTGGGCCGACGACCCCGGCGGGGCCCGGCTGCGCTCCTGGCAGCGCGGACGCACCGGCTATCCGATCGTGGATGCCGGGATGCGGGAACTTTGGCACACGGGCTGGATGCACAACCGGGTGCGGATGATCGTCGGCTCGTTCCTGGTGAAGCATCTCCGGCTGCCCTGGCAGTACGGCGCCGCCTGGTTCTGGGACACCCTCGTCGATGCCGACCTCGCCAGCAACACGCTCGGCTGGCAGTGGACGGCGGGCTGCGGGGCCGACGCGGCTCCGTATTTCCGCGTGTTTGCCCCGGTGCTCCAGGGACGGAAGTTCGACGCGGACGGCGCCTATGTGCGGCGCTGGATTCCGGAACTCGCCGGCCTCCCCGCGGAGCACGTGCATGCTCCGTGGGAAGCACCGGCAGCGATCCTGCAGGCGGCAGGTGTGACGCTCGGCCTCACGTACCCCCGGCCGATCGTCGATCACGCCGCGGCCCGCGCCGAGGCGCTGGCGGCGTTCAAGTCCCTGCGCGGGCCGGGCGTGATCGAGCGCTGATCGCATGGGAGCGGACGTGCGTCATTTGCTCGTCGTGCTGGGCGACCAGCTCGACGCCGCCAGCGCAGGGTTCGACGACTGCGATCGCGCGCGCGACGTGGTCTGGATGGCCGAGGTGGACGGCGAGGCCCGGCACGTTTGGTCCGGCCAGCCGCGCATTGCCCTCTTCCTGGCCGCCATGCGGCACTTTCGCGCCGGGCTGCTGGAGCGGGGACTCGCGGTCGACTACGTCGAACTCGAGGATCCGCGCAACACGCACACGCTCGCCGGTGAACTGGACCGGGCGATCGGCCGGCTGCGACCGCAGCGGGTGATCCTCGTCGAGCCCGGCGAATGGCGGGTGGAGCAGGCGCTGGCCGCCGTGGCGCGACGTGCCGGCGTCCCCCTCGAGGTGAGACCGGATCGCCATTTTCTCAGCTCGCGCGCCGACTTCGCGCGCCACGCCGCGGGGCGGCGCCAGCTGCGCATGGAATTTTTCTACCGGGAAATGCGGCGGCGCCACCGGGTGCTGCTCGACGCGGCCGGCGAGCCGCTCGGCGGCCGGTGGAACTTCGATGCGGAGAACCGCGCCGCGTTCGGGCGCGAGGGACCGCCGGAGCGCCGTCAGCCGCGGGCCTTTCCGCCCGACGCGATCACGCGCGCCGTGATCGACCTCGTCCAGCGCCGGTTTCCCCGGCATCCCGGCGACCTCACGCGGTTCGACTGGCCCGTCACCGCGGCCGATGCGCGGGCGGCGCTCGACGATTTCATCGCGCACCGTCTGGCGGAGTTCGGGCGCTATCAGGACGCGATGTGGACGGACGACCCGTGGCTGTTTCATTCGCGCCTCGCGGCCGCCATGAACCTGAAACTGCTCGATCCGCGCGAGGTCATCCGCCTGGCGGAGCAGGCGCACCGCGAGGGCCGCGCGCCGCTCGCGAGCGTGGAGGGATTCATCCGCCAGATCCTGGGCTGGCGCGAGTACGTGCGCGGGGTTTACTGGCGGTTCATGCCCGGGTATCTCGAGCGCACCGCCCTGCAGGCACGGGAGCCGCTGCCGACGTTCTATTGGGACGGCGGCACGTCGCTCGCCTGCCTGCGGGCGGCGCTCCGGCAGTCGCTCGACCTGGGCTACGCGCACCATATCCAGCGGCTGATGGTGACGGGACTGTACGCCTTGCTGCTGGGCGTGGCTCCGGCGCAGGTGCACGCGTGGTACCTCGCGGTCTACGTCGATGCCGTCGAATGGGTCGAGCTGCCCAACACCCTCGGCATGTCGCAATACGCGGACGGTGGCGTGATGGCATCGAAGCCCTACGTCGCCACGGGAAAGTACATCCAGCGGATGAGCAATTACTGCTCCGGCTGCCGTTTCGATCCCGCGCAGGCGACCGGTGCGCGGGCGTGCCCGTTCACCACCCTCTACTGGGACTTTCTCGCGCGGCATCGCGTCACCCTTGCCGCCAATCCGCGCCTTGCCCTGCAGGTGAGGAACCTCGACCGGCTCGAGCCGGCGCACCTCGCCGCGATCCGGGGCCGCGCCGCCGAGATCCGCGCGGGAGGTGGCGAACCGCCCCGGGTCGAAGGAGACCTTCCGCTCGCGTCATGAAGATCATTCTCGCCGGCGGTTCCGGTTTTGTGGGCAGCGCCCTGGCGCAATCGTTGCGGGCGGGCGGCCACGAGGTGTGCGCGCTCGTGCGGCGCCGACCGCTGCGTCCCGACGAAAGCGCCTGGGACCCGGCCCGGGGTGAGATCGATCGTCGCTGCCTCGAAGGTGCGGATGGGATCGTGAACCTCGCGGGGGAGAATCTCGCCGCCGGACGGTGGACTGCCGGGCGCCGGCGGCGGATTCTGCAGAGCCGGCTGGACCCCACCCGCACCCTCGTCGCCGCAATGCAGGGAATCGCGCGACCGCCGCGGGTGTTCCTTTGCGCCTCGGCCGTGGGCTACTACGGCGAGAGCGGCGACGCAGTGCGCACGGAAGCTTCCGGCCGCGGGCCGGGATTTCTGGCCGACGTGTGCGGTGCGTGGGAGGAAGCCGCGGCCCGGGCCGAGACTCTCGGCATCCGCACCGTGCGGCTGCGCTTCGGCGTCGTACTGGCGGCACATGGCGGCGCGCTGGCACGGATGCTGCCGGTCTTCCGGCTCGGGCTCGGAGGGCGCCTCGAATCCGGGCGGCAGTGGATGAGCTGGATCAGTCTCGCGGATACGGTGGGCGTGATCGAACGGGCCCTCGTCGACGCGCGTTGCCGTGGGCCGGTCAACGTGGTGTCGCCGGGGCCGGTGACGAATGCCGCGTTCACCCGCACGCTGGCGGAAGCATTGCACCGCCCGGCGGTGCTTCCCGTGCCGGCGTGGGCGCTGCGCCTCGCGCTCGGGCGGGGTCTGGCCGACGAGGCCCTGCTCGCGAGCGTCCGGGCGGAGCCGGCGGAACTGCAACGGCTCGGGTACGAGTTTCGCGCGCCCACGCTGGCGGCGGCGCTCGCCCGCCTTTAGGCTTCCCAAATCCGACCCCGGGCGTAGGGTGGGCGGTTCCTATGCAGAAAACGTTCGTGATCTATAAGCCCGATGCGATGGAGAAGCGCATCGTGGGCGCGGTGATAAGCCGATTCGAAGCGGCGGGTTTCGATGTCATCGGCTGCAAGATGGCGCGGCTGTCGCCCGACCTCCTGCGCGAGCACTACGCGCACGTCGCGAGCAAGCCGTTCTACCCGGAGATCGAGGCGTTCATGCGCTCGCGTCCGGTGATCATGATGGCGCTTCAGGGCCCCGACGTCGTCCAGCGGGTTCGCGACCTGCTTGGACCGACCGATTCGCGCAAGGCCCCGAAGGGCACGATCCGCGGGGACTTCGGGACCGACATGATGCGCAACGTCGTCCATGCTTCCGACAGCGTCGAGAACGGCCTCGCTGAGCTCGCCCGCTTCTTCAAAGCCGACGAGCTATTCGCCTGAAGCAGACGCGCGACTTGATCTCCATCCGAGAGGCGCCGCAGCCCTGCGGCGCCTTTTTCTTTTGTACGAGCCGGGGGCTTCGGCCCGCGCGACGCGATGTCGGATCCCTTGCGGTTTCGCGGTCCGCATCCCCGTTTCCCCTTCGAGCCTTCCTCCCTCACTTGGCCGTGAACCGAAATTCGGTCGTCGAGCGGAATTCCTGGCCCGGCCGCAGGATCGTCGAGGGGAAATGCGGGTGATTCACCGAGTCGGGGAAGTGTTGCGTTTCCAGGCAGTAGAAGCCCTCGCGGGGAGCGGGCACGTCGGCGGGATGTGGGGTGAGCGGGCTCGTATAGAGCTGCACGCCCGGCTCGGTAGTCCAGACTTCCATCACGCGGCCCGACTGGGGGTCGCGCACGCGGGCTGCGAACGCCAGCGTGCGGTCGCCCGCGGGGCGGTGGATGACGAAGTTGTGGTCGTAGCGCACGCCCGGCGCGAGCGCGGCGGCGCGGGCCCCGAGTCGCTGGGGCCGGGTGAAATCGAGGGGCGAACCGGAGACGGCCCGGATTTCGCCCGTCGGAATCAGTTCGGCGTCGACGACCGTGTAGCGATCGGCGTTGAGCTGGAGCTCGTGGTCCAGCGTGTCGCCGGCGCCCGCGAGGTTGAAGTACGCGTGATTCGTGAGGTTGATCGGCGTCGGCCGATCCGTGGTCGCCCGGTAGTCCACCCGCAGCGTGTTGGCGGCGGTGAGGGTGTAGGTGACCGTGGTGGTCACCCGGCCGGGGAACCCTTCCTCGCCGTCGGCGCTCACGTAGGAGAGTCGCACGGCGGGCTCGCGCGACGCGTTCACCGGCTCGGCCTGCCACACGACCTTGGAAAAATTCTTCGCCCCGCCGTGGATATGGTTGCGGCCGTTGTTGCGCGTCACCTCGTAGGTACGCCCGTCGAGCGTGAAACGCGCGCCGGCGATCCGGTTGGCCACCCGCCCAAAAACGGCCGCCGACTGGGGAAAGCCGCGCTCGAATCCCGCCGCCGAAGCGCGGATCTCGCGGACCACGCCGCCGGGCCGGCCGTCGCGGTCGGGTACCTTGAGGTCCGACACGATGGCGCCGAAGGTGATGACGCGCGCCACCGCACCGCCGGCGCCCCGGAGCGTGTATTCGAAAACCGTGGTGCCGTCCGGCGCGCGGCCGAACTCCGCGCGCGTGACCGCCGTTTCCGCGGCACGGCCGACGCCGGGCAGGAGGAGGAACAACAGCGCGAGGCCGAGTGCGCAGCTCGGCCTGGGGACACGGCGGGGTAGGGGGCGGGGTGACACGATGCGAGCAAAGCGCGCGCGCCCGGGCCGGCAAGGTGTTTGCGGGGGCCGGGCCGCGGCAGCCACGTCGCGCGGGCGGGCCGGTGCTTGCCCGACCAGGCTGCGGGCCTGCCGGTGATTTGCTTGCACCGGTGAGCGCGTTGGGCAATGGCTCTGCGCCTTGCCGGATGATCGGAACGTCTCGGTTGAGGCGAAACGGCGTCCGGGGCGAATCCCCATCACCACCACCATGAAGCACGTTACCTCGACCCTCATCCTCGCGAGTGCCGCCCTGCTGTGTGCGACACCGCTCTTCCTCTCCGCCGCCGAACAGAAGAAGGCGACGAAGGCTCCGCCGATCCCGGGTGCAGGCACGGGCGGCAACACGCCGCACGCCACCACGAGCGGAGTGATCGGACCGAACCGCAACGATGGCGGCATGGTGGTCGTCACCTACGGGCGGCCCCACGCGGTGCATCCGCGCAAGGGGGGCGAGCCGCGGAAGATCTGGGGCGGCCTGGTGGCGTGGGACAAGCCAGACCGGCTGGGGGCCGACGAAGCCACGACGCTGGTCAACCAGTATCCAATCGAGGTCGCGGGCACGACGCTGCCGGCCGGCGCTTACACGCTCTATATCATTCCGAGCGAAAGCGGGACCTCGAAGCTCGCCTTCAGCCGGAACATCGCGAAGTGGGGCGTGCCGGTCGATACGACCAAGGACATTGTGCGGGCCGATCTGATCAAGGAACCTCTCGCGCAGAACGTCGACCAGCTCACGATCACGGTCGAGAACGTCCCCCAGGGCAGCATGAATGGCATGCTGCGGATCAAGTGGGAGAAGACGCAATTCTCGCTGCCCTTCACGATGAAGAAGTGACGGGTGCGTGGAGCGGAGCGCGGCGCGCACCGTCCGTGGCGGCCGGCGGCCGCGACCCGGATCGTCACCGGCGGGAAGCATGCGTCGGCGCGCAAACGCTCTTGACGCCGCCCGCGAAACGGCGACGCTCTCCCCTCCACCAACCGCCCTCATCGTCTATCGGTTAGGACAGGAGATTCTCAATCTTCAAAGCGGGGTTCGATTCCCCGTGGGGGCGCCACTTTCAGCCCGCAATTCCAGCGAATTGCGGGCTTTGTTTTTGGCGGGTGGGAACGGCGAGGGAAGCATCCCGCTCGGAATCACGCCGCCGCGGTTTCAGGGAAGTACTCGGTCCTCTCCCCTCAGCTTCCGCAAACCGCATGAACGTGGTGGAGCCGCTTGTCCCCAAGCGGCTGACGTTCCAGCGACCGCAGCGGGGGGACAACCCGCTCCACCTTTCACCACGCTTGTTTCGTCGACGACGCGAAGGCCAAGGACAACTCGCTGGCCAGTTCCGCTTTCCCTTTTCAATCTCCACGCACCCGGCTCAATGCCGACTGCAGACTCCGGGCGAAAAGTGTGGCCCCCACCGCCACGGCCCCCGCCCCCGAGGCCGCGAGGAAGGTCATGAAGATGCCCGCCGGACGGTCTTCCGGATCGCCGGTGAGGAGCATGATGACCGCGGCGCCGGCCACGAAGCCGATGACGGTGAGCGCGCAGACCGTGATGGCGTGGAGGTCGCTCACGGTGGCCGGGGAGAAATGCCCGGTGCGACCGGCAAGCCCGAGGAGTCGGTGCGCGCGATGGAGGGCGATGAAGAACGGGATGGAGCCCACATAGACGTACGCCAGGAAGGGATCTTTGAAATAGATCTCGAACACTGTGGCATGGGCGTTGCGGCCCTCGAGGTGGGGTTCCCCGAGCAGGAAGACCAGGGCGGCGAGACCGACGAGCACGACGACTCCCCGTGCGACCAAGGCCAGAGTAAGACTCATGCTAGGAGTTTTCATGGTTGGAGACGATGGGTCTGCTAGAAGAAGCCAGGATGAAGTGGCGATAAATTCTGAACGAAGAATGCGAGAAGTCCGTGGACCGATCCGATCGGTACGGTTTACGTCGAAGCGCTGCCATTCCGCTGCGCGACGAATTTCGCCGGCGATCCCGCGCGACCCGCACCACGATAGGCCTGTCTCGGGGTCGGACGGGGTCAGGCTGATCCGTTTCCCGCTCCATTTCCGGTATCGCACGTCGGGGAATGTCGGGTGGATCGAGCTTTGACGGTTCAGCACGAATTCTGCATCACGACGTCCGCTTTGCCGCGCGATCGCTTCCCCGAGATTCTCGCCGCCGTATTTCTCGCCCTGGCGGCGTTCGTGATGTCGCACCACGAAATCTGGCGTGACGAGGTCCAGTCCTGGCTGCTCGCCCGCGACAGCCATTCACCCTGGGACTTGATGGTGCGGCAGAAATACGAGGGTCACCCGGCACTGTGGCAGTTGCTGCTGATGCCCCTCACGCGGCTCTCCGCCTCGCCTGTCGCGATGCAGGTCCTGCACCTGCTCGTCGCCACCGCCACGGTGTACGTCTTTGCGCGCTGGTCGCCGTTCTCCCGGCTCCAGCAGGCGCTGTTCAGCTTCGGTTATTTCCCCTTTTACGAATACGCGATCATCTCCCGGAGCTACGGGCTCAGCGTCCTGTTCCTCGTCGTCTTCTGCTGCCTCTACCCCCACCGCCACCGGCCCGGCGGCTTCCTGGCCATCGCCGGGGTGCTCGTGCTGCTTTGCCACACGCACGCACTGAGCCTCATCGTGGTGCTGGTCGTCTGTGCGGCGCTCGGGCTCGACTGGCTCAGGGCGCGGAAAGGCGGCGTCCGGCCGCGCTGCCCGACGGCCCCGTTCCTGGCGGGTGGTGCGCTCGTCCTGGCGGGCATCATCACCGCGGTAATCCAGATCCGGCCGCCCGCGGACACCGGCATCGCGGTCGAGTGGCGTCTCGATTTTCGCCTCTACGCGGTGCGGAGCACGGTGAAGGCCCTGGTGGGCGCCTACCTGCCCGTGCCCAGCGTCGAGCGCGGTTACTGGAACAACCCGCTCTGCTTCGATCCGCGCCTGTTTCCGCTGAGCGTCGCCTGCTATGGCGCGGTGGCGGCCTACCTGTTGTACGCGTGCTGGCAGCTCCGGCGGCATCTGCCGTCGCTGATCGTGTTCGGAGCGGGCACGGCCGGGTTGCTCGCTTTCTACTACACGAAGTATCCGGGCGCCGCGCGCCATCACGGCTTCCTCTTCATCTGCCTCGTCATGGCGGTCTGGATGCAACGGCGGAGTGCCGGCGGCTGGCCCGTTTCCTTCGCCGGTCCCCGCCGCTCCGGCGGATTTGACGCCAGCCTCACCGCGCTGTTCGGCGTGCACGTGGTTGCCGCCCTGCTCGCGGCCGGACTGGAGCTGCGGCATCCGTTTTCAGCTTCCCGCGCCGTGACGGAGTACCTGCACCGCCATGGCCACGACGACAGCCTGCTGGTCGGCCACGAAGACAACTGCGTCTCGGTCCTGCTCGGGACCTCGGCGCAGCGGCAGATCTACTATCCGCAGTCGCGGCGCTGGGGATCCTACATCATCTGGAACCAGGCGCGCCTGGCTCCGATCACGGACCAGGGGCTGGTGGACGCGGCCCGTGCGCTCCCGCGCCGCCCGGGGCAGCCGGTGCTGCTCGTTCTCAACCGGGAACTCGAAGAAGACCTGGTGCGCGCCAACCGGCTGCGGCTTCTCGGGGCGTTCACCGGCGCGGTCGTCCGCGACGAAAACTACCACCTGTATCAGGTCGATTAGGACGGGCCGGGCTGGTCGGACGGCGGGGAGGTTCGCTTCCAGGCGACGTAGAGCTGCTCGACCTTCGCCCGCGCCCACGGGGTTTTCCGGAGGAAGGTGAGGCTCGATTTGACGCTGGGGTCGAAAAGGAAACAACGCACCGGCACCTGCCGCCCCAGTTCCGCCCAGCCATGGGCGGCGACCAGCGTGGTCACCACCTGTTCGAGCGTCACGCCGTGGAGGGGATCCTGGGATCGGAAAGCGGCCATGGCCGAGCGTCGGCCAGGAATGATCGCGGCGCAAAGCGAAGTTCGCGCCCGATCGTCCGGTGCATGGACATTGCCGGCCGCCGGTGCCACGATGCCGCTGCCCCCATGAGATCCCCGCTGTTCGCCCTCGTGTTCTTCGTGTCCACCGCCGGTCTGCTCCACCCGCCGGTCCTGACCGCCGCCGTGCCGCGACCGCCCAACGTGGTCGTGATCCTCACCGACGACCAGGGTTTCGCCGACATCAGCTTCAATCCGCATCACCCGAGGGAGGTTTCGACTCCCCACCTCGACGCCCTCGCCCGTGCCGGGGTGTGGTTCAGCCAGGCTTACATCACCGGCAACGTCTGCTCGCCGACGCGCGCCGGGCTGCTCACCGGCCGCTATCAGCAACGGGCCGGCGTCTACACCGCGGGCGAGGGCGGCAGCGGCATGGCGCAAGCGGAGAAGATCTTTCCGCGCTTTCTCGCACCCGCCGGATACACGTCGGGCGCATTCGGCAAGTGGCACCTCGGCCTGACCCTCGAGCAGAGTCCCGTTGGGCGCGGCTTCGATCGCTGGTATGGCTTCCTCGGCCGCGGCGGACACGACTATTTCGACCTCGCGCAAAAGGATCCCGAGGTCGGCCCGATGTACCGCGACGGAAAGGAGATCAAGGACTCGGGGTATCTCACGACGCGCCTGACCGACGAGGCGGTGGCGTTCATCCAGCAGCATCGCGGCACGCCGTTCTACGTGCACCTCGCCTACAACGCCGTCCACGCCCCCGCCCAGGCGCCCGCGGAGGACATCGCGCGCATCCGGCGGGAGTACCCCGAGCTCAGCGCGGCGCGCGCCACCCTGATGGCCATGCTGCACCACCTGGACCTCGGGGTGGGCCGGGTCGTGGACGCGCTGAAACAGGCGGGCGTGTGGGAGAATACGCTGCTCTTTTTCCTCACCGACAACGGCGGCTCGCGGGCGATGGGCGCGGTGAACACGCCGCTGCGCGGCGCGAAGCAGCAGAACTACGAGGGCGGTATTCGCACGCCCTTCATCGTCTCGTGGCCCGCGGGCTTCGCCGGTGGCCGGACGATCGACATTCCGGTCAGTTCGCTCGACCTCCTGCCCACCGCCCTCGAGGCCGCCGGCGTGCCATTGCCGGCCGACCGTCCGCTCGACGGTCGCAGCCTGCTGCCGCTGCTGACCGGCCGGACCGACCGGCATGTCGACACCTTCTACTGGAGCGAGGGCGGCGGGGGTGGTTTTGCCGTCCGTGCCGGCGACTGGAAACTGGTCCAGCAACGCGGGCAGACGAAGATCGAGCTCTTCAACCTCGCGGACGACCCGGCCGAGACGCGCGACGTCGCCGCCCGGGAGCCCGCGCGGGTGGCCGCGCTCACGCGACTCTATGAGGCG
>ERZ761602.7818-NODE-7818-length-11097-cov-4.897935_pt1 | contig 11097 bp, 10 predicted proteins | sample MGYA00512165_ERZ761602 | MGnify/ENA primary metagenome ERZ761602 (study PRJEB28899, sample SAMN02445085) | bioreactor sludge metagenome | biome: EBPR sludge; isolation source: Thorneside wastewater treatment plant | place: Australia: Brisbane, Thorneside... | reverse complement strand
GCGCATCTGGGGCCCTTCTCGATGCCGGGCAAGCGAGACCGCGAGATCGCGCGCGCGGCACTGGCTACGATCGGCATCGAGCGCCTCGCCGACTCGATCTACACGCGCATCAGCGGTGGCGAACGGCAGATGGTTCTGATCGCACGCGCGCTGGCGCAGGAACCCCGCGTGCTGATAATGGACGAGCCCACCGCCAGCCTCGATTTCGGCAACCAGGTGCGCGTGCTCGAGCGCATCCAACGCCTTGCCCGCACCGGCCTCGCGATCGTGCTCTCGACGCATGATCCCGACCAGGCGTTCCTCGTCGCAGATCGCGTGGCGATGCTGCACGAAGGCCGGCTCGTGCGTTTCGGCCCGCCCGCCGAAACGATCACGCCCGAGAGCCTTAAGCTCGTTTACGGCGTCGACATCGCCGTGATGGAGATCGCCGCGGCCGGCGATGCGCGGCGTGTGTGCGTTCCGGCACTCGCACCACGCTAGCCGTTCCACACCACTCGTCCCGCCTCGCCCACGTCGTAGCCGCCCAGCGCCGCGGCCTTGCGCTTGAAGGCGGGCGAGGCCGCGAAGCGGAGCAGCGCCTGCGCCGGGGCTTCGAAGTAGCTCTTGCGGCGCATCGCGAGATCGAACCGCTCTTCGGCGAGCGGCACGAAAGCGAGGCGGAAGCGTCGCGCGACAGCCTCGACCGCGAGCCCCGCGTCGGCGCGGCCTTCGACGATCGCGAGCCCGACATCCGTTTCGCTGAGGACGGCGGGATGCACGAAGGCGACGTCGCCGGTCTTGAGCCGCGCCTCGGCGAGGAAATGCAGCAGCAGCAGGTGGCTGCCCGCCGAGGGTTGGCGCAGCATGAAACGCGCCTTGTGCCGCACGACATCGGCGAGGCGGCGGATCCCGAGCGGATTACCGGCGGCCAGGACGAGCCCCTGCCGCCGCGCGGCCCAGCGGATCAGCACGACGTCGCGCAGGCCGGCCGCCTCGCGCAGCACCGGCACGTTGTATTCGCCGCTCTTGGCGTCGCGCACGTGAAGCCCGGCCATGACCGCTTCGCCGGCCGCGAGCTGCTTCAGCCCGTCGAGGCTGCCGCTGGCGCGCAGCGCGAGGCCGCACCCGGATTCGCGCACGGCCCAATCGAGCAGCGGATCGTGGCTGCCGGCCACCACCGGCGCCGGCGGCCGCGTCTCGAAGCCGAGGCCGGCATAGTCGGTGTTTTCGGCCACCCAGAGGTCGATCAGGTGCTTCGGGAACAGCCACTTGCCGGTGACGCGCGAGCACGGAATGCGCCGGGCGCGCAGCAGCGCATAGACCTTGCGCTGCTTGATGCGCAGGTAATCCGCCACCTCTTTCGTGTTCATGAAGTCGCGCGCCATGAGGGCGAGCGTGCCGGGCGCGCGGTGCCGCGTCAACGCGGGCTTGCCTTCGGCGCGGACTGGCGCCATGTGCCGGGGAGCGCCCCTACCCCGGAGACGCCTGCCATGCGCCGCCTCGCTTACGCCTTTGCCCTGCTCATCGTCTTCGCGGCGGCCCCGGCCTCGGCCGAAGGTAGGCTCGACTGGACGAAGGTGCCGCTGCCGGCGATCGACGGCACGACCCATGCGCCGGAGAAATTCCAGGGCAAGGTCGTCCTTTTGGTCAACACAGCTTCGTTCTGCGGTTTCACCGGCCAGTACGAGGACTTGCAGAAACTGTGGACGCGCTACCGCGACAAGGGCTTCGTGATCCTCGGCGTGCCCGCGAACGATTTCGGCGCGCAGGAGCCGGGCAGCAACGCCGCGATCAAGAGGTTCTGCGAGCTCAACTACGGCGTCGATTTCCCGCTGCTCGAGAAGCAGACCGTCGTGGGCGCGAACGCGCATCCGCTCTACGCCTGGGCGGCCGCCGAGACCGGGCCGGCCGGCGTGCCGCGCTGGAACTTCCACAAGATCCTGATCGGCCGCGACGGCCGCCTCGCCGCCTGGTTCCCGACGCGGACGCCGCCCCTGGATGCGAGCGTCGCCGCCGCGGTGGAGAAGGCGCTGACCGCGCCCGCGAATTGAGGCGCGCCCTTCAACCTTTGGGCGGCAGCGGAAAGAAGCCGCTCGTGCGCGCGACATAGGCCGCGTAGTCCGGCTTCGCGCGCTTCAGGCGCCGCTCGAGCAGCGCCTTGCCGGTGACCTTCACGAGGAAATACGTCATCAGCAGCGGCGAGATCGCGAGCGCGAAGCCAAGCGGATGATCGCAGGCGACGAGCCACAGACCGAACCACACGCAGGCATCGCCGAAATAGTTGGGGTGCCGCGTGTAGCGCCAGAGGCCGCGGTCCATCACCGCGCCGGCGTTGGCCGGATCGGCCTTGAAGCGCGCCATCTGCCAATCGCCGATCGATTCGAACAGAAAGCCGATCAGCCACAGCGCCGCGCCGACATAGGCGAACGCGCCGAGCGGCTCGCGCCAGACCGGCGCCGCCATGACCGGCAGCGCGACGATCCACATGATGACGCCTTGCAGCAGGAATACGCGCGTGAGCGTGATCCGATGCCGCTTCTCGGCGCCCAGGTGGTTGACGAGCGCGGTGTAGCGCGGGTCTTCGCCATGGCCGCGCTTGCGCCAGAGCAGATAGACGCCGAGGCGCAGCGCCCAGACGGTCGTGAGCGCGGCAACGAGCCACTTGCGCGCCGGATCCCCGCCGGCGACGGCGACTGCGACCCAGGCCGCGAGCGCGAAGCCGGGGCCCCAGAAAATGTCGACGATGCTCGCGTCCTTCAGCGGAATCGAGACGAGCCACAGCAGCAGCATCGCGGCGAAGATCGCGCCGGCGCCGGCGGCGGCGGCCAGCGCGAGTTCGCCCCACATCACGCGCCGCCCTTGATGCCGACGAACGACGCGACCGCATCGGCGTAGCCGCGCGGCGCCGTTTCGGCGCGGATCGCGTCGATGCGCGCGGCCACGTCTTCGGGCGAGATCGGCCGGTCGGGCGGGAGCTTGACGCCCTGGTTCTCCACCGCCCAGGCGCGGCCGAAATGGCCTGAACCGGCGATGAAGGTTTCGCCGTTCGCCGTGCACTGCGCGCTGGCGAGCCAGGCGACGAGCGGCGCCACCAGCTCGGGGCCGTGCAGCTGCGAGGTGTCGACGCCCTGCCGCTCGGTCATCGGCGTGAGCGCGTAGGGTGCCACCGCGTTCACGCGAATCGGCCGCCGCGCGCATTCCTGCGCCAGCGCGCGCATGAAGGCGATCAGCGCGCCCTTGCTGGCGGAATAGGCCGTGAGGCCGTGCAGCCCGTAGAGCCCCGCCGACGAGGTGCTGATGACGATGCGGCCGTAGTTATTTTCGCGCATCACCGGCAGCGCGGCTTTGGTGACGTAGAGCGTGCCGAAGAAATTGACCGCGAACACGCGCTCGAACTCGTCGAGCGCGATGTTGTGCAGCGCCGCGTGCTGATCGACGCCGGCGTTGTTGACCAGGATGTCGAGCCGCCCGAACGCGTCGAGCGCCGCCCGCACCATGCGCTCGCCCGATTCGCGCGTTTCGACGCTGTCGTAGTTGGCCACGGCCTTGCCGCCGGCGGCGCGGATCTCGTCGACGACACGATCGGCCGAGCCCTTTTCGCCGGCCGCCTCGCGCTTGCGGTTGTTGACGACGACGGCGGCGCCGCGCGCGGCCAGCAGGAGCGCATAGGCGCGGCCGAGCCCCTTGCCCGCGCCGGTGACGAGGGCGGCGCGCCCGTCGAAGCGGATCACGCGTTCCCCGCCGCTACGACGAAGCTCACCGTCGTCGTGCCGCTGCCGCCGATGTTGAGCGTCTGCACCTGGCGCGCGCCTTCCACCTGATAGCCGCCGGCATTGCCGGTGACCTGCTTCCAGGCGTCGAGCAGCATGCGCACGCCGGTGCAGCCGACCGGGTGCCCGGCGCCGATCAGGCCGCCCGAGGGATTGACCGGCAGATCGCCGTCGAGCGCGATGCGGCCCTCTTCCACCGCCTTCCAGCTTTCGCCGGGTGCGGTGAGGCCGAAATGGTCGATCGCCATATATTCGGTCGTCGTGAAGCAATCGTGGGTCTCGATGGCGTCGAGCGCCTCGGGCCCCGAAATGCCCGCGCGCCTGTAGGCATCGGTGATCGCGCCGCGCACGTGCGGCATGACGTAGGGGCTGTTCGGGCTTTCCCTGAGCTTGTCCTCGAACCGCATGGTGGCCGTGCGGTGGCCCCAGCCCTTGAGATAGGGCACGCCGTCGAGCGCGAGGCCGCGCCGCGCCGCCCAGTCTTTCGCATAGCGCTCCGAAGCGAGGAACACGCACGCGCCGCCGTCGGTGATCTGTCCGCAATCCTGCTTGCGGATGCGGCCCTCGACCGGCGGATTGGCGGCGTCGTCGGTGCCGAAATTCGCGTCGGTGAGCTTCCATTCGCGCGTCTGCGCGTTGGGATTGCGGCGCGCGTTGGCAAAATTGTTCTTCGCGATCGCCGCGAGGTGCTCGCGCTTCAGGCCGTAGCGTCGCTCGTATTCGTCGCCGAGCTTCGAGAACATCCACGGCCACATCCACTGCGCGTCCTGGCCCTCGCGGCCGATCCAGGCGGCGGCGGCGAGGTTGTCGGCCGCGGTCTGCGCGTCGGTGTGGCGCATCATCTCGACGCCGGCGACGCAGGCGAGGTCGTAGTGGCCGGCCTTGATGTCGGCCTGCGCCGCGAGCGCGGCGAGCGAGCCCGACGCGCAGGCGCCTTCGTGGCGCGCCGACGGCAGGCCCGAGAAGCGCGGATGGATCGCCGCGAACATCCCGCCCAGCTGCCCCTGTCGGCAGAACAGCTCGGCGACGAAATTGCCGATATGCGCGACCTCGACCTCTTCGGGCGCGATGCCGGTGGCCGCGAGCGCGCCTTCGACCGGCTCCTTGAGGATGTCGAAGATGCCTTTGCCCTCGCGCGCGAAGTTGCGCTTGAAGTCGGTCTGATGGCCGCCCAGCAGATAGACCTTGCTCATGCGCCTGCCCTTTCCTTCTGCGCGGCGGCGTTTGTGGACCACGCCGCGGTGACGAAGTCCGCCGCATCCTGCAACGCCCGGCCTGCCTCGTCGACCATGCGTGCGAAACCCAGGAAGCTATGCCCCATGCCGGCGCGCAGCGAAAGCGCATGCCGCACGCCGGCGGTGCCGAGGCGCTCTGCGAGCCGCACGGTATCGTCGCACAGCGGGTCGATCTCGGCCGCGCAGAGATGGAGCGGCGGCAGCGCCGCAAGTGCCGCGTCCTCCGCGCGGATCGGCGCCGCGCGCGGATCGGCCCGGTCTTCCGGCAGCGCGAGATAGGTTTTCCAGCACCACGCCATCTCCTTGGCGGAGAGCCACGCGCCCTCGGCGCCGTGGCGGCGGCTCGAATCGGACTCCAGCGTCGGATCGTAGGCGCCGTAGAACAGCGCGCCGGCGCGGAAGCGCACGAGCGCCGCGCGCGGCAGCGCCAGCGCGGCGCCGAGCGCGAGGTTGGCCCCGGCCGAGCAGCCGGCGAAGGCGAGACGGCCCGCATCGAGCCCCCAGTCGCCGGCGCGCGCGGCGGCCCAGGCCAGGACCGCGGCGGCCTCTTCGACCGGCTTCGGGAACTTGTTCTCCGGCGCGAGGCAGTAATCGACGCCGATCACCGCGGCACGCGCCGCCAATGCGAAGAGCCGCATGATGCGGTCGTGCGTGTCGTTGCTGCACGCGAACCAGCCGCCGCCGTGGCAATAGACGATGACGGGCGCCGGGCCCGAGAGGCCGGGCGGCACGTAGAGCCGCACCGGCACCGCGCGATAGGGGCCGGGAACGGCGCGCTCCTCGACGCACGCGAGCGCCGGCGGATCGGCGTTGAACCAGCGCCGCTGGGCGAGCGCGTTGGCGCGCGCCTCGGCCAGCGACTGCGCTTTCGGCAGATCGCGGCCGAGCGCCTCGAACTTCGAGATCGCCGCGGCCATTTGCGGATGGAATCCCGCCATCGTCGCTCTTCGAGCGGGCGGATCGGGGCCCGCCCCTGCGATACGCGCTAGATGCCGCTCGCCAAGCGCTTCGCGCTGACCCACGTCGCGTGGAAGCCGTTCGGCACGCGCTGGGGCATCAGCACGCGCGCGACCGGCCCGTCGCCGATGGCCTGCGCGTCGAACACCTGGATCTCGGAGCGGCTCTCGTTCGGATTCCAGACGTAGCTGACGAGATAGCCGTCGTCTTCGCTCTTGGGGCTGTCGCGCTCGGCGAACGGCGCCTCGCTGTACCAGAAATGCGGCCCCTCGCTGAACGCCTGATAGCGCCCGGTGTCGAGATCGAACTTCACGAGCCCGGTGAAGCGCGGCTCGTCGGCCGGCCAGCGCGCCATCATCACGTTGTAGGACCAACGATTGCGCCGCGTCTGCCACGCGCTGTTGATCATCGGGAACTCGGCGTTGAGCGTATCGTCGAGCGGGCCTTCCTTGGTGGTGCCGGTCTTGAGGTTGAAGCGCCACTGATAGAGGACGGCGTCCATCATCAGATGCGCGATCATCTTGGCGTAGCGCTCGGGATCGGGCTCGCCGCTGGCCTTGCGCGGCGTCACGTAGCGGCAGCCGGTCATCACCACTTCGTCGCCGTCTTCCCAGGCGTTGACGACGTGGTAGACGAAGCACGGCTCGGCCTCGAACCAGCGGATTTCGCTGCCCTGGCCATGGCGCGGGATCACGCCGAAGCGCGCCGGCGTGTCGTGGTAGAACTTCACCTTGTGACGCCCGGCCTTGAGCGCCTCCATGTCGTAGAACAGCGGCAGGTCGTGCAGGATCGAGTAGTGCTGCGTGATCGCGAGATCGTGCGGCAGGCGTGGCCCCGGCAGCTCGATCGGCGTCCAGTGCGAGACGCGCCGGTCGGGCCCGACGACGCCGTAGCTCATGTAGGGCGCGGTCTTGCCGTAGTCGAAGAAGATGAATTCGCCGGTCGCCTCGTCGACCTTGGAATGCGCCGAGACGCGGCATTTCAGCGTGCCGCCGTAGGTCTCCTGCCCGTCGGTCGCCAGCGTTTTCGGATCGACCGAATAGATGTCGCCGGCGAGATACCACATCGTCACGAGCTTGCCGGCGTGGAACTTCACGTCCGTGTTCGACGTGTCCTTGAGCGGCATGTCGGGCCGGTCGCGGCGCGGCGGCTCCATCACGCCTTCCCACAGCGCGCGGCCCGCCTTCTCCTCCTCGAGGAACGACTTCGTGCGCACCCAGCGGTTTCGGTACGTCACCTTGCCGTTCTCGAAATAGGCGCCGTGCAGCATGCCGTCGCCGTCGAACCAGTGATAGCGGCCCTTGGCGGCGTAGCGGCGGTTCGTGCCGTTGCGCACGTAGACGCCGTTGAGGTCCTTCGGGATATCGCCGATCACCTTGAGGTCGCCGAGCACGACCTCGCGGTCGATGGGCGCATAGTTTCCGGTCATCACCGGATTCGTCCGATTGACGGCATTCATCGCGCGTCTCCTCGCTTCATGCGGCTGTGCTGCGCTTGGCTTCGCTTTTCTCGAGCCAGGGATTGGGTCGGCGCCCCTCGGCCACCGCGGCGGCGTATTCGCGGCGCAGGCGCGCCACGATCTCGGCCGCGGGCTCGACGGTGGCCACGCTGCCGACGCCCTGTCCGGCCGACCAGATGTGCTTCCACGCCTTGATCGCCGTATCCGCGCCCTCGGAGAGGTTCATCGTCCTGGGCTTCAGGTTTTTGAGGTCAAAACCGGCGGCGACGAGGCTTTCGGCCAGGAAGTTGCCGTGCACGCCGGTGACGGCGTTGGTGAGCACGATGCCCTCGGCGTCGGTGCGGATCAGCATCTCCTTGTAGGCCTGGGGCGCGATGCTCTCGGCGGCGGCGATGAACGAAGTGCCGACATAGGCGAGATCGGCGCCGAGCACTTCCGCCGCGCGGACGGCACGCCCGTCGGAAATCGCGCCGCCGAGCACGATCGGGCCGTTCCAGAATTTGCGGATCTCGGGCAGGAACGCGAACGCCGTGAGCGCGCCGGCATGGCCGCCGGCGCCGGCCGCGACGAGGATGAGCCCGTCGACGCCGGCCTCGATCGCCTTCCTGGCGAATTTCGGCGAGATCACGTCGGCGAACACGCGACCGCCGTAGGAATGCACGGCCTCGACGACGTTGCGCGGGCTGCCGAGCGCGGTGATGACGAGCGCCGGCCTGTGCTTCTTCACCAGCTCCAGCTCCGCCGCGAGGCGCGGATAGGTGGAGTGCACGACCATGTTGAGCGCGAACGGCGCGGCGCCTTCGGTTTCGCGCGCGATGCGCGCGAGCCAGGCATCGAGGACTTCGGCGGTGCGGCAATTGGGCGCCGGGAACGCGCCGATGACTCCCGCCTTGCAGGCGGCGACGACGAGATCGGGGCCGGAAACGAGGAACATCGGCGCCGCGATCACCGGCAGCGCCATGCGCTGCGTCCACTCCGGCGGCAATCGGCTGGTCATCGGTCTCGTGTTCCTCCCGCGAGTCGCGCGAAAGTTAGCATGGTAAGTTTCGTAACGCTAGTGACTGCTCCCGTGCGGCGAAACCAGGCGCGGCCGCGGCGCATCGAGCACCGGGACGAGGGCTCTGCCGCAAGGCCGGTGGGTGAGCGCCAGCGGCGGGCCGGACGCGCCCGCGAGCCAGCGGTCGGCCCAGCCGATCTGCGCGACGATCACCGGGTAGAGGTCGAGGCCCTTCTCGGTGAGGATATATTGCCAGCGCCGCGGCCGCTCGCAGTAGACGTGACGCGCCATCATGCCGGCCGCCACCAGTTCGTCGAGCCGACGCGCCAGCACGTTGGGCGCGAGGCCGAGCGCCTTCTCCATGTCGCTGAAGCGGCGCAGGCCGAAAAAGGCCGCGGCGATCACGAGCGCGAGGCTGCGATTGCCGAGCGCATCCGCCGCGGAGGTGAGCGGTTGCGGGCGCGCGCGCCGCTGTGACCGCGACGGCCGCCGGTCGGCCTTCTGGCGAAGCGAGGCTTCGCCCCAAAGCTCGGCCGCGTCGGCCGTGCGGCCGCGCGAGGCGGCGCGCCGTTCCACGGAGGGAGCCGGTCGATAGGCGACGTCGCGCGCGTGAATCGGCGCGCGGCAGGCGCGGCAGACGATGCGCCGTTCGGGCTCGTCGTCCATCGGCCAGGATTCGAACGCCTCGGCCGAAGCCCAGGTGCGATCCCAATCGCGGATCGCGTGCAGGATCGCCAGCGTGTCGCGGCCTTTGGCGCTCAGCCCGTATTCGAAGCGCGGCGGATTTCCCTGATAGGCGATGCGCTCGATGAGCCCGTCGCGGGCGAGGTCTTCGAGCCGCTGCGCGAGCGTGCTGCGCGCGATCCCGATGCGGCGGGCGAGCCCGTCGAAGCGCGCCGGGCCGGCCGCGAGCGCCGCCACCAGCAGCAGCGTCCACCGGTCGCCGATGATGTCGAGCACCGGGATGACGAGGCTCGCGCGGATGTGGCGCGCCGCCTCGGCGGCGCGCGCGGCCTCGGAGGCCGCGGCGTCGGCGGCGGCGCCGGCCCGGGAGCGTGTCATCGCGTGTTTCGCGCAATCTTGCCTTGGTCGGTTCGCTAAGGTAAGTCACTCGCGGCCGGCCGACAACAGCAAACGCAAAGCGCCGGCGCGCGAGGGAGGATTCCGCCATCGGCGATCTGCTGCAGCAGCTCGTGAACGGCTTGGCCGTGGGCGCCATCTACGGGCTCACGGCGCTCGGCTTCGTGCTCATCTACAAGGCCACCGAGGTCGTGAACTTCGCGCAGGGCGACCTCTTGATGCTCGGCGCGTTCATCGCCTGGACTCTCGTCGTCCCGCTCGGCCTGCCCTACGTCCTCGCCTTCGTGCTGACGATCGCGGCGATGGCCGCAATCGGCGCCGGCCTCGATCGCTTCGTGATGCGCCCGATCATCGGCCAGCCGCATTTCGCCGGCATCATGCTGACCATCGGCCTCGCGTTCTCGATCCGCGGCATCGCGAGCCTCGTCTGGGGGCCGCAGGAGCGCGGCCTGCCGACGCCGTTCGCGCAGCAGCCGCGCAATGTCGGCGGCGTGCTCGTGCAGGAATCGATGCTCGCGATCGCAGCCGGCACCGCGCTGCTGTGCGCGGTCCTCTACCTCTTCTTCCGCCATACCCGGCTCGGCGTCGCGATGCAGGCGGCCTCGCAGAACCAGCTCGCCGCCTATCTGATGGCGATTCCGGTGAAGTCGGTGTTCACGCTCACCTGGGCGATCGCCGCGGCTGTCTCGGGTATCGCCGGCGTCCTGATCGCGCCGCTCCTGGCCGTGGAGCTCAATCTCTGGATCATCGTGCTGAAGGGCTTCGCCGCCGCGGTGCTCGGCGGCTTCGGCAGCATTCCGGGGGCCATCCTCGGCGGCCTGCTGATCGGCGTGGCCGAGCAGCTCGTCGGCGTCTACGAGCCGAGCGCCAAGGGCATCACCGCCTATGTGGTGCTGCTCGTCGTGCTGTTCGCGTTCCCGCGCGGGCTGCTCGGCGAGCCGCAGGGCAAGCGGGTGTAGCCTCATGCGCTACGTCTTCAAGACCAGCCACGACCAGGACATCGACCTGCTGCGCCACAAGAGCGACTGGGGCTGGTATGCCGCCCTGATCGCGCTGCTCGCGGCCGTGCCGGCGCTGCTTCCGGCCTACTATGTCGGCGAGCTGGCGTTCGTCTTCGTGCTCGCGATCGCCAGCGTCGGCCTCATGCTGCTGACGGGCTTCACCGGCCTCGTCTCGCTGGGGCACGGCGCGTTCCTGCTGATCGGCGCATACATCGAAGCGCATGCGCTGCGCGCCGGCCTGCCGCTGCCGGTTTCGCTCGCGCTCGCCACGCTCGGCACCGGCGCCGTCGGCATTCTGCTCGGGCTGCCGGCGCTGCGCCTGACCGGCCTCTATCTCGCGATCGCGACGCTGGCATTCAGCGGCATCGTCGAGCACCTTTTCGCGCACTGGAAGTTCCTCAGCGCCGGCGAGACCTTCCTGACCGTGCCGAACCCGCGCCTCGGCGGCGTCCGCTTCGGCAGCGGACCCGGCTATTACTATCTGGCGCTCGCGCTGCTCGCCGGCACGGTGCTGGTCTGCCTCAACCTGCTGCGCTCGCCGACCGGGCGCGCGTTCATCGCGCTGCGCGACAGCCCGATCGCGGCCGAGACGCTCGGCGTCGCGCTTGCGCGTACCCAG
>ERZ761602.7815-NODE-7815-length-11102-cov-3.980719_pt1 | contig 11102 bp, 6 predicted proteins | sample MGYA00512165_ERZ761602 | MGnify/ENA primary metagenome ERZ761602 (study PRJEB28899, sample SAMN02445085) | bioreactor sludge metagenome | biome: EBPR sludge; isolation source: Thorneside wastewater treatment plant | place: Australia: Brisbane, Thorneside... | reverse complement strand
GGCCCATTCCGTACGGACTGGGCGGGACGTTCACTACAACAACAGCCAAATCTGCTCGCAGATTATGCCTCCACCGCCGGTAAGCGCCTGGCCGGCACGCTGGTAGCCAACGGGAAGCAACCGGGTGACCCCGTCCGGGCTGCAGAAGCAATCCTCAATGCAACGCTCAGCACCCCTGCCCCACGCCATCTGGTTCTGGGTGCATGGGGTTACGATGTCGTGGTTCATCGGATGAATCAGCGTCTTGCGGAGATAGAAGCGCACAAAGGCATCAGCCTTGGGACTGACTACCCGGCCGAAGAACAAGATTGATTATCTTGAGGGCGAGAGCCCAGAACCGGCTCCGCTTAACGCGAGAAGCGCCGTTCCCAGTCCGCCATCAACCACCAGATTGTGGCCGCTGACATAGCCGGCATCAGGCCCCAGTAGAAACCGGATAGCACTGGCCATATCCTCTGCCGCCGCGACTTTACGGAGTGGGATAGCGCTTGACCGCTGTTGCTGATTGGCAGGATCGGCGTAGCTTGCTGCCGTGATACCTGTAATGGTTGGACCGGGTGAAACACAATTGGCCCTGATGCCGTCCGGCCCCCATTCCAAAGCCATTTGCCGAATCAGCATAAGTAATGCCGCTTTGCTGGCAGCATAGCTGCCAAGAGGCGGGGTGGGATACTCGGCCGAAACCGATGCCGTTGCGACAATGCTGCCCCGAGACGCTTTCAGATGATGAAAGGCTGACTTGCCAAACAACCATGTCGGCCTTGTGTTGACATCGAAAAGCAGATCGAACTTCTCGACCTCTAGATCGAGAAGTGGTGCCCCGGTGACGGCACCGGCATTGCTGACGATTGAATCGATACCGCCAAATCTCTCTACACATCGTTCTACCAGTACAGATGGCAATTCGGGATCGGCCAGGTCACCTGCAAGGGCTTCCACTTCCGCCGAACCTTGGAGCGCCGCGGCGACTTTGGCAAGAGCGACTTCGTCCCGATCGGTAATCAGCAATCTGGCTCCATCATCTTTGGCCAAACGCAATGCTGTCGCGCGGCCTATTCCGTTGGCTGCGCCGGAAATTATCGTCCGCATGATTGAATCGTCCCTCGGTATTGATGCGTATCAAGGCTTCTGCTTCTAATTGAGACTGTAGACACGCAGAGCCGTGTCCGCGAGGATTGCACGCCGCTCCTGGTCGCTATATTGCCGCGTACAGCTTTTGTATGTGTTCCAGAAGCTCGTGTAGGATGATGCCTGTCGATCGACGGGGAAGTTCGATCCCACCAGGCACCGATCCGGCCCGAAGCTTTCGACGGATTCTTCTATAAAGGGCTTCCATATCGGAACGATATCTGCCGAGTGCGCTGGACGTGCATCGAGATGGAACATCGATCCTGAAGAAATCATGCCAAGCCCCCCCATCTTCAAATGGACGTTCGGCCGCTCTGCCAAGCGACGGATGTAGGTGCGCCACAATTTGAAGGCTTCGTTTCGCCGATCGACATAAGGGCCGACACCAATCAATCCGCCAAAATGATCAAGGATGATAGTTGTATCAGGAAATCGGTCCGCCAACGTTATCACGTCAGGAATCTGGGTGAAAAACACCCATGCATCATAAGTGAGGGCAAGCGGTTTAAGTTCGGCAAAGCCGTCCTGAAAACGTTCGTCCAACAGAAGACCCGGCGGCGGATTGCGATATGCAAGGGGCCCGATTGCCGCATCCCATGCCGTCGCCTGACGAATCCCCCGGAATCGTCCCCCGCCCGCTTCAATTTCCGCTTCGAGCACAGAGCGGACCTTTTCGCCAAGCAGAAGGTTTGCGAAACCAACTATGCCTCGGCATGCGCCGATCCCTTCCGCTGTGGGCCGTCCTTCAGCCACCCTTCTCGCATAAGCGACTTCATCGGACGCAAGCAGGAACCCATCGACCGGGGAAGCACGCGTCGCCGCATAGTCGACTGCGGCCTTATAACCGGTTCCACATTCCACATAGACTGTAGCAACAACATTGTTGCCGGCAGCGTCGGTCGCCAGTTCTTCAATCTCGTAATGTCCGCGCTCGTCGCTCCATAAATGATGATGAGCATCAACAAGCTGAAGATGCGGTTCAGCAGCTTCCTCTGTTGCTTGCGCCAACCAAGCAGTCAGTTCACTTTCCGATCGATGGAGATTTCCGCGATAAATTGTGGTGCCCATCCATCCATCCTTTGCCGGCTGGTTTTATGAATCCAGCTTTAGGCGACAATTATAGGTCATGGATGCAGCCATCCACGCGGTAAGCATTTATCACATATATGTATATCAATATCCCGTTTATGGATTAGTGCCCCTGCTTTGGTCCTGAGCCTGATAGAGGCAATGCAATTTCACGAATATAATAAAACTCGTCACGAGTGCGAACGGCTGTTGTCGATCCGGTTATTGTCGAGCATCAAATGACAAAAGGCCGTGTCTCTAAAAAGTCGGCCCTGCAAAGCCCAACGAGGCAAGGGAGGATTTGATGAACCTGCGCTATCTGAAGATCACAGCGTTAACCGGCTCCTGCGTTGCAGCATTATCTGGCGGCATCGCACAGGCGCAAACCGGGAATACCGGACAAGGCGCTTCCACGCTGGACATAGACGATATCGTCATTACAGCGCGCAAGCGCGAAGAGGGCCTTATCTCCGTACCGGTGACCGTGTCAGCGTTGTCGTCCAAGGACATCGCACGCTACAACGCGCAGGACCTGACGAAGATCGGCGAGATGACCCCAACGGTGATCATTTCGTCATACAAAGCCGCCAGCGGCGGTTCGATCGCAATTCGAGGCATCAGCTCACCCGCCACACAGATCGGCTTCGAGCAGGCGGTTTCCGTATCGATCGACGGCATACAGACATCGAATGGCCGTATCGCCACCGCCGGCTTCTTCGATCTGCAACAAGTCGAGATCATGAAAGGGCCTCAAGCCCTCTATTTCGGAAAAAACAGCTCTGCTGGCGTTATCGCCCTCACCTCGGCCGGCCCGACCCCCGAACTTGAGATAGGCGGGCGCTTGAATTACGAGTTCGTTGGAGACGAAGCCACAATCGAATCCTACATCGCCGGGCCAATCACATCCACGCTCGGCGGACGCATAGCGTTACGCTACCGCGAACTCAGCGGATGGATGTATAATGACGCCCGGCCTTTGGCGAATCCGTTCTACACAGCATCATTGCCGGCTGGAGTTGCGCAGCTACCTGGAACGCACAGCCATCGCATCGGCGATAAAGACATTCTCGGACGCTTGACGCTCGAGTTCGATCCGGGCGACGCGTTCAGGGCATCGTTCAAGCTGTTCGGCTCCAGATCCAAAGACGACGGCAATGGATCAGCGCTGCAGAATATCGGCCCCTGCCCCACAGGCCAGCCCAAAGTCTATGGTATCGCAGACCCCTTCTCTGAATGCCGCCGAGACAATCACACAAGCTCCGGAGACATCCCGGCTGCGATTGCTGGCACTGCGGTTCGTGGCCAACCAGATGGGTTCGCCGAAGGCAAATCCAGCGTAATTTTCAGTTCACTCAACCTGTCATTTGATCTCGACAACTTCAACATCGCGGGAACGACAGGTTACTACAGAGTACACAACTACAGTTTCTCTGGACTGGACTCGAGTGTATTCTCACAATTGCTGTCCACCGAGGAAAATACCGATCGGAGTTTCAGCCAGGAAATCAGGCTGACATCGGATTTGAATGGCCCGCTCAATTTCATGGTTGGTGCATTTTATCAGCACACCAATCTCGACTTTTTCAACGCGACAAAATTGCGGGATGATACAGGCTTTAACGCGGCTTCAGGGCGCTTCGAGACTTGGGAGGCCGTTGCAGGCCTCAAGGGCCGCACCCTGTCGGCATTTGGCGAACTGCAGTGGAAAATCCGGCCTGAGCTTGAACTTTCGGGCGGCATACGCTGGACATCGGAACGGAAATCGTTCTGGAAGCAGAATAATTACGGAATCGGCGCCTTCAACACTTTGGCTACATTATATCCAGGGTCCACCGATCCAACCCCAGGGGTGATAGCTGGAAAGTTTCGGGATACCAACTTCTCACCAGAAGTAACGCTTACTTACCGCCCTGATAGTAACAGCACGCTCTTCGCCGCTTATAAAACCGGCTTCAAATCGGGTGGATTCGGATTGCAGACGCCGCTGAATACTGCGGTCCGGCTCGCCGATTTTGACTTTGGCTCAGAAACAGCCCGCGGCTTCGAGCTTGGAGCAAAGGGAGAGTTTTTTGATCGCCGTCTGCGATTGACATCGGCTTTGTTCGCCTACGAGTTCAAAGACCTTCAGGTCACGACCTACGACGCGACGACGGTATCCTTCAAGATCAACAATGCGGGCGCAGTCAGACAGCGTGGCGGCGAGATCGAAGCTCAGTATCAGGTAAATGACAGCCTCAGCTTGCGCGGAGCGCTCACCTACGTCCGCAACAAATTCAAAGATTACATCGGTCAGTGTTATGGATTTTCCGTTCCAGCCGCCCAGGCTTTGACTGCTGCTGCGCCTCCTGGCTGCTCGTTCCTGCTCAATGCGTCGGGCGGAAGATTCCTGACCGCGACAGGAGTACCCGTGCTGCAGCAGGATTTCGATGGCCGCACGCCGCCGCGTTCACCCGACTGGGCCGCTAACAGCGGCTTCGTTTTCAACACTCCGATGACGGACGCGACGAGTTTGGAGTTTGCTGGCGACGCCTTTTACAGCGGCAGTTATTATGCGGGCGACACCGCCGCACCGTCGACCATCCAAAAGGCGTTCTGGCGATTCAACGCCAGCGTTCGATTGCTGGGGCCAGACGAAGCGTGGGAAGTCGGCCTGATCGGACGGAATCTGACAAACAAATATTATCTGCTCTACGCTGGCGATCGGACGGGCGGCACGAGCGTTCCACTCACAATCGGCGAACAGCGCGGCGTCGTGGCACGAGGTCGTGAAGTGGCACTCCAATTCAGGGCAAAATTTCGCTGACAGATTGTGGAGCAACTCTATGATGCGCGGTATGTCAGACATTGTGCGTAATGTTCGACATATGAATACGGAGGGGGCATAATAATGAATGTACCTCCCGCTGGCGCGGGGCATTCCGATAGTTCGGAAACTGTAAGCAGAACCTATCGCTACACTGTTTTGGTAATGCTTCTGCTGGTCTATATTATCAGCTACGTTGACCGTCAGATTGTCGGAATTCTAGCGATACCCATCAAGGCCGAGCTCCAGTTGACCGACTCTCAGTTGGGACTGATGGGCGGTTTTGCATTCGCCATATTTTACACTGGTCTCGGTATCCCGATCGCCCGCCTCGCGGACAGATTCAATCGGGCATGGATAATTGGTACGTCGCTCGCGATCTGGAGCATTTTTACCGCTCTCTGCGGGATGGCAAATCAGTTCGTGACCTTGTTTATGGCGCGCATTGGCGTAGGCGTCGGCGAAGCAGGCGGCGTCGCACCATCCTACGCTTTGTTGTCGGATTACTTCCCGCCGCATCAGCGAGGACGCATACTCGGCATCTATTCACTGGGCGTACCGCTTGGTTCGGCGGCGGGCCTGGTGGTGGGTGGCTACATCGGGCAATACTATGGATGGCGCGCAGCATTTTTGTTTCTGGGTGTGCTAGGCCTGCTGCTCGTACCGGTTTTTCTGTTCGTCGTCCGCGAGGCACCACGCGGCAGGTTCGACGGATCGTCCTCTACGGCTGAACAGCCAAGTCTCGGCGATACATTGAGCCACTTGCGCCGCCAGCCCGTCTTTTGGCTGGCTTCTATTGCGACCGGTTTCGGCGCGATGATGAGCTATGGGCTCACTTTTTGGTTGCCAGCCTACCTTCAACGCAGTCTCCATCTGGACCTTACAGAAACCGCGCAGCTTCTTGGCCTCACCACATTGATCGGTGGCAGTATTAGTATGGTCGGTTCGGGTTGGTTGGCGGATCGCATGAGCGTCCGCAATCGCCGCAGCTACGCATTGATACCCTTCTGGACAACAATCGCTTCGCTTTTATGCCTGCTCGCCGCATTGAGCATGAACAGCATCCCGATCGTGATGGGCCTGCTTCTCGCCACGCAGATCTTTTCTCAGGCTTATGCACCACCAAGTATAGCCTTGGTACAAAGCCTGTCGCCTGCCGCTATGCGGGCAACGACTTCAGCGATTTTTCTGCTCATCCTCAATCTCATGGGTGTCGGACTGGGGCCGTTTCTATTCGGCGCCGTATCCGATTATTTCATCGCGAGTTACGGCGCCGAGGCACTGAGGTTCGCGATCATATCCTGCGCGACAGTTTGCTACTCGCTCGCGGCATTATTGTTTCTGGTGGAAGCGCAGCGGCTTTGACGACCGTGCATCGAGACTCTCTGAGGGATCACAATGAATTTCAGAAACAGATAAATTCAATCAAGAGTATAATAATTTATCATTAAACAATGCTCTTATATAAAAGAAATATTAATCATGTATGATCAACAATAAGTATATTTCGCCATTCTTAAATAGCAAAATATAGAACATTATTATATTTCACATATTCAAATATTGAAATAAATCGGGGAGGAACTTAAATATGCACCGCGCGGGCAAGACATTTTTCGTTGCAAGCTTTTTGATGGGAAGCTCATTCCTATCCCTTTCCGCCGCTGTCGCTCAAACGAATAACGTCGATACTGGGCTGGATGAGATTATCGTCACAGCCCAAAAGCGCGCGCAGTCCGCAAGCGATGTCGGGCTTTCAATCACGTCGCTAAATGCAGAACAACTCGAACGACGCGGCGTTGACGACCCATTCGAGGTCGCTAAGCTCGTCCCGGCGTTATCAGTGTCGCGCGTCGGAACATCCGCAACGACCGTCTATACGCTACGCGGCATCGGATTTAACTCAGCCTTTCTTGGCGCCAGTCCAACGGTCGCCGTCTACGTGGACGAGGTGCCCCTGGCTTATCCGGCCATGACGCAAGGGGCTGTACTCGACCTTGAACGACTTGAAGTTTACAAGGGCCCACAGGGTATCTTCTTCGGCCAGAATTCGACGGCAGGCGCAATCAACTTCATTGCAGCGAAGCCCACAGACGATCTGCAGGCAGGGATCAGCGGCACCTATGGCCGTTTCGATTGGTGGGACGCCAAAGGATTCATCAGCGGTCCACTGAGCGACAAGGTAAAGGCCCGCCTTGCTTTCAGCCATGAAGGTGGTGGCCCCTGGCAGAAAAGCTACACACGCGAAGACACGCTTGGAAAGCGCGACCGTAGCGCCGCCCGGCTTCTGGTCGATGTCGATGCATCTGAATCGCTGCGTCTGGTATTCGGTTTGAATGGTTGGCGTGACAAATCCGATTCACAAGCCCTGCAACTGGTAAAGGTCGTTCCAAAAGATCCACTTCGTCTGGTTCCCGCACTTGCCGCCTATCCTCTTGCACCGGAGAATGCGCGTGCTGCTGACTGGGAGGTCGGTAAAAATTTCCGCTACGATACGAAGTTTTGGCAGCCATCCTTGCGCCTCGAACTCGATCTCAGTGACAACGTCACCCTCACTTCGCTGACCAGCTATTCGCATTATGAGACAGATTCGCTTATCGACAACGATGGCACCAATCTGCAAATCAATTCCCACCGCTACTATGGCAGCATCAAGGCTCTCTCGCAGGAGATTCGCCTGTCTGGCACAAGCGAGCGCATGACGTGGACGATTGGCGCGAACTATAACGACGACAAGGTTGTGAACAATATCAATCAGTTCACGCTACACTCATCGAACACCCAGAACGTGTCTGGCACCGGTTTCAGTATCGGCGTCGCACCGGTCGGCGTGCGCCAGACATCCGAAACAAAGGCGATTTTCGCAAGCGCTGAATACGATATAACGGACACGTTCTCATTGGTCGGCGGCGCACGCTACACAGATCCGACAATCAAATTCCGTGGCTGTAATCTTGGACAGGGCTATCCGGCGATTCCGAATACGCCTACACTTGGCGTTGCCCAGGATATCGAAGGGCTGTTCAATCTTCTGTACCAGTTGTTCTCGGGAAATACCGGAGTCAATCCAATGGTTCGTGGCGGTTGCATCACCATGAACTCGCTCGACGGAACATTTCTTCCGACGGACAGCCCCCAGACTTTGAAGGAAGACAATCTGTCCTGGAATCTGACAGCGAACTTCAAGCCGAACAGCGACACGCTGCTTTATGCTCTGGTATCGCAGGGATATAAATCAGGCAGCTTTCCGATTTTTGGAGCCGCCACTAACGAGCAATATCTCCCTGCGCGTCAAGAAAAGGTTCTCGCCTATGAGGCAGGCTATAAACTAACTCTTCTGGATCGATCTCTGCAGTTCGATGGCGCAGCTTTCTATTACAAATATACGGACAAGCAGCTTAGCGGATTTCTTCTGGATCCAATCTTTGGTCCACTCGAAGCCTTGGTGAATATTCCGAAATCATATGTGCAAGGCGCGGAAGTCTCTGCCAATTGGGTTCCGCTTCGGGGGCTCAGCATTACGGCAGCCGGCACCTATATCAAAACCAAGATAAAGAGTTTCACAGGGTTTGACGCATCCGGTGTTGTCCGCGACTTTGCTGGTGAGCGCTTTAATCTCTCACCCAAATGGTTCGCGAATCTCGACGCCACCTACACCGTTCCTGTCTCCGAGACCATGGAAGCCACAATCGGTGCCGGCATGACGTATCGCAGCAGCACCAGCGCAACAATCGGTGGAAATGATGCAGCGTTCAATATCAAGGATTACGCCATTGTCGACGCATCGATCGGTGTTCAACAGATCGGCGGCGAGGGCTGGAGTGCCCGAATTTGGGGGAAAAACATTTTCAACGAATATTATTGGAACAACACCAGCTACACTGCGGATAATATCACGCGCGTTGCCGGTATGCCCGCGACCTATGGAGTAACGCTAGGCTACAAGTTCTGACAAAAAATGGGGCGCGGAAATCAAATGGATCTCTTCGCCCCATTGTCAGCACGCCCTGGAAACGGAATGGTTAGCGATGAAGCGTTTCCGTACGGGACCAGATTTGTGCTTCCACGTCATTGCGAAGATGCATAGATCGGTAAGAACCTATCATATCGAAGAGACCGCTCATGCCTAGAGTCAGAACTCTGCCCGGAATGCCTGCGACTCCCAAGCTCACAGAGTATGCCGAGAAATATAAGGACATCTTCACGTTCGAACGCAGCGACAGCGGCGTCTTACAGGTCAAGTGGCACGAGAATAACGACACCGCACCCTGGACGCTTGTGATGCACCGTTCACTTCCAGAGATGATCAAGGAAGCCGGTCGCGATGTCGAGAATGAGGTCTTCATTCTAGGCGGAACTGGCCGCGATTTTTTTCAGTATCAGTCCATTCCGCCTATGCCTCTCGATCCGACAACGGCTGCGCTTGCCGGATTCGTCAATCAACCGGACCAGCAAGAGATTTGCGCCGACCCGGACAATTTTTTCTGGCTGGCTTACGAGCATATCTATTATGATGGATGCCGCCTGATCGAGGCATTGGTCAATGATATCGAAGTGCCGACGATCGGCGTACTGAATGGATCTGGCATTCATAGTGAGATCGCCTTGCTCTGCGACATTACTCTCATGGCAGACGATGCTGTTATTATGGACCCGCACATGAATCTGAACTGGTGTGCCGGTGACGGCATCCAGATCGCATTCCGTATGGCAATGGGCTACAAGCGCGCGAACTACGCATTGATGACAGGCCAGGAAATCGATGCGCGAACCGCGTTGGAATGGGGCATGGTCAACGAAATCGTACCGCGCGACCGTATCTATGACCGGGCCAAAGAATTGGGAGAGAGCTTCGCCACACGCGACCGAATACTCCGACGCGTAAACACACAGATTTTGCGCGCTCCGCTGCGACAGATGGTGCAACAGGAGGTACGCGGATCGCTGGGCGCTGAAATCTTCGCAACCCTCGCAGCGCACAATCAACACCGCGGACGATGAAATCCCCTGCCCTGCCTGGCTACGGATATCCTGACCGGCAGGCTATTTGATCGCGATTGGATTGAGCGGCGAGCCCACGGCGCCCACGATCCTGAGCGGCGGGGCAATAAACTGGAATTCATAGACGCCATCTTCCGCACAATCCGCGGCAAGCTCTTCCAGTTCGAACAATTCCCCCATGTGCAGCCCCATGTCTCGCTGCGCGATCAGATGAAGAGGCAGGAAACTTGCCTCGGAATCGCGCACGTGAAACCCTTCGACCGCATGGTTATCGGCAGCAATCGCGGCAATCTCGTGCTGGTGCAGCCATTCCGCAATATGCCAGCTCACGCCATTACCCAAATCTGTACCTACGCCCGTTTTATAAAACTGGTTCCACCAGCCAATGCGTATGAGCACGACATCACCGCGCCGCAGCTCTATACCTTTGTCAGCGGCGATCTCATCAAGCTCGTCCGGCTCGATCAGTGGGCCACCGTCGATAAAATCGACGCCCCGGTGACGCGCCACATCGAAAAGCACACCTCGCGAGACGATCCCGCCGGCCGCGCCTACTGCGTGGATACTGTTTTTTGCCGCGCCCTGACTGGTTACCGAGTTCGCCGGAAAACCATTATATAGCTTGCCCTCGTAATAAACGTGAGAGAGAGCGTCCCATTGCGTGCATGCCTGCAACGGCATCACGATATAATCTTCGTTGAAACGAAACAGGTCGCCGTCAGAACGCCAATCCGCAATGCTCTTCGCCCTGCTGTGACAATAATGGGCAACGCGCTCGCAATATTCTTCTCCATCGCCTCCATCGACAGCCATGAACAGAAGCGGATTGATCCGGAGTGGCGATGTTCCCTGCTGGGGCCCATCGGGTCCGAAGTCTGCTCCCAAGGAGATCGCCTTGCCCTTTTTCACGAGAGCAGCAGACTCCCGAATTTTATCGGCATCGATGAAATTCAGAGTTCCAAGCTGGTCATCAGGGCCCCAACGCCCCCAATTGCGAACTTTGTCCGCCACTCTCCGGAATTCATCAAGCGAATCCATAACACCCTCCCCAACAATGGGCACCGGATATAGATGCCGTTTTAACGAAGCCGTAGTGGAAGGC
>ERZ761602.7814-NODE-7814-length-11102-cov-36.115597_pt1 | contig 11102 bp, 18 predicted proteins | sample MGYA00512165_ERZ761602 | MGnify/ENA primary metagenome ERZ761602 (study PRJEB28899, sample SAMN02445085) | bioreactor sludge metagenome | biome: EBPR sludge; isolation source: Thorneside wastewater treatment plant | place: Australia: Brisbane, Thorneside... | reverse complement strand
TCTTGTTCCTGCGCCGTACCACGGTTTGTCAGCTCCTCGGTCTTGGTTCTCGTATTTCGTTTTGGGCGAAAGCCCGTCAATCTTTTCCAAGGAAGCTATCAATGGCAACTGGTACCGTAAAGTGGTTCAACGACTCCAAGGGTTTTGGTTTTATCTCCCCGTCTGAGGGCGGCGAAGACCTTTTCGCTCATTTCTCCGCCATCCAGGGCACGGGTTTCAAGACCCTCGCCGAGAACCAGAAGGTGACCTTCGATGTCGTCACCGGCCCGAAGGGCAAGCAGGCTGCCAACATCCGCCCGGCTGAATAAGTCTCGGCGCAGCCCGTATCGAGAAAGCCCGGTTCGCCGGGCTTTTGTTCGTTTACCCGGCCGGCTTGGCGCTATGCAGTAAAATCGCCTTTTTGGCACGAGAGCATTCCGTGACGACCATCACCATCGCCCTTTCCAAGGGCCGCATCTTCGACGAAACCCTGCCGCTGCTGGCGGCGGCCGGCATCGTCCCGGCCGAAAACCCGGAAACCTCGCGCAAGCTGATCATCGCGACCAACCAGCCAGAGGTGCGCGTCGTCATCGTCCGCGCCACCGACGTCCCGACCTACGTGCAGTACGGCGCCGCCGACATCGGCGTGGCCGGCAAGGACGTGCTGATCGAGCACGGCGGCGAAGGCCTCTACGCGCCGCTCGACCTGAAGATCGCCAAGTGCCGGATGATGGTCGCCGTGCCGGAAGGCTTCGACTATGCCAGCGCCGTGCGCCAGGGCAATCGCCTCAAGGTCGCCAGCAAATACACCAAGGCGGCGCGCGAGCACTTCGCCGCCAAGGGCGTCCATATCGACCTGATCAAGCTTTACGGCTCGATGGAACTGGCGCCGCTGGCCGGGCTGGCCGACGCCATCGTCGACCTGGTGTCGACCGGCGGCACGCTGAAGGCCAACCGTCTGGTCGCGGTCGAGGAAATCATGCCGATTTCGTCGCGCCTGGTCGTCAACCAGGCCTCGCTGAAGGTCAAGCGCGAAACCCTGCAACCGATCATCGACGCCTTTGCCCAGGCGGCGGAGAAATGAGCCCCATGGTCGCGATCAAACGCCTTGCCACGGTCGACGCCGATTTTTCGGCAAAAATGGACGGGCTGCTCGCCTTCGAGGCGGCAGCAGACGAGAACATCGAGCGCACCGTCGCCGGCATCCTGGCCGATGTGAAGACGCGCGGCGATGCCGCCGTCGTCGACTACACCAACCGCTTCGACCGCCTGAGCGCCGCGGCGATGGCCGGCCTCGAACTCGGCCGGGCCGAACTGCGGAAGGCCCTCGACGGCCTGCCGGCGGAGCGCCGCGCCGCGCTGGAAGCCGCTGCCGGCCGCATCAAGGCCTACCACGAGCGGCAGAAGATGGAAGGCTGGTCCTACACCGAGGCCGACGGCACCATGCTCGGCCAGATGATCACCCCGCTCGACCGCGTCGGCCTCTATGTGCCGGGCGGCAGGGCCGCCTATCCGTCGTCGGTGCTGATGAATGCGATTCCGGCCAAAGTGGCGGGGGTCAAGGAACTGATCATGGTCGTCCCGACGCCGGGCGGCGAAAAGAACCCGCTGGTGCTGGCCGCCGCCTGCCTGGCTGGGGTCGACCGCGTGTTCACGATGGGCGGCGCCCAGGCTGTCGGCGCGCTGGCCTACGGCACGCAGACCGTGCCGCAGGTGGACAAGATCGTCGGTCCGGGCAACGCCTACGTCGCCACCGCCAAGCGCCGGGTCTTCGGCATCGTCGGCATCGACATGGTCGCCGGCCCGTCGGAAATCCTCGTGGTGTCGGACGGTTCCGGCAACCCGGACTGGGTGGCGATGGACCTCTTCTCGCAGGCCGAGCACGACGAGCTGGCGCAATCCATCCTGATCTGCATCGACGCCGCCTTCATCGAGCGCGTGCAGGCCAGCATCGACAAGCTGCTGCCGACCATGCCGCGTCGCGAAGTCATCGAGACCTCGCTGACCAATCGTGGTGCCTTCATCCTGGTGCGCGACATGGACGAAGCCGTCGCCATCGCCAACCGCGTCGCGCCGGAGCACCTGGAGCTGTCGCTGGCCGACCCCGACCCGTGGGTGAGCAAGATTCACCACGCCGGCGCCATTTTCATTGGCCACTACACCTCGGAATCGCTCGGGGACTACTGCGCCGGCCCGAATCACGTGTTGCCGACCTCCGGCTCGGCCCGTTTCTCGTCGCCGCTCGGCGTCTATGACTTCCAGAAGCGCACCAGCCTGATCAAGGTGTCGAAAGCCGGCGCGCAGACGCTGGGAAGGATTGCCTCGACGCTGGCGCAGGGCGAAGGCCTGCCGGCACACGCGCAGTCGGCCGAGCTCCGGCTGGAAAACTGATCCGAATCGACGGTCGACCTTGACAGAGCCCCACGAGCCGCCGCGCCCGGACCTCCGGGCGCTTCTTCTGGGCTTCTCCTCGGTCGGCCTCTCCGGCTTCGGCGGCGTCTTGCCCTTCGCGCGGCGCATGCTGGTCGAGGAGCGGCGCTGGATGACCGCCGAGGACTTCAATACCCAGCTCGGCCTCTGCCAGTTCCTGCCCGGGCCGAACGTCGTCAACCTCGCCGTCCTCGTCGGCAAGCGCTATCGCGGCCTGCCCGGGGCGATCGTCGCACCAGCGGGACTCATGGCGGGCCCCTTTCTCATCGTGCTGGTGCTGGCGCTCCTCTACGACCGCTGGGGCAGCCTGCCGCTGGCGCAGGACATGCTGCGCGGCATCGCCGCCGCCGGTTGTGGCCTGTTGTTCGCGATGGCCTGGCGCATGGGGGCCGCGCTCAGGGACAAGCCCTTTTTCCTGCCGTTCACGGTGTTGACCGTGGCGGCGATCGCCTGGCTGCGCTGGCCGATGCCCTGGGTCATGGTCGCCGGCCTGGTGCTGTCCGGTGGGATGGCGTATTGGCGCCTGGGCAGGTAGTACGTGCCCGTGATCGTGTTCGACCTGTTCCTCGAATTCGCGCTGCTTTCATTCGTCGCTTTCGGCGGCGCGACGGCGCTGTTGCCCGAGATGCACCGCGTCGTCGTCGAGCATCACCACTGGCTCGACGACACCACCTTCACCCATCTCTATGCCATCGCCCAGGCGGCGCCGGGCCCGAACGTGCTGGTCGTGACGCTGATCGGCTGGAAGGTCGCCGGGCTCGCCGGCGCGCTGGCGACGACGCTGGCGATGTGCCTGCCGATGAGCGTCGTCATCTACCTGCTCATCGACCGTTGGCACGGTTTCGCCGGCAAGCGCTGGCAGCAGGCGGTGAGCCTCGGCGTCGCGCCGCTGGCCGTGGGGCTGGTGTTCTCGGGGGCAACGCTGATTGCGCAGGCGGCCAGCCTCGGATGGACGGCCTGGCTGCTCGTCGCGGCAACCGTCGTCGCCAATTTGCGGACGAAACTGCACCCGTTGTGGTTCATCGGTGTCGGTGCAGCTTCGGGGTTGCTCGGTCTCGTCTGACTCTCAGGTGTTTCCCGGTGTCGACCTTACCCGTGTTCATTCCCTGATCGGGAAAGAGCCGACGCACAGTTCGCCTTCTTCGATGCCGTCCGCCCATTTCCGGAGCTGTTTCGTGCGTTCCCGGGTGATTGCCTCGATCTGGTTGCCCCGGCAAAAGGAAAAACTGCTGCCATAGCTCAGTTGTGGCTGGTCGCTATCGGGGTAGATAGCCTCCATTTCGGCGTCCCGCCACTTCAGCCATGCCCGTTGCGCCGCCTTGAATTTCTCGCTGAATACCCTGTCCGCCTTGTGTCTCTTGAGCACGGCCTGATACACGGCGTTCAATTCCTTGTCCGCCTGTTGGCTGGCAAGGCCGCTGCAATGGGTCAGTTCGGGCTGGGTTCTGGCCTTGTCGTAGCAGGCCTGAATCGGGTCGGCGGCGATGGCGGGCACGGAGAGGCACGCGAGGCAGGCAAGGAGAAAAGTCGTCTGCTGAACCATGCGGGTATTGTCCTTGTCGGGGATGGACGAGTATTGCCCGATAGAGGCGTGGGGCTGCGGAGCGGCCAGCCTCAGGGCGAAATCGGCGTGAGTTCGTCGTTGCAGCTAACCCATACCTTGATTCCGCCGGCCCTCAAATCGCCGATCAGCTTGAGAAATTCGGGATTGTTCCAGGCATCGCGCCGGTCCGGCGAAACATAGAGCACGACGTCCTCGCCCTCATTGGTGGTGCCGATCACGACGCGCGAGCGGTCGGGGCGCAGGGCCGGGGCGATCGGCTTGTCGAGCGACTGGGTGCGCAGCCAGACGCAGGCATACACGCGGCACGATTCCGGGCGCGTGTCGTAAATGCGGCAACCTTCGCCGATCGTGCAGTGCGCGCACCACGTGTTGGCTGGCTTGTCGAGCTCCCGCACCTTCATGATCTTGCAGCAGGCGGTGCAGGAATCGCAGCCGGCGGGCATGGGGTGGCTTCCGGGATCAGGCGAGGATGGCGCGCAGCGCCGCCGCCAGCGCCGCGCACTCGCCGTCGGTGCCGACCGTGATGCGCAGGAACTGGTCGATGCGCGCCAGCCGGAAGTGGCGGACGATGATGCTGCGTTCGCGCAGCGCCGCGGCGAGTTCGCCGGCATCGCGCTGCGGGTGGCGGGCGAAGACGAAGTTCGCGGCCGAAGGGAGGACGTCGAAGCCGAGCGCCGAAAGGTCAGCGGTCAGCGTGTCGCGCGTGGCGATGACCCTGCGGCAGCAGTCGGCGAAGTGGGCCTCGTCCGCGATCGCCGCGACGGCGCCGACGATGGCCAGGCGGTCGAGCGGGTAGGAGTTGAAGCTGTTCTTGACTCGCTCCAGCGCTTCGATCAGGTCGCGGTGGCCGACCGCGAAGCCGACGCGCAGGCCGGCCAGCGAGCGCGACTTGGACAGCGTGTGGACGACCAGCAGGTTGTCGTGACGGTCGACCAGCGGGATGGCCGACTCGCCGCCGAAATCGACGTAGGCCTCATCGACGACGACGACGGTATCCGGGTTGGCCTGGAGCATCTGCTCGATGGCGGCCAGCGGCAGCAGGCGGCCGGTCGGCGCGTTCGGGTTGGGGAAGATGATGCCGCCGTTGGGCCGCGCGTAATCGGCCGGATCGATCGTGAAGTCCCCGGCCAGCGGCACGGTGCGGTAGTCGATGCCGTACAGCCCGCAATAGACCGGGTAGAAACTGTAGGTGATATCCGGGAAGAGGAGCGGCCGCTCGTGCCTGAGCAGCGCCAGGAAGACGTGCGCCAGCACCTCGTCCGAGCCGTTGCCGACGAAGACCTGCGGCGGCGTCACGCCGTACGTTCCGGCGATGGCGGCCTTGAGCAGGCCGGCATTGGGGTCGGGGTAGAGGCGCAGGCGCGCGCCGTCGTCGCCGAGCTCGGCCCGGATCGCTTCCAGCACCCGCGGCGAGGGCGGGTAGGGGTTCTCGTTGGTGTTGAGCTTGACCAGGTTGGCGATCTTCGGCTGCTCGCCCGGCACGTAGGGGGTGAGGGCGCCGACAACCGGGCTCCAGAAGCGACTCATGGGAATTTCACGGAAAGCCTAAACGAGGGCGAAATGGTATCATGCCCCCGTCCCAACGCCTTTTGCGGCCTCACGTCATGCGCCACGCGGAAATCGTCCGTAACACCCTGGAGACGCAGATCAGCGTGCGTCTCGATCTCGACGGCAGCGGCCAGGGCAGGTTCGCCACCGGCGTTCCCTTTCTCGACCACATGCTCGACCAGGTTGCCCGCCACGGGCTGATCGATCTCGAAGTTCAGGCCAACGGCGACCTGCACATCGACGCCCACCACACGGTCGAGGACATCGGCATCACCGTCGGCCAGGCGCTGGCCCGGGCCTGGGGCGACAAGAAGGGCCTGACCCGCTACGGCCACAGCTACGTGCCGCTGGACGAAGCGCTGTCGCGCGTCGTCATCGACCTTTCCGGGCGTCCCGGGCTGGAATTCAACGTGCCGTTCACGCGGGCGATGATCGGCCAGTTCGATGTCGATCTCGTCCATGAATTCTTCCAGGGGCTGGTCAACCACGCCGGCATGACGCTGCACATCGACAACCTGCGCGGGGTCAACGCGCACCACCAGGCGGAAACCGTCTTCAAGGCCTTCGGCCGGGCGTTGCGCATGGCGGCGACGCCCGATCCGCGCATGGCCGGCGCCATGCCGTCGACCAAAGGCGCGCTGTGACCATTGCGGTCGTCGACTACGGCATGGGCAACCTGCGCTCGGTGTCGCAGGCGCTCGAGCATGTCGCCGGCGGCGGTGAGGTCGTCGTCTCCGCCGACCCGGCGGTGGTCGCGGCGGCGGAGCGCGTGGTGTTCCCGGGGCAGGGGGCGATGCCCGACTGCATGCGCGAACTCGACTCCCGCGGCCTGCGCCCGGCGGTGCTGGCGGCCGCCCGCGACAAGCCGTTTCTCGGAATCTGCATCGGCTTGCAGATGCTGTTCGAGCACAGCGACGAAGGCGATCTCGCCGGCCTCGGTGTTTTCGCCGGTGATGTCCGGCGTTTTCCCGAGGCGCCGATGATCGGCTTGGACGGCCGCCGCCTCAAGGTCCCGCACATGGGCTGGAACCGCGTGCGGCAGAAGCCGCATGTCTTGTGGGCCGGGATCGCCGACGGCGCCCGCTTCTATTTCGTGCACAGTTATTGCGTCCATCCGGCCGATCCCTCCCTGGTGACGGGAACGGCCGAGTACGGCATCCCCTTTACCTGTGCGGTGGGGCGGGATAATATCTTTGCCGTTCAGTTTCACCCGGAGAAAAGCGCTCAGGACGGATTGCAACTGCTGAAGAATTTTGTCGCGTGGCAGCCGTAACACCGCGTCTGTCGAATTTCCTCCCATCCAATTCCCATGCTGATCATCCCCGCCATCGATCTCAAGGACGGCCAGTGCGTCCGTCTGAAACAGGGCCTGATGGAACAGGCCACCGTCTTTTCCGACAGCCCGGCCGCCATGGCCCGGCACTGGCTGGAGCAGGGCGCGCGCCGCCTGCATCTGGTCGACCTCAACGGCGCCTTTGCCGGCAAGCCGAAGAACGAGCCGGCGATCCGGGCCATCCTCGACGAAGTCGGCGACGACATTCCGGTGCAACTCGGCGGCGGGATTCGCGACCTCGACACCATCGATCGCTGCCTCGACGACGGCCTGAGCTACGTCATCATCGGCACCGCCGCCGTCAAGAACCCCGGCTTCCTGCACGACGCCTGCACGGCCTTTCCCGGCCACATCATCGTCGGTCTCGACGCCCGGGACGGCAGGGTGGCGACCGACGGCTGGTCGAAGCTGACCGGTCACGATGTCGTCGATCTTGGGCGGAAGTACGAGGATTACGGCGTCGAGGCGATCATCTACACCGACATCGGCCGCGACGGCATGCTGTCCGGCATCAACATCGACGCCACCCTGCGTCTGGCGCAGGCGCTGACCATACCGGTGATCGCCTCGGGCGGCCTCTCGGCCCTCGACGAGATCAGGCAGCTCTGCGCGCTGGAGAATGAAGGCATTGTCGCGACCATTGCCGGCCGCGCCATCTACGACGGGTCGCTCGACTTCAAGGCGGCGCAGGAAGTCGCCGATGCCGGCGGCGGCTGATGCTCGCCAAGCGCATCATCCCCTGTCTCGATGTCACCGCCGGCCGTGTCGTCAAGGGAACCAACTTCGTCGCCCTGCGTGACGCCGGCGACCCGGTCGAAATCGCCCGCCGCTACGACGAACAGGGCGCCGATGAAATCACTTTCCTCGACATCACGGCTTCGAGCGACCGGCGCGACATCATCCTGCACATCGTCGAAGCCTGTGCCGCGCAGGTCTTCATTCCGCTGACCGTCGGCGGCGGCGTGCGCCGGATCGAGGATGTCCGCCGCCTGCTCAACGCCGGCGCCGACAAGGTATCGATGAACACGGCGGCGGTGAATGATCCCGATCTGGTGTTCAACGCGTCGAGCAAGGTCGGTTCGCAGTGCATCGTCGTCGCCATCGACGCCAAGCAGGCCGCGCCCGGCAGGTGGAACGTGTTCACCCACGGCGGGCGCAACGATACCGGACTCGATGCGGTCGACTGGGCGAAACGGGTCGAAATGCTCGGCGCCGGTGAAATCCTGCTGACCAGCATGGATCGCGACGGAACGAAGAACGGCTTCGATCTGGCGCTGACCCGCACGGTGTCCGACGCCATCGGGATTCCGGTCATTGCCTCCGGCGGTGTCGGGACGCTGCAGCATCTCGCCGATGGCGTCAGCGAGGGGCGGGCCGACGCGGTATTGGCCGCGTCGATCTTCCATTTTGGCGAATTCACCGTGCGCCAGGCCAAGGAATACATGGCGGCGCGCGGCATCGAAGTGCGTCTGTGAGCGATCTCGACCACGCGTTGCCCTGGCTGGACGCCCTCAAGTGGGACGCCGACGGCATGATCCCGGCCATCGCCCAGGACGGGCAGGGCCGTGTCGTCATGTTCGCCTTCATGAACCGCGAGTCGCTGCAGGAAACAGTCCGCTCCGGCAACGCGGTATACTGGTCGCGTTCGAGAAAACGTCTGTGGCGCAAGGGTGAGGAATCGGGGCACTTCCAGAAAGTGAAGGCTATCCGCACCGATTGCGACGGCGACGTGCTGTTGCTGGCGATCGAGCAGGTGGGCGACATCGCCTGCCATACCGGCCGCGCAAGCTGCTTCTTCAACGAGTTGCAAGGGGAACGCTGGGTTCCCGTCGATCCGGTTGTCAAAGACCCAAAGGAAATCTACGCAAAATGAGCAAGACAGAAGAGACAGGCAGGACGGAGACGACCGAGAAGGCGGAGACGGCGGAAAAGAAGGGCAAGCATGACTTGCTGCACCGTCTTTCCGAGACGCTCGCCTCGCGGCGCAATGCCGACCCGGAAACCTCCTATACCGCGCAATTGCTGGCGGGCGGCCCCGATTCCATCCTCAAGAAGATCGGCGAGGAATGCGCCGAACTGATCATGGCGGGCAAGGAAGGCAAGCGCCTGAAAGTCGTCTGGGAATCGACCGACGTGATCTACCATGTCCTGGTGCTGCTCGCCTTTTACGGCCTGGGCGTCGAGGACGTTCTCCAGGAACTGCGCCGGCGCGAAGGGATCTCCGGCATCGACGAGAAGAAGTCGCGGGGCGGCAAGGACGACAAGAAGGCAAAGGACGGCCACAAATGAGCGACTGCATCTTCTGCAAGATCGTCGCCGGCAGCATTCCCTGCCACAAGGTGTTCGAGGACGGCGACATCCTCGCCTTCAGGGATCTTTATCCGCAGCGCCCGGTCCACGTCCTGGTGATCCCGAAAAAACACATCACGTCGCTGGCGACGGCGACCGCGGAAGATGTGCCGGTGCTCGGCGGCATGCTGGCGAGGGCCAACGAAATCGCGACGGCGCAGGGCAGCCCGGACGGCTTCCGTGTCATCATCAACAACGGACGGGTGGGGAATCAGGAAGTGCCCCACCTGCACATGCATGTCGTGGGCGGACCGGATCCGGTCGGCCCCATGCTGAAACGCCTCTAGGAGACGGACATGGGCAGTTTTTCCATCTGGCACTGGCTGATCGTTCTGGTCATCGTGATGCTGGTCTTCGGCACCAAGAAGCTGCGCAATGTCGGGCAGGATCTCGGCGGTGCGGTCAAGGGCTTCAAGGATGGCATGAAGGACGCCAACGCACCGGAACCGCCGACGGCAGACAGCGCGCCGGCGCAGCAGGCCGGCGGCCAGACGATCGATGTCGAAGTGAAGGAAAAGACCAGGTCCTGAGCGGCGGAGCGGGTCAGCGGACGACGCGGACGGTTCCCGCCTGCCTGCCTCATGGCGCATTCCCATGTTCGACATCGGCTTTTCCGAACTCATGGTCATCGGCGTGGTTGCCCTGCTCGTCATCGGGCCGGAGAAACTGCCCAAGGTGGCGCGGACTCTCGGGCATCTGCTCGGGCGGGCGCAGCGCTACGTCAATGACGTCAAGTCGGACATCAACCGCGAGATCCAGCTCGACGAACTGAAGAAGCTGCAGGCGGAAGTCACCGAGTCGGCGCGTTCGCTCGAGGATTCGGTGCGCAAGGAGTACGAAACCGCCCGCGCCTCGGTCGAAGCGCCGGCCCAGGCGGCGGTTGCCGAACTGAACGAGGCGGCGCAACTGGTGACGCAGGCCGCCCAGACTCCCGCCGCCGGGGCATCGACTCCGCTGGCCGAGGCCGCGGTTCCGGCCACCGGGATCCCGGGCAAGCCCGCCGCATGAGCGATCCGCAGGCAGGCTCGGCGCCGGAAGAATCGTTCATCTCGCATCTCGTCGAGTTGCGCGACCGCCTGTTGCGCAGCCTGATCGCCGTCGGCGTCATGCTCGGCGCGCTGTGCCTCTATCCCGGGCCGGGCGCCATCTACGATTTCCTTGCCGCGCCGCTGACCGCCGCCCTGCCGGAAGGCACCAAGATGGTCGCCATCGGCGTCATCACGCCGTTCATGGTGCCGCTCAAGGTGACCGCCATGGTCGCCTTCGTCCTGGCTCTGCCGTTCATCCTCTACCAGGCCTGGGCGTTCATCGCTCCCGGGCTCTACGCGCACGAGAAGCGGCTCGGCATCCCGCTGATCGTTTCGAGCACCCTGCTCTTCATCCTCGGCATGGCGTTCTGCTACTTCTTCGTCTTCGGCCAGGTGTTCAGCTTCATCGCCGGCTTCGCGCCGAAGAGCATCACGCCGGCGCCGGACATCGAAGCCTACCTGTCGTTCGTGATGACCATGTTCCTCGCTTTCGGCATCACCTTCGAGGTGCCGGTGGCGCTCGTCGTGCTGGTCAGGATGGGTGTCGTGACCGTCGACAAGCTGAAGGAGTGGCGCTCCTACTTCATCGTCGGAGCCTTCGTCGTCGCGGCGGTGGTCACGCCGCCCGACGTCGTGTCGCAACTGGCGCTGGCGATTCCGATGTGCCTGCTCTACGAGCTGGGCATCCTGGCGTCGCGTTTCGTCTCCAGACCGGCCCCGGAAGAGCCTGCCGCGGTCGACCCCGCCACCGAGGCAAAAATGGCCGCCGAGATGGATAGCGCGGACGAGGAATTCCGCAAGCTCTCCGAAAAGTAGTCAGGCCGCCTGGCGCTCCGGTCCGGGAACGGTTTCGCGCATCTGCACCGCGATT
>ERZ761602.7813-NODE-7813-length-11104-cov-6.306725_pt1 | contig 11104 bp, 4 predicted proteins | sample MGYA00512165_ERZ761602 | MGnify/ENA primary metagenome ERZ761602 (study PRJEB28899, sample SAMN02445085) | bioreactor sludge metagenome | biome: EBPR sludge; isolation source: Thorneside wastewater treatment plant | place: Australia: Brisbane, Thorneside... | reverse complement strand
TCTTCGCGCTGGCGCGCCGCGCGCTGACGCTGCGCACGCTGTTCGACGTGCTGGGCGACTCGGCGCGCACCTCGGCGATGCTGTTCACCATCGTCATCGGCGCCTCGCTGTTCGCCAACTTCCTGAACTTCACCGAGCTGCCGGCCGCGCTGCGCGAGTTCGTCACCGCGCTCGACGTGCATCCCGTCATGGTCATCGTCGCGATCTGCCTGATCTACGTCGTGCTCGGCACCGCGATGGAGAGCCTGTCGATGATGCTGCTGACGGTGCCGATCTTCTTCCCGCTCGTCACCTCGCTCGGCTTCGACCCGGTCTGGTTCGGCATCCTGGTCGTCTGCGTCATCGAGATCAGCCTGATCACGCCGCCGGTGGGCATGAACATCTTCGTGCTGTCCAGCGTGATGCCCAGCCTGCCCACGCACGTCATCTGGCGCGGCGTGATGCCCTTCATCGCGGCCGACGTGCTGCGCATGGCGGTGCTGATCGCCTTCCCCGTCCTCTCGCTCTGGCTGCCGCGCGCGCTGGGGCTGTAGCCGCGCGCCGCCGGACGTGAATCGTGCACGCGGCTTCCCCTCGATCGCGGGGAGGCCGGGCCGCCGGGGCGCGCCTAGCATGGCCCGCAATCCTGCTGCCGCCTGCCGCCCCGACCGCCATGTCGCCGACCGCCACGCCCTGCCCGCGCGAGACGCTGCGCCAGGCGCTCGGCCGCCTGGACGCGGCGGAGCCGCCCCTACGAGATGTGCCAGGCGCTCGCCGCGGTGGCGCGCGGCTACCGCGCGCTGGGCGCGCTGGCGCAGGCCGAGTCCACGCTCGAGTCCGCGCTGCGCTGGAGCCGCGGCGCCGGCTCCACCGACGCCGTCGTCGACCTGCTCTGCGAGCTGGCCGCGACCGCGGCCGAGCGCGCCGCCGCGCAGGAAGGCGAGCGCCGCGGCGACGGCCGCGCCGCGCGCGAACGGGCGCGCGACCACGCCTTCGAGGCCGGGCAGCTCGCCGCACGCGTGGCCGATCCGCGCTGGGAGGTGCAGGTGCTGCTGCGCATCAGCGAGGTGCTGGAGCGCTGCGGCGACCGCGACGACGCGCTGCGCCTGCAGCAGCGCGCGCTGCGCATCGTCACCGAGCAGCCGGCGCCGGACCCGCGCGTGCTGCGTGCACCGCGCCGGCTGGCCGACCGCTGAGCTTGAGGGTTCCACCGCTGCCCGCGGTGCCGGTGCCTGCGTACGCTAGCCGGATGAGCGCCCAGCCCCTGATCCTCGACCAAGTCGTCGACCACGAAGCCCGGCAGCCGGACCGCGTCTACCTCACGCAGCCGGTGGGCGGCGGCCGCGTCGTCGACTACACCTGGGGCCAGGTGCTCGACGAAGCCCGCCGCATGGCGGCGCACCTGCAGGCGCAGGGCTTCGAGCGCGGCGCGCGCATCGCCATCCTGTCCAAGAACTGCGCCCACTTCATCGTCGCCGAGCTCGCGATCTGGATCGGCGGCTACACCACGGTGGCGATCTTCCCCACCGAGAAGGCCGACACCGTGCGCTACGTGCTGGAGCACAGCGGCGCCAGGGCGCTGTTCGTCGGCAAGCTCGACACCTGGGACGAGCAACGCGGCGGCGTGCCGCCGGGCCTGCCGCTGATCGCGCTGCCGCTGGCGCCGGCCTCCGCGCGCGACCTGCCGCGGTGGAACGACATCGTCGCGAAGACCGCGCCGCTGGCCGGCCGCCCGGCGCGCGGGGCCGACGAGCTGGCGATGATCCTCTACACCTCGGGCAGCACCGGCACGCCCAAGGGCGTGATGACCAGCTTCGGCGCCATCACGCGCGCTGGCCGCGGCATCGCCGACGACGTGCGCAGCCGCGTCGGCAGCGCCGAGAGCCGCATGCTCTCCTACCTGCCGCTGGCGCACAGCTTCGAGCGCAGCTGGGTCGAGGCGGCCTCGCTGGTCGACGGCGGCACGCACCTGTTCTTCGCCGAGAGCCTGGACACCTTCCTGCAGGACCTGCAGCGGGCGCGACCGACGCTGTTCATCTCGGTGCCGCGGCTGTGGCTCAAGTTCCAGCAGGGGGTCTTCGCGAAGATGCCGCCGGCCAAGCTGGACCGGCTGCTGGGCATCCCCCTCCTCGGCCACATCGTCAGGAAGAAGGTGCTCAAGGGCCTGGGGCTGGACGCCGTGCTGCAGGCCGGCAGCGGCTCGGCCCCGCTGCCGGCCGACCTGATCCGCTGGTACCGCCGGCTCGGGCTCAAGCTCTTCGAGGGTTATGCGATGAGCGAGGACAACTCCTACTCGCACACCTCCAACGAGCAGCATGGCGAGCCCGGCTGGGTCGGCGTGCCGCTGCCCGGCGTCGAGTGCCGCATCGCCGACGACGGCGAGATCCTGATCAAGTCGCCGGGCCAGTTCAGCGGCTACTACAAAGACCCGGCGCTGACCGCCGAGAGCTTCACCGAGGACGGCTTCTTCCGCACCGGCGACCTGGGCGAGCGGCGGCCCGACGGCCTGCTCAAGATCACCGGTCGCAAGAAGGAGCTGTTCAAGACCGCCAAGGGCAAATACGTGGCGCCGGCGCCGATCGAGAACCTGATCAACGTGCACCCGATGGTCGAGATGTCCATGGTCTCCGGCGTCGGGCAGCCGGCGGCCTTCGCGATCGTCGTGCTCGCCGAGACGCTGCGCCCGCGGCTGGCCGACGAGGCGCTGCGGCGCGAGGTGCAGGCCGAGATGGAGGCGCTGCTCGCCACCGTCAACCGCCAGCTCGCCGACCACGAGCAGCTGCAGACGCTGGTCATCGCGCGCGAGGCCTGGTCGATCGACAACGGCATGCTGACGCCGACGATGAAGATCAGGCGCGCGCGCATCGAGGCCGCGATCGGCGAGGCCATCCCGCAGTGGTTTGCGCGCAAGGGCGTGCAATGGCATTGAGCGCGCCGGCAGCCGACCCGGCGGCCGCGGGCACACTGGCGCGCGGCGGCAGCGCGGTGCAGGACGGCAGCGCGACCGCGCTGCGCCACGGCGGCGACCATGTCGCCGCGGCGCTGCAGGCGCAGGGCACGACGGTGGTCTTCACGCTGTGCGGCGGCCACATCTCGCCCATCCTCGCCGGCGCGAAGGCGCGCGGCCTGCGCATCGTCGACACGCGCGACGAGGCGACCGCGGTCTTCGCCGCCGACGCCCACGCGCGGCTGAGCGGCCGCCCGGGCGTCGCCGCGGTCACCGCCGGGCCCGGCATCGCCAATACGATCACGGCGCTGAAGAATGCGCAGCTGGCGCAGTCGCCGCTGGTGCTGATCGCCGGCGCCGCACCGACGGCGCTGCAGGGCCGCGGCGCGCTGCAGGACATCGACCAGCGCCCGCTGGTGGCGCCGCATGTCAAGCGCTTCTTCAAGCTGCGCCGCGTGGCGGAACTGGGCCCCGCGGTGGCCGAGGCCTTCGCGCTGGCGCTGGCCGGCGTGCCCGGCCCGGTGTGCCTGGAATGCCCGGTCGACCTGCTGTACGACGAGGCCTCGATCCGCCAGTGGTATGCCGAGGCCGCCGGCAAGGGCACGGGCCTGGCCGACCGCGCGCTGCGCTGGTACCTCGAGCGCCATGCCGAGCGCATGTTCGCCGGCGCCGCGCAGGCCGCCACGCCGGGTGCGCGCGCCGTGGCGCTGCCCACGGCGAGCGACGGCGCCGTCGCCGCCGCCGCGAAGGCGCTGGGCCGGGCCGAGCGGCCGCTGCTGGTGATCGGCAGCCAGGCGGTGGTGAATGCCGCGCGCGCCGAGGCGCTGGCCGCCGCGGTCGGCGCGCTGGGCATCCCGGTCTACCTGTCGGGCATGGCGCGCGGCCTGCTCGGCCGCGAGCACCCGCTGCAGCAGCGCCATGCGCGCCGCAATGCGCTGCGCGAGGCCGATGTCGTGCTGCTGGCCGGCGTGCCCTGCGACTTCCGGCTCGACTACGGCCGCCACGTGCGCCGCAGCGCGACGCTGATCGCCGCCAACCGCAGCGCCAAGGACGCGCGGCTCAACCGGCGCCCGGACATCGCGGCCATCGGCGACGCCGGCGCCTGCATCGAGGCGCTGGCCGGGCGCGTCGGCCCGCGCAGCCAGTGGGCCGCCTGGCGCGCGACGCTCGCCGGCCGCGACCGCGCGCGCGAGGCCGAGATCGACGAGCAGGCCGCCGCGCCGGGCGAATTCGTCAACCCGCTGGCCTTCTTCCGCGCCATGGAGGCCGCGGCGGCCGACGACGCGATCTTCGTCGCCGACGGCGGCGACTTCGTCGCCACCGCCAGCTACGTGCTGCGCCCGCGCGGTCCGCTGTCCTGGCTGGACCCGGGCGCCTTCGGCACGCTGGGCGTGGGCGCCGGCTTCGCGCTCGGCGCGGCGACCGCGCGGCCCGGCCGCGAACTGTGGATCGTCTTTGGCGACGGCGCCTGCGGCTGGAGCCTGGCCGAGATCGACAGCTTCGTGCGCCAGGGTTTTTCGCCCATCATGGTCGTCGGCAACGACGCCGGCTGGACGCAGATCGCGCGCGAGCAGGTCAAGATGCTGAAGGACGACGTGGCCACCGTGCTCGCGCGCACCGACTACCACCGCGTCGCCGAGGGCTTCGGCGCCGCCGGGCTGTGCGTGAAGACCGACGCCGAGGTGCCGGCGGCGCTGCGCGAGGCGCAGGCCATCGCGCGCGGCGGGCGCGCGGTGCTGCTCAACGTCTGGCTGGAGAAGACGGCCTTCCGCGAGGGATCGCTGTCGATGTAGGCGCCGGGCTGCTGCGCCGGCGTACCCGCGGCGGTACCATCCGGCGCATGAATGCCGTCCCGCCCTGCCCGCCGCACGACGACGGGCCGTCCCCCTGGCCCGGTCGCACGGCCGCTGCGATGCTGGGCCTGCCTGCGCTGAGCCGGCGCCAGGCCCTGCGCCTGGCTGCCGCGGGCGCGGGGCTGGCATGGGCCGGCGCGACGCCGGCGCAGACCCCGCCGGCGGCCGAGGCCCAGGCCGGCCCGCTGCCGCCACTCGGCAGCCGGCTGCAGGTGCCCGAGCTGACGCTGATCGACGGCCGGCCCTGGCGCCCCGCCGACGCCGCCGGCCGCGTGGTGGTGCTGTACTGGTGGGCCAGCTGGTGCCCGTTCTGCGCCGTGCAGTCGCCGCTGATGGACAGGCTGTGGCGCGAGCACGCCGGCCGCGGCCTGTCCTTCGTCGGGCTGTCGATCGACCGCAAGCCGGAAGACGCCGTGGCCTACCTGCAGCGGCGCGGCTATGCCTTCCCGTCGGCCTGGGTGACGCCGGCCGTGCAGCGCGCACTGCCCAAGCCCAAGGGCCTGCCGGTCACCGTGGTGCTCGGCCGCGACGGCCGCGTCGTGATGAGCGAGGCCGGCCAGCTGTTCCCCGAGGACGTCGAGGGCATCGCCGACTTCCTGTAGCCGGCGCTTCGGGCCGCGCTCGGCGCCGCGCCGGCCCGACCTGTTGAGGGGTCGGGCCTTCGCCAGGCACTCGCCGGTGCTCATGCGGCTTCGCATTCGATGCGATAACGAGGCGCGAAGCCGAAGACAGTGCCGACGCACGGCGAGGCAAAGCAACGCGGTCAGCGCGTTGAATGCGAAGCCGTATCAGGCAGCGGACCGGCCCCGGCTCAGCACCGGCGCCAGCGCCTGCCCGGTGTGCGTGCCCGCCGCCACCACCGCCTCTGGCGGGCCTTCGGCGACGACGCGGCCGCCGGCGGCGCCGCCCTCGGGCCCCAGGTCGACGATCCAGTCGGCCTCCGCCACCAGGTCCAGGTCGTGCTCGATGACGAGCACGCTGTGGCCGCCGTCGACCAGCCGGTGCAGCACGCGGATCAGCCGTTCGACATCGGCCATGTGCAGGCCCACCGTCGGCTCGTCCAGCACGTACAGCGTATGCGGGGCGCGCTGACCGCGGCGCGTGATGTCGTCGCGCACCTTGCTCAGTTCGGTGACCAGCTTGATGCGCTGCGCCTCGCCGCCGGACAGCGTCGGGCTCGGCTGGCCCAGCGTCAGGTAGCCCAGGCCGACGTCGCGCAGCAGCGCCAGCGGGTGCGCGATGGCCGGCATGCTGGCGAAGAAGTCCACCGCCTCGTCGACCTCCATGCGCAGCACGTCGCCGATGCTGCGGCCGCGCCAGGTGACGGCCAGCGTCTCCGGGTTGAAGCGTGCGCCGTGGCAGACGTCGCAGGGCACCTTGACGTCGGGCAGGAAGCTCATCGCGATGGTCTTCACGCCCTGGCCTTCGCAGGCCGGGCAGCGGCCCTGGCCGGTGTTGAAGGAGAAACGTGCCGCCGTGTAACCGCGGGCGCGCGCCTCCAGCGTCTCGGCGAAGAGCCTGCGGATGGCGTCCCAGAAGCCGATGTAGGTGGCCGGGCAGGAACGCGGCGTCTTGCCGATCGGCGTCTGGTCGACCTCCAGCACGCGGTCCAGCGAGCGCCAGCCGTCCAGCGACGTGCAGCCGATCGTTTCCATCCTGCCGCCCAGTGCCGCCTGCACGCTGGCCAGCAGCACGTCACGCGCCAGCGTGCTCTTGCCCGAGCCGCTGACACCGGTGACGGCGACCAGCCGCGTCAGCGGCACCGCGACGGCTATGCGCTGCAGGTTGTGCAGCGAGGCGCCGCGCAGCACCAGCCGCGGCGTGTCGGCCGTCACCGCGCGCCGCGGCTGCAGCGGGTGCAGCAGCGGCCGCGCGAGCAGGCGGCCGGTCACCGATTCGTCGTTGGCGGCCAGGTCGGCCACCGCCCCCTGCGCGACCAGGCGGCCGCCGCGCTTGCCGGCGCCGGGGCCGATGTCGATCAGGTGTTCGGCGCGGCGGATCGTGTCCTCGTCGTGCTCGACGACGACCAGCGTGTTGCCCATCGCGCCCAGCCGCGCCAGCGCATCGAGCAGGATGCCGTTGTCGCGCGGGTGCAGGCCGATGGTCGGCTCGTCGAGCACGTAGCACACGCCCTGCAGGTGGCTGCCCAGCTGCGCAGCGAGCCGGATGCGCTGCGCCTCGCCGCCGCTGAGCGTGGGCGCCGCGCGGTCCAGCGTCAGGTAGCCCAGTCCCACGTCTTCGAGGAAGGCGAGCCGGCTCTTCACCTCCGCGACGACGTCGCGCGCGATGTCGGCGTCGCGTCCTTCCAGGCGCAGGCCCTCGACCCAGGCACGCGCCTCGCGCACCGACAGCGCCGCCACGTCGGCGATCGGCCGGCCGTCGAAACTGACCGCACGCGCGACGGGATTCAGCCGCGCGCCGCCGCAGTCCGGGCAGGGCGTGTCGGCCAGGCCCTCGACCTCGGGCTCCTCGGACGGGAAGCCCTGCTCGCGGCCCTCGCTGCGCTGGGCCTCGTCGCGCTTCGTGTCGTCCAGCGCCAGGCGCTGTTCGCGCGTCAGCGCCAGGCCGGTGCCGACGCAGGTAGGGCACCAGCCATGCTTGCTGTTGTAGCTGAACAGGCGCGGGTCCAGCTCGGCATAGCTGGTGCTGCACACCGGGCAGGCGCGCTTGGTGCTGAAGACGGTGATGCTGCCGATGCCGGCGCCGGTGCCGCCCTCGCCTTCGCTGCCGCCGCTCATCGCGGCGGCCAGCCCGTCCAGCGGGTGCAGCAGGTGCAGCACGCCGCGCCCCAGCTCCAGCGTGCGCGACAGCAGCTCGCGCAGCGCGCCCTCGTGCGCCGGGTCGACGACGATGTCGCCGACCGGCAGCTCGATCGTGTGCTCCTTGAAACGGTCGATGCGGGGGAAGGGGTTCAGCGGCAGGAATTCGCCGTCCACGCGCAGGTGCGTGTGGCCGCGCGCCTTGGCCCACTTGGCCAGGTCGGTATAGACGCCCTTGCGGTGGACGACCAGCGGCGCCAGCAGCCCGACATGCTGGCCGCGGTGGCCGCCAGCCTCCGGCGCGCGCAGCAGCTGCGCCGCGATGCTCTCGGCGCTCTGCGCCCGCACCGGCGCGCCGTCCTTGGTGCAGTGCTGCAGACCGAGCTTCACCCACAGCAGACGCAGGAAGTGCCAGACCTCGGTCGTCGTCGCGACCGTGCTCTTGCGCCCGCCGCGCGACAGCCGCTGCTCGATCGCCACCGTCGGCGGAATGCCGTAGACCGCATCCACTTCCGGCCGCCCGGCCGGCTGCACGATGCTGCGTGCATAGGCATTCAGGCTTTCGAGATAACGCCGCTGGCCTTCGTTGAACAGGATGTCGAAGGCCAGCGTGCTCTTGCCCGATCCGGACACGCCGGTGACGACGTTGAACTTGCCGCGCGGGATGTCGACCGTCATCGCCTTCAGGTTGTGCTCGCGCGCATTGACGATGCGGATCGCCTCGTCGTGCGCCGCCGCCTCGCGCCGCCGTGCGCGCACCAGCGTCTGCAGCGGCACGCCTTCGGCGGCGACGGGCTGGCCCAGGCCCAGGGCGGCCTCGTAGTCGCGCAGGGCCGCGCCGGTGAACGAGGTCGCATGCGCCTTCACGTCGTCGGGCGTGCCGGTGCAGACGAGCTCGCCACCGGCCTCGCCGCCTTCCGGCCCGAGGTCGACGATCCAGTCGGCGGCCCGGATGACGTCCAGGTTGTGCTCGATGACGACCAGCGAATGCCCGGCATCGAGCAGCTTGCGCAGCGCGCGCATCAGCTTGGCGATGTCGTCGAAGTGCAGCCCGGTCGTCGGCTCGTCGAACAGGAACAGCGTGCCCTTCTTCGCCAGCGGCTGGCGGCCTGCGCTGGCCGCGGCCTCGGCCAGGAAGCCGGCGAGCTTCAGGCGCTGCGCCTCGCCGCCGCTGAGCGTGGGCACCGGCTGGCCCAGGCGCAGGTAGTCCAGGCCCACGTCGACCAGCGGCTGCAGGCGCGCGACGACCTCGCGGTCGGCCTGGAACCAGTGCGCGGCCTCGGCCACCGTGAGGTCCAGCACGTCGGCGATCGACAGCTGCATCGGCCCGCGCACCAGCTTGACCTCCAGCACCTCGGCGCGGTAGCGGCGGCCGTCGCAGTCCGGGCAGCGCAGGTAGACGTCGCTGAGAAACTGCATCTCCACATGCTCGAAGCCGCTGCCGCCGCAGGTCGGGCAGCGGCCGTCGCCGGCATTGAAGCTGAAGGTGCCGGCGGTATAGCTGCGCTCGCGCGCCAGCGGCGCCTCGGCGAACAGCTTGCGCAGTTCGTCGAAGGCGCCGACATAGCTGGCCGGGTTGCTGCGCGCGGTCTTGCCGATCGGGCTCTGGTCGACGAAGACCGCATCGGCCAGCCACTCCATGCCCAGCAGGCGTTCGTGCGCGCCCGGCGCCTCGGTGGCCTTGCCGAAGTGGCGCGCCAGCGCCGGCGCCAGCACGTCCTGCACCAGCGTGCTCTTGCCGCTGCCGCTGACGCCGGTGACGACCACCAGGCGCTGCAGCGGCAGCTCGACGCTGATGCCCTTCAGGTTGTGCTCGCTCACGCGCTCCAGCACCAGCCGCGGCGTGGACGACTGCACCGCGCGCCGGAAGCCCAGCCCGACCTGCTTGCGCGCACCGAGGTAGGCGCCGGTCAGCGTGTCGGCGCGCCTGGCGTCCTCGGGCGTGCCGTCGTAGACGATGCGGCCGCCGCGTTCGCCGGGCCCAGGACCCATGTCGATCAGCCGGTCGGCGGCCAGCATCACCGCCGGGTCGTGCTCCACGACCACCAGCGTATTGCCGGCGTCGCGCAGCCGGTGCATGGCCTGCACGATGCGGCCCATGTCGCGCGGGTGCAGGCCGATGCTGGGTTCGTCGAGCACGAACATCGTATTGACGAGGCTGGTGCCGAGCGCGGTCGTCAGGTTGATGCGCTGCACCTCGCCGCCGCTGAGCGTGCGGCTCTGGCGGTCCAGCGTCAGGTAGCCCAGGCCGACGTCGCACAGGTATTTGAGCCGCGTGCGGATCTCGTCCAGCAGCAGCTTCAGCGCCTCGTCGAGCAGCGTGCTCGGCAGCGTCAGCGCGTCGAAGAAGCGGCGCAGGCGGTCTATCGACAGCTGCATCAGGTCGTGCAGGTGCAGGCCCGGCAGCGACTCCAGCTGCCCGCGGCTCCAGCCCACGCCCACCGGCAGGAAGCGCGCGTCCGCCGGCAGCACCGCGTCGGCGCCCTCCTTCGTGCCCAGGCGCCACAGCAGCGCCTCGGTCTTCAGCCGCGCGCCGCCGCAGGCCGTGCAGGGCGTATAGCTGCGGTACTTGGACAAGAGCACGCGGATGTGCATCTTGTACGCCTTGCTCTCGAGGTATTCGAAGAAGCGGCGCACGCCGTACCACTGCTTGTTCCAGTGGCCGGCCCAGTTCGGCGTCCCTTCGATGACCCACTGGCGCTGCGCGTCGGTGAGCTGGTTCCACGCGGTGTCGCGCGGGATGCCGGCCTCGCCGGCGTACTTGATCAGGTCCTCCTGGCAGTCGGCCCAGGCGGGGGTCTGCAGCGGCTTGATGGCGCCGTTGCGCAGCGTCTTGCGGCCGTCCGGCACGACGAGGCCGAAGTCGACGCCGATCACGCGGCCGAAACCGCGGCAGGTGTCGCAGGCGCCGTAGGCGCTGTTGAAGCTGAACAGCGCCGGCTGCGGGTCGGCATAACGCAGGTCGCTCTCGGGGCAGTGCAGCCCGGTGCTCCAGCGCCAGACCTGCTCGCCATCCTCCAGCGCCGCGAAGACCTTGAGCCGCCCGCCGCCGCGCTTCAGGCACAGCTCGATGGCCTCCATCACGCGCACGCGCTCGCTGCCGCCCAGGCGCAGGCGGTCGGCGACGATGTCGAGGATCTTGCGGCTGCCTTCGACGCGCTCGGCCTGCACGCGCGTGAAGCCGCTGGCCGCCAGCCACTGTTCCTGCTGCTCGGCGCTGGTATCGGCCGGCAGCTCGGCGGCGAAGCTCAGCACCAGGCGCGGGTCGCCGGCGGCGGCGCAGCGCTGCGCGAGATCCTCGCAGATCGTCTCCGGCGTGTCGTGCCGTACCGGCAGCGCGGTGGCGCGGTCGAACAGCTGCGCCGCGCGCGCAAACAGCAGCTTCAGGTGGTCGTTCAGCTCGGTCATCGTGCCGACCGTGCTGCGGCTGGTGCGCACCGGGTTGGTCTGGTCGATCGCGATCGCCGGCGGCACGCCGTCGACGCGGTCCACCGCCGGGCGGTCCATGCGGTCCAGGAACTGGCGCGCATAGGCGCTGAAGGTTTCGACGTAGCGCCGCTGGCCTT
>ERZ761602.7811-NODE-7811-length-11105-cov-10.891403_pt1 | contig 11105 bp, 4 predicted proteins | sample MGYA00512165_ERZ761602 | MGnify/ENA primary metagenome ERZ761602 (study PRJEB28899, sample SAMN02445085) | bioreactor sludge metagenome | biome: EBPR sludge; isolation source: Thorneside wastewater treatment plant | place: Australia: Brisbane, Thorneside... | reverse complement strand
CGATGACAGCGCCGTAGGTCGGGTCGCTGCCGGTGAGGTGGCCGGCGTTGTCGTTACGGTCGGAGGAGACGCTGACCCAGGGGTGGTAGGTCGTGGTCTCGTAGGTCCCGTCGGGGTGGTCGATTCGCACCGGCCGACCGATGGGGTCGTAGGTGGTCTGCACGTGGGCGGTGGTCGTGTCGCCAAGGGCGTAGTCGGTCGACGAGGCGAAGACCGGCTGGTACGCCTTGACGACGAGCCCCTTGTGGTTGAAGACCTGCCAGCCGGTGACGCGGTAACGGGTGGCACTCGAGTCGGGGTCAGGCTCGGCGGTGTGGCGCTCCTGGACCACCCGGCCGAATCCGTCGAGGTAGCGGGTCACGTCGAAGGTGGCACCCAGCCGCTCCTGCCGGGTCTGGATGACCACCTGCACCGGCGAGGCGTCGAAGTCGTAGCTGTAGACCTCCGTGGGGTGGGTGGTGGGATCGCCCTGCCACGAGCCGGACACCAGCTTGCCCATCAGCGCCTTGCTCGCGATGAGGCCGGTCGGATCCCAGGCATACTCGGTGCGGTTGCCGTTGCTGTCCTCGACGGCGACGACCTGGTGGGGCAACTCGCCGCGTTGCAGCGTGGTCGGGTGCCCGGCGGCGTCCACCATGCCCGCCGGGAACAGGCCGGTTGTGGTGTCGTAGGACAGCGTTGTCTCGTTGCCGAGCCCGTCCTTGGAGCCGGTGACCATTCCGCGGCTGTCATACTGGAAGCGCGTGGCGTGGCGATAGTGGTCGGTCCCATCCGCGAGGAAGCCGCCCGACGAGGAGAGAGCAGAGGCCGCGCCCGAGCCCGAGGGGAAGGTGTCGGAGACAAGAGCGTCGGTGAGCGTCAGTTCCAGGAGGCAGGACAGCCGCCCGCGGGTGACGGCGGCGCCGGTCCCGCTTCCCGGGTACCCGAGGCCCTGGTACGCGGTGCCGTCGTAGTAGGAGCGTTCCCGGCCGAACAGGACCTCACCCGAGGTCGTCACCGCGTACCGCTCGACCGTGGCGACGCGGTCGACGAGGTAGGCGGGCGCGTAGTCTTCGACATCGTCGCTTGGGGCGTCGTCGCGCTGCACGTAGGTCAGCCGCGTGGTCCGCTCCAGATCCTCGGTCTGCTGCGACTCGTGGTCGGTGGAGAAGCTGCTACGCCGGCCGTAGCCCTGTTCGCGGGTCTCGACCGGCAGGCCGTAGCCCCGGCCCTGCTCGATGTCGTAGGTGGTCGTGGTGTCGACGGTTCGGCGGTCGCTCGTCCGCTCGGTGTGGGTCGTCCGGGTCTGCACCGCCAGTGGTGCCCAGGACCGCTGGTGGCCGGCCTGGCTTCGTCCTACCGGCAGCACTCGGAACCGATGTTCGGTCACCACGTAGGGGCGCGGATTCCCGTCGAGGGCGTAGACCTCCTCTCGCCGTAGCCGGCTGCGCAATGCCCGCCAGGCGTCGGGCTGCCCCGGAACATCGTCGGACAGCGCCCCCGCGGGTAGCGGCGCGTACTCCCGTCGCAGGTCCAGCTCCACCCCGACGTGGTACCAGCGCACGACCCGGGCCTGGGCCAGGGCCTGTGGATCTCCGGCCTCCGCCTCGCGGTCGATCTGCTCGACCTGGGCGAAGCCCCGGAACTCACGCTCCTGGCCGTCATACACGCCGTGGTGGTAGCGGTACTCCACCCCGAGCACCACGCCGGTGACCGCGTCGGCGGTCGTCACCCGGTCCACGACGCGTTGGTTCATGGGCATGGCGGTCTGCCAGGGCCGGCCGCGCTGGCGGTCGCGGGCCCAGTGGGCCCCGGAGCCGCCGTAGGTGATGGTCGTCGTCCCGCCGATCCCGTTGTCGATGGTCGACAGCAGGTCGGGCGCCCCATCGGGGAAGACCTCGAAGAAGCGCCACCCACCGGGGCGGGCTGAACGGTCGGTGAACAACAGCCCCATGGCCCCGGTGCCCAGCAGGTCCACGGGCTCGACGTGACCCTCGCTGGTCTGGTGTCGCTCTGCCAAGGCCCGCGGCGAGGCGAAGGACAGGTCGCCCCGGTTGCGGGCGAGCATCGCCACGCCGCCCTGCACATAGAGCAGGTCGGCCTGTCCGGAGCCGGTCAGGTCGACGAAGCGGAAGGAGCGGGGATCCAAGCGGGCGGCGCGGGGGAAGGGGTGGTCGACCGATACGGGGTCGGAAAAGCGCCCCCGCCCGCGGCCCTGCCAGACCACGATCTCGTCGGGACCCACATAGACGAGGTCGTCGAGGCCGTCGCCCGAGAGATCGGCCAGGTGGACGCGCGGGTCGGAGAGCTTGATGACCGTGGTCGCAGAGACCCGAACCGGCGAGGCCCAGGAGCCGTCCCCCATGTTCTCATGGAACCACCACGCACCCGCGCCCTGCTGGAGGAGGTCGGGCAGGCCGTTGCCCGTGAGGTCGGCGAGCCGGACGCCGGGTTCGTCGAGGTCGACGGCGGGACCACTACCGGACCTCACCGGGGCGGACCAGCCGCCTCCGGCCTGGGCGGCGTAGACACGGTCGCCGCCCGCTACGACCAGGTCCCCCCAGCCATCTCCGTCCATGTCGGAGATGAACACGCCACGGTCGGCCAGACGGGTCTGTGCGGGCGCGGCGACGGCTCGCGCGGCGCCGAACACCCCATCTCCGAGGTTCTCGTGGAGCCAGAAGCCGGTGGCCGTGGCTTGAAGCAGGTCCGGCAGCCCGCTCCCCGACTGACGCGCCAGGGTCACGTTCCGGTCGGACAGCGAGGCTCCGACGTGTCCCGCCACGTCGTGCCATCGCCCCGCGGCGGGCTGCTCTCCGGTGTAGCCCAGCCGAACCGGCGGTAGCGCCCGCGTCGAGCCGTCGGCGGCGATGCCGATCACGCGCACCTCGGACAAGAGCGAGCGGCCGGTGAGCGCCGACTGGAGGTAGGCCAGCTCGTAGCGTCGGAAGGTCTGCCACTGCCCGTCGGAGCTGCGACGCACCTGCACCGCGACCTGCCGCAGGCGCTTGTCCTCGTGCACAGCGAAGCCGTGCGCGTGCGACCAGGTGGCGTCGGGCCGGTCCTCGTAGGCCAGCACCACGCGGTAGCAGCCTGCCCAGGCCACCTCCACAAGGTACCGGGCACGCGCGGCAGCGTCGCCGTCGTAGGTGTAGACGACCTCGTTTCCGTTGGCGTCCTGCTTGCGCGAGACATACCAGCGAGCGATTCGGTTGGGGCCAGCCTGGAGCCGCGCCGATGCGTCCAAGCCATACAGCACCCTCGTCCCGTCGCGCTCCTCCACCGACCAGAAGTCGCGGCCCGTTGCCTGGACGTGGCGGATGCGCGCGAACCGTCCCTCGATCCGCGATCGGTATCGTTCGCCGCCCACGTCCAGGAGTTCGTCGCCCTGCGCGGTGAAGGTGTCGACGGCGTCGTCGAAGAAAGGCAAGCCCTTGTCGGTCCGGCGAGAGACCTCGGCCAGCCCGAGCGACCAGCCGACGCCAGCGACGCCGTTCCCGCCATGCGTGGAGTACTGCAAGGCGAGGGTCGGGGTGAGGCCGGCGTGCCCCGGGGGGACCTCGACGGGGATGCGGTAGGCGCCGGTGCCCGTCTGCGGGTCGGCGGCGAAGGTCTCGCCGGCTGAGCGCACGTCCCCTGCCCCGCCCGGCAGGGCGAGCGACTGCTCCGAGAGGTTGCCAGGTGTGCTCACGCGTTGCTCGCGTACTCGAAGAGGTAGTCTACCTTGAAGACCAGGTCGACCAGCTCGGTGAGATCGAGGATCGCGTGGCCGGACGATGAGATAGCCCAGGCCGTACTGCCGTCCACGAATGTCCAGTCGTCGGGAAGGGAGGAGGTGAATGGCTCCGACAGGAGCGACTCGGCCTCGGTCACGTTGCCGGTGAGCCGCACGACTTCTACGTCATCGAACTCCGCGGCGCCGGTGCCGTTGGCCGTGACCTGGAGCGCCACGGTCCCCGACGTGGGCCCGCTGCCTCCGGCCTCGTCCTCCCACAGTGTGATCCCGTCGATGGTTGCCGTCAGCGCGCTGCCGACCACAGCCAGCGAGACGACCAGGAACTCGTCGGTCGGGTAGGCCAGGCTCCGCGCGTCCAGCACAGTGGGCGTGCCGCTCTCGACCCGCAGCAGGCGGACCAGGCTCGACGAGATATCCAGCGCGTAGTGGTCGGTCCCGTCGTCGCGGACCACCAAGCGCACCGTCGAGCCCTGGGTCCTCACCTTCGCAGTGAATCGCAGATTGGTCCAGCTCGTCCCGTCGTCGTAACGGACCGTGCCGGCGGCGCTGATGCCGGCGGTGCCTTGCAAGGGCCCAGAAGTCGTCGCGGTGGCTGCTCCGTCCTCGTCCGCAGCCAGCCAGCCACTGTCCTGGCCTCCGAGCGGGCTGAATTTGAGCACCCAGCGCACGCCGGGATCCTTGCTTGGCGCAGCCGGACTGCCACCGTCGTATAGCTCGCCCTCGACCCAGGCGTCGAAACCGATGTGTGGATCGGGGAGGACTTCAAGCTCTCGCCCTTCGACCCCCAGGAGCGAGTACATCAGCCCTTCCACAGTGGTGAAGCTGATCCCGACCGGGTCGTGGTCGCAGCACAGCCGGAGCTTCAGCTCCGGGGTGTTCTCGTCGAGTCGCCACAGCCCGAGCCGCAGGTTCGTGAACTTGCGCGATGTCGTGTCCTCCCACGCCGGGAAGCGGCTCACGTCCAGGGCGAGCAGGCGCACGTCCAGCGCTTCGGCGTCCTCCGCTTCGCCGCGGAAGTCGGAGAAGGCGTCCTCCAGGTCGGCTCGCCCGATCACCGCGCTGCTGCCTTGGAGATCGCCGTTGCGCCCCTTCCGGGCCAGTGCCTCAGCCTGGGCGTCGGCGAGACCCTGGTCATACGAGGCGCGGAACCACAGCGTCAGCTCGACATCGCGGACCTGCTCATAGTCGAAGTCGTTGGCGGCACGTGGCAGGCGCAGCGTCCAGGTGGTGTCCAGACCGATGTGCTGCACGCTAGAGAGCATGCCCTGGGGAAGGCGTAGCACCGCCCGATCCGCCTGCACGTCGAATTGGGACAGAGACAGCTCGGCGTTGGCGACCCGGATCTGCTTGAGGGTGTGGCCGGTGTAGCCGGTCCAGGCGGCGACGTCCGAGCCGGGGACGTCGCTCGACGAAGCCAGGGGCGCGGCGAACCAGTCGTCGGTGACCTCGGCACCTGAAGTGTAGGTGCTCTGGTTGGGGACGCGTACCCGGTACAGCCCGCTGGTCTGGAGCACGCCCCGAGGCCCCTCTGCCGGCAGGGTTCCAACGAACGTGACCTGCGCCTCCTGGAGCGCATGGAGCAGCAGCCCGGGGAAACGGCGGTCAATCTCGAACTGCCGCAGCGTGAAGACGCAGGTACCGTTTTCCTGAAGCTGGAAGAGCGCGCCTGGGGACAGCTCGGAGAGCGCCACCGTCCACTTGACCTCCTGGAGCCGGCGCGTCTCGCCCGCAGTGTAGGCTGCGCCCATCGACTCGAGGTCGGCGAGCATCCGCGCCGCACGGGTGAGGTTGTATATCTCGTCGTCGTATGCCTCGTAGTTGAGCTTGACCTGCCCGAAGCTCCGGCGCGTCTCGTGCTCCAGGGCCCGCTGGGCGAGCCATGCCAGCAGGTTGGCGCGGTCATAGAGCGCGCTCGCGACCTCGGCGTTCAGGGCGACGAGGTAGAGGTAGGCCTCGGAGTTGAGCGTCTCCGCGTCGAGGTAGGCGGCGTACTCCTCGGCCTGGGAAGCCGCGAGGCGGGCGACGTCGAGGCTCGCCGAGGCCACGGCCATCGACGCGTCGCTGAGGGTCTGCTGCGCGTAGGCGACGGCCTGTGCGGCATCGACGATGTCATCGTCCTTGATGGAGTTCACGCCGCTGGTGATCGTTGCCACACCGCCGACGATCGCGGGGATCCCGACAGCCGCTCCGGCACCGGTGGCCGAGGCAACTACTGCGCCGACCGTGGCCACCACACCGGAGACGATCTGGACCGCCGCGGCGACATTGCTCTTCTTCTGGTCCTCCACCGCTTGCTCCACCGCCAGAGCGGCCTGGGCCTGGGCCACGGCATTGGCGGCGGCCTGCATCGCAACGTTCGCCTCTGCCACCGAGACCTGCGCCCAGGCCAGATCGGACGCCTGACCGGCGAGGTACTCCGAGACGGCTTGCGACTCATACGCCTCCATCAGGCGGAGTTGCTGCTCCTCGGCGTGCAGGGACCGATCGCCAAGCTGACGTGCGAGCCCGAAGAGGTGGTCGAAGGTCCACGGCGGGACGTAGTCGTTGGGGAAGCCCCACCAGTTCAGACCGCAGTCAATGGCGTAGGTCTTCGCCAGGCAGTGCAGCGCCTGGGCGACGAAGTCGCCGGTGCTGTACACGTCTTGGTTGAAGTAGATTCGGTAGGTGCCGAATGAGATCCCGACGGTGCCCGCGACCGTCGTATCTACTGCGATGGGGATGGACAGCGTCTCCTTACGGACGTTTGTGGCCTCCTCCGTCGCGGTTTGTACAAAGCGGGCCGCCGTCCAGACCTGCTGCGCCACTTGTGCGTAGGTCCGAGCTGTCATGGTCTGCGCTGAGTTGACGTTATACGCCGTCACGTGTTCCCACGGATCGAGCTGGGTCACGTAGGCCATGGTTTCCAAGATCCGGTGGACCCCGGAAGACACCTCGTACTCGATGATGAGGTGGGACCAGTCGCTCACGAGATGATCGATGCCCCGATCCGCGACGATGGCCAGCTCCAGCTCGTCGACGAGGTCCGGCAACTCCGGGGTCTCGGTCCATCCCGCTTCGATGGCCGACAACGCGCGCTGGTAGTAGAACCTGGCCGTGTCGCGGTTGCCCTGCTTGTAGTACCAGTCGGCCTGCCTGATGTAGTCGTCGACCTCCTCGGAAAGCTGCACCTGGCTCGCCGGGTTCGACAGGTCCCACGAGCCGACCCCTCCCAGCTTGCCGGTCGACCCCAGCAGCTTCAGTTGGGGATCCGTAGCGGCCGCCACGGTCACGACCGCGGTGCCGCCAGCGGTGTAGCGATTGACCCGCCAGGCGCCGAATCGGTTCGCCAGCTCGCCACGTCCCATACGCGAGTAGGCTCGGCGCATACCCGTCGGGATCTGAACGGCGTAGACCCAGGCGGCGATCGCAGCGAAGCCGCCGGGTGTGGCCCAAGCCTCCGCATCGAAGACCAGGTCGCGTCCGGAGGTCGAGGTCAGGCGATCCTTGAGCACCTGGTCGCGCATCTCGGCCACAAAGTCGGTGCCGACAGGCACATAGCGATCATCGGCATCGCCTGCCCGCTTGGGGAGGACCACGAAACTGGTGAACGGTTTGACGTCGGTGCGCGCAAGAAAGCTGGTCGGGTACTTCGCCTTTGCGGATGTGGACAGGATGTCGTCCGCCTTGAGTGTGTTCCACAGCGGCCCTACGAGCGGTTGGATCGACCTCAGCGGTACCTTCGCTCCCACCTGGTCGAACACGTTGAGGTTGCTCCCGCCCCCGAACAGCTTCGAGACCGTCACCCCGCCCAGGTTTCGGTGCAGGACGTGCTTGTCCTGTGACTCCAGGTCGCGGCTCAGGACGGAGTTGGCGCCGCTGACGAGGCCATTCGTGAGGTTGGCGTCCGCCGAGCCGAGCTGCCCGCGGTCCTTGGCGAGCACTGCGCGGGCAACGGCCTGCCGTGTCGAACGAGGCAGACCGTGGGTCGAGGCGTTCCCCAGGGCGTTTCGCAGCTCCTGCTTGCGGTCGGTGCCGCTCGTCGCCAGCTCGTCGTAGCGGAACGCGCGGAGACCGTACTTCCGGGCCGTGGAGCCGGCGCGACGGTCGGTCGGCGTGAGCCCTAGGACATCGTCCTCGTTGGGCGGCAACGTCTCCAGGAGCGCCTTGGAGAGCGCGAGCGAGTCATTGAGGTTGACGCCAACGGCGTCATCGACATCGCCTCGAACGCCAGCTTCCTCCACAAGGCGATGCCACTCGCTCCGCGCGGCATGGTAGGCGTCGACCGCCTTCCGCCAGCGACCCGACATGCAGTGGGCGTTCGCCTGCGCTGCTTGGGCCTGAAACTGGTAGAGCCGCCGGAGCAGCCCCGCCTGCTTCGCCTCCAGTTCCGAGAGGTCGGGATCCAACGCCTTGACCCGATATTCCTCGGCGAGCCGCTTCGCCTCGCCCACGTCGATGGGCGACTGGAGGAGGCCTCGCTTGCCCTTGGCGACCTCGCTCACGCGGTTTCGAGTATAGATCCTGGCCTCGGTCGGCCAGCGCTCGCTGTGTCGCTGCTCGGTCAGCTCAGTCGGCCGGCTGTGGGGCGCGCCGGTGAGGTCATCGAGGATGCCGTCGAGCGTGAGCACGGTCTGCGAGGCCATGTCCTCGTACGAGGTGATGGACTCGGTGTCGTGGAGGTGGAACGCGGTGTAGACGTCCATTCCGTCGAGGTTGAACAATCTCGTGAGTGCCACGCACCGAGCGATGGCCGCGGCGTTGTACTCGGGTGGCAAAGGCGACAGCGCTTGCTCCAACGCCTCTGCCCCCGCCGAGATGACGCTGCGCGCGTCCCCGTACCCTGCGGTCGACAGCGCGTCCTGGAGATCCGGGTTGTCGGTCAAGAGCTGGCGATGGATGGCCCGCAAGGTCGGGATGAGCAGTGTGCTGCCGGTCGGGATCGTGTCGTCGTCGGCCAGCGCCGTCAGGTCCGTGGTGTCCGGCGAGGTGGCCTGCCTGATCGCGGCGATGACCCGCACCTGCCGCGCGACATCCTTGGTCCCACCCGGGCGCGTGACGGCGTAGTACGTCGCCGCGATGGTCTGGAGCGTGTCGCCCGCTTCGGTCAGGTGGACGGCGAGAGCCATACAGGTGCCTCCGGCTGGGGTTCAGGGTCATAGGCGGCGACGTGGCGCACAGCGGCCCGGACGCAGGCGCCGGATGCTCCCCCTTGGGCGATCGCGTCGATCACGGTCTCCGCGGCACGAACGGCGACGCCTGCCTCGGCGAGGGGGCTTGGCCGGCGGCGGGGTTGGGCCACGAAGACCTCGATGCCCCGGGCCCGTAGGTCTCGGATCGCGTCCATGACACGGCGAGTGAAGCGGTCACGGCTTGTGGCGCCTCGGATGGTCAGGGGAATCGCCACCGCAGTGGTTGCGTCGAGGGCAACGAGTCGTTCGGGCAGGCGATGGTCCGGTCGAAGCCAGGAGATGCGCACTAGCGGGCTCTCGGCGAGCGCACACCGCTCCATCAACAGCGCGTGGGGCGTACCCTCGAAGTCCACGACGACCAAGCCCACAGACCCGTCCTCCGACTTACCGCGAGCATAGCGCAGAGAATCTTCTCCAACAAGCGCCTTCGCAGCTGACCCCTCCCGTTCCGGAATAGTCCCCTTTATTCCACGGAATATTCCGGAATCGCCCCACCAATACCGCGCGATTCCGGCATCACGACCCCTGCTCCACCTTGATCATGCACGGATGTTGATGTAGGCAACATTCGATGCCGAAGCGACCCGCGCCCGCGCCTGCCCCCCGCCGTCCCCTCGTGGACTCGGCGACCCTGTTCGGCCGCTGCCTCGCCATCGTGCGCGCCGACCTGGGCCTGACCGCCGCTGAGATGGCCGCCACGCTCAAGATCTCCCGGCCCACGCTCACCCACATCGAGACGGGCCGGGCCACGCCCTCCTTCCACGTCCTGCTGCGCCTGGGACAGCGCGTGGCCGACGAGCGGCTGGACAGCGACGCGACCGCGGTGCTGGCGCTGCTCCACCTGAGCGCCCGCGCGCTCCAGAAGGACGGGGTTCGCGTGCTCAACCGCCCGCGCCGGGAAGACGACGTGATCCTGGAGACGGCGCGCATCGACCGGGTGGTGGGCCGTGTCTTCGACCAGGAGTTCCGCGAGTTCGCCGCCGTCCGCGTCGCGCAGTTCGAGACGGAAGACGACTGACCCCACCAGCCCGAGGAGCAGCCCATGTTCAGCCGCCAGTACGACGAGACCGAGGAGTTCGAGGACGAGGTGGGCCTCGACGACGACGACGACCTCGACGACGACGACGAGGAGGAAGAAGGCGACGAGGACGACGACCCCGGGACCGAGGAGACCGCGGAGGGGCTCGCCACCCTCGAACGGGCCTTTCACCGGCTCCGGGCGCAGGTCCGAGCCTCGTCGGACGTCGTGGCCCTTCGGGCGATGCGCGCGGAGTACCTGGAGAGCCTGTCCTCGCCGATGAGCCCGATGACCCGCCTGCGGACCCAGGACGTGATCGACCTGATCGACGAGCGGGTCACCGACCTGCGCGCCGCCCGGGGCGGGCTGCGGAGCCGGTGATGGGGGGGCTGGAGCGCGAGTACCGGGCGCAGCGAGGCTTCATCGACGCCTGCGAGGACGTGGGCGCGCTCATGACCTGGATGCGCGAGTACCGCGACGAGAGCCGGGCCGCCGCTGGCCGGGGGGACCGGCGGGCCAGCGCCCGCTACGACGACCTCGCGGAGCGGGCCGAGGACCGCGTGGTGGAGCTGAAGGCGGCTCGCCGGGCCGCACCTCTCCTGGCGCGCGTCAAGGAGTGGCCCGCCGCGCCGACGCCCCCGCCCGTCGATCCCGAACACGAGGCGCTGCGCCGGCAGGCGGAGGACGCCGAGCGCCGCCGGGTGGCGGCGGAGGAGCGCGCTGCCCGCGTGCAGGAGGAGGCCACCCGCGCCGCCGAGGCCCACCCCCGAGAGCTGGCCCGCCTGCGCGCCGAGGAGCTGACCCGCGCCAGGGTCGCCCCGACGCCGGTGCATGCTGCGCCTTCTCGGCCTGTCGTCGCCCCGTCGCCGGTCGCTCCCGCGCGGACGAAGCCAGCCGCGGCACGGGGGGCTCCCGTCGCTCGCCCCGCGCCGCCTGCCCCCGCGCCCGAGGCCGAGGCCGAGGAGCTGACCCCCTTGGCCCGCTTGTTTCAGGAGGCCATCACCGAGACCCGGCCCACCCGGAAGGCCCCAAGCCTCCCGCCGAAGGTCACGGCGGCGCTCGACCCCGCGCCCGTCCCCGACGAGCTGCCGCTGTTGACCGGCGCGAACCTCGCCTCCTACCGGGCCTGGCTCGGCGTGAGCCAGCGCGCTTCAGCGCTCACCCAAAACCACCCCCCTGCGCTCACCGAAACCCGACCACCGTT
>ERZ761602.7809-NODE-7809-length-11109-cov-4.237018_pt1 | contig 11109 bp, 11 predicted proteins | sample MGYA00512165_ERZ761602 | MGnify/ENA primary metagenome ERZ761602 (study PRJEB28899, sample SAMN02445085) | bioreactor sludge metagenome | biome: EBPR sludge; isolation source: Thorneside wastewater treatment plant | place: Australia: Brisbane, Thorneside... | reverse complement strand
CGTCGGCACCGTGGCCTTCAAGGCGATCAGTGTGGGCGGCGAACCGCTGTTCGACCCCAAGCAGGTGACGCTGCTGTCGCTCGGTATCGGCGTGGTGCTCGCGCTTGCCGTGTCGATGCTGTGGCTGAAGCCACCGCCGCTCGCGCCGCTGGAGGAAGGGCGGCGCCTCATCGATTCGGTAGGCTGGGCGGCGGTGCTGCCGCAGATGCTCGCCTCGCTCGGCGCAGTGTTCGCGCTCGCGGGGGTCGGCGAGGTGGTGGGCGATATCGCGGGCGCGCTGATCCCGGAGGGCAGCCGCTTCGCGGCAGTTGCGGTGTTCGCGCTCGGCATGGCGGGGTTCACGATGATCATGGGCAATGCCTTCGCCGCCTTCCCGGTGATGGCGGCGGCGATCGGCGTGCCGGTGCTGATCCACGGCATGGGCGGCAACCCCGCGGTGATCGGCGCGGTGGGAATGCTCGCGGGCTTCTGCGGCACACTGATGACGCCGATGGCGGCGAACTTCAACATCGTGCCCGCCGCACTTCTAGAACTGAAAAACCGGAACGGCGTGATCCGCGCGCAGATCGCGACGGCGCTGCCGCTGCTCGCGGTGAACCTCGTCATCATCTATATATTCGCGTTCCGATGATCCTCGACGCTCCTCTCGCCGCCCGCTTCGCGCGCATCGCGCTCGGCCACGTGGGTCAGGAGTATCCGAACAAGATGGACCATGTGCTCGACGGCCCCGCCGATGCGCTGGGGCCGCGCGCGCTGCATCCGGTCTTCTACGGCAGCTACGACTGGCATAGCTGCGTGCACAGCTGGTGGCTGCTGCTGACGATCCGGCGGCTGTTCCCCGATCTGCCGGAGAGCCGCGAGATCGCCGCGCGGGCGGACGCGGTGCTGACGGCGGCGAATGTGGCGGGCGAGGTGGCTTATCTGGCGCGGCCGTCGTCCGCAGGTTTCGAGCGGCCCTACGGCTGGGCATGGCTATTCGCGCTGCATGGCGAGGCCGCGCGCCATGCGAACAGGGGCTGGGGCGCGGCGCTGGCGCCGCTCGCCCATGCGTTCGCGGTGCGTTTCAAAAGCTACTTTCCGAAGCAGCTCTATCCGATCCGCAGCGGCGCGCACGCGAACACGGCGTTCGCTTTCATCCTTTCGCTGGAGTGGGCGGACCGACACGACGCGGCGATGGCGGCGCTGATCCGTGAGCGGGCGGAGACCTATTTCGGGGCGGATCGCGACTGCCCGGCGTGGGAGCCGGGCGGGGACGAGTTTCTGTCTTCGACGATGGTCGAGGCGCTGTGCATGAAGCGCGTGCTCTCCGCCGACGCATTCGAGCGCTGGCTGTCGGCCTTCCTGCCGCGGCTCGGCGCGGGCGAGCCGGCGACGCTCCTCCGCCCCGCCGCCGTGCTCGACCGCAGCGACGGCAAGCTCGTCCACCTCGACGGCTTCAACTTCACGCGCGCGTGGGGCTGGCGTGAACTCGGCGATGCCGATGCCGCCGCGCGCCACCTCGACGCGAGCCTGCCGCACATCGAGGAAGATTATATGGGCTCCCACTGGCTGTGCAGCTTCGCGCTACTCGCCCTCAACCCGGAAGGACGAACATGAGAGCACTCATCCCCCTCTTCTGGCCCCTCGCCTGCCTGCTCGCGGGCTTCGCGCCGCTTTCCTCGCAGGGGGTGATCGACGCCTCGCGGGCGGAGGAGTGGCGGCCGCTTATCCCGGAGAACACGCTCTACATGGACGTGGGCGGGAGCACGGTGGTGTTCGAGCTTGCGCCCGAGCTGGCGCCGAACACCGTGCGCAATATCCGAACGCTGGTGCGCGAAGGCTATTTCAACGGGCTCAGCATCAACCGCGTGCAGGACAATTACGTGGTGCAGTGGGGCGACCCGGATGCGGAAGATCCCGCTAGGCAGCGCAAGCAGGGCGTCCCGCCGACACTCGCCCCCGAGTTCGGCCGCGCGGCGGCGGGCGTCGCCTTCACGCCGATTCCCGGCCCGGACGGCTTCGGCGAGCCCGGCTTTGTGAATGGCTTTGCAGCGACGCGCAAGGACGGCGCGGTGTGGGCGACGCACTGCTACGCGGCGCTCGGCGTCGGGCGCGCGGAGAGCGCGGAGAGCGGCAACGGCAGCGAGCTTTACGTCGTGATCGGACACGCGCCGCGCCACCTCGACCGCAACGTGACGATCGTCGGCCGCGTGATTTCGGGGGTCGAGGCGCTCTCGAGCCTGAAACGCGGCACCGGGGCGATCGGCTTTTACGAAACGGCGGCCGAACGCGTGCCCATCACGCGCATCCGGCTGGGCAGCGACGTGCCCGAGGGCGAACGCCTCCCCATCGAGATCATGCGCACCGACAGTGCATCGTTCCGCGACTACGTGGACGCCCGCGCGCACCGGATGCGCGACGGCTGGTTCGCGCGCGACTCGGGGTTCATCGACCTCTGCAATGTGCGCGTGCCGCAGCGGGCGCTTGTCCGGCCCTGAGCACGCCCGCGACAATAACCCGTCCGGGCGGTCAATCGGTCGCAGGCGATCGCCGAGTGTGGAATTATGGGCGAAAATAATGCTAAGGGCGTGAGCAGAAGCGGGCTTTGACCGGAATCAAGTCCGGCGAATGGAGCAGCGGTTGACCAAAGTTTGCGAGGATTGCGTTGTTCGCGACAGGTCGCTGTGCGGCACGCTCGACGATGCCGCGCTGACCGAAATGTCGCGCCTGGGGCGCAGACGCAAGCTCGCCGCGGGCGAGTCGCTGCAGTTCGAGGGCGACGACAACATCCTTTGCGCGAACGTGCTGGGCGGCGTGCTGAAGCTGAGCTCACTCACACCTTCGGGCGACGCGCAGACCGTGGGGCTGCTCTACCCCGCCGACTTCATCGGACGGCCTTATGCCGACACGGTGGACCATGACATCACCGCGCTCACCGAAGCCGAGGTGTGCATCTTCGCGCGCGCGCCGTTCGAGCGGATGATGGCGGAAAACATACAACTCGAACGCCAGCTTCTGGAACGCACGCTGAGCGAGCTGGAACGCAGCCGCCGCTGGCTGCTGTTCCTCGGCCGCAAGAGCGCGAGTGCCCGGCTCGCGGGGCTGATCATCGACATCGACAGGCGCATGGCGCAGACGGGCTGCGGCGCCGACCTCGGCATCGGCCAGCTCATCCAGCTGCCGCTCACCCGCACCGAGATGGCGGACGTGCTCGGCCTCACCATCGAGACGGTAAGCCGCGAAATCGGCAAGCTGAAGGACGCGGGCGTGATCGCCACCGAAGGCCGCCGCGGCCTCCGCATCCTGAAACCGGCCGCGCTCAAGGCCATCATGGACAGCGAATAGGCGTCTATTCGGACGGCTTGCGGTAGGTAAGGCGCCCGTCGCCGCGCAGCATCACCAGATCATCGCCTTCGATGAGCAGCGGCTGGTCCTTGAACGGCGGCTGGCCGAGGCTGTTCGGCACGAGGCGGAAGGTGAGGTCGTTGGCCCGGGCGAGATCGACCGGGAACGGCGGCGAGATGAAGCCGAACATGGCGAGGCCGAGCTTCACCGCGGTGATCTTCGTGTCTTCGGGAAGGTTCGGGATATAGCCGTAGGGCTGCGTATAGCCTTCGGTCTCCGTGCCGTCCGCGTATGTCAGCAGCACATCCACGGGCCAGCTCATGCGGTTGCCGTCCGGCCCCGTCACCTGCACGCGCACGGTGAATTCGGGATTCCGTTCCGCCGAGACGGGCTCGAAGGCGGGCGGGGTCCACGCGGGTTCGGTGGTGAGCAGGATGCGATTGCCGTCGCGGACCCAGCGGCCCTCGCCCGCCTCGTCCAGCGCGCCGTAGGTGAGGCCGTAGCGGAAATGTCCGTCGGCGGTGAGTTCAAGGCCCGAGGCAGCCTCGTGAACGCCTTCGAGGCGATAGACACCCTCTACGCCCGCGAGCGCCGGGGTCGCCGCGAACAGCAGCAGGGATGCGAGCCTTCTCATGTCCGTCTCCCGAAAAGGAAATGCGCGGTGAGCGCGACGGCGGCGCCCGCAATGGCGAGCGCGCTGTCCTTGTGCGCATCGAAGACATCGCCCTGCGTGCCGAGATAGGCGATGCCGAGATCGGGTGCGACGACGAGCATCGCGGCCCATTCGAGCAATTCGTAGAATGTCGAAAGCGCCGCGATCCACATCCAAGCCGACAGGTGCATCCACCCTCGACCAGCCTTTGCATAGTGCGCCAGCGTTTCCCGCATGGGGAGCGCGAGCAGCAGCCCGAACAGGAAATGCACGAGCCGGTCGTAAGGATTGCGGACGGTGCCGCCGATCTCTTTGAGCCAGAAGCCGAAAGGCGCTTCGGAATAGGTGTAGTGCGCGCCGTAGACATGCGCGGCGAGGAACAGGAACATCGCCACCGTCGACAGGCGCGAGAAGCCGACGCGGCGGTCGAGCCATACGAAGATCGGAAGCCCCGCAAAGACCAGCAGGTTTTCGAGCAGCCAGTCCTCCCGGTAGCTCGGCGCGACAGCAAGCAAGCCCCACCACACGGCGAAACCACCGACCAGCGGCGCGCGGACCGGGTCGCGAAAAAATCCATACTGAGGGCAAGCGTTCATGCCGCGCGCGAATCAAGCCAGATGATTGTAAAAACAAAGCTTGCACGGGAACGTGCAGGGGTCAAAAGCAGAAAAAAGCCGGCATCAGGCCGGCAAGCGTCGGGGTGCCATGTTCGACACGCACGGCCGCATCAAATGCGGCACGATTTCCGTGCCCGATTTCCAGGGTTCTCTCGCCGACTGGACGACTCTTCTCGGCTATGAATGCGTTGAAACGGGCAAGGTGCCGATCGAGCTAGCGAATGGCTGGGACGCGATCAAGACACTGGGCGCGCGCACGGCGCTGCTGGCCCCGCCCGGCGGCGGCGGCACCGGATTCGTTCGGCTGATCGAGCAGCCCGCCGTGCTCGCCTATTTGCCGATGCGGACCTACGGCTGGGTTGGCTACGAACTCACCGTGCGCGACGTGCCCTCGCTCCACGACCGGCTGCGCGGCAGCAGCATCCGCATCCTGACGACGCCCGAACGCACGCCGGACGGCACGGGCTGGACACCGATAGAGGCGACCGGACGCGCGGGCGAGGTGCTGTTCTTCAACGCCGTGACCGACACGCTGCGCGACCTTGAATTCCCGCGCGCGGTCGCCGATGTTGACCGCATCATGGTCGCCATGCTCGCTGCCGCCGACCGCGCCGCCGCTGTGCGCTTTCATGTCGACGCATTGGGGTTTTCGGAAGGCGGCACATTCCGGCTACCCTATCCGATCATCAACAACGCTTTCGGGCTTCCGCCCGAAACGGAAAGCGAGGCGACGGTGATCAGCGTGGGACGCATGCCGGTGTGCGAGATCGACCAGTTCCCGCCCGGAACGACGGAGCGCAAGCAGCTGCTCGGCTACCTGCCGCCCGGGAACGCCGTGGTGAGCTTCGCGGTGCGTTCGCTCGCCGCGATCCGCGCGCCGCTGATCGCGCCCCCGGAGGCGCTTGGCGGGCCGCTTTATGCCGGGCGCCGCACGGCCTGCACGCGCGGCGCGGCGGGCGAACTCATCGGGCTTATCGAAGTCGGCGGCGGGTTCTGATGGACTCCGAGCCTTCGGTCGTCGAGCGCATCCGCCAGTCCCGACGCCGGATACAGAGCGAATCGGAAGACGCGCTGCGCTTCCTCGGACGCCTGCGCAACGCGCGCATGGTGGGCGCGGTCGCGCCGAGCGGGCCTGCGCTCGCGCGACGCATTGTTTCGGGCATCGATCCGGCGCGCGGCCCGGTGCTGGAGGTCGGCGCGGGGACCGGCGTGTTCACCGCCGCCCTGCTGGCACGCGGGGTTGCGCCCGGAGCGCTCACGGCCGTGGAGGCCGATCCGGTGTTCGCGGCGCTGCTGCGGGCGCGATTTCCCGAGGTCGAGATCGTGGAGGGCCGCGCGGAGGACGTGCTCGGCGAAGGCGGCCCGCTTGCCGACCGGCGCTATGCCGATGCCGTCAGCGGCCTGCCGCTCCTCAACTTCCCGCCCGCGCTCCGGCGGCGCATCCTCGAGGCGATCTTCGCGCGGCTCGCGGAGGATGGTGCGCTCTACCAGTTCACCTATGGCCCCCGCGCGCCACTCGGGCGCGGCAGCCTCGCCGCGCTCGAAACCGAGCAGGGTCATGGCGACGCGCCAGCCATTGTTGAGGCCGCCGATGACCTCGCCCTTGGGGGCGGCAGCCTCGCCGCGCTCGGCCTCGTCGCCGAGCCTGCCGGCCGCGTGTGGCGCAACCTGCCGCCCGCGAGCGTCTACAGGATTCGCCGCGCCACCTGACTGTCTTGCACGATCAAGACAGTGCGCTAGACTCCCGCCATGGCACAACCTGTCCGCTTCGACATTCCGCACCGCTTAGGCCGCGACGAGGCCCGCCGCCGCATGGACAAGGGCCTCGGCGATCTCGACCGGGCGATGCCGTTTGCCTCGCGCATCGGCAAGACGTGGCAGGGCGACCGGCTGGTGATCGAAGTGACGGCGCTGGGGCAGGTGACAACCGCGAACCTCGACGTGGCCGAAGACCGGGTCAGCATCGAACTTGCCCTGCCCGGCCTGCTCGGCATGTTCGGCGAGAAGATCGCCGGCGTTTTCCGCAAGCACACGACCGAGCTGCTCACCGACAGCCGGACCGAACGCTGATGCTGGCCGCCCTGCTCCTTTTCGCCGCCGCGGCGGAAACACCCGACGCGATGGCAGCTTACCACGACGCCACACGCGCCGAACGCCCATGCCGCGAGGCGGCGGCACGCGGCGAGATCATCGTGTGCGCACGGCGCGGCAGCGTCTATCGCCTGCCGTTTCGCGAGCCCGAGCCCGGCAGCCGCAGCGCGCGCGCTGCGGATGTCGTGGCGGAGCGGGCAAAACTGCGTGGGCGCGCTGTCGATGCCGGAGGTATCGGGAGCTGCTCTGCCGTGGGACCGGGCGGCTTCACCGGCTGCACGAAGGGCATCGACCTGATCGCCAGCACCAGAACCGTGCTCCGCGCGGTGGACATTGTCGACTAGGATCGATCCTCATCGCACATCGCTTGCGAACCGCCGCGCGGGAGGGCAAGAGGCAGGGTCTTGTTTCCGGGAAAGGTCGCGTATGTCAGGACGTTCGCTGTTGCATGGAAGCTGTGCCGTCGCCGCAATCGCCGTGGCGGCCCTGCCTGCGATGGCCGAGGACGACGCGGCGAACCCCGCGCTTCCCGAAATCGTCGTCAGCGCGCAGCTTCGCCCGCAGCCGATCGAAACCGTTCCGCTCGCCGTCTCGGCGCTGCTTTCGGGCGAGATCGAGGCGCGCGGTATCGACGAGCCGCTCGATGCCCTGCGCGGCATTCCGAACACGGTCGCGGCGCATGTGCCGGGCTTCGGCAGCGACAACGATTATGTGATCCGGGGCCGTAGCGGCGTCGCCACGGTGATCGACGGCGTTTACGTCGGGCGCGGCGCGGCCACGAACTACGGCTTCTTCGATATCGACCGCATCGAGCTGCTGCGCGGCCCGCAGGGGCCGCTCTACGGCCGCGACACGAGCGGCGGCGTGCTCCACATCGTGAACCGCACGCCGGGCGACCGGACGAGCGGATACCTCGACGGCGCTTACGGGCGGTTCGGCGCCTACCAGGTCCGCTCCGGACTCGACGTGCCGGTCGGCGAGCGCTTCTCGCTCGGCCTTTCGGGCTATTGGCGCAAATCGAACGGTTATGTGCGGAACACCACGACCGGCGACCGGCTGAACGAGGATGACGGCTGGGGCGCGCGCGCCGCCGCGCACTGGAAGATCGCCGACACGCTGACGTGGACGGGATCGATCGCGCGCATGGAAAGCACGGCGCTCTACGCGCCCGATTTCGAATGCAACCCCGTCGCCCCCGCCGACTGCAAGGGCCGCTTCGCTTCGAGCGGCTACGCCGAAACGGTGGGCCCGAACCATTTTGGAGCGCTCGGCGTGAGCGGGCGCAAGGCGAGCTTCGGGTTCGGCAATTCGGCGAAGACCTATCTGGCGACCTCGCGCATCGCATGGGCGCCGAGCGAGGCCGTCACGGTCGAGGCGATCACCGGCTATGTCGATACCAAGCGGCAATACGGCATCGACCTTCGCGACGGGCGCGATGCGCCGACGATCGCAGACCCCGTGCCCGCTGCGCGCGGCGATGTTTACGGCGGCTACACGATCCTCGGCGACACGCACTTCAAGCAATTCTCGCAGGAGCTGCGCCTCGGCGGCGCGCTCGCGGGCGGCTTCGTGAATTACGTTGCAGGCGTTTCCTATGCGGAAGAGGACGGCGACAGCGACCTCGCCGACATCCTCACACCGACGACCGGCTTTGCCAGCCTTCTCGCCGACCGGCGCGTGTCGACCGAGACGAAATCGAAATCCGCCTATGCGCAGGTGGACGTGAACGTCACCGACGCGCTGACGCTGACCGGTGGGCTGCGCTACAGCGACGAGGATTGGGTGCTCAATGCCTCTGATAACCGTGCGGATTGCGGTATCATTTCCAGCGCCTGCTTCGACCACGCGGAGTTGATCTCGCGGAATATTCCCCGCCGGATCGAAAACCGCTTCTGGACCCCGCGCTTTGCAGCCAGTTTCAGGCTACGTGACAACATCAATTTGTTTGCTTCGGCCACGCGCGGTTATCGTTCCGAGAGCTGGAATACGCGCGCAACCTCAGTCTCTGCCCTTAGTCCGTATGATCCCGAAAAGCTGTGGAGCTATGAGGCGGGTCTTAAGTCAACTTGGTTCGAGCGTCGGCTCGCGATCGATTTGACCGGCTTCTACATCGATAGCAGCAACGTCCCCGTTCAATCTGTACTCCTCGACCCTGGCGGGAGCCAACAATTCAGAAATGTCTATCCCGGCTTCAAAAACAAGGGATTGGAACTCGATATCGCGGCTGTGCCGTTTACCAACGTTACGATTCGCGCGAGCGCAGGATGGCAAGACGCCAAATACAAGGTCGGGACCGGTCTCGATCCACTTTTGGATACATGTCGTTCTTTGACAGCTTCGGGATATATTGCCGGTGCCCCGGACTTCGACGGCAACGGTTTTTGCGGCTTCGCAATTGTCACTGCAGATGGCCAAATCGCGGAGCCGATCCGCACACCAAAATGGACACTTTCCGCGGGCGCGGCCTGGGACATCTGGCTGCCGCCGGTCTCGGGATCGATTGTCACACCTTCCGTGGACGTGACTTACCGCTCCGCAATGGAAACGGGTGGCGCTAACTATTCCCTCTACAGCGGCAGCATCACGGGCATTAGCGGCACCGTCTATCCCGCCAACCCTTATGGCGGCGGCTTCATTACCGGATCACAGTCCAAATCGCAGCTTCTGGTGAATGCGGGGATCGCGCTGCGCACCGACGACAATTTCTGGCGGGTGAGCCTCGAATGCGAGAATTGCCTGAATGAGACGACGGTCGATGCGTCGCTGGGCAACGTCTCGTGGCTGAACACGCCGCGCGTCTGGATGGTTCGCGCGCGCCGCCAGTTCTGACGAATCGCGCCGCTTGACTTCCCCCTGTCACATATGCGGGACATGGGTTCCCGCGACATCTTGAGGGGATATTATGCGCGCGTTCGTCACCGCTTTGCTGCTCGCCACCGCCACGCCCGCGATCGCCGCGGACATGCCGAAGAACGTGATCGTGATGATCGCCGACGGCTCCGGCCACAACACGCTCGCGGCGACGCGCTTCTGGACCGGGCGGCCGCTCACGATGGACACGGGGCCGTGGGTGCGCGCCTCGATGGCGACCTACGGCCTGCGGCTGGACCGCAAGGTGCCCGAGGGCGGCGACCCCTACGCGCAGGATCCGGACGCCGTCTACGATCCCGCGAAGGCCTGGGACACGCGGCCCGTGAAAGGCATGGCGAAGGCGGGCAGCAAGTATCCCGCGCTGTTCGCGGGCTATCAATGGCACCGCCGCGTCGCGCCCGACAGCGCCAACACCATGTCCGCGATGATGACGGGCGTGCGGACCTTCGACGGCGCGATCGATGTGGACGGCGCGGAAAAGCCCGTGCAGTCGATCGCCGAGGCAGCGAAGGCGGCGGGCAAGATGACCGGCAGCATCACGAGCGTGCCGTTCAACCACGCGACGCCCGCGGCAGGCGGTGGCGCGCACAATCCCGACCGCGACGACTATCACGGCATCGCGCGCGAGATGCTCTCCGGCTCGCTCGATGTGATCGGCGGCGGCGGCAACCCGGACTATGACCAGGACGGCAAGCCGATCACCGACGAGCACGCCGAGATTCGCTTCAAATGGATGCCGCCCGAACTCTGGGCGAAACTGAAAGAGCCGAATTCACGCTGGAACCTTGTCGAAACGGCGGGCGACATCCGCGATCTCGCCGAAGGCAAGACGACCTCGGCAAAGCCGCTCGCGATGATCGCGGCGGTGAACCCGACATTGCAGGCACAGCGCAGCTATCCGGTAAACGTCGCGCGCGGCACGGCGGACCCCGGCGCGGTTCCCTTCACGCCCGGCATGGCGAAGCTCGACGAGATGGCGATCGCGGCGCTGAAGCACGTGGGCACGGACCCCGACGGCTTCTTCATGATGATCGAGGGCGGCGCGGTCGACTGGGCGATGCACGCCAATGATTTCCCGCGCATGATCGAGGAATATATGGCGTTCGACGACGCCGTGCGCGCGGTCGTGGCATGGATCGAGAGCCCGGAAAGCGCCGCGAGCTGGGACGACACGCTCCTCGTCGTCACCGCCGATCACGACCACCTCTTGTACGGCCCCAATCTCGACGAGCCGTTCCAGCGCGTGACCAACAACGGCGCGGGCAAGTTGCCCGGCTATTCATGGGCGTGGAGCTCGCACTCCAACCACCTCGTCCCCTTCTTCGCGCGCGGCAAGGGCGCGGAACTGCTGAAGGACGAAGCCGACCAGATCGACGAATATACCGACAGACAGGGCCGCAAATTCGGCTACGGTCGCTATCTCACGCAGCCGGAACTCGGCGCGTTCCTGCTGAAGACGCAGGAGAAGTAAGAGGTATCGAGGGGGAGAATGGTGGGCGCGGCAAGGATTGAACTTGCGACCCCTGCGATGTCAACACAGTGCTCTACCACTGA
>ERZ761602.7808-NODE-7808-length-11110-cov-6.229760_pt1 | contig 11110 bp, 10 predicted proteins | sample MGYA00512165_ERZ761602 | MGnify/ENA primary metagenome ERZ761602 (study PRJEB28899, sample SAMN02445085) | bioreactor sludge metagenome | biome: EBPR sludge; isolation source: Thorneside wastewater treatment plant | place: Australia: Brisbane, Thorneside... | reverse complement strand
TTCAGAAATATATTCACAAAAAATTACTTTATAGTAAGCCCCGCACGGACTCGAGATTTGCGGGGGGAGAAGGCCATCGCTCTGAAATGCGGGTTTATGCTTGGCCCAGCCGTGAGGCGATAGAAAGGCAGTTTTTTGAGGCGAATCCTGTTTTTTCTCTGCTTTTTCGTGGCGCGGAACCTGTTTCGTCCGAGTTTTCAACGCAGCTCAAGCTTAAATTTTTAATCCGCCAGCGTTATCACGGAGCCCAAGTTAAAAATGGATTACTCGCGTCCGAGTGGACGGCGGAAATCAAAGTTCAAAGAGACACCGGACAGCCTTATATTTCTTTTGAAAATTTTCCGGAGACATGGTTTGTGGTTGAGGGGCTTTATCACGAGCTGCGGCAGTTTCTGTCGGATTTTCTTGCCGGGAGAGGATTTGAAACTCTGAGCGTTCGGGAGCACCCGCGGGTTGCTTCAAAGCTTATAAAACAAAAATCCCTGAAGACGCCCGAAGAAATTGTGAATGAACTAGACCGATTGAGAAAGTCTTGGAGAATACCGTTTTATTTATTTGCGGCCGAGAAGAAAAGTTATGTTCCATTATTACGAGCGGTTTTAGAAAAACACTTTGGAGGCCGGCAGGGCGGTATTCTATTTCGAACAGGACCATCCGGCGTGGGTAAAAGTGTCGATTCTGGGCATATCGGAGAAATGTTGAAAAGTGGAATAGACGGAAGCCCTCGGCGCGTTCCTTTTGACGGTGATTTCTTTTTGACAGCGGAATCTGTTCGGACGAAAACAGAGGCGGCCGCCGATTTAAGAAAAAGGGGCGTTAAAAATGAATGGGAGTTTTGGCATGAATCGGAAATAGTGAAGGTGCTGACTGCGATTCGGAGCTATTTTGACGCGCATGAAAAAAAGGATTTTTTCACGATTGTGATTCACAACGCATGGCACCGCAATTCCAAAACCCAGGAAGAGGTTGAAGCCCTTCCCGATCATCCGGATATGGAAATTACGCTGCCCGGTGATTCCAAAGAGATACCGGATGAACGCGGGCAGCGCCATTATTTAAGCCGTGTGATTCGCGTTTCTCGCGACAGCGTTTTGGATGTGGACAGTAAGTATGCCGGCAGATATGAAATTCAGTATCGTGAGAAAAATAAAGGAAAAGCTTTGGCAGATTTGATTTTACGGTATGAAGACGATTGGCGCACGATTCTTGCCAAATATATTAGCCGAAAAAAATTATTTGATATTGTCGCTCATGAATACGCTGTTCAGAGAGTCATTGAGGAACATCCGCATGTTTCGCGGGATCAAATTTTGGACTCTCTGGAATCTTCGGATGAGAGCTCAGTCCGGTTCAAAGAAGATTTTGCGCGTTTATCCGATTTATTTAAAAAGAACTTGGATGAGCCGGCCTTCATAAATGGCCTGTGGTTGGTTAAAGAGCGAGGGCTAACGGCGAAAGAGAAGAAATCAATCGTTGAAGCGCTTAACCGATATTTAATGCATTTTTTGGTCAGTTATGAACACTACCGAGAGAAAATTCTCGAAGAAAACGTGCAGGCGGATTGGGTAATTGATTTACGGCATACCTTAGACAAGCGCCTTTTATCCGCTATCAATGCCTTACTTGAATTTCGGGAAATGGATGAAAAAACACCCGTTATTTTAGACAGTAGAATTTCACTGGCGCGGCTACGGCATGCCATGCAGCTGATACACGCAACTCAGTCGAGCCTTAAAAAAGAAAGTTATAAGTGGTACAGCCAATTTTTGAAGTTTTTAATGGAAAAGAAAAATCTTGAAGGCAGCCCTGCTATCGATGATACGGTCGCTTTAGAAATGGCAAGTTTTATGGGAGCGAGTGTTTTTCAGGGGTTGGCGCAAAAAGCAGAAGGTGAAAAGACAAACCATTTAGGCATTGGTCAAAATTGGTTTCGATATTACCTGGCCGGTTTAAATGCTGTTCCGAGCGCTGAAATTGTGGACAGGCTCGCCCGCGGAAGCAACTTACAATGGACCTTTTCGATTCTTGCTGTTCAGCGGATGGCGGTGTTTTTGGAAAAACAAATTGCGGGTTACGGGGAAAAAGATGAAATGATTCAGCCGCGAACTTTGGGGACGCTTTATAGAGAGTTTTGGAGCGAGCTTATTCGTCATTCATCGGAAGAAGTAATTGTGCCCGCGGGAGAGCATCGCTATGCTTATTCTACTAAACTGATTGATTGGAACGATCCCCTGGATCGCATTGATCCGACCGATTCGGATAACCGGAAAATAATCATCCAACAGCGCAAACTGGGAATTAAGCCGTATATTCGAATTCTGGGCGTTAAAATAAAATGGCGCCGGATTGTCGCGCAGGCGGCGCAATTGGAAAATCTTGCGAACATTTTTGCGGGGTTATTTTCGACGAAGGAGCGCTATTTTGTCTGGGTGCATGAGGAGCTGAAGCCGATCGAGCAGCAAGTGGTAATCAACAAAAAAGATTTTGAGCCGTATTTTTATCGATTTGTTGAAATGATGATGAGCGTTGATGATGCCGTTCCGCTTTCAACAGCGCAGCGCTCCGAGGCGCGTGAAATAAAAGTTTCTCCCGAAGCGGCGGCAGCTTATCGTGCGGTTGATTTTTACAAATCTCTTTTTGAAATTCAAGAATTGAATCAGCAGTATTCCGAAACCTTAGGCGAGGATGGGCGTAAAATATTAGATGAAAAATACGAAGCATTATCGGAGCAGTTGGACTCAAGGCTCGGCGAAATTCGCGGTCGTGATAACTTAGAGAAAACACAGCTTGGCTTAATTGATCAGATGAGAGTTGAAGAGCTATCTCCGTTTGCCCGAATGCAAGCCGCCGCCTTTAAAGAAAAAATTGAAGAGATGGAGAAAATCCGCCGCGATGACCGCGATGGATTCACCGCATTATTCTATGAGGCGCTTTTAATTCAAAAGAAAAAGCTGAAAGCGGAAATGCTTTTGCTTAAAAATCGGCTTCAAGATCCGTTTCATCACCGCACAAAATATCCGTTGATCGCCTACTCCATCATTCGGGGGTACAGTCAAATTGCGCAATTGCATCGCTGGCACTATGTTTTGACGCATGAGCCTGAACGCGGTCCTCGTTTCAGAACTCTAAGTGCTGCCGGCAATTTGATTTATACGCTTGATTATTCAGGACAGCCTGCGTTTAAGATTGTGACGCAAGACGGCAAAACACAGGTTTATCAGATGGTGTGGAAGTATCATACGGTTCAAGACGGAAGCCGTATCCTTATGCCCGGCTTGATTCCGCTGGAACACGATCAGATGGATAAGGCTTATCGCGGAAGACTGCATACCATTGAAAGCCAAGAGCGAGATTTTGCTCAGCTTGTTTATCATGAGTTAGCGTTGACAGATTTGAGTGATGAAATTGCCGCGACAAGAAGACGCGGTGAGTTAGATCAAAACGAAGCCGCAAGATGGCTCGCTGTGATTCAGGATGCTGCTGAAGGTCCGGACGGTAAAGGCGGTTTGAAAAAAAAGCAAGCGAAGTTACTCGATAAGGGGCAGCCTGTACCCATGCCGAAGGAAAGCTTGAAAATGGCTGAAGATGCGATGAAGCGCTTGGCAAATTCGCAGAATCTTACGCATCTTGAAACCGCGCAAATCGGTGTAAGTCATGCGCTGACCTGGGTTCGTTTGCGATTGCCCGATATTCGCAAAAAGAAAAAAGGTGTTGTTCGAAAACGCGATTATCTTTTTCATCAAATTCGTACGCGAGATATTCAGCAAGCTTTGAATGATTTAAGCGGTGTGTTAGCGAAATCACCCGAACCGGTTTTGGAAGAAGTCACCGCTATTCGCGAAAAATTTGAAGAATTAGATCAAACTTATTTTCGTTTTGTGGTCGATCATAATGTTTATTTTTACGCGCAAAAAAACATCAAACTGTTAATCGCTTCTCTGCGTGGTCTTGAAGCGGTTTTAAGGCGGCCCCATTCACCGCAAGCTTTGCAAGCCCAAGTGGCGGGCATTCAAACCCGCTCCGCCCGCGAACTAAATCAAAATTTGCGCCAGTGGCATCAGCCCGCGCGGTCAGAATCTCGAGCTTTTATACCAACTTTAAAAGAGGGCCCCCATTTTTATGAGAATATTTTCCCGGGTAATCGAATGCCTATTAGCACAGTTGACCCTTCGGCCACACCATTTGTTGAAATTCCTTTAAAAGGAAGAACTTTGAATGATGTGACATTGAGGGAGGGTGCGCAGGCTGGGTATTACTTAACGGATGAAGAAATGATTGAGTGGGCTGAGCTGGCTCAGACTCTTCCGGTGGCCCATATGGAAGCATTTCTTTATCAGCGGCGGGATGTCGATCGATATAGGGCTTTACAGCAGTTTATGTCGAAAAAGGAGTCTTCGGCGATGAAGCTTCTTGGATTTGGGCGCGCGACGAAAAGTGATTTAGATATTGCGTACAATCTTGGCATCACAACACGCTATATTCTTGTCGCCGTTTCAGACCGGCATTTGTGGGAAAAAATGAACTCGCAATATGAACGATCCAGAAGCAATTTACCCGTAAGAGAGTGGGCCATGAGTTTGAATTTGGATATTTTACGGCAGGCGATTGATGACGGCGCCACGGAGGTTAATTTGGTTTTAGAAGATATTACGCGCACTGATATTATGGGTTTTGCGGTGCCTTTTTTGGCCGAAGCCAAAAAAATAGCAGAGCGAGCAGGCATCACACTTCGCGTTGTTTTAGCGGATACTTTGGGACTCGGAGAAGCGGATCCAAGAGCTCAGCTTCCGCGCGGCATCCCTGCGATTCTCAATGCTGTTATTGAGCATGCAGGAATCGAGTCTAAATTTATTCGAGGACACCTTCACCAAGGCATCAATATGTCGCATGAGACACTTTTAGCGAATGCCGAAGCTTTCTTAAGGTATGGCGGCTCTGCCTTGGATGTGAGCCTCGACGGAAGAGGTGATCAAGACGGACTTTTATCCATGGTAGATGCTTTGAAAATTCTCGATAAAGTTGAGCCCGGAGTTGTTCAGCCGGGGGCTATCCAGAAAGTGATAGGTTTTGCTCAAAAGACGAAAAATTACCGCAAAGGATTAGTTGGGCCCGGCGAAGTTCGAGATACCGCCGGGATTCATTGGGACGGGCATTTAAAAGGGCCATTGGTTTATTCATTTGCTGATTTACCATCTATTGGTCGCAAGCGAGTGAATATTGTCAATGTTTATTCGGGAACAGCCGGGGTTAGGGCTTGGATTACTGAGCACCGCAAAGATGTAGAAGATGTGAATGGTATTGCAAACCAAGTTTATCAAAAAATTGCAGATGCCTATGATGCTGGTAACGCGGAAGACTTAACTTATGATGAAATGGACAGACTTGTCAGCAGGGTTTTAGATGCCCGCTCGGAGGCTCGCAAAAAAGACGTGACCTCGGTTGTTGATGTTGCGCAGCTGACAGGTGGAGTTGTGTCAGTCGAATTCGTGAGCTTGATGACGCGCGATAAGTTTGTGGAATGGATCCATCAATACTTTCCAGAAGCTATTTCTCAACAAGATGCGCTGTTGCGCGAAAAGGGAAGACAAATTGCCGGGCTCTCGAGGGATCTTAAAGAAGGTGTTATTCTGAGCCCCTCAATGATAGAGCAGGAAGGCATGGATGAACTGCTTAATCGATTATTGCCGGACCAAAAAATTGCGGTACTTTCCGAAAATAAATTAGCAATTCCTGCAAAACTTCAAAACCGTGCGCGTGTTTTTGCTGATTTAGTTTCCGCGGTGGCATGGCTCAAAAAAGATAAAATTACAGCCTGGATGACAGCAGAGGATGATTTGCAGTGGGCTCGTCTGATTGAGGATATCCCTTCGGAAAACCGTGAGATTTGGACTCCTAAGCGCCTTTCTGCGCTTTATTCCGCGTTGGGGCTTACCGCTTTGGCCGAGAAGTTGCTCTCGATTCGAAGCGTCCTTTCTGCCGCTTAAAAAGCTTGCTTTTGAGGCGCCTCAGCTCTTGGAGCTCTGTCCCGCTTATGCTACAATTTGCGCTCTTATGGCAATCAAAACCAAGACGGTCGCGAGACCGAAACTCAATTTTTGGCAGCAGATTTATATTCCTGAAATCCTTCGCGGGGTATGGATTACCGGCGGACATTTTTGGAAAAATCTGTTTTTTCATACCATGCATTGGCTGGGTCTTTTTAAAGCCATTCGCGCGGGCGTGACGATTATGTATCCGGAAGAAAAACGCAAACCTCCCTCGCGTTTACGCACACGCCATCGTTTGACCAAGCGGCATGATGAGACCCCGCGTTGCGTTGCCTGCATGATGTGTGAAACTGTTTGCCCCGCAAAGTGTATTACGATTGTGGCGGAAGAGCACCCTGATGTGAATATTGAAAAACGCCCCAAGAGCTTTGATATTGATTTAGGCAAATGTGTTTTTTGCGGTTTTTGTGTGGAAGCCTGTCCCGAAGACGCAATTCGTATGGATACGCAAATTTTGGATATGGCCTCTTATACGCGCGAATCTATGAAGCTGGATATTGTCGAATTGCTTAACCCTAATCCGCTTTACGCTAAAGTGGCTGCCGACAAAGACCTCAAAAAAGTTCTCTCCAACTAAAATGGGATTTTCAAATCCTGTTTCATTTACTCCGGATCAAATTAGGCAGATTGCCTATCACCAAAAAAAGATGTTCGTTTGGTTTGCGGCTCGGTTCATTGTCACGGGTTTTTTGGTTTTGGTGGTTTCTTTAATTGCCAGAAACACAGCGCTTCCGGCAGGCACTGAATCTCAACCCCCGCTTTTTTTTCAACTGATGAACTCCCTGATTCAAGCCGCTTATTGGTTTTGTTCCATCTGGATGTTTTACGCGCTTTACCATCTCTCGCACATACTGCAATTTTTTTCAAAGAAATGGCTTTTGTGGGCGGTGATGGCGATTTGCTTTGTTGTCGGAATTCTCGGGGTGCTTTTTCTGCTTTACGCGATTGTCCAGTCAAACCGTGTTTTAAGAGCACAGGGCATTAAAATAGGTTTGATGGGCGCTGACAAAGCTAGCGTGGATGATTTCTTAAAACGCAGCGTTCTATAAATCTAATTAATTAATGACCGTCGTTGGCGGTTCAGCTTTTCCAACCTATAATATCCTCATGCAAAAAATTCTTTTTTTATCCGGAGCTTTTTTGGGTTTTTTGAGTGTTCTCCTGGGAGCTTTCGGTGCGCATGGCCTGAAGCGGCATTTATCGTCTGAAATGCTTGTCATTTTTGAAACCGGCGTTCGCTATCAGGCCTATCACGCTTTTGCCTTGCTTGCGGCCGCATGGGCGGTGACCATTTTTGACTCCAAATTGATTTCAAGAGCAGGAACATGCTTTACCGCGGGAATAATTATTTTTTCCGGAAGCCTGTATCTTTTGGCTTTAAGCGGGATTAAAACCTTTGGTGTGATTACACCGATTGGCGGATTGCTTTTGATGCTGGGTTGGTTTTTTCTTATTCGTGGGGCTTGGGGCGTGACTCGTGGAGCGAATTCATGAAGTATTGGCTGATGAAATCTGAGCCGGATGTTTACTCCATTGATGATCTTGCCCATGATGGCAAAACCATGTGGGATGGCGTGCGCAATTATCAAGCGCGTAATTTTATGCGTGATCAAATGCAAACGGGCGACTTGGTTTTCTTTTATCATTCAAATGCGGAACCTTCGGGCATTGCGGGTATCGCGAAAGTCGCGGGCAAGTCTTATCCTGATCCGACCGCATTTGATAAGAAAGATGTCCACTTTGACCCTAAGAGCAAAACAGAAGCACCAACTTGGTATTTGGTAGATGTTGCCTTTGTTCAAAAATGGAAGCAAGTCCTTGCACTGGAAGAAATCAAAAAAATAAAAGGACTTGAAGAGATGCTTCTTCTGCAGAAGGGAAGCCGCCTTTCTGTTCAGCCTGTTTTAGAAAAGCATTGGGAGATTCTGACTCGGGGAGGACGGCTATGATTTGGATTACTTTGATGATTCCGGCCGGGATTTTACTGATTGCGGACGCCATGGGCTGGATTGATTTAACAACCCGTCCGTTACCGCGCGTGATCAAATGGATTTCTGCCGCTGTGGTTGCTTGGACTTTGCCTCTGGTGTTCCAGGCTTGGCTGCGTTTGCAAATAGATGAAAAGCATCTTGCGCTTTGGAAATTGTTAATTTTAGGCGTTCTGGCTGCGGCGCTTTTATCCGCGCTTTTTAAATGGATTTGGCGCAGTTACGGCCCGGCTCCGGAAGGCTATCGGCGCTGTCCCAAGTGCCGCCTGCCGGTTTTAAAAGTCATGCTGGAATGTCCGCATTGCCGCCAGGTGCTGTGAGCGGTATGACTTTGAAGCGTTATTTGATTGCCTTTGTTTTTCCCGCGGCGATGATCCTTGTGGCGGCTTTTTGGTGCGGAGCACAATCTAATTTCGTTTTTGCTTTAACCGGATTTTTGGCTTGTTTTTTGATTGCGGTGACTTTGCTTGTCGAAGGATGGAAAAAGTATAATGCAAAAAATCCGGACAAGGACGCATGATTCGGAGAGCCGCTGAGCTGTTTCCGGTTTGGATTATTGCGGCTAGCTTCATGGCGCTCGTTCGCCCCGATCTTTTCACTTGGTTTTCGGGCGGGTGGATTACATTCGGATTGATGATGATCATGCTGGGAATGGGGATGACTCTTTCTGCCGATGATTTTACGCGGACACTTCGTGGCGGAAAATCGTTACTCATCGCTGTTTTTTTACAGTATACGATTATGCCGTTTTTAGGCTGGCTAATCAGTATGATTTGGGGACTTCCCGCGCCCTTTGCGGTAGGAATTGTTTTGGTGGCTTGCTGTCCGGGCGGAACAGCGTCGAATGTTGTGGCTTATTTGGCGCGCGCGGATGTCGCTGCTTCGGTTTGTATGACGGCCGCAGCGACATTGCTTGCGCCTTTGATGACGCCTTTTTTGACCGCCTGGCTTGCGGGCAGCCGTGTGGAGGTTTCTTTGACGGGGCTTTTTTTAAGCACGGTACAAGTTGTTCTTTTGCCGGTGACAGCAGGGCTTTTGATTAACCGTTACGCTTCCCGGCTTGTAAATCGCATTCAGTTTTTTTTACCGCTGACCGCGGTGCTTTTTATTGTCATGATTGTCGCCAGTATTATCGGAGCCGGGCGGGACGCGATTTTAAAAAACGGAGTTCAATTGCTGGGCGCTGTATTTTCTTTGCATGCCTTTGGGTTTTTGATGGGATACTTCTTTTCGAAAATTTTAAAACAGCCTGAGATTTTAGCGCGGACCATTTCAATTGAAGTCGGTATGCAGAACTCGGGGTTGGGGGTTGTTTTATCCCGTAAAAATTTCAGTGATCCGCTCACCGCGATTCCAAGCGCGCTTTCCAGCGCGATGCATTCTGTTGTTGGAAGTTTATGCGCGGCTTATTGGCGTCGAGTCCCGGTTCAAGGAGGAAAATAGAATGCTTTTAGCCTTTGCGTTAGGCGCTTCAGGCGTGACGACAATTTTTATCGCTTTGGCGGCGCTGTCAGTTATGGTATCACTGTCTGTTGAAAAAGTTTTTCCGGAGGCGCGGCCCCGATGGCTGATGATAGTAACGTGGCTTTACTTAACTTGGGCTATTCTTGGCTGGATCGGTTTTTCACGTCACATCACACCCATGGCTTTGCTTGCCGCCGGCATGGCTACCTTGGCGGCCGGAAAATTTCTTTTTGTTTTTTTGTCTTATCCTGACTTTATGCCTATTGGCCGCGTGCTTTGGAGAAATCGCGGTGCTTTAAGCGTGATCATGATAAGCTCTGTTTTGGTCGGAGTGTTGATGATTTTTGTGACGCAACTACTATGAATTTAAAAATATTTATCCAAAAATCGGCAATTGTTTTCATCACGTTATTTTTGGCGGGATGCACTGCGATTCCGGACGCGGGAACCCGGCTTTATGTGTATAACAAAATGGAGCGTGTTCAAATCGGTAACACTCCGGAACAGGTTATTTATTTGATGGGCGGTCAGCCCGACTATGTTTCTTCACTAAAAAACGGCGCGGATGTTTTTGATGTTTGGGAGTATACGGTCGGAAATTTCTTGTACTCGGAAACGGCTGTATTACTTTTTAAAAACAACCGTGTTTTTGCGATTCCTCAAAGCCAGCAGGATTTAATCGGAATTCTTTATTCGAACGGGATATTACGGAACGTTGAGTTTTGGAGCAAAGACGGGCTTAAGGCAAGAACTTGAAAAAGCTTTACGGCGTAATTCTCATTATCTTTGCTCTGTCGGGCTGCGATTCCAGGCCGAATGTGGAATGGAAAAAATTTGATGAAACTGCTTTAAAGACAGCGCAAAGCTCCGGCCATCCAACATTGATTTATTTTTATGCCGCTTGGTGCCGCCCCTGCCAACAGCTCCGTTCTTCAACTTTCCGCGATGAGCGCGTGGTGAACGCGCTTTCAAAATGGAATCGCCTCAAGGCCGATATGTCTTTCCGTGAAGACAAAACGACTATTGCCCGTAACCAAGCTTTTGAGGTTTGGGCTTTACCGACGCTTGTTTTTTACGGCAATGACGGGAAAATTAAATCCAAGATGCAGGGGTACGTTTCAGCGGAAAGATTGTTGGAAGTCGTTAGCGAAGCAATTAATTCTTAATCGCGATCGCGGCGGCTTGGATCAACGGCGCTTGAAAAAGCCCGATTGCGATCGACAGCAAGCTGAGTAATCCCAAAATCCATTTAGCAGACACCGGGATTTCAAAAGTTGCCGGACTTTGAGGCTCGCGCAAAATGATTCTGGACACCAGCGAGAGATAGTAAAAAATTCCGAGTACGATTGCGATTAAACTGATTCCCACAAGCGCATTTTGTCCGGCCTGTAATGCCGAAAAAAGAATCCAGAATTTTCCCATGAACCCGGCCAGCGGGGGAATGCCCGCCAAAGAAAACAGCGAAATAACAAAGGTTCCCGCCAAAAAAGGCGAGGTTTGCGCGAGGCCGTCTAGATTTTTCGAGGCATCCGAGCCCTGTTGCTTTTCAATCAGTGTAATCGCATAAAAGGCTGCCAGGGTGCTTGCCGCGTAGCCCGCCAAATAGTACAG
>ERZ761602.7806-NODE-7806-length-11113-cov-7.245162_pt1 | contig 11113 bp, 10 predicted proteins | sample MGYA00512165_ERZ761602 | MGnify/ENA primary metagenome ERZ761602 (study PRJEB28899, sample SAMN02445085) | bioreactor sludge metagenome | biome: EBPR sludge; isolation source: Thorneside wastewater treatment plant | place: Australia: Brisbane, Thorneside... | reverse complement strand
GCGGTCCAGTCATCGCGGTCGAGCAGGACAAGGAACTTGCGGGCCGCGTCGATCGCGGCGGCCTCGCTGGCCGGGGTCGGGGCGACCGCCGGCGCGGGAACAGCCGGCGTCGTCACGGACTGGCCGGGGCCGGACAGGGCCGACAGGGCGAACAGGGCAAGGCCAAGGGACATGAGCAATCCTCCAACAATCCAGCCGGCGCGGCGCGTGCTGCCGATGCCTTGAGCTGGCTGTTGGGAGACCTGCGCCGAACCGGCCGCCGCGGCATCCCCGAAACCCTTGTCCCCCAACAATTCGGGGGTCTGGCCCTCGCGCTCGCGCAGCAACCGGGCGGCCTCGCGGCTGCTGGTCACGCCCAGCTTGCGCCGCGCATCGCGCAGCCGTTCGTTCACCGTGTGGACCGACAAGCCCAGCAACCGGGCCATGCTCTTGGCATCATGGCCATTGAGCAGCAGCCGCAGGGCTTCCTTCTCTTTGGCGGTCAGCGCCTGATAGCCGTCGGACATGGCCGTGGTTTAGTTTCCCGCGCCATTGCCGAACACCCCGAATTTTTCGTATCCCGCAGCCCATGACCATTCCGTTCCCCCCGCCGGTCAAGCGCTCGGTCGAGATTGCCGGGCACAAGACCTCGATCAGCCTGGAACCACTGTTCTGGGAACTGCTCAAGCAGGCGGCCAGCGCTGAGGGCGTGCCGATCAATGCGCTGGTGGCGCGGATCGATGCCGAGCGGATCCGCGCCGATGTGCCGCCGGGCCTGGCTGGTGCGGTGCGGATCTGGCTGGTCGCCTGGCTGGTTTCAGAACTGGGCGAGAGCAAGGCCCCCTAGCGCGGCCACGGCCAGCACCCGGACCACCCCCCATTTGAGGCCGAACAGCAGGCCCGCGCTGAGCAATGCCAGCAGAGCCGCGCGCCAATCGAAGCTCGCCCATACCGGCAGATCGAACGGCAGGTCGGCCGGACGGCCCGAGTCGAACCGCGCAAACAGCAGGTGCCCGGCAAACCACAGCGCCAGGCTGCCGATCACGCCGACCACCGCCGCCGTTACCGCTGCCAGCGCGCCTTTCAGCTTCACCGCCTGCTCCAGCCGCTCGATCCACGGGGCGAAAGTGAAGATCCACAGGAAGCACGGGGCAAAGGTGACCCAGGTGGTCAGCATGGCTCCCAGCATGCCCGCCACCAGCGGGCTGAACGGTTCCGGCGCGCGGAACGCGGCCAGATAGCCGACGAATTGCGTGACCAGGATCAGCGGTCCTGGGGTGGTCTCGGCCAGGCCCAGCCCGTCGGCCATTTCCCCGGTCGATAGCCAGCCGAAAGTGCCAACCGCCTCCTGCGCCATATAGGCCAGCACCGCATAGGCCCCGCCAAAGGTGACGACCGCCAGCTGCGAGAAGAACGCCCCGATCTGCCACAGCACGTGATCGCGCCCCAGCGTGAGCAGCACCAGCACCAGCGGCGCGGCCCAGACAGTGCCCCACAGCAGCACGGAGCGCAGGCTGGCCGCCCATGGGCGCGGCGGCAGGGACGGGGCCGGGCCGCCGGGTTTGATGCCAAGCCAGTCCGGCCGCAGCGCCGCCACGGCAAAGCCCAGCGCGCCCGCGCCCAGCACCACCAGCGGGAAGGGTAGCGCCAGCAGCGCCAGAGCGACGAAAGCCGCCAGCGCCAGCACCTGTTTGAACCGCGTGCTCAGCGCCCGCCCGGCGATGCGGATCAGCGCCTGCAGCACGATGGCCAGCACCGCCGCCTTGATCCCCAGGAACAGCGCGGCAAACCAGTGCAGATCGGCCGCGACGGCATAGAGCACCGACAGCGCCAGAATGACAGCCGCGCCGGGCACCACGAACAGCAGCCCCGCCGCCAGCCCGCCGCGCCAGCCGTGCAGCTTCCAGCCGATCCAGGTGGCGAGCTGCTGCGCCTCGGGCCCCGGCAGGAAGTGGCAGAAATTGAGCGCGTGGAGATAGTTCTCCTCGCTTACCCACTGGCGCTCTTCCACCACTTCGCGGTGCATCAATGCGATCTGCCCGGCCGGGCCGCCAAAACTCAGGCAGCCGATCCGGGCAAAGGTGCGGACAAGATCGGAAAAGGTCGGGGGGGATGCGGTCACGCCAAACTCCATGCCTCAGCGCCCGCCGGAAAGCGGGCCGTCAAGGCAACGCTTGGGCGCTGAACGCCTGACCGGGAGGTTGCTTTGCCCCGGTACCTGCCGAATTAACGCCGTCCGCGGCGGGGATCAATCCCCGCCGACCCGCTCGATCTGCGCGCCGACCAGGGCCAGTTTTTCTTCCAGCCGCTCGTAACCGCGGTCGAGGTGGTAGAGGCGGTGGACCTGGGTTTCGCCTTCGGCGGCCAGCCCGGCGATGACCAGGCTCATCGAGGCGCGGAGATCCGTGGCCATCACTTCGGCCCCGGTCAGCTTCTGCACCCCGTGGACCACGGCGGTGCGGCCCTTGGTCTCGATATGCGCGCCCATCCGGTTGAGTTCGGGCACGTGCATGTAGCGGTTTTCGAAGATCGTCTCGGTCAGCACCGAGCTGCCTTCGGCCAGGCACAGCATGGCCATCAGCTGGGCCTGCATGTCGGTGGCAAAGCCGGGGTAAGGGGCCGTGGCCAGCGTGACCGCCTTCATCGGTCCGTCGCGCCATACGCGAATCCCGTCCGACTTGGGCTCCACCTGCACACCGGCATCGCGCAGCGCCTGGATGGTGGCGTCCATTTCGTCGGCCACGGCGTGCTTCAGGAACACCTCGCCCCCGGTGATCGCAGCGGCGCAGGCATAGGATCCGGCCTCGATCCGGTCAGACATCACGCGGTAAGTCGCCCCGTGCAGGCGCGGCACGCCGTGGATGGTCAGATCGCTGGTACCGATCCCCTCGATCTGGGCGCCCATCGCCACCAGCAGCTTGCACAGGTCGACGATTTCCGGCTCGCGCGCGGCGTTGTGCAGCACGGTCTTGCCGGTGCACAGCACGGCGGCCATCACCGCGTTCTCGGTCGCGCCGACCGAGACGACCGGGAAGGAATAGCGCCCGCCCGGCAGGCCGCCATCGGGGGCAATCGCCTTGACGTAACCGGCGGCCAGTTCGATCGTCGCGCCCATCGCTTCCAGCGCTTTCAGGTGCAGGTCGATCGGGCGGTTGCCGATCGCGCAGCCGCCGGGCAGCGAAACGGTCGCCTCGCCCATCCGGGCCAGCATCGGGCCGAGCACCAGGATCGAAGCGCGCATCTTGCGGACCAGTTCATAGGGCGCGACCGTGTTGGTGATGCGCGGTGCTTCGAATGTCATCACCCGGCCGAAATCCTCCGGCCGGCTGCCGGCGATGGAGGTCGACACACCGAACTGGTTCATCAGGTGCTGGAACCCGTCGATGTCGGCCAGTCGCGGCAGGTTGCGCAGGGTCAGCGGCTCGTCGGTCAGCAGCGCGCAAGGGACCAGCGTCAAAGCCGAATTCTTCGCGCCGGAAATCGTGATGGTGCCGGAAAGGGGCTTGCCGCCCTGGATGATGATCTTGTCCATGGCAGCGGTTTAGCGCGATTTGCAATTGCAGCAACCGGGCGTTGCGCAACGCAGTGGAAACCGCTTTAACACGCCTGCAACACGATCCTGTCTAAAGGGCGACATGACCGATCAACCTCCCCGCAAGCCGATCAAGAAGGCGGTGTTTCCCGTCGCCGGACTTGGCACCCGTTTTCTCCCCGCCACCAAGGCAATCCCCAAGGAAATGCTGCCGATCATCGACCGGCCGCTGATCCAGTACGCGGTCGATGAAGCGCGCGAGGCGGGGATCGAGCAGCTGATCTTCGTGACCGGCCGGGGCAAGACCGCGATTGTCGAACATTTCGACATGGCGTTCGAGCTGGAAACCACCATGAAGGACCGGGCCAAGACACTGGACGTGCTGGAGCCGACCCGGATCCAGCCCGGCAACCTGGTAACCGTGCGCCAGCAGGTGCCGATGGGCCTGGGACACGCGATCTGGTGCGCCCGCGCGATCGTGGGGGATGAGCCTTTCGCGATTTTCCTGCCGGATGAACTGATGATCGCGCACAAGGGTTCGACCGGCTGCATGAAGCAGATGGTCGAGGCCTATAACGAACATGGCGGCAACCTGATCTCGGTGCTGGAAGTGCCGGAAGAGGAAGTCTCCTCCTATGGCGTGATCGCGCCGGGGGCCAAGGTCTCTGACCACGTCACCGAAGTGACCGGACTGGTTGAAAAGCCCAAGCGCGAGGATGCGCCCAGCAACCTGATCATTTCCGGCCGCTATATCCTCCAGCCCGAAGTGATGCGGGTGCTCGAAGGGCAGGAAAAGGGTGCCGGCGGGGAAATCCAGCTGACCGACGCGATGGCCCGGATGATCGGCCAGCAGCCGTTCCACGCCGTGACCTTTGCCGGCCGCCGGTTCGACTGCGGCAGCAAGACCGGCTTTGTCGAAGCCACCCTGGCCCTCGCGCTGGAGCGCGACGACATGGCGGACGAGGTGCGGGCACTGGCGACGCGGCTGCTGGGGGTTTAGCCTTACCCCTTCCGCTTCGCGATCCACTCGTCGACGCGGCGCTCCAGGATCGACAGCGGCTGCGATCCCGACGCGATCAGCAGATCGTGGAAGCCCTTGATGTCGAACTTCGCGCCCAGCTCGCGCTCGGCCTTGCGGCGCAGTTCTACGATCTTGATCATGCCGATCTTGTAACCGGTCGCCTGGCCCGGCAAGGTGATGTAGCGGCGGATCTCGGAGCGTGAGCGCTCGATCGGCTGGCGGCCGGTCTTGTGCATGTAAGTGACGGCTTCTTCCTCGGTCCAGCCCTTGGCGTGGAGCCCGGTATCGACCACCAGCCGCGCGGCGCGGAACAGTTCGGCATCCAGCCGCATGAAATCGGCGGCAATGTCGGGGAAGGCGCCCATTTCCTTGCACAGCGCCTCGGCATAAAGCGCCCAGCCTTCACCGAATGCGACATAACCGGTCACTGCGCGGAACTTCGGCCCGCCCTGCTGGCGGACCTGGATATCGCCCTGCATGTTGTGGCCGGGCACGGCCTCGTGGCACATCAGGGTATACATCGCTGCCGGATCGGGCCGCATGCCGACCAGGTGGACATAGGTCCGCGCCGGGCGCTTGCCGTCGGGGCTGGGGGCAGAGGCATGAGCCGCGCCGCCTGGCACTTCGGAAAAGGCCGGCTCGCGCACCACTTCGATTCCATAGGCCGGCAGGGTGCCGAACCATGGGCCAAGCAGCGTGCGGGTCCGCGCGACGAAGGCGTTGGCGGTGTCGAGGTATTCCTTGCGCAGTTCGTCATTGTAGGGGACCGGCGGATAGAGCCGCGCCCGCTCGGCGTAGAAGGCGTGGCGGTCCTTGAACCCGGCCTGCCGGGCCAGGGCGTCCTGCTCCGCCTCGATCCGCGCCACTTCCGACAGGCCGATCGCGTGGATCTGGTCGGCCGTGAGGTCGGTCGTGGTGTTGAGCTTCAGTTCGTTGGCGTAATAGGCGAGGCCCCCCGGCAGGGTGACCGCGCCGACCTTGCCGCTGGGCGCGGTCGGCAGGCTTTCCTTGGCCCAGGCGATCACCCGGCCATAGGCGGGCTTGAGATCAAGGATCGCGGCCTCGGCCTCGCGCAGCAGGGCATCGGCCTCGCTCTGGCTGAGCTTGCCGGCCTTGACCAGCGCGGCGGCCTTGGCCTTCACATCGGCCCACAGCGCCGCATCCGCGCCGGGGCCGAACGGCGCCCCGCTGGTCAGCTTCTCGCTGCTGGAAATGATCGTCTCGACCTGGAACTTCGGCACGCGGATTCCGGCGGCCTCGCTCGCCCGGGTCCGGGCAATCGCCACGTCCAGCACCGCCGGCATCCCGCGCAGCCGGGCGATGTAGTTCCTGAGGTCGGTTGCATCCTCGACGCTGTGGGTGTTGATCAGGAAGTCGGGCAGCTGGCTGTGAACCGAATAGAGCCGCGAATAGAACGGCGGGCGATAGAGCCGGTTGGCGTGGGACAGTTCGGCCCGTTCGGCCTCCAGCGCCCAGATATCGAAGTTGACCTGGGCTTCGGGGGACAGCTTCGCCCGGTCGAACCGCGCCTTCATCCGCGCCGCGCTGGCCTTGCGCCAGGCGACCAGTTCGGCTGCGGCTGCATCGCCGATGTCATTCCAGCGATCGCCGCCGTCCTTGATCCCCAGCCGCGTCGCCAGCTGCGGCTGGCGCTTTACCAGCTCGGCAAATTCAGCATCGAGGAACTCGGTCAGCCGCGCATCCTCGCTAGCCGGCACGGCGGCAGTCGGGGTGGCCGGCGCCTGGCTGAAGGCGGCCAGCCCGGTCAGGCTGAAGGCAATGGCGATGGCCGAAAGGGTGGCGGGAAGCTTGCGCATGATCGGTGGTTCCTTGTCTCTTTGTCCTGATCCTTAGCAGCGGCACTGCGCGGGTGAAGTCCCCGTTTGGACAGGTCATGCACAATCCCCGCTTTCGCGCCCGCGCGGCCTCGCCTAAGCCGGGGTCATGGCGCTGATCCTGTTCAACAAGCCGATGAACGTGCTGTCGCAGTTCACCGATGCCGGAACCGCCGGATCGCCCCGGGCGACGCTGTCGGAATTCGTCAAGGTACCGGGGGTCTATCCCGCCGGACGGCTCGACCGGGACAGCGAAGGGCTGCTGCTGCTGACCGATGACGGGCGCTTGCAGGCGCGGATTGCCGATCCGAAATTCAAGCTGCCCAAGACCTATCTGGTCCAGGTGGAAGGCGAGATCGATGAAGCGGCACTGGAGCAGCTGCGCCGGGGGGTGCAGCTGAATGACGGCCTGACCCGCCCCGCCAAGGCCGAGCGCATCGCCGATCCGCAGCTGTGGCCGCGCGATCCGCCGGTGCGGTTCAGGAAATCGGTGCCGGACTGCTGGCTGCGGCTGACCATCAGCGAAGGGCGCAACCGCCAGGTCCGCCGGATGACCGCCGCGGTCGGCCATCCCACCCTGCGGCTGGTCCGCTGGGCGGTGGGGGACTGGACGCTCGACGGCCTTGCCCCCGGCCAGTGGCGCGCGGTGGAGGCACGGCTGTGAACCTCGGTGATGTTGTGGCAATCGGCCCGCTGGTGCTGGCGCTGGACCGGGTGGTCGCGCTGGGCGGCGTGCTGGCGTTCCTCTGGGTGATCGACTGGATTCAGCGCCGGCACGGCCGGGGCGGGGCCAGCCTTGGCTGGTGGGCGCTTGGTGCCGGGCTGATCGCCGCGCGGCTGGGCTATGTGGCCGAGCATTGGCAAAGCTTCGCGCTGGACCCAGTTGAAATCTTGCGGGTCTGGACCGGTGGCTGGCACTGGCCGAGCGGGATCGTGGCCGCGCTTGCCGTGCTGGGGGCGCGGCTGGGCCGCTCGCGCGCCATGCTTGAGGCGGCGGCGGTCCTTGGCCTGCTGGCGCTGGGTTGGGCGGGCTTTCTGGCCAGCAGAGCCGATGGCCCTGACCTGCGCCTGCCCCAGACGCTGGCCGTGCAGCGGCTGGACGGCACCGTGCTGCGCCTGTCGGACTACCGCGGGCGGCCGGTGATCCTCAACCTCTGGGCTACCTGGTGCCCGCCCTGCCGCCGCGAAACCCCGATGCTGGTCCGCGCGGCGGGCGAGGAGGGAACGGTGCCGATCGTGCTGGTCAACCAGGGCGAGACGTCCGGGACGGTGCAGCGCTATCTCGCCAGCGAGGGGCTCTCGTCCGCGCCCTTCGCGCTCGACGCCGACAGCACCCTGACCGCGCTGACCGGCAGCCGCGCCCTGCCGACCACGCTGCTGCTCGACGGGACTGGTACGGTGCGCGAAGTCCACCTGGGCGAGATCAGCCGGGTGCAGATCGACATCCTGCGGCGCAAGCGGCTGTAACAGTCCCGCAACACGGTAACAGCGCCGCAACATCGCGGGCGCACGAATCGCGCCATGGACAAGACACAGCCCAAGTTCGACTGGATCGCCTGGCTCGCCAGCGTTCCCGGCATCCCCGCCGGTTGGGGTGAAACCCCGACGCAGGCCGCGACCGTCGTGGACCTTCCGGTCCGTGCCGAGGACGCGGACCTGCCCGAACTGAAGGCTGCCTAGGCCGCCTTGATCCGCAGCGGCAGGGTCTTCAGCCCGCCGACGAAGGTGCTTTTGGCGCGCTTCGGTTCGCCGGCCAGTTCGACGCTGTCGATCCTGTCGAGCAGGGCCTCGAACAGCAGCCGCATTTCCAGCCGGGCGAGGTGCAGCCCCAGGCACTGGTGCGCGCCGGCGCCGAAAGCGATGTGGCGGTTGCCTTCGCGCGTGGCATCGAACCGGCGCGGATCGGGGAACTGTTCGGGATCGTGGTTGGCGGCGACGTAGTTGATCATCAGCCAGTCCCCGGCTTTCACCGTGACATCGCCGAACTGCGTATCCTCGGTCGCGGTGCGCATGAAGTGCTGGACCGGGCTGGTCCAGCGGATCGCTTCCTCGACAATGCCGGGCACCAGGCTGCGATCGGCCTTGACCCGGGCGAACTGCTCCGGATCCCTGGCCAGGGCAAGCATGGCCCCGGCGGTGCTGGCGCTGGTGGTATCATGCCCGGCGGCGGCGACGATAATGTAGTACCCGGCCCGGTCGCGGGCGCTGATCGGCTCGCCGTCGATTTCCGCCGTGGCCAGGATCGTGGCGACATCGCTGGTCGGATTGGCGCGGCGCTGGGCGGCCAGGCCCTCGAAATAGGTCTCGAACTCGGCGACAGCGCCGAACACGATCTGGCTGATCATTTCCGGCGTCAGCTCGGCCATGCCGCTCTTGTTGAGGTCTTCGTCCTGCCCGCCGAACATCTGCTGGGTCAGGAACAGCATCTTGGGTTCATCCTCTTCCGGAACGCCGAGGATCTGCATGACGACATGGAGCGGATAGGGCGCGGCGACGAGCGGCACGAAATCGCACTCCGGCCCGGCGGCGACCAGCCGGTCGGCGGTCTTGGCGGCCAGATCGCGGATCTGCGCCTCGATCGTGCGCAGGTTCTTGGGCATGAACCATTCCTGCGTCAGGCGGCGCAGCTTGGGATGCTTGGGCGCATCGAGCACGACCAGCGAGGAAACCAGGTTGGGGCTTTCCTCGCCCTGCTGGCGGGTTACCTCGCGGGCCAGGGCCTCGCCGGCCTTGTTGGTGAACACGGTGGCGCGCGGGGCGTTGAGGAAGCGGGCGTTGTCCTTCGACACCCGCATCGCATCCTCATAGCGGGTAAGCAGCCAGAACGGGTCATGGTCCCCGCTCGGACTTTCGATCCGCACCACCGGGGTTTCGGCCCGCAGCCGGTCAAACACGTCGAGCGCCTTGTCCCAGTCCGCATAGGATTTGGGATCGATCACCGCCATGGCATCTTCGGGCGAAGCAACAGGTCCGCTCATCGTTCAGGTTCTCCCGGGGATGTTATCGTTGTCGGGGCGAGCGGCTCAGCCGCCCGCCTGGGCCTTTTCGTAGGCTTCCTTGTACTCGTCGCGCAGCAGCCGCTTGTAGAGCTTGCCGGTCAGTTCGCGCGGCAGCTGTTCGCGGAAGTCGATCTGGCGCGGCATTTTCACGCGGCTAAGTTGCGGGGCGAGGAATTCGGTCAGTTCCTCGGCCAGCGCCGGGCCGGCCTCTGCCATGTCGAGCGGCTGGACCACGGCCACCACCCGCTCGCCGAAATCGGGATCGGGCGCGCCGATCACCGCAGCGTCGGCCACCTTGGGGTGGGTGACCAGCAGGTTCTCGATCTCTTGCGGGTAGATGTTGACCCCGCCCGAAATGATCATGAAGCTCTTGCGGTCGGTCAGGAACAGATAGCCGTCCTCGTCCTGGTAACCGACGTCGCCCAGGCTGGTCCAGCCGTGCTTGTTGCGGGCATCGCGGGTCTTGTCGGGATCGTTGTGGTATTCGAACGGGACCATGCCTTCGGTCGGTTCGAAGAAGATCTGTCCTTCGGTACCGCGCGGCACTTCATCGCCATTCTCGTCGCAGACCCGGATGATCCCGGTCAGCGCCTTGCCGACCGTGCCGGGCTTTTGCAGCCATTCCGGGCTGGTGACGAAGGTGAAGCCGTTGCCTTCGGTCCCGGCGTAGTACTCGTAGATCACCGGACCCCACCAGTCGATCATCGCCTGCTTGACCGGCACCGGGCAGGGCGCGGCGGCGTGGATCGCACACTTCAGGGTCGAGACATCGTACTTTGCCCGGACATCTTCGGGCAGCTTGAGCATCCGCACGAAATGGGTCGGCACGAACTGGCTGTCGGTGATCTTGTACTTCTCGATTGCGGCCAGCGCGTTCTCGGGATCGAACTTTTCCATCACCACCACGGTGCCGCCCAGCTTCTGGATGGTCATCGACCAGCGCAGCGGCGCGGCGTGATAGAGCGGGGCGGGGGAGAGATAGACCGAATCCGGCTTGATCCCGAAAGCCATCATGGTCAGGCCGACCAGGGCATTGGCCTGGGCAATGTCCGGATCCTCCGGCAGCGGGATCTTCACGCCCTTGGGCCGGCCGGTGGTGCCGCTGGAATAGAGCATGTCGACGCCGGCGCGCTCGTCGGCAATCGGGGTGTCGGGCATGGCGGCCAGGGCATCCTCGGCCGAGAGCGGACCCGGGGTGTCGAGCCGCAGCTGCTCAACCTGCGGGGCCAGCTTGGCCACTTCGTCCAGGGTCGGGGCCAGATAGGCCGAACCGAACAGGATCTTGGCGCCGCTGTCTTCCAGGATATAGGCGATTTCGGGGGGGGTCAGGCGGCTGGAAATGCCGACGTAATGCACGCCCGAACGCTGGAAACCCCAGGTCAGGCAGAAGAACCACGGGTGGTTTTCCATGCACAGGGCCACCGTATCGCCGACCTTGATCCCACGGCTGCGCAGCAACTGGGCGACCTGGTTGGAACGGCGGTCCAGCTCCGCAAAGGTGATCGTTTCGCCGCTACCGGCCATGATGATGGCGGGGCGTTCGGGCTGGGTCTTGGCATGGATCGACGGGTGCATGGGAATCACTCTCCTGTTGCGGTCAACGCCGCTTGGGAAAGAGTTTTAACCGCCCGATTAAATGGCGCAAGGGGGGAGTCATTGTCCGCCTCACGGCGGTGCGGAAAAGCCGTTCGGCTTTTCCTGGCCTGGCCGGCCCGCTCCCCCGGCCCAACCACCCACAGGGTAACCT
>ERZ761602.7805-NODE-7805-length-11116-cov-3.525450_pt1 | contig 11116 bp, 7 predicted proteins | sample MGYA00512165_ERZ761602 | MGnify/ENA primary metagenome ERZ761602 (study PRJEB28899, sample SAMN02445085) | bioreactor sludge metagenome | biome: EBPR sludge; isolation source: Thorneside wastewater treatment plant | place: Australia: Brisbane, Thorneside... | reverse complement strand
ATCAAGGCTTCGTCACCTTGGAATATGAAGCCGCCGAAGATCCGTGGCAGGCCGTGCCCCGGCATTTGCAGGAATTGCGTTCAGCCCTGGCGCAAGTCTGACCCGCTGTTAATTGTGCCCCGCCGCAAGCGAATGCATCATTTCAGGCAATCCACCGTGCGGTAATTGATGGACGTGTCGCCGGCGCCCAACCGTGATCTGCCGCTTCGAAATCAGATTTGACACCCCGGCCGGGGGTCCGCACCGTCTGCCGCGTTTCTATGAGTGACCCCGCACACGCCCTGAAGAACTTCGTTCCCACCAAGGAATTTTTCGTCGGCATCGATTCGGATGGCTGCATCTTCGACAGCATGGAGATCAAGCATCAGGAATGTTTCACGCCGATGTTCATCAAACATTTCAAGCTCCAGGCGGCCAGCAAATACGCCCGTGAAACCTGGGCGTTCGTGAACCTCTATTCGAAGACGCGCGGGGCGAATCGCTTCCCGGCGCTCGTGCGGGCCATCAAGCTGCTCGGCGCGCGGCCGCAGGTGAAGGCCCGGGGCGTCGCGATGCCGGACCTCGAAGCGCTGGAAGAGTGGATCGCCCGCGAAAGCAAACTCGGGAACGCCACACTCAACGCCGAAGTGGCGGGCGGCAACCGTCGCCTCACGCAGGTCAAGACCTGGTCCGACGCGGTGAACGCCGCCGTCGAGGACATCGTGCATGGCGTGCCGCCGTTCCCGCTGGTGCGCGAATGTTTGCAGAAGATCAAGCGCCACGCCGACGCCATGTGCATCAGCCAGACCCCGGTGGATGCGCTTCAGCGCGAGTGGAAGGAGCACGAGATTGATGGCTTCGTGGCGATCATCGCCGGTCAGGAGATGGGCACCAAGACGCAGCATCTCGAGTTCGCGACGAAAGATAAGTACGCGCCGGAGAAAATCCTCATGATCGGTGACGCGCCCGGTGATCAGAAGGCGGCCAAGGCCAACGAGGCGTTGTTCTTCCCGATCAATCCCGGCAAGGAAGAGGCTTCCTGGGAACGGTTGCACCACGAGGCGTTGGACCGTTTCTTCAACGGTACCTACGCGGGTGACTACGAGAAAAAGCTGATCGCGGAGTTCCAGGATTGCCTGCCGGAGAATCCGGGCTGGTAATGGTCCGGCGAGAGGGTGCGCCACCTCCTGGGCTCCGTCGCGAACCAGACTTGATTTTCCGCTGTCGTTGGTTCGAACCTCCCGACATGCAACTCTCCCGTCTGGTTTTCCTCAAGCTGTTCCTTGCTACCGGTGCGGTGCTGCTCCTCGGCGGTCCGCTCCCCGCCCAATCAGACACGCCCCGCTCGTTGTTCGTCGAGGGGTACGCAAAACAGGTGAGCTACGCGCCCGGCGATGAACTGACGCTGCACGTCTCCACTTCCGCCCCGGAATTCACCGTCGAAATCATCCGCCTCGGCGCCGAGCGCAAACCGGTGTGGTCCCGGGAACGCATCAAGGGACAGGAACATGCCGTGCCGGAAGATGCCTCCTCCCACGGCTGTCGCTGGCCGGTCGCGCTGACACTGAAGATTCCGGCGGACTGGCAAAGCGGCTATTATCACGTCGCCCTGCGGGTGCGCGATGGCGGTGGCAAATTCGTGCAGCGCAATACGCGCACGGCCGAGGGCAGTTGTTATTTCATCCTGCGCTCCGCCGAACCCGGCCAGCGGACGAAGATCCTGCTCCAACTCGCCAGCAACACTTACAACGCCTACAACAACTGGGGCGGGTTCAGTCTCTACGCGTACCACGGGCGCGGCGGCAACCAGGGCCACCGGGTATCGTTCGAGCGACCGCCGGCCAGCCAGTTTGGCAACTGGGAGCAACCGTTCGTCGAGTGGGCCGAACGTCACGGCTACGTGCTCGATTTCGCCGCCAACAGCGACCTGGAGTTTCATCCGGAGATTTTGCGGCCGTACCGGCTCGTGCTCAGCGTGGGCCATGACGAGTATTGGTCCGCGCCGATGCGGGACCACCTGGAGCAATTCATCGCTGACGGCGGTAACGTGGCGTTCTTCAGCGGCAACACGTGCTGCTGGCAGGTGCGCAGCGAGGAGGGCGGCCAGGCCTTGACCTGCTGGAAGCAGAACTACCACTCCGATCCCGTTTATGCCGAGCGCGAGGGATACCAAACACTTTCCTCGCTCTGGAGTCATCACCTCGTCGGCCGGCCGGAGAACCAGTTGACCGGCGTCGGCTTCCTCTGGGGCGGCTACCACAAGAGTCATGGCCAACTCATGGATGGCAGTGGCGCGTTCACCGTCCATCGGCCGGAACATTGGCTGTTCAACGGAACGGGACTCAAACGCGACGACAGTTTTGGCGGCCAGGACAGCATTGTCGGCTATGAGTGCGACGGCTGCGAAATGACGTGGCGGGACGGCCTGCCATTCCCGACTTTCCGGGACGGCACCCCGGAGACGTTCGAGATTCTCGGCACCGCGCCGGCCAAGTGGCATCCCGACGACAGCCAGTGGTACGACCGCTGGGAGAACGGCCGCACTGGTCACGCGGTGCTGGGCAGTTACACGAGCGGCGGCACGGTGGTCACCGCCGGCACCACGGACTGGGCGCATGGGCTGCGCGGCAGGGATCCTCTCGTCGAGCAAATCACCCGCAATGTCTTGGACAAGCTTGGCCGATGAACCGCTTCCGCCGACTCGTGCTGTTGCTGGCGGTCTTTGGTCAAACCGCGGCGGTCGTCGCGCAGGCACCGGTTGTGTTATTTCATGACTTCGACGCGGACGGCCGACCGGAACGGTTGATCAGCCGCGGCGATGAAACTGAAATTCAACACTGGAATCCGGACACCAGCACGTGGGAGAAAGCGAATTTCAACCTCCCCGATGAGGTGCGATTCATCGAGGAACCTGGCCCGGACGCCGGCTTGCATTTCATTGATCTGAATGGGGACGGCTTTGAGGACATCCTCTTTGCCAACCCCGAGCGCTTCGCCATCTATCTCTGGACGAAGAATGTGCAGCCCCACCTCGGCTGGACGCGCGGCTGGACGCAGTTTGTTCGCGCTGGCGAGCGTAAGGGCAATGCGAGCGAGCCGCCGGATCTGACCGGCGCCGAGTTGCGGGTTGAGGGCGGTGGGCTCGTAATCATCCGGCATGATCCCAATACCGCCACCCCGCAGGTTGAACGCCGTTCCTTGAAGGCTTTGATCGCGGCCGAAAGCCCGCCATCCCTGGCACCGGAGGACGCCCTGGGCACCTTTCAAGTTCGGCCAGGATTCCGAATCGAACTCGTGGCGGCCGAGCCGGTGGTGGTCGATCCCATCGGGTTCGACTGGAGCGCGGATGGCCGGCTCTGGGTGGTCGAAATGCGCGATTATCCGCTGGGCCTGGACGGCCGGGGACAGCCCGGCGGGGTCATCAAGATTCTGAAGGACGCCAACGGCGACGGACGCTACGAACAAGCGGTGACATTTCTGGAAAGCATCGCGTTTCCCACGAGCCTGATGCCCTGGCGCAAGGGAGTCTTGATCGCCGCCGCTACGGACATTTTTTACGCGGAAGATACCGACGGCGATGGCCGGGCGGACGTGCGGCGAGTCCTGTTGACGGGCTTTCAGCGCGGCAATCAGCAACATCTCGTGAACGGTTTCGAACTGGGACTCGACGGCTGGGTTTACGCCGCCAACGGCGACAGCGGTGGCCGCGTCAAGTCCGTGGCGACCGGCCGGGAAATCGACATCCGCGGGCGGGACTTCCGGTTCCGGCCCGACACCGGCGAACTGGAAACGGTCTCCGCGCAGACGCAATTCGGCCTGCGGCGCGATGATTGGGGCAACTGGTTCGGCAACAACAATCCCACCTGGCTCTGGCACGTCACGCTGCCCGAGCATTATCTGCGGCGCAATCCGAAGCTCGCCGTGCGCGGCGTCAAGCAGGTGCTGGCAAACTACGACGACTCGACGCGCGTGTTTCCCATCAGCCCGGCGGTCGTGCGGCCGAACCAGCCGTGGGCGCTGAATCACGTCACCAGCGGTTGCAGTCCGACGCCCTATCGGGACGCGTTGTTTGGCGCGGACTTCGCCACCAGCATCTTCATCAGTGAACCGGTGCATAACGTGATCCATCGCGAAGTCTTGCAGCCCGCGGGCACGGGTTTCACCAGCCGGCGCGCCATCGGCGAGGAACAAAGTGAATTTCTCGCCAGCACGGACAACTGGTTTCGCCCCACCACCACGAAAGTCGGCCCCGACGGCGCGCTCTATGTCGCCGACATGTATCGCCTCGTCCTCGAACATCCGGAGTGGATCTCACCCGAAATGCTGGCGCGCATCGATGTGCGGGCGGGCGCGGATCGCGGACGCCTTTACCGGATCGTTCCGGACGGCGTGAAGCTGCGGCCGATGCCCAATCTTGCGCGTTTGAATGACCACGAACTTGGATTGGCGATGAACAGCCCCAATGGCTGGCAGCGCGACACGGTGCAACGTCTCTTGCTGGAACGATCCGCGGGCACCACCGCCGATCTGTTCCAGTTGCTCGAACCCGCTTATGCGCCGCAAGTACGTTTGCAGGCCCTGGCCACGCTGGGGGTGCTGGGTATCTTGGAAGCGGCACCGCTGCTCAAAGCGCTGGCCGATCCGCATCCGGCCGTCCGCTGCGAGGCGCTCCGCCAAAGCGAGGCGTGGGGCGCGAAGTCCAGTTCGGTCTTCGAGGAGGTTCTGAAACTGGCCGCCGACAGCGAGCCATCGGTGCGCCTGCAGGCCGCCTTCTCGCTGGGTGCCTGGCCTTATGAGCAGACCCGGGGAGCACTGGAGCAGCTTGCCGCCGGGGATGGAGCTGACGAATTAATCCGCCTCGCCGTAATGTCCTCCCTGCCGCCTGACAGCGACCTGTTTCAACGGCTCAACTCCCGCGCGAGCGCCGCGCGACCGGTAACAGCCACCGTGGCGTTACCACCTTCCTCGCCGGATCGCGCAGCGGTGATCGCCGCCTACGGTGAAGTCGGGCGACTCACCGGCGACAAAGCACGCGGTCGCGAACATTTCACGATGCTGTGCGCAACCTGCCACCGGTTGCGGGGCGAAGGCAGCGAAGTCGGGCCCGATCTCGGGATGGTCGCGACCAAGCCGACCGACTGGTTGATCACGGCGATTCTCGATCCGGTGCAGGCCGTCGAGGCGCGATACCGCTCGTGGTCGATCCGGTTGCAATCCGGCGACGATCTTTCGGGCATCATCACCGCCGAGACGGCCAACAACCTGGTGCTGCGCATGGCTGAAGGGGTGGAGCACGCCGTCTTGCGCAGTGACATCCAGTCGATCTCGCCGGAATCCGTCTCGCTGATGCCCGCCGGATTTGAGTCGGCATTGACGCCCCAGGGGATGGCGGACCTCCTGGTGTGGCTGCGGGGAAATTGAAGTGGTTTCCTCGCGCGGTCAGCTTCCAAATAGTTTTGCAACTCGCTAACACCAGCTACCGGGCACCGGCCTTCTCGTAAAGCGGGGAAAGCCCGCCCGCCAGATTCAGTGCGGCTTTGCTGCTCGCACCGTACTCATGCCCCGAGGTTTTCATACAACCGGGCCAGCCGGCGGCCGTGCTCATCGTAGGCTGTTTCAAAAAGATTCAGGCCTGCCTGCCGGAGAATCCGGGCTGGTGAAGCCGGGCCTATTGGCACCAGTCGCTTGATCGTTTAGGTTCGAACCTTCTGGTTGCTCACTGGTCTGATGCTGCGGTGTCCATGAGATCGGCGTTCATCCGTTCCAGCAGCAGCTTCATCTTTATCGCGTCAACGACGTTGCGATGCCGGTCGCGCAACTGCTTCACCTCGAAGAACGGCCAATAAGCACGCAAGGCCGCTGTATCCAAAGCGGTCTGAGAATGCATCGTTGAAATCTCCTCGGGAATGTTCAACTGCAACAGCAGGGCGGCAGTTTGTTCCTCAAGAATCAGCAAGCGCTGGAAGTCTTCCTGAAACAAGGCGTCGAGTTTGGTCACGTTCGCCCGCAACTGCCCGGCAGATGGGTGCTTTGGTGCGTTGCTTTGAAGGAAGTTCAGAATTGTTCCAATCAGCTCCACGGTATTCGATTGAGCCGTTGTCGATTCAACAATCCAGTGCCGCAATTCGTCGCCAACGAGGCTGATTGAGTTGGAAACAGGAGTGACAGGCTGATTGCCGGGAAGATGGGAATTGTTGCGCAACTGCTGATTCTCCGCGACCAAGGCCGGAATCCGGCTCTCAATTTCACTCAGTTCGGACCGGAGTTCAGAAATTTCCCGCAGTAGTTCATCTCTCTCGCTTGCGGCTCTGGAGCGCTCATAGAAGAACAGGACAACAATGAGACAGCTTCCGATGGTCATGATCGAAGCCAGAATCCAACCTCTCGATTGTTGAGTCGCTTGGTTCATTGGTGATCTTGGGATAGCACTCAATTTTGCGCGCCAAAACCATGTGGCGCATCCTCATCTATGACGCTCGGTAACATTGGGTGTCTATTCAAAGACTTCAAGTCCCCGCTGACGGAAAACATCAACGCAACGCCGTCAGTCAGATCAGCCCAACAGCCGCGCCGGCCGGATGATCCCACTCACTTGCCCAACTTCTCGTAAAGCTTTGCCAGCCGGCGGCCGTGCTCATCGTAGGCCGCTTCAAAAAGTTTCACGGCCCGTTCATTGCCCACAACCGCGCCGGCGCTGAGCACCTTGGGCGGTTGACCCGCCTGCGTCAGCCGGGCGGCGACTTCCGCCTTCAGACAATTCACCAACAGACAACCGCCGACCGTCGAGCCGGGCGCGACCGGCGTGTCGAGCCCGTCGAGCTTCACCATCGCGTCGCCGACCGGCGCGCCGGTGTCGAGCACGAGTTCGGCGAAGTCCTGGAGCTTTTTGCCGTCCGCGCGTTTCGAGGTGCTCGCCTCCGAGTGGGCGCGACTGATGATCGCCACCACCTTCACGCCGCGTTGTTGAAACTGCTCGGCCATCTCGATGGGCACCACGTTGCAGCCGCTGGACGAAATCACCAGGGCGGAATCCTGCGGCGCGAGGTCGAAGTTCCGGAGAATGCGCTCGGCCAGGCCGGAGACGTTTTCCAAAAACATCGCCTGCCGCTGGCCGTTCGCGCCGACGACCAGGTTGTGGAAGCTGAGCGACAGCTCGACGATGGGGTTGAAGCCGGGAAACGACCCGTAACGCGGCCACATCTCCTCGACCATGATCCGGCTGTGGCCCGAGCCGAAGACGTGAACCATGCGGCCGGCGAGGATGGTGGCGGCGAACCGGTCCGCCGCCTGGCGAACCGCCGGCAATTGCGCGCGCACGGCGGCGAGCAGGCCGGCCGATTTTTCCAAATAGACTTCGCTGGGCGTCATCGGCGGCCAGCTTTGAGCATCCGCCCGGAAAAGACGATGGCGAAATGCGTAGGCGGGCGATCCTCTATTCGACGTCCTCGAAACAGGCCGGGCGAAAGCGCGCCAAGCAGGGTAGGAGTGGGTGAAAGCGGGTTGGCGAGCCGGTCGTGACAGCTACCTCGTTGAATGCTCCCGTAGTCAAGCCCGTCGGCCGGTGAGCTCCGAATCAAATTCCTGCCAGCGCCGTGGAATCTCCCGCAGGATCTCCTCTCCTCGTGATTCCACCAACCTCGCCACCTGGCTTCTGGCCCGTTCCCGTTTGGCCGACCACTTCGCACTGACCTCGGCATCCGATGGGTAGGCGGCGCGCAAGTGAGTGTCGGCGAGGTAGTGCGCAAAACCTTCGTTCCACAACCACCAGCGCGCCTCCCGGTCCGTGGGGCCGCCGACCGCCAGGCAAGACCACACGCCGTGCGCCAGTTCATGCACGGCATACTGGTCGAAACGCTTCACATTCAACTGCCGGTCCTTCGCCGACCAGCCGTACAGCGACACGAGGATTGCGGGTGGCTCGGATCGCCACTTCATGACCAGCTCGGGAAACCAAAACCGGAGGAAGAGGCAGGCTTGTGCCGGCAGCCTGACCAGCAATTTTTCGGTGGCAAAAAGCCCGCCGGGTGAATGATTCCCGCCACAGGGATTGCCGGGCCTTCTCAAAAGCATGATCGATCAGTTCACCCACCCGCAACGGCGCGGCGACGACCCGGCCCAAGCTCACTTTGAACTCGTGCTCCAGCAGTGGCTGGTAGCGGTCAATGCGCTGTTGGAGCTGTTCGAGCAGCTCCCGCTCGGGGTTGGGGATGGCCGTCTCATGCATAGATTCATATCGGCCCGTTGCCGCAGAACCAGGCAAACTGCTGGCCCCGGGCATTCAACGTCCCGCCCTATGGCACCAGATCCACGTGTTTGTAGGCGATGACACCGCCCGGGGCCACGTGATAGTTCTTCACTTCCGGCCGCGCGAGATAGACGTGCGCGCCGAAGAAGATCGGCAGCACGGGCGCTTCGTTCATGAGGATTTCCTCCGCCTGCTGAAACAGTTCGTAACGCGCCGCGCGGTCGCTGGTGAAGCCGGCCTGCCCAATCAGGCGGTCGTAATCCGGATGCCCCCAGCCGGTGTCGTTGTTGCCGTTGCCGGTGAGCATCATGTCGAGAAATGTGTTCGGGTCCGGGTAATCACCAATCCAAATCGAGATGGCGAGGTCGTATTCCAGTTTGCGCTGCGTATCGAGATAGACCTTGAACTCTTCGTTGCGCACGGAGACTTCGATGTTCAACTCCTGTTTCCACGTCGCCTGCAACGCTTGCACGATTTCCCCGCCGCCCTTCGAGGTGGGAAACAACAGCTCCAGCTTGGGAAACCCTTCGCCGTTGGGAAATCCCGCCTCGGCGAGCAACCGCCGCGCGGCCTCGAAATCCGTCGGCATGTTTGCCCGCGCCACGTAACCGCCCGGCGTCGGCGGCGTGTAGTGGTGGGCCGGTGGCTCCCCACGCTTTCGCACGCTCTCGACGATGCCCCGGCGGTCGATCGCCCGGCCCAACGCCCGCCGGACCTTCACGTTGTCGAGCGGCGGCCGCGTGACGTTGACGCGCACGTAATCGATCTCCGGCCACGGTTCGACGCGCAACAGCTCCGGATGATCCCGCTGATACACCGGCGTCTTTTCGACCGGCAGGCCGTAGGAAATGTGCAACTGCCCGCCGCGAAACGCACGCTCTTCGGTGGCCACGTTGTCAATCGGGCGAAATCGAATCTCGTTCAGCTTCACGCTGGCGGCGTCCCAGTACCGCGGGTTTCTGCGCACGACGATGACGTCGTTGGGCCGCCACTCGGCCAGCACAAACGCGCCGTTGCCCACGAGGTTGCCCGGCCGCGTCCAAGTCGAGCCGCGCTGCGTCATCGACCCAAATTTCTCAATCGTCGCGCGATGCACCGGGCTCCAGCTTTGATGCGCGATCAATGCCAGGAAATACGGCGTGGGCCGCGAAAGCTCGATACGCAAGACGAGCGCCTCCGGCGCGCTCACGCCCACCTGCGCGAAGTCGTTCAGCTCGCCCTTGTTGAACCGCTCGGCATTCTTCATCACCCAGAGCATGTAGGAATACTCGGAAGCCAGCGCCGGCGTGAGAATGCGCTCGTAGGACCAGCGAAAATCCTCCGCGGTGACGGGATCGCCATTGGACCACTTCGCCTCGGGCCGCAGGTGGAAGGTGTAGGTCAGGCCGTCGTCGGAGATTTCCCAGCGCACGGCCGCCGCCGGCCGGGCCTCGCCGGTTTGCGGATCGGGTGCGACCAGGTTCTCGAACAGCGTCTGGCAGATCCAACTGTCGGTCATCGCGTTGATGATCTGCGGATCGAGATCGCGCGGCTCGGCCCCGTTGCCGACGTGGAGAATCTTTTCGCGGTTGCCGGCTTCGACCGGCGATTCGGGTTTCGAACAGCCGGCGAGGAGCAGTCCGAGGGCGACCAATGCGGCGAGGGCTTTCATGCGGGAACGAATGATCCATTAAACCGCACTACGGCTGCGCGGTGGCTTCGAGATACACGTGCTTGTACGGGTGATGATCCATGAACGTCGGATGCCAGCCCTTCACGCTGGGCTGAATGAGATAGACCCGCGTGTAATGGTAGATCGGGAACATCGGCATTTCCTCCATCAGGATCGCCTCCGCGCGCTGGAGCAGTTCGTAGCGCTTTGCCTGATCCACCGTTTGCTCGGACTCAGCCAGCAACCGGTCATACTCTTCGTGCTTCCAACCGGTACGGTTGTTCTCACTCCATGAGGCGAAGAGGCTCAGGAAAGTAAACGGATCAGGATAATCACCGATCCAGCCGGCGCGGCTCACCTGGTAGTCGAGCTTGTGCTCGGTATCGAGGTACACCTTCCATTCCTGGTTGATCAACTCGGCCTCAACGCCCAGCTCGGTCTTCCACATTTGCTGGATCGCCTCGGCGATGGACTTGTGAGATTCGGAGGTGTTGAAGAGGATCGAGATCTTCGGAAAATCTTTGCCGCCCGGATAACCTGCCTCCGCCAGCAACTGACGCGCTTGCTCGGGATTGAATTCCGTCGCCGCGCTGCTGGTGTAGCCCCGCGTGTCCGGCGGCGTGAAAAAGTACGCGGGCTTCTGATCCGCCCGCGTGATGCGTTCCACGATGGTCTTGCGATCCACCGCCATCGAGAGCGCGGTGCGCACGCGACGATCCCGCAGGTGCGGCAACGTCGTGTTGATCCGGTAGAGATAGGTGCCGAGGTACGGATCAAGCCGGATCAAATGCGGCTCGTTCTCGCGATAAGTCGGAATCTTCGACAGCGGCACCTCGTAGGTCGTGTGCAACTGCCCCGACCGAAACGCGCGCTCCTCCGTCTCGATGCTCTCAATCGGATGGAAGTGGATTTCCTTCAGCCGCACCGTGTCCTTGTCCCAATAGGTGTCGCTCTTCACGACCCGCACCATCTGGTTGACCTTCCATTCCTCGAGCCGGAACGGCCCGTTGCCGACGTAATTGCCCGGCCGCGTCCACTGATTGCCGCGCGTGTAGGAATCACCGTGTTTCTCGACCGTCGGCAGATGCACCGGCCAGTACGTATAATGATGCGCGGTCATCGCGAGAAAGTAGGGCGTCGGATGACTCAGCGTGATCACCAACCGGCCGACCTCGGGTGCCTTCACGCCCACTTCGGCGAAGTCCGTCAGTTTGCCCTCATTGAACTCCCGGGCGTTCTTG
>ERZ761602.7804-NODE-7804-length-11117-cov-7.792352_pt1 | contig 11117 bp, 4 predicted proteins | sample MGYA00512165_ERZ761602 | MGnify/ENA primary metagenome ERZ761602 (study PRJEB28899, sample SAMN02445085) | bioreactor sludge metagenome | biome: EBPR sludge; isolation source: Thorneside wastewater treatment plant | place: Australia: Brisbane, Thorneside... | reverse complement strand
CTGCGCGGCATCGAACGACTTCCGTAGCTCCTGCAGCAGCGCCCGCGTATGGCCGCCTTTTTCGAGGTAGCGCATTAAGGCCTCCGCCTCTTCAACAGAAACCTGGTTGCGCATCCATCGCTGCAGCAACAGCCTATATTCTTTTTCTTCTCTTGTCATGAATAAATTTTATGCTTGTGATAAGCGCCTTTACTATATTATCCCTGGTATCGGTTTTAGGGTGGACGGGCAGGAAAATTTTTTTTCAAAACGTCGACCGGCGAGTTTCAGCGGCATACAATACCGGCGCGATCAACGGCTATTTCAGGGAAAGTTCCCGGAGAACATGGGTCAAATATTTATTCCGGCAATAACCAACGCGAAGGCCTCAGGAGGCGCGCCAGTCCGGCTAACGACGGATTCAGCAGAACATAAAAAACACCAGGGGGAAGAAATCGCCGTAATGGATACAATATTCCTTGATATGCCGGACGGCGAGAACCATATGTTCTTTTACCGTATTCCGGGAAATGCCCAGTTGATGGGAAACCTGCTCATAACTCAGGCCCTGATCGCGGCAAAGCCGGAATACCTTTTGCCGTTGCGGGGGCAATAGGCCGACCGCCGTATTCAGCAGGGTTTCATACTGCTGCCATCGTATTTTATTATCGGCGTCTTCGGCAGCGCCGGCAAATGCCATCAACGCGCGAAGATATAAGCCCTCATCCGAAGCCATTTTTTTCAATAGCTTAAACGCCTTATTGCGGCTGATGCGATACAAATACGCATTAAAAGACAGTTCGGGATTTACGCGTTCCCTTATCTCCCATATTTTCAAAAAAACGTCCTGCATAACGTCTTCTGCGAGCTCCGGAACCTTGATCAACCGCAAAACATAATGATATAACGCGGGATGATAATGATCATAAAGCCGAATAAAAGCATCCCGGTCGCCCTGCCGCAATTGTGCCAGCAAAGTTATTTCATCAAAATGCCTGGACTTGTTCATAATTCAGGCTAATGTAATGATTTCCTTCTTAGCCGGCGGAGCGATCATGGTCGCGCGTTGCTACTCCCGGTTTACCGGTATCCATACTTTAACGGTATGTTCTATAAAATCATTTACCAGGCCGATGGACCGGGCAGGTTTTTCCGCTCCATCCACTGCAATGATCATTTCATCGCCCCTGGAGCCATCCTGGATAAGCAGGATATGGTACAAGGTATCTTCATATGTATAATCAACTTTTACGGTTGTCCATTCGGGTGGGAGACAGGGCTCAAAGGCAAGTATCTGCGCATGTCTTTTCAGCCCGATAAAAGATTCCAGGATCAGCTGGTACATCCATCCGGCGGAACCCGTGTACCAGGTCCACCCGCCGCGGCCCGTATGCTGCGCGATGGCATAAACATCCGCCGCAATAACATAGGGTTCCACTTTATAAACGGCAATGGCTTCCGCGGTAAGACCGTGATGGACGGGATTGATCATTTGCAACAGTTCCCAGGCGCGACGTTTATCGCGCAATGCGGCAAAAGCCATCACGAGCCAGATCGCCGCATGGGTATATTGCCCCCCGTTTTCCCTTACGCCGGGAACATATCCTTTGATATATCCGGGATTTAAAACCGAGTTATCAAAGGGAGGATCAAAAAGCTGGATCAGCCCAGGGTCTTTCCGGACCAACCGGCGATAGGCCTCCTCCATGCCCTTTTTTGCGCGGGCTGTATCGGCGGCGCCGGATAAAACAGACCAGCTCTGGGCGATAGAATCTATCTTACATTCATCATTAGACGAAGACCCGAGAGGAGTTCCATCGTCAAAATAAGCGCGCCGGTACCAGGATCCGTCCCAGGCATGTTGTTCGATATTTTTCTGCAGTTGCGCAGCCTGTTCCTCGTACCGTTTGATGGTTTCGTCATCGGCGCGCAAGCGGGCCCCCTCTAAAAATTTCCTGATCGTGTCGTACAAAAAGAAGCCCAGCCAAACGCTTTCCCCCTTCCCCTGCTCGCCGACTTTGTCCATACCATCGTTCCAGTCGCCCGAGCCCATCAATGGCAGGCCATTCCTGCCGAATTTCAGTCCATGGTCAATCGCCTTTATGCAATGCTTATACAGGCTTTCAGACAGATCGGAGCGGATGGGCAGATCATAATAAGATTCTTCCCCATAGTTCAACGCGCGTCCTTCCAGGTATCCCGCCTGTTCGTCGAGGATGCCGGTATCGCCTGTGGCGATCACATAACGGCCAACCGCATACGGAAGCCAAAGATAGTCGTCCGAACAACGAGTGCGCACGCCCCGGCCAATAGGCGGATGCCACCAATGCTGCACGTCTCCTTCCTTAAACTGGCGACTTGCGCAACGCAATATCTGCGCTCTTGCCGTCTCCGGTTTGGCATGCATTAAGGAAATCGAATCCTGCAACTGGTCGCGGAACCCATAAGCGCCGCCCGATTGATAGAACCCGCTCCTGGCCCACAATCTACAAGCCAGCGTTTGATAGTTCAGCCATCCGTTGGACAGGAAATTCAACGGCATATCAGGCGTTTCTATCTGCACGGACCCCAATGTTCGCTTCCAGTATTCCTTAACCTTCTTCAGCGATTCGGCGGCTGCGGCGGTCCCTCTGAAGCGACGCGCGATATTGCCGGCGTCCGTAGCATTCACGCCGGCGCCCAACCGAAATATGACTTCTCTTTCTTCGCCGTCCTGCAATTCAATAATAACCTGCGTAGCGGCGCATGGATCGAGGGCTGCGCCGATCTTGCCGGAAAGCTTTGCCCGCCTCATCGCTTCCGGGTTTCTCAATGTGCGGTTGCGGCCAATAAATTCTTCCCGATCGGCGGTAATGAGTTTTGCCGAATCGTCCACGTCAAAAAAAGCGACCCTTCCGCCAAATTCGGTATTGTATTGATTGCTGGCCAGCAGCGCGCCGCTTGCCATATCCAGTTCGGTAATGACATGCATCATCGTCCTGGAACGACGATCGCCGAGTATCCATTCGACATAACCGGTAGCCGTCAGCCTCCTCAGACGCCCCGAACGGTTATGCAGTTTTATTACTACGAATTTAACCGGCGCTTCTATATCCACATATACGGTCATTTCCGAGGCGATCCCGTCTTCGATATGTTCAAACCGGCTGTATCCGAATCCGTGCCTGGCGATATAGGCCGATCTTCCGCGGCAGGGAAGCGGCGAAGGCGACCAGTAATACCCGCTCTCCTCGTCGCGCAAATAAAACGCTTCGCCGGAAGAGTCCGAAACCGGATCATTATTCCAGGGCGTCAGTCGGAGCTCATGCGCATTCTCTACCCAGGTGTATGCTTGTCCGCTTTCCGAGACCACCGTTCCAAAACCCGGGTTCGCCAATACATTCACCCAGGGGGCGGGCGCTGTTTTCCCCGGCGCGGCGATCACAACATATTCCTTACCATCGGGAGAAAAGCCGCCGATACCGTTGAAAAAAAGAAGCCCTTCGGGAAGCTGTACCGATGTATCCTGGACAGGATACGATTTTACGGCGGTAAACGCCGGGGCCATGCCTTTCAGTCGCGTCCGGCGATTGAGTTGTCCCTCCAGCGTTCCCAGCTTATCCGTAATGATAATGCGGGCCACGGACTGAAACAATATCCTGTCTTCATTGGAGATCTGCTCCGCCGACCTGATAAAAATACCTCCCGGCTGTTCCTGTACGTCTGCATGAACGGAGGGAGCGATCAACGCCTGTATCTCGTTCTGCAAGGTATGGCGATACCCTCCCGAATCTTCATTCCAGATTACCAGGTCTACGATCAACCCCTTCTGCCGCCAATAGGCATGCGCCAGCGTCATTTGTTTTACCAATTCGATATTGGCGCTGTCTTCTATCTGCAATAAAACGATCGGAAGATCGCCTGATACGGAGTAACTCCATAATCCCGACTGCCCGCGATGGTTCTTGACCAATACGCCTGCATCGGCGCGCATGGCGGCATTGGGGAAAATAACAGAGCTAGCCAGCTTGCCGTACAGTTGGGCCTCCGCTTCCGTAGCGTTGATCTGCCTTAACACCACCTGCGCATGCGTCCACGCCAGCTCAAATGCGCGGTCGGTCATGCGCACATCCTGGTATTTATCTATCAGTCCCATGCACAATTCGCGCGTAGGGCCTATGCCATAGGCAAGATCGACAACCGCCGACTGCTGCGGCTCCAACGTAATACGGTAACGTATAGCTGCAATAGGGTCCAGCACAGAGCCGCTACTCCCCGAAAGTTTTCCCGATTGCTTCATTGCGTCGGGAAAGGCAATGCTGTTTCCTCTCCCGATGAACCGCGACCTGTCGGTTTCAAAGGACGCTTCTTCGATAGCGGCGCCATGCGCTTTCATCAAATGAAACATCCAGGGAGTATGCTCCTCCGCCGAACGGGGCCTGCGCATACAGAGGATGGCGTCGCGCAGGGGAAGGGTCTCTGTCTCCACAAAAAGATTGCTAAAAGCCGGATGCGCCACGTCTGCCGCCGGATGCGCCAGAACGATCTCGGTATAGCTGGTTATCTCCAATACCCGCCGCTTACGCGAGCGGTTATTAATATTCACCCTGCGCATCTCCACATCGTCTTCCGGCGACACGACGATCTCTAAATGCGTTTCTATATTGTTGTCGCGGCGGCGGAATTCGGCCCTGCCCTGGGAAAAGATCACTTCATAATAATCCGTTTGCTTTTGAGACGGCTGATAGCCGGCAGACCAGAACTGGTCGCCTTCGACATCTTTGACAAAACAAAATGCGCCCCAGTTATCGGAGACGCCGTCTCCCCGCCAGCGCGTAATATCCACGTCTCTCCACCGGCTGTACCCGCCGCCGGAATTGGTAACCATAACATGATACCTTCCATTCGACAAGAGCTGCACTTCGGGCATGGGCGTATTGGGCGTGTGGATCACGCGCATGTGCGCATCTTCCGACACGGCGCCGATCTCTGAAATATGAACGGAGGGAGAATACAGCGTAGTCACCCTGGGGATCTTTTCCTGGAGCAATAATAAAGCGGCCCTGAATTGAGGTTCGGCCTCAAACCTTTTCTGCATGGGCTGATCCAGCAACAGGTAGGCGAGCGATAAAAAGCTCATTCCCTGGTGGTGCGCCATAAAAGAGCGGACAACCGCTTCCGACTGCCCGCGGGGCAACCGGGCCGGAGTATAATCTATGGCCTCAAAAAATCCGTACCGGCCTTCATATCCCTGCTTAGCAAGCTCCTGCAGGTTCTCGCAGGCTTTTTCAGGGCTCACCATCAGCGCCATAACGGAAGCATAGGGCGCTATGACCATATCCTCTCCCAGTCCTCGTTTCAATCCCAGGCCCGGAACGCCGAAAGCGCGATACTGGTAGTTCAGCTGGGCGTCCACGAGGTTGTAGCCCGACTCGGAAACGCCCCAGTACGCGCCTCGCTTTTTCCCATATTCTATCTGTCGTTCCACGACGGATTTAAGCGTCTGGTCCAGCAGCGTATTGCTATAAGTGGGCATTACCAATAGCGGCATCAGGTATTCAAACATGGAGCCGCTCCAGGAAAGCAGCAAGGGCGCGACGCCGGGCCCCGTCAGCTGTCGCCCTAAAGCAAACCAGCTTTCCTGGCTTATCTTTCCCTGCGCTATGGCAACGAATATGCCTAACCGCGCTTCAGAGCCGAGCAGGTCGTAAAAACCAAGATCTCGCCTATGCTCCTCAACATTGTATCCTATGGCCAGCAGGTTCTGCGAGCGGTCGAGAAGAAAATCATAGTCCATATCCGAAAACTCATCGCATTGCCGGGCAAGCCTTTCGATGATCAGTATCTTCTCCCTGGCCTCGCCGGCGGCCCTGGCGATCGCCAGGCGGAACGCGTTGAGCCATTCTTTTTCTGAAGGGGTATTTTCCCGGGAGGCATAACTATCGATCGCAGGCGCCAAGGCTTCGTCGAGTTTGGCCAGCATTGCGAGAGTAGGAATAGCATGGAGGGAAGAAAGCAGCCCCTCCAATGCCGGCGGGGCTTCCTTCAGCTTCAGCCAGCCGGCGTGTATCAGCAGTTCATGTTCGGCGCTGCGGCATTGTTTTACCAGGGCGTCCATCCACAGAGAAGCCTCCGTATCCGCCGGCAGGTCATTCTCCGTTATGATATTTTCTGCAAGCAAGGACAAACGGTCAAGAATATCCCGCGTTTCGACAAGCGTTTCGGAGCGCAATGCGCAGGCTTGCTCCAGGGTTTCCTTAAAGGGTTTTAATAAGGAAAGCTCCGCTGCATTCCCGGCGGTTTCCTGTTTTATTTTTTCTTCGGCTACATACAAGGTATCGCGTATCCCTTCAAACAGCCGGGCGCCGGTTATTTTCCGGGCGCTCAATTCCAGCAGTCCTTGTTTTAAGGTAAGCAGGTGCCCGGCCAGGTTGCCGCTATCCACCGTAGAGATATACCGGGGATACATAGACGCCAGGGATACCGTATCGTACCAATTGTAAAAATGCCCTTTATACCGCTCCATTGCCTGCATCGTATTGAAAGTATAAAAACAACGTTCGATCATCTGGCCCGAAGTGATATACCCAAAATCGCAGGCGGTAAGATTAGATAAAAGAGAGAGCCCGATATTGGTGGGCGAGGTCCTGTGCGCGATCCTTTCCACGGGATTCTGCTGATAGTTATCGGGCGGCAGCCAATTGTCTTCCTTGCCCACAAAATGCTCAAAGAAAAACCATGTCTTTCTCGACAGCTTCCGCAGGAAGATCGTTTGTTGCGCGGTGATGTCGGCTTTCCGGTCGACCATCGGCAGGCTTACGCGCCAGGCGATAAGCGGAGAAGCCAGCCATAAGGTCAGCAGGGGGCCGGCTACCAACAACCGAAAAGGAAAAAACATCGCCAGCAAAACAAATATGACTATGGCGAGAACAGGCGCCGCCCACATGGCGAGATAGGTCTGAACAATACTTTTATTTTTTCCGGAAGCGCTTCCCGAAGGATTCCAGTCAAGTAAATTTCTCCTCGTGATCAACAGGCGCCAGTTGGCGCTGATAATGGCATGCAAGCTGATATACGCTTCATGAGGCAGCCATACCAGGATGAATATATGCCGCATGAGGCTGTCCATTAAGGCGCGGAAAGCAGAAAGAGTATGCCTTACCAACAGCGAATCTTTTGGCTTTCTGAGCATCTCCGAGATAAAACTGAATGCCGATACGCCGATCAAGAGACCCATCGCCAGCGCTGTCCAGAACCAGGGGGTCGACGAGAATAACCATCCATAGATCAGTAAGCAACACAGCGCAGGGGGAGCGAGGCTCCGGCGCAGGTTATCGAATATTTTCCATTTTGACAATGCGGAGATCGGGTTGCGGTTGGCTTTTTTACCAGGGCCGGGCGCGTAGGGGAAAAGCCATCTTGCTATCTGCCAGTCGCCGCGTATCCATCGGCGTCTGCGCTGCATATCGTCGAGATAAACAGAGGGATATTCTTCATAGAGTTGCACATCGCTGAGCAGCCCCGACCGGGCATAGCAACCTTCCAGCAGATCATGGCTAAGGATCCTGTTTTCGGGGAAACGCCCGCTTAAGGATTGTTCAAACGCATCCACCTCGTAGATCCCCTTCCCGATAAAAGAGCCTTCGCCAAAGAGATCCTGGTACACGTCTGACACGGCGCGCGTATAAGGGTCAATGCCGGCTTCATCGCTGTGCATCCTCGCATAAAAAGAGCTATCCGCTCCCGACATACTGTTTTCCACTCTTGGCTGAAGGATCGTATATCCTTTTGTTACGCGCATCTTCTCCGGATCATAATACGCCTGGTTCAGCGGATGAGCGATGGCGCCTGTGATTTTCCAGGCGCCATCCCTGGGCAGCTCCGTGTCGGTATCCAGCGTGATCACGTACTTCGTCTTTGAATAAGCGTCTTCTTCTCCAACGATAAGTAAAAAATTCTCTCTTCCTCTTCCACGCAGCAAGGCATTCAATTCGGTAAGCTTTCCGCGTTTACGCTCATAGCCCATCCATATCTTATCGCGCTCATTCCATTTACGGGGGCGATGAAAAATAAAAAAAGTATCGTTAACGGCTCGTCCATACTTTTTATTCAGGTCGCTGATCTTTTGTTCAGCCAGCTCCAGCAGCGCCGCATCGCCCGGCAGGGTTTCCATGGAAGCGTCCCTGAAATCCGTCAGCAGGGCGAAATGTAGATTATCGTCCCTGTTTCCCAGAAAGCGGATCTCCATCGTTTCTATCAGCTTGTCCAGTTCCTCTTCGCTATCCATCATGGAGGGCGCGACCACGAGGGTCTTTAACGCGGAGGGAATGCCTTTTGAAAAATCCATTCTTGGCAGGATATCCGGTTTCACCGCCAGCGTCGCAACCCAGTTCGCCAACGCAACCACAAAATGACTAACGCTGATCATGATGATAAAACCCAGTACGATCAGCCATATCATGGGCATTCCAGGTTTATAGGCTTTTTTAAGCAGCAGGACGCCGGTCAATAACGTTATGATCATTGAGCCTCCGGCAAACAAAAATAAAGATGCGCCGCGCGCAAGCCTGCCTATCCGTTCTCTAACGCTCAGCCGATAGCGCGCCAGCCTTTCCGTTTGCCGGCTTCCTTTGCCAATAAGGTAAAACCCGACATGAGCCCGGCGGGTATCGGCGGGATCGCTTTCCGCAGCGCGTTTGGCAAGCTCTACCGCCTGGCGCGCGACTTCCGCTTCAGAGGCCTTTCCTGATTTAGCCATTTTTTCTGTCGCATGACGGTAGCGGTCGCGGGTATTAAAATCCATGTTCGCATATACGTTGCAGGGATCCTGCCGCAATACCTGTTCCACGACGCTGGCGCTTTCTACAAAATCGCGCCAGTCGGCGGCGCTTAAAAAACGCAGGCTGCCAATGCTATTGCTCATCGACACCTGGTCGGCCGCCTGCTTTTTATTCTCCGCGTATACCAATCCGTTAGTGGTAAGCCCGTTCTCCGAAAGGCGCTGCTCTATCCAGGTCAGCGGCAAGGCCAGCGCCGGCCCCTTCCCCAGCAAGCGTCGCGTTAATTCCGCCACAAAAGAGCTGACCATCGGCGGTTTCGACTTGGCCATCTCCGCGATCACCACGATCAGGTTCTTAGGGTCTTTCTCCGCCGTCTCCGTCATTTGATCGGCCCAGTAATCTGCAAGGTTTTTATTAATGCCGTCAATGGCTATCTGGGCCGACAGGCGGCGAAGGTTTTCGATAAGCGCGAGACGGAGCATGATCGGGACAGCCCACAACTCGCCCAGGTTCAGGACAGCGACAGACTGATAAGCCCTGATAAAACCAGCCAGGCTTTGCATATCCACCCTGCCATCGCTATGAGATACGATCTGCTGGGCGATATCGTATACGCGGGGAAGGCCCAGCGAAGGGCCTTTTATTAACCGGGGCAGCCCTTCGCTATATCCTTTAGGCAGATGTTTATTGGCAATATAGATCTGCTCTTCTATGATATAGAAATTGTCCAGCAACCACTCGCCTGCGGGAGATATGCGAACGCTTTTCTTTGCAGAGGCGGTAAGCAGTTCGTGCACTTCCAGCAACACCTGCTCGTTGTCGGATAATCTACCGAGCAATTGCTCGGGCGCTTTTTCTATAATTACCGTATGCGTATTTGCAAGGGAGCGGGCGTGTTGTTCCAATTGCTCCGCGCTAAATAATTCTGACCGAAGGGGGGATTTTTCATTCGCATACTTTCTCATCAGGTTATCGCCCAGAAAGGATACTTTTATTTGAGACCAGAAATCTTGAATTGGATTAATTTTCACTTTACTAATTATTTCCTTTTAACAATGAGCCTTTTAAAAGATCCATGCCATCTTGTTCTGGCAATGCCGGGCTAAGCCTGCGATAACGGCGATACCCACTCCCGGATCCATGCCGTTCTGTTCGGGCAATGCCCTTTGTCAGAACAGGATATATCCATTATTTCCAATTTTCCTAAAAATATAATGCCAGGCCTGTTTAAGGCCGCAGCCATTTGCAGAAAAGCCGTTTGGGGTCCGTTTCAGCGAGAATTATGAAGGGGTAACGCTTAGATAACCCAATAACGGGTAAGAAGTTTACTCAGACAAAAAATAAATTATTATCCTTATATTCAGGGAGCGTATATTCCTGAGGGCCGCAACCGGCTATATACTACCGGCATCCAATAACCGAAAATTATCTATCTTGTTTGCCGGCAATGGTCTTTCTATTACCTATAAGCATTAAATAGATACACATAAAGTCTATTCGCCAGCCAGCGGATCGTCTCGCCGCCGCCGATAGGCGTTAAACGTGCAAGGTTAAGAACGAAGGAGATCAACTTAGCGACAGCCTTGCCGCCGCCAGGCGTTAACCCGGCGCCGGGATCAGGCGCCGAGTATCTGCGTCGCGCCGTCTGCATATCCCACGATAACCCTGGTAAACGGAGTATGAAGAAATAAACCCGTTTCTATTACCCCGGGGATCAGGCGAAGCTTCATATTCAGTTCTTCCGGCGCCCTGATGGCATCAAAATGGCAATCGATGATCAGGTTGCCATTGTCCGTAACAAATCTTTCTGATTGCGCCATCCTTACGTACGGGTTGCCTTTCAGTCGCCCTATCTGCGACAGCGTCAGCTCAACGGCAAAAGGCGCTACTTCTATAGGCAGGGGGAATTTTCCCAGGGTATCTACCAGCTTGGAGTCGTCTACAATAATGATCGCTTGTTTACTGTTGTATATCAGTATCTTTTCCCTTAACAAGGCGCCGCCGCCGCCCTTAATAAGGTTTAACTGTTTGTCTACCTCGTCGGCGCCGTCGATAGTAATATCAATATGATCAATAGCCGTAAAGGCGGTCAGGGGTATCCGGCATTCCTTTGCAAGCTGTTCAGACTTCGCGGAACTGGCTACCGCGCGGATCCTGAGCCCCTGCCTTACGCGCTCTCCTATTTTCCGGATGGCATGATAACTGGTAGAGCCCGTGCCCAACCCGACAACCATGCCATTTTCGATATATTCAACCGCTTTCTCGGCGGCTACCGCTTTAGCGTCCATAGTGATCGCGTCTTTAACGTAAGGTAAAAAGCTCAGGCAACATATCGCATAAAATATAATGCCGTCCACGAGTATCAACAAAATATATAAC
>ERZ761602.7803-NODE-7803-length-11120-cov-3.374243_pt1 | contig 11120 bp, 12 predicted proteins | sample MGYA00512165_ERZ761602 | MGnify/ENA primary metagenome ERZ761602 (study PRJEB28899, sample SAMN02445085) | bioreactor sludge metagenome | biome: EBPR sludge; isolation source: Thorneside wastewater treatment plant | place: Australia: Brisbane, Thorneside... | reverse complement strand
GTGGTCTTGCCTGAACCGGAGGGACCCATGATTAGGACGATCTCGCCCGGGTTTACGGACAACGACACATCATGCACTGCGGTGACTTCGGTGGAACCAGAGCCGTAGCGTTTGCTCACATGATTGATTTGCAACGATTTATTGTTGGAAGAAGTTAACATGCTCACCTGCCTCGAAATACCATCACCGGGTCCAAGCCCGCAATTTGACGAATGGGAATCATGGCGGAAATTCCCGCAAGGATAAGGGACGCACTGGCAACTTTAAGTAATGAAACGCGACTCACTACCATTGTCAGATTGACACCAAGCACGGGAATGATCAGTGTTAATAGCACGGTGATCGTCAGCCCAAATAGAAATCCCAGTACGACAGACAACATTGCCTGAGCCAGAACTGTTAGATAAAGGTCGCGATTGCGAGCGCCAAGCGCTTTCAACATGCCATATTCCCGACGGCGAGAAAGAGTGGAGGTGTATACGGTCAATGCCAATACCGCCAAGCCAATCAAAAAGCCGATCAGATTCATGATGGTGACCAGATCGGTGCTCATATCTTTCACAACTTTGCGCTCCTGCCCGGCAAATTGGTCGCGGGTTTGAACAGTGACATCTCTGACCTGCGCTTTGATGCGTTCCGCCACCACTTGCGGTGATTGTCCATCACGGACCTTGACCAGCAGGAAGCTGAAGGTATCGTAGTTCTTGCGTAAATTCTCAAAGTCTTTCATGGAAATAAATGCAATCGAGTTGACCAGACTCGATGTACCCTCTGTAAGACCGACCACCGTAAAATCTTTACCCAGGATTTCAACTTCGTCACCTAACCCAATCCCGGATTTTTCGGCTACGCCCCGATCCATGATGACTTCATCTTCATCCGGTAAACTGCGCCCGGCTGAAATGCTCCACGGACCGCCGAGTTCGGCGTCCTCTGTCAAGCCGATGACATACGCCAGGTTGCGCTCATCGCCTGCAATAATATTATTTGCCAGATAATGGATAGGTGAAACCGAGTCAACGCCTAGCACAGCTTTTACTTTTCTGGCAACATTATCTGGTAGTGAAGAGGATGCCATGTGCATATTGAACACATCCTCCTGCGAGACCCAAATATCTGCGCCGCTATTTTCGATATAAGCCGTGATCCGTTTTTCAACGCCGGTGAAGATGGCATCCAAAGAAAGGATGAGGAGCAGGGCAAGCGCCACTCCGCCAGATGAAATAACGAGGCGGACCTTGTTATGAAAGAGGTTGCGAAAGGCGAGCCGGATCATTTGCGGAAGACCTCAGCTGGCGCAAGGTTGGTAACCATACGGGTTGGGAAAATCGCGGCGAGCAACGCCATGCCCAGTCCAGCAAGAAGCGCCTGCCCTCCATCTACAAGATCAAAGACGATCAGGAATTGAGGCTTGGCAGACATGATCCATTGAGCGGTAGCGTTTGCCAGCAAGATTCCAAGCAAAGACCCAGCCACCGAGGCAAACAAAGCTTGTGTCAGCACAACTTAAAAAAGAAAACGATTCTCCCCGCCGATGGCTTTGATCACGCCATACTCGCGTTGGCGCTCGACTGTGGCAGTGTAGATAATCAAACCCACGATCATGCTGCCAACGAGGAAAGATATCCCGACCATCAGCCTGAGCGGCGCAGAAAAGATTTTCGCAAACAACTTGACGTCGTTGGCAGACATTCCCTTTTTGGTGAGGGCATTGACCCCGGAATAATCATTCAAACGCTGGAGGATGCGATCTGTATCTGCGCCATCCTTTGTAGTGAGCAAGAGGAAACTGGTCGCTTCGGGAGCAAGCAATAACTTCTCTGCATCTTGTTTGCGGATGAAGAAAAAGCTGGTCATCCAAGAAGTTGTACCGCTCGATAAGCCAACGATGGTGAAATCCTTTCCCATGACTTCCACCTGATCTCCAATCTTCAATCCATGACGGTCCGCGAGCACGCGGTCGAAGACCATTTCCCATTTTGAATCCGGTTCGCGCCCCGCAATCAGTTTCCATGGTCCACCACCCTTACGTGGTTCATATCCGATCATGTAGGTGGGTTGTTTCTTGCCATGCAAGTCAAGGATAACGAATTGCGAGAGGATCGGAATGACATCCCCCACGCCACGGACGGTTTCCGCCTTCTGTTCCATCCCTGCCGGAAGCAGCGAGGTGGCTCCAAGCAGATTGACCACATCCTCTTCCGCAACCACAATTGAACCGGGAGAATGGTCGAGGTAGCCCGTGATCTGGCGATTCATTCCAGCCAGGAATCCTTTCAGGATTAGGATCAACATCACTGCCAGTGCCACTCCAACAATGCTCAACATCAGACGAGTTTTATCTTGAAAGAGGTTACGGCGCGCAAGGGACATGGTCAACTTCCTTGTAGAATAACGGATATATCCATGTTCCCAATATAGCACCGCCGCCTCCAAGGCATAAGCGCAAATCAGCGCAATGAATATAGGCAAAAATACTTACTCAACACAAGTATTTTCAGGGTTCGATCTAATTACAGACTGTCTGCATAATTAAGTGTGAATTTCCGCTAACAGGCGCTTTCCACGCCAACCAACTAAGGCAAATAATAATCCTCCGACCAAGCTGAGAATAGAAATTGTCAGTGTCCCGTCGAACCAAAACTCTACCGGAAAGAGGCGAATGAGTGTATCCGAGTAGGAAAACAACCATGAACCCGGCTTAAAGAAAAACAGGTGAAACATGTTAAACCAAAATTGCCAGCCGAAGGTTGCCAGTAAGGCAATTGAGAGAATGACCCCGGAAGTTAGAAATCCGCCCGATTGAAGTGCTGAGGCGAACGCCGTCCCCTCTCCTCTTTTCCAAAGGATGAAACCCAACATTAAGAGCAGAATTAAAGCGACCTGCCAGACGCGCAAAACAGATTGAAAGACCTTTTGCACATCTGCCATGTGCAATACCTCACGCGAATTGTAAACTGGCACACCATTCAGGAATTGTTTTAAGAGTTCGTCATTGGGAAGGTGTGCACGCACATAATGAATATTCGTTGAGGCAAGGATGAAGCGCTGTTGTTGAGTGTAACCAAATGAGTCAGGCGGAAAACTTGCCTTGCCGTATTCGAAAGCAAGATACGAGTCTGTAGCCAGTAACTGCACCGTGCCGCCGATAATAAAAATCATGACAAGCACAATGGTAAGTAATTTTAGGGCTTGGGTTAGTAGATTTGGCATGGCGTCTCTTTTCAACTGGGGGCGAATCATCGGTCGGCGTATTGTTGATCAACCTACTGGCCAGACTTGTGAAGGTGCCGCATAATACGAGAAGAACATTGCACCATAACAAATGCCGTGACGTATTTCCTTCGGAGTAACTTGCTGAATTTCGATCACGAATTTGGAATCCTGAAAACGAGACCAGGGAAGGTGCTTGAGGCTTGTCAGAAATGCAACGTCGAGCATTGTCCCAAGTTCCTTGATCAAAGGTATGAGTTGGGGCACCAATACCAAAAGATGGATCGTATTGTCCCACTCTTCCAATCTTTTTTTTCGTGAAGCATCAAACTTGTAAACTACTTTAACACAGGGCAACCATAAAACAATTTTTTGAGCGATCTCTCGTTCCAATGAACACCTAAAAGCCTCTAGAAATTCATGACGTTGACTCAGCTTCACCAGGTCAACTCGTTGAAGTAGGGGATGTAATTGGTCCGTGGCAACCCTTTGTGCGCGGTCGCATAATTCGTCTGCTATCTGCCTAAACTCAGCTGCATTCCTGGGAAGGCAATCTGTAACCTCTGGGATCTGGGACCTGTGCTTATGGGTTGCCTTGGCTCCGCTTCTCCAGAAGGTATGTATCTGTACTGTTTCGTGTTGCATGTCGTTCCTTATTAAGGTATTTATAATTTGTCGTCTTCGATATACTTCAAACCAATTGTGTCAATTACTCGTGGAACCGAATTCACCAGAGATTTTCTTACAGACATTAACTCTATTGAGTGTGAGGGCGATGAGGCATCTGCAGTGATTTTTTTGCCTTCTCACCTAATTCCGGTCTGGCATATAACTTCAGATTGTGTTCGAATTCCGTCTGACATCGCGGGCAGCATAGAAAGTAATTCACGCCTTCGACCTCGATGATGATATGAGCCTTACCGCGTTGAAGCCGCTTGCCGCAAACAGGATCTTTGAATAACATGGGAACAACTCCTTGTAATAATTTACTGATGAGAGTACACGAGCGCTATTCCTAGTGGCAGCCACCAGAATGCCCGGCATGTTCGTTCTTCTTTGCCTCGGCAGGATTCGATTCCGCGCCGGGCTGGTGTCCGGCATGTCCACTATGCCCGCCATGTCCACCGTGCATAAACAGATGGCTGCCAATCATCAAAGCAAAGAAGCCATAATACGCAACGGTATTGATTGCCACATTGAAAACGAATATTGCCGCGAGCGCACCAATCAAGCCAATGCCTAGAAACCAGGCAATGGGCGGGATACGTACGGGACGATCTGTTACTGATGGGTGGGATTCCATTTATTACTCCTTTGAAAGCAGTCTGCTTCCATAAATGAGTCTACATGACTTGGGGATTGGGAGTGAGAGGCGTTTAGCCTATTGCGGACATACGCTGTTTTGCGGATGGCTTTTATGCCCTTACGAATGTATTGAAGGGTTCTCAATTTTATTAATGCGCCAAATTGCCTATCGAACCGGATGCCATTTGGCGCTTGTCCCAGGATATGCAAAATTTCATAATGAATTGATATGAAAAACCCAAAATATTCCAAACCCATTCTGATCATTCTTGTCGTGTCTATCCTGGGAATCCCCGTGATTTACAACCTGCCCGCAGTTCAGGAACGAGTCGGATGGCGGGTGGCTGAGTTGACAGCGCGTATCAAGTACGCCTTTTCGCCTCCAGAAGAGGTGATCTTTGTCCCTGAGGAAAATACAATTTCACCAACCGGGGCTGTTATTCCGCCAACTCCTATTCCCACCAATTCAACACCAGACGCCAAATCAAATCTTCCACAGCCCACTTCAACCCAAACATTAATGCCGATACCAAAAAGCATTTCGCTCACAGGTGTTCAGCATGAATACCAGACCTGGAACAACTGTGGTCCCGCCACGTTGGCAATGGCGCTTTCATATTGGAAGTGGGATGGCGACCAGAGCATCATCGCGGACTTTACCAAGCCGAACCCACGTGACAAAAATGTGATGCCATATGAACTGGCAGATTATGTTGAAGAGAAAACCCAATTACAAGTTTCACTCAGAGTTGGTGGGGAAATCTCGCTGCTCAAGCGATTTTTAGCGGCGGGATTTCCGGTTATCACTGAAAAAGGCTTTGAAGGCCGTGATTTCGAAGGCTGGATGGGTCATTATGTGTTGGTGACTGGTTACAGCGATTCTGACCAGCAATTCAATTTTCAGGATTCCTACTACGGTCCCGATCAGGTTATGGAGTACAAGGATTTTGAGGCCTACTGGCGGGCATTTAATTTCACCTATCTTGTTGTGTACCCGGCTGAAAGTAAAGATGAGATCATGGAAATTTTAGGCTCACAAGCGGATGAAGAGTTTAACTACCGCTATGCTGCACAAAAGGCATCGGATGAGATTTATACATTGAATGGACGGGATCAATTCTTTGCGTGGTTCAATCGTGGCGCCAACCTGGTAAGTTTACAAGACTTTGCAGGCGCTGCATTAGCATATGACGAAGCATTTGCGATCTACCCCATCATCCCTGAAAAGGAAAGACCCTGGCGTATGATGTGGTATCAGACCGGTCCGTATTGGGCTTATTACTATAGCAGGCGATATCAGGACGTAATCGAATTAGCCAGCACCACATTAGATGCGATGAGCGAGCCGGTTCTCGAGGAAAGTTATTATTGGCGCGCTTTGGCACGTGAGGCTTCGGGCAACACTGATAATGCCATCAATGATCTTCGTTCTGCGCTTAAGGTTCATCCAGGCTTCGAGCCAGCGCTGACCGAACTTCAGCAAATGGACATTACTCCATAAAAATTTTCAAGGCAAGGGGATATAATTGGTCAAAACAGTTGAGGATACCAGGATGGATACGACAGCGCTGAGAAACCTTGTTGATCAATACAAATCCGATTCGGAGTCAGTCTACAATACGTGGTTCATCGGCGGTGAGAATCGTATGAAGGCATTCCGCGCGATACGGCGGGGCGTGCGCGATACAGTAGATAATATCGCCGCTGGAACATTTGGCAATGATTTCAAAGGTTCGCCTTTAGAAGTAGTGCTGACTGCCATTACGGAACAAAAGCAGGTGTTTGAAGGCGCGGCGCATCCCTTCTTTTGGAAGCCCAAACTTCGTATCCCTGACATTTATGAAAATGAAGCCAACAAACAGAAGTTCGGCGCGTTTCTGGAAGCAGTACTTACAGCTGCACGAGAAGAACAAGTCCTTACAGAAATCAGCCGTCTTACCTCTGCCCAAATCAAAGGACTGGGTCCTTCCGTTGCAAATATCGTTTACTTCCTGCATCCAACAATTGTTCCTCCCTCCAATACAGCAATGGTAAAAGGTTTTAATGCCTTGTTCGGTGATAAAAAGAAACTGGGTTCGTGGGAGAGTTATCTGGAAATGCGCGAAGTAATTCTTCATGCGAATGCCGGGGTACGCGACCAATTATCGAAAGACCTCGGCGCGTTTGCAGGATTACTTTTCGAGATTGGCACAGGGCGTTTACTGGTGGATGGAAACGCAGAAACCATCCATCAAATGGAGAAAGCCAAAATAGAAAAGGTTGCCAAGGCCCGCCATGCCGATGTGCTGGAAGATCAAAAAGCCGAGTCCGAACATACACAGGTTCAATACCTACTGATCAAAATAGGCCGCGCCTTGAAATATGATGTCTATGTGGCGCGCAATGACCGTCATCGTTCTTTTGACGGTCATTCATTTGCCTTACTCACACTGCCCGAATTACCCTCCATGGATTGGCCGAAAGATGTGTTGGACACAGTGAGCCTGATCGATGTGATCTGGCTCAAACCGGGCACGAGCGAAATTGTCAGCGCATTTGAGGTCGAAAAAAGCACCTCGATTTATTCTGGTATCCTCCGTATGGAAGACCTGGCACGTTCCATTCCGGACTGTACCTGCCACTTCTATCTTGTAGCCCCAGATCAACGCGAGAAGGATGTGATGTCGCAACTAGCTCGTCCTGCGTTTCGAAGTGACTTGGCGGATATTTCATTGGCCTTTATCGCCTTCAACAACCTGCATGAGCACTGCGATGCGCTTTGCAAATTTGGTGAAGATCACACTGTCCTACAGAAGATTGCACGCCATCATCAGATTACATAGCGCCATGTCATAAAGGGGGGAAGATACTTATCTGTCAAAGATCTAAAAAAGGTCGCCGCGCCAACGATACCAAAGCCAGCCAAGCGGAATCCCAACGATGCCGCCAATGAGTGCAGCTCCCCAATGATAAGGATGCGGCTGTCCGTCCAAGGCTGCTCTGGCAAATGCGTAACTCAAAATCGTCAATCCAAATGACCAAAAATAGACAACCACCGGCCATTCCTTACTTTTCTTTGTTTCATTTGGCAACGTGGTTTTCGAGACTTTGATTCTGCTCATAATGTTTTCCTGAATAAAAAAGAAGGGTTAAGTTTTTAGACAATCCTGACGAGAGTTCCCTCGCCCGGCTGATATAGATATGGCGTTTCAAGGGGGACCTCGGGGCGGGTCCAGCGATAAATGAATTTTGCGTCGTCTGGAGTGAGGTTCACACAACCGCGGCTTGATGGCCGCCCATAATTATTGTGCCAGTAGGTGCCGTGGAAAGCGATCCCGGTTCCGGTGAAGAAAGACACCCAGGGAACGCCGGGTAGATGATAGGTATTCTCCGTCCCGTCACCCTGATTCGTCATATGGATGCTCGGTCCCTTATGGAAGGTGCGAAATTTTCCCCCAGGGGTTTCCGTCCCATTACCACCTGTGGAACAACGTGCCGCTAGCACGGGTTTTTCACCTTCAAAGGCGGTCACGAATTGGTTTGCCAGGTCAACATAAATATATTTATTTTCTTCTTCTACTTTTTGCGAAAGCGCCCCCAGTTCACCGGGTGGAATTATGCGCATCTCGTGCGCCGGCACATAAAGTGACTCCTGTATTTGGCGATCAAAAATCTTGTACCAGATGCTTTTTTCATTCCGATTAACAACTACATCGGTAATCCAATGTGTGGATGAATAGTAAATACGGTAACCCCGCTTCGCCACAAGACTCGTGTCACGCCGCGTATCGCAAAACGGTACCGTAATCTCGCCAAGCACAGTAGTTGCCGGTAATTCAGTCACAGGTCGTTGATACAGCATTGCAACCGGCTGAATCAGTCCAGAGTAGGCATAGCCCAGATTTTCGATGAAGTACCATTTTGAATTGAATGGGTTGCCATAACCTGTGTCGCCATCCGCTATATCGCTGATATTCACGATCGCATCACGGCCCAATGTATCCAGTCTCTTTGCGTTATAAAATGGCTCACTATGGAGTTCGACGCCGCTCAACGTGATGCGGCCTTGTTTCGGAGTTATTGCAGCCAATACACGATCAAGGTGCAGGTCTGCCAGAAACAATCCCAGCAGACCCGCGCCAGATGCCTTCAGAAAGTCGCGGCGGGAAAAACTCAAAGTCATTGCTTTACATATCGCATCACAGGCTGCGAGATACCTTGACGTATGGCGTTATAAAATTGCCCGCCAAATAGAACCACATAAAGGGTATAAGCAAAGACCATCAGAAAAGTTGGCGCAGCTTCGTATCCCAAAAAGACATGCAGCAATCTCCCTGCCAGGCTCTCGTTTGAAATGATCCCCTGCAAGTTCCAGACAATGGTCGTGCCCATCGGAAGCCACCCAATATCCTGAAGTGCCATCATGCTATGTCCTATAAGGCCTGCAGCGATCAGGATAAGGAGAATCCCGGTGACGATAAAAAAGTTTCGCAGGCTCAGGTGGATGGAGGAACGGAAGAGCAAATAGGTGATAACGGCGGCAATCACCAGCCCAAGGATGGCACCTGGAAACAATCGTATATCCCGTGAAGTGACTAGTAAAGCACTTAGGAATAAAGCTGTTTCCACTCCCTCGCGCAGAACAGAGATAAAAGCCAGGCTTCCCAGTGCAAATGCCTGCCCGCCTGAGATTGCTTCATTGGCTTTTTGTTCAAGCTCACCCTGGATGCCGCGACTCTGACGCTGCATCCAAAGCACCATCCATGTCAATACGCCAACTGCCATCAAAGCCACAACCGCCTCGAAGATTTCCGCAGAAGTCCCCTCGAACTGAAACGCCATATACTGAAAAAGAAACGCCAGCATAACACTAACCACGAGTGCCGCAGCCGTGCCGGTCCAAATATGTACCTTGAACTGCGTCTGCTTGATCTTGGTCAGGTATCCTATCAGGATGCCAACAATCAGGAAGGCTTCCAAGCCTTCGCGAATTGTGATGAGTGCGCCAGCGATCATTGTGACCTTACATGGATCTGTTTCTTGACGCGCGAGATGACAATCGGCATCGCGACGATTAAGCTGAGCAACCCGACCCAGGCCGTGCCACCGACGCGAGCCACCAAAGAGTAGTCTCCGGTCAGTGTGGCAGCCAGTAAAAAGAGCAGTGACACGCCAATCGAGATCGGCAGGTAGATCAAGACACTCTTCCGTGCGACTTCTTTTTCGATCATTTCATGTTCCATAGGAACCTCCTAATAATCAATCATTTCCGGCAGCAACCGTTGACGGTTTTAATTGCGTATTACCACTTCCCTGCCTGGGCTTATGTTCGCGTCCGACCGATGGCTTGAAACCCTTCAACAGCAGGGTATTTAGTGTGACAGAGATGGAACTAACAGCCATCATCAAGCCGGCTAGTTCGGGACTGATGATGACCGAAGCGAATGTGTAAAACAGACCAGCTCCCAGCGGTATTCCCAACGTGTTATAAAAGAACGCCCAGAACAGGTTCTGTTTCACCTTACGCATGGTAACCTTGGCAACTTCCAAGGCTGTCACCACATCGCGGATATCGTCCTTAATTAGGATGATGTCGCCGGTCTCTTTCGCTACGTCTGTGCCGGAACCAATTGCCATGCCTACTTCAGCTTGCGCCAAAGCGGGCGCATCGTTCACGCCATCGCCAACCATTGCAACCTTTTTTCCCTGCGCCTGGAGCTTTCTGACTTCCTCTGCCTTGTCCTGCGGCAGGACCTCAGCCAATACCCGGTCAATACCAACTTTGCGGGCAATCGCCTCAGCCGTACGGCGGTTATCGCCAGTAATCATGGCTACTTCGAGTCCCAGCTTGTGCAGGTGCTTGATCGCCTCGACCGAATACTCCTTGAGCGTATCAGCAACGGCGATCAGGCCAGCCGCCCGCCCATTCAACGCTACAAACATGACAGTCTTGCCATCCGCCTCCAAAACTTCGGCTTGTGTCATCAAATGATCAAAGTCAATGCTACGGTCGTGCATCAATTTGCGGTTGCCGAGCAGGATTTCAGAACCTTCGGCTTTTGCTTCCACACCATGACCCGGGATCGAATTGAACGCTTCAGCTTCCACCAACTTCAGGCCTCGATCCACCGCGCCGCGCACAATCGCCTCACCCAAGGGATGTTCAGAGTTTTTTTCTGCGATGGCAGCCAGGCGGAGAACAGTCTCTGTTTTTACTTCCGAACTTGAAAGACGGGACCCTTCCAGATTCCATTCGTAGTCAGCGATTACATCTGTTACCGAAGGTTCGCCTTTCGTTAACGTTCCGGTTTTATCGAACACAATGGTCTGCAATTTACTGGTGTTTTCAATAGCTTCTGCGCCTTTGAAGAGCACACCAAATTCCGCGCCTTTGCCGGTCCCAGCCATCATGGCAGATGGTGTTGCCAATCCTACAGCACACGGGCAGGAGATGACCAGCACAGTAACACTCAGCAGCAACGAGAACCCAAACACGCCAATCTCACCCAACTTATAGGGAGATAAGATAAAGCTTGAATTGGGATCGAAGAACGCCTGATAGCCAAAGAAGAACCAGAACAGGAACACAACCACCGCCAACAGATGCACACCCAAAATAAAAT
>ERZ761602.7802-NODE-7802-length-11120-cov-6.506914_pt1 | contig 11120 bp, 6 predicted proteins | sample MGYA00512165_ERZ761602 | MGnify/ENA primary metagenome ERZ761602 (study PRJEB28899, sample SAMN02445085) | bioreactor sludge metagenome | biome: EBPR sludge; isolation source: Thorneside wastewater treatment plant | place: Australia: Brisbane, Thorneside... | reverse complement strand
GCCGGGTTGACCTGACCCATTCGAAAGAGGGCAAGCCCTTTGGCTCTAAGCGCATCCGCGTGAAAGGGTTGAAACTTATCCTGCCCTTCTGTGATCTGAATCGCCTCTTCCGCATTAAGCAACGAAGCGGGGTAATTACCCAATAACCGGTAGGACGCTGCCTGGCGCACCAGTGTCAGAGCCAACCCATATAAATCATTGCTCTGCCGGAAAAGCTCTTCCGCCTTTTCGAACAAATGCAGGCTTTCTTCGGTTTTTCCCTTCAATTGAGCGATCATTCCACGCAGGGAAAGCAAGCCGGGCTTCGTCCGCAGCATGGATGGAGGGAGTTCATTCAGCCAACTCTCGACGGTCAAGTGGGCGTTCACCAGCATTGGACTCCCTGCCCGTTCGACCAGTTCGGCAAGGGCATCCATATCATCCAATTTGCTGCAAATGTAATGAGCCTTTGCCCACTCACCCATGGATTCGTAGGCGGTCTGCAGGCGAATCAAGATCGGATGGACTTCCTCCGGGCATTCGCGTTCGAAACGTTCGCGGATGTAATCACGGAAGAGGTGATGGTAGCGTAGCCAGCGTCCATCCTCGCCCACGGGCAGGGCAAACAAATTATTTTGAGAGATCGCCTTGATCCAAAACTGCCAATCCTGGGGCTGGGTGTAGAGCGGGGATAGCACGCTTTCGCACAAGGCAGCATCGAATTCATCCAGCAATGAGGAGCGCAGGACGAATAGCCGTAGTTCGGGGGACTGACGGTCCAGGACCTGATGACCGAAATATTCGTGAAGATTGGCTTTGTTTCCAAAGGTGGGCGGTTTCGAACCGCCGCGCAGAACATTTGAATCGGAGAATTGCAAGCCGGTGATCCAGCCTTCCGCTTCTTCGATCAACCGGTTCGCCTCTTCATCGGTCATCTGCGTGCCGCCGTTCTGCAACGCCAATGCCTGAAGTTCTTCGGGCTTGAAGGCAAGGTCGGCAAAATTCAAACCGCTGACCTGATCTTTGGCAACGAAGACCGGCATATCCTTGAGTCCCGCCAGCCTGCGCGACGATATCACAAGGTGACAGTTATCATCCACCAGTTGGGCAAAACGGTTGACGAATTCATTGATCGATGAGACATCTTCCAGCAGGTGGAAATCGTCCAGGACAAAAGTGAAATGTTCCTTGACCTGCTCGTATAACTCGTTGATGAGCGTGACCAGCAGGCGTTCCATGTCCTGTTCAAAGGATTGCATTCCCTCCAAGACACTTTTAGATTGGACCCCAAACTCAGGGAACCGTTCCGCAAGGGCGGCGATAAAATACGAAGCAAAACGCTGCGGGTCCCGGTCCAACTCATCCAGAGACAGCCAGCAGCAGGGCAATTCGTCCAGGTCGGCAAAATCGATCAACAGCGAGGTCTTGCCATACCCGGCAGGTGCGGATACAAGCGTCAGTTTCTTATCCAACGCTTCGAACAACAACTCCAGCAGGCGCTTGCGTCTCAATAACTCAGAGCGCCGCTTCGGTGGGATGATCTTGGTCTTGCTAACGGGGACGGACGACATGGCTTGCAAATCCTATCCGATAGTCCAATAAGGCTCAAAGGGCACGCGAATTTATTTTATCGCGTAAATGAACAATCTGATATTGCGGTCGCGTTAAAAGCCGGATGTTATAATCGCCGAACCCATGCACCCAACCGGCAAAAAAAACAACCAAAAAACCCTAAACCGGGCACTCCTTGTCGCGCTCTTTTTTATTCTTGCATTAACCGTTCTTACGCAATCCAACCCGGGCATCGAAATTCCCAACCGCGACTATGGCTTCTATGCCTACATCGGCAAACAGATCGCGAAGGGATATCTGCCCTATCAGGATGTCTGGGAAAGCAAACCGCCCGCCATTTTCTACGTCAATGCTTTTGCATTGCGCCTCGGGCGTGGACTGCGCTGGGGCATCTGGCTGGTCGAATTCGCTTTTCTCTTCTCTGCCATTGCTGCTTCCCACCATCTAATAAAAAAACTTTGGGGGGATCTCCCCGCTCTTTTCGGCATCTTCATCTGGCTTTGGGGCATGGACTTTACGCTGCAGGGCGGCAACTACACCGAGGAATATCCCCTCGTCATCCACTTCCTTACATTGATCCTTCTCCTCAGGCTGATTCAAACCCCCAAGCACCGCCTCTACAACCTGATCCTGGGCTTGCTCTTCTCCATCAGCTTTTTATTCCGCCCGAACAATGCCATCGTCGAAGCTGTGACCATCTTCGTCTTCGGCGTTTCATTATTATGGAAGCGTGAGTTTCAGGCGTTCTTTACCGCCGCATTCTGGGTTGCCCTCGGCATCATCCTTCCGCTTGCAGCCACGTCTGCCTACTTTGCCTACCACGGTCTCTTTCATACCATGCTCGAAGCGTCCATCCTTTACAACCTCGCCTACAGCCAGGCGGAGCTATCCGCCACTTCGCCATTGAATGTCGGTTTTGAATATCTAAACATCGCTGCCTGGGTCGGGCTGACCGGTTATCTGCTCATCATTGCAAGGGCAAAAGATATTCTCAAAAGCCCATACGTGCCGCTATTTATTGTCCTTCTGATCGGAACTCCCGCCGCGGTTTTCTTCAGCGACCCCGCCAAACGCAACTACGGTCATTACTTCATGAACTGGCTTCCGTTCATTGCGTTGCTCTCAGCGTTTACCACCCACACGTTACACGAAAAACTCTTTCGACAGAAATCTCATCCTCCTTTCCTTTTTCCTCTTTCCTCTTTCATTATCGCCTTTCTCTTTTTCATCCTTTCCGGTCGTGCTTCGCTGAATTACAAAGCCTTCGACCGACTCTTCACATCCACCGAAAGGGAATTGCGTTCACCTATCTCGATTTACGTTGAAAATCACACCGAACCCGGTGAGACGGTTCTATTCTGGGCAACCCACCCTGGCGAAAACCTGATGTCGCACCGTGATGCGCCATATTCCACATTGTTCTACCCCAACCTCGTCGACTCTGAGATCGCTGACCGCCTCAACGACGATTTTCTGGAAGATATTCAACGCAACCGCCCCGTTCTCATCGTAGACATGGGACGGCTCACCATCCCCTCCCTCGACCCGGTAAAGCGTGAAGAGCAAAAAGCCACGGGCGTTTACCCCACAAACCCGCCTGATAACCTGGATGAAGTCTTGAAATTCATAGAAGATAATTACTATCTTGAAGCAGTCATCAAGGATAAACCGGTCTACCGCCTGCATGGGACGGGGGGATGACGAACTGGCAGATATCGAGTTACCAGGTTACTCATTCCTCACCCCCTTCCCAATACTTTAAGCCGCGCGTAGGGCGATAACCTGAACATGCGTGCTATAATGCTGTTTAGTCTTGTAGTCACATGGTCGAATAGTAGGATTACCAGACTACTTGACTAATGGACTACCAAACTACCTGACCAACCGACTATGAGTTTTGCCCACCTCCACGTCCATACCGAATATTCCCTGCTCGATGGTTTCTCGAACATCAAGAAGCTTGTCCAGCGCGTCAAGGAAATGAACATGGACTCGGTTGCCATTACCGACCATGGCACGATGTTCGGGGTGATCGACTTCTACAAAGCCGCCAAATCTGAGGGCGTAAAGCCCATCATCGGGTTGGAAGCGTACATGGCGGCGCGCGGAATGAAGGACAAAGACTCAAAACTAGACCGCCAATCTTTCCATCTGCTTCTGCTCGCCGAAAATGACACCGGCTACCGCAATCTTTTGAAGATCGCCTCCGCCGCCCAACTGGATGGCTTCTATTATTATCCGCGCATCGACCATGATTTTCTCGCCGCGCATTCTGAAGGACTGATCTGTACCTCCGGCTGTATGTCCGCAGAGATTCCCCGCGCCTTGCTGCAGGAGAAGCCCGAAGAAGCCGTGCGCAAATGGAATTGGTATTACGACGTTTTCGGTCCCGACCGCTTCTTCGTCGAATTACAGCAGCACAACATCCCCGAAATTCTCGATCTAAACAAAAAACTTCTTGAACTCGGCGCGCGATATTCTGCGCGATATGTCGCCACCAACGATGTGCATTACGTCAACCAGACGGATGCAAAGCTGCAGGACGTGCTTCTGGCGATCCAGACCAACTCCACACTGGCAGACCCCGAGCGGATGCGCATGACCGACGACTCTTACTTCCTGCGCTCGCCCGCGGAGATGAGCCGACTCTTTGCCGAAGTCCCTGAGTCGCTTTCGAATACTCTGCTCATCGCCGAACGCTGCAATGTGGACCTTGGCTTCAAAGGCTATCACCTGCCCGAGTTCCCAGTGCCGGAGGGTTACAGCGCAGAAACGTACCTGCGTTCATTGTGCGAGGCGGGGGCGAAGAATCGCTACGGGGACGATGCGACCAGTTCCCGGGTCCGCGAGAGACTCGATTACGAGTTAAGCGTCGTCAACAGCATGGGATTCAACGCATACTTCCTGATCGTATGGGACTTATGCCGATTCGCCCGTGACCACGGAATTTGGTACAACGCGCGCGGTTCGGCGGCTGGATCCATCATCGCGTATACGCTCGAGATCACAATGGTCGACCCGCTTCAGCACGCGCTCATCTTTGAACGCTTCTTGAACCCGGGGCGTATCTCGATGCCCGATATCGACCTGGATTTCCGAGATGACCGCCGCCATGAAATGCTCGAATATTGCGCGCGCAAGTACGGCGATGATAAAGTGGCGCAGATCATCACGTTCGGAACGATGGGAGCGAAAGCCGCCATCCGTGATGTGGCACGTGTGATGGAAATCCCACTGCCCGAAGTGGACCGCGTTGCAAAACTCGTCCCGTTCGCGCCCGGCGGCTCGACAATGAAGGAAGCGCTCGAGGTCAAGGAGTTCAAACAGATCTACGACACCGACCCGAAGATGCGCGAAGTGATCGACATCGCCGCGCGAATGGAAGGGACGGTGCGTAACGCAGGCACGCATGCCGCGGGCGTGGTCATCTCAGACAAGCCCATCATGGACTACCTGCCGCTTCACCGCCCGACCTCAGGCTCGGAAGAGACGCCCATCAAGTCGGTGACCCAGTTCGAAATGGGCATCCTCGACTCGCTCGGCATGTTGAAAGTGGATTTCCTCGGTCTCATCACGTTGACGGTCATGGCGCGCGCCTGCGACCTGATCTACAAACGGCACGGCATCAAATTCGATCTGAGCAACATCCCGCTCGACGACCCCAAAGCCTTCGAGTTGATGGGCAGCGGACAGACCGCCGGCTTGTTCCAGATCGAAGGCGGCGGCATGACGCGCTATATCGTCCAGATGAAGCCGCAGAACCTCGACAATATCATCGCCATGGTCGCGTTGTATCGTCCCGGTCCGATGGCGTTCATTCCCGATTACATCGCGCGCATGCACGGGCAGGCAGAAGTGAAGTATCGCCACCCGAACATGGAGCCGATCTTCAAAGATACCTACGGTATCCCTGTCTATCAGGAACAATTGATGCGCGCCGCTGTCGAACTGGCGGGATATACCCCGTCTGAGTCGGACGAACTTCGCAAAGCGATCTCGAAAAAGAAAAAAGAAGATATCGATAAACACCGCGCCAAATTCGTGAAAGGCGCTGTCGAAAAGGGCATGGACCAGACCACCGCCGATGCCATCTATTCGGATTGGGAAGAATTTGCGAGGTATGGCTTCAACAAATCTCACGCCGCCGACTATGGCGTGATCGCCGTCCAGACCGCCTACCTCAAATCGCATTACCCCGCCGAGTACATGACCGCTCTGATGTCTGCTTCGGCAGGACAGGTCGAAAAGGTCGCCTTCTATATCGCAGACGCGCGCACAATGGGAGTCCCGGTCTTACAGTCCGACATCAACTCCTCGATGTGGGACTTCGACATCGAAGATATCGACTCTGCTCAAGCCGCCGTCCCTAGCGAAGCATCCCTGTGGGACGGCGGCGATGGGGCATCAAGTAACCCTTCCGCCGAGGACGGCGGAAGGAGCAACAAGAAAACCCCCAACATCCGCTTCGGTCTGGGCGCGATCAAGAATGTCGGTCAAGCCGCCGTCCAGCCCATCATCGACGAACGCACCGCCAATGGAAAATTCACCGACCTGAACGACTTCGCCCGCCGCGTGGACCTGCGCGCTGTCGGCAAACGTTCGCTCGAATGCCTCATCAAAGTCGGAGCGCTCGATTCCTTCGGCAACCGCGCCTCCCTGCTTGCCTCGCTCGACCGCATCGTCGCCATCTCGGGCAATCACTTCCGCGCCGCCGATGCCGGGCAGATGAGTCTCTTCGGAGCTGCCACTGGCGTCATCGACGAGATCAAACTGCCCGAAGTGAAAGACGTGGACAAGCGCGAAATGCTCAATTGGGAGCGTGAACTGATCGGGCTTTACATCTCCGACCACCCGCTCAACGAATACCAGGCAACCCTCGCGCGGATCGTCAGCTATTTCTCGGCTCAACTCCCCGACGCAGCGCATCAGGAAAAAGTCCGCGTGGCGGGCATCATCACCACCATCCGCCCCTACACCACCAAGGCGGGCAAACCGATGGGCTTCGTCACCATCGAAGATATCCAGGGCAGCATCGAACTCCTGCTCTTCACCCGCACCTGGGAACAGTACCGCGACCAACTCGCCGCCGACCAGATCATCATCGTCGAAGGCAAAGTGGACCAGACCAACACCCCGCCAAAGATCCTCGTCGATACGATCAAGACCGAGATCAATGTGATCGAAGCGGCGGATGATTCGACTCTCAAACCTGATTCGACTCCCAAGCCGCTTCTCCCCCGCAGCGAATCCGAATCCCCCCGCCGCCCGCAGCAGACTCCGCCCAAGCCTGGTCCGCAGCCCAAACAGAATCCAACGCCGACAAATGTAGGTCACGCTTTGAACGTGACAGCCTCCCCCAAGCAGGAAAGTCACGCTACAAGCGTGACATACCAAACAGCTGAACCTACACCTGCATACGACGTCAACGACAACACCCCGCCCCCGCCAGACAACTTCCCTCCCGGCTGGGACATGGAATGGCAGCCCTCCTTCGACGATGCCGCCCTTGCCGCCAAGCCCGCGCCCAAGTTCAAGAAAGACGAAGAGGTCACTCCTCCGCTGGTCGAGTCTGCGGCGCTGCGTCAGATCGAAGCGCTGAGTCAAGCCGAAGACAGGGAAGAACCGCCCATCCCGTCGTTGTATATCCCGCTTGCCAAAGAGAACAAGGACAAGGACCATCCGCCCCAACAGATCACCGTCCTCCTGCGTCCCACCGGCGACCGGGACCGCGACAAGCGCCGCATCAAGACGCTCTACGGCACGCTCATCTCGTATCACGGACGCGACAAGTTCAGCTTCCAGATCTTCGAGAACGGCAAGGGACACCTGATCGACTTCCCCAACGACACTACGCGCATCTGCCCCGAACTGCTCGAGCGCCTAAAGAAGCTGATGGGCGAAGAGAACTGGCGCGTGGAAGAGATCACGTTTCAATAAAATTAAGTGACGGTCACCTCCGAGGTGACCGTCACTTTTTTCGTTCCTTCATTATCTTTGTAACAGACTCTTCTTCATACAACCCCATCTTGAGCCTGTACTTCTCCCGCAACTCGTCCAAACTGATCAGCCTGCCCCTTACCATCAAATACCAATGCTCCCAGCCATTGCAGGGAGCGTTCTTCATGTAATGGCTCCCCGCCTTGTGGATGCTGCCGACGAATCCATCCGCCGTGCGCAGGCGGGCGTCCGGCTTGATGACCGCGGTCCGCTTCTTGTCTTTTGCGAAAAATAACTTTTGCCCGGCTTTCACCAGTCCGTTCTCGAGCAGCACACCGAAGCCGACCCGTGGCGCAGATTTGCTCCTGCCCTTGATATTGAAGGTCTTCGGGTCGAAGGCTTCGGGTTTGATGGCATCGATCCGTTTTTGGGCGGCTTTGATGTATTTCTGCTCGCGTTCGAGCCCGATCCAATTGCGATGCAAGGACTTCGCCACCGCTCCCGTCGTGCCGCTGCCGAAGAAAGGATCAAGGATCACGTCTCCGGGCTGGGTCGAAGAAAGGATGACGCGATAGAGGAGCGATCCCGGCTTCTGGGTCGAATGAGCCTTGTTGCCGTCCCTGTCTTTTACACGTTCCGCGCCGGTCGCCAGCGACAAGAGCCACCAGTCCGAGCGCATCTGCTTCTCTTCGTTGAGTCCCTTCATTGCCTGGTGGTTGAAGGTGTACTTCGCACCCTTGCCCGTGCTTGCCCAGATCAAAGTCTCATGCGCGTTGGTGAACCTCACCCCGCGGAAGTTGGGCATGGGGTTGGTCTTGACCCAGACCACATCGTTCAGGATCCAAAAGCCCAAATCCTGCATGACCGTCCCGACGCGGAAGATGTTGTGATACGAACCGATGACCCAGATCGAGCCAGTCGGTTTCAGGACCCGTTTGCAGGCGGTCAGCCAGGCGCGTGTGAATTTATCGTAAGCTTCGAACGAATCGAACTGGTCCCAGTGGTCATTGACCGCGTCCACTTTGGTCATGTTCGGGCGGTGCAGATCGTTCTGTAATTGCAGGTTGTAAGGGGGGTCGGCAAAGACCAGGTCGATGGACTTTTCGGGGAGCGCGTTCAGGTTCTCGATGCAATCGCCTTGCAGGATTTTGTTGAGTGGCAGGTCCATGGCTGGTTTCCGATGGCTGGATTATAGCCGATGCGTAATCAGATAACTAAAAAGGTCTCTTGATGATTCAAGAGCTTTTGCATTGATTGAATCGGTATTATATTTTTCGAATCATCTTGATATTTTTATACATGATGCTATACTGATATTGATAAAGGAGAAAAACATGCCAACACTTGTTCAGATCGAAGGAATTGGTCCAGTCAGAGCAGCAACGCTTCAGAAAGCGGGCGTCCGTGGGACAAACGGTCTGTTGAAGAAGGGGGCAACCCGCAAAGGACGCCAGGAGCTCGCCAAGGCTACCGGCTTCGACACAAAAACAATCCTCGAATGGGTCAATCGCGCCGATTTATTCCGCGTTAAGGGTATTGGTACTCAGTATTCCGACCTGCTCGAAGCTGCCGGTGTGGATACAGCAGTGGAACTCGCCAAACGCAAACCTGAAACCCTGCTCGAAGCGATGGCCAAGGCAAACCTGAAACTCAACAAGGTCAATCAGATGCCCGCGTTGAGCAACGTCAAAGCCTGGGTCAAGAATGCAAAGACGCTCAAACGAGTGATCGAGTACTAAAATAAAAAACTTCCGATGTTCACCGCATCGGAAGTTTTTTTATCGGTCAAGCCGCAGCCTTCAGAACCCGCAATGCCCGCAAGGTCACCCACTTGTTGGGCATTTTAGGTTTACCGTAGCTTTGCCAGGTCTTGCCCGTGTAATCGTACTCGAGCTGCCAGCGACCCTGCTCATCCTGTTTCTCGCGGATGAGTTTCATCGTATTGGATAACCGTTCATCTCTTGCCATCCCAAGCCCGGCGAAAGCTTCGGCGATCTGCAGGATGTCGGTGACATAGAAAACAGGGAAGCCGAACTTCCACCAGTTGCCGCTTGGTTTTGCCGCCCAACCGTTGGGGTAATCCGCCGTAATGGGGTCGACCGCAAGGAAGAAGTCCACGCCTTGCTGGATGGCGCGTTTGATGAGAGGCGTTCTTTGTTTGGCGGGGAGTTTGGCGAAAGCCATCATCACCTTGCAGCCGCCCCAGGCGCAGGGAAGTTTATTGTTCGCGCCGCAGGCAAAGTTTGGTCCGCACTTGCCCGAGTAATAGCGGACAGGTGCATGTTTATCTTTCATCGGTGCCACGCCCTCGCCCGTGGTTGTGCGCGCCATCCACTCATATGCCGATCTCATGCGTGGATCGTCGTACCCCAACTCCATCAGCGCCCACAAAAGATTCCCTTGCAGGCAATCGATCGCCCCGGAGGGTGAGGCGTTCGTCATTGCAGAGAATTGCCCGCCTTCGATCAGCGCATGGTCGAGCAGGTATTTGCATCCCTTTTCGAGCCGCTTATCTTCTTTGACCTGCGCCCCAAGCTGTGCCAGCAAAAGGAGCGCCCAAACCGTCGATTTATATTTTGGTCCATAGCCTGTGCCCGCCCTTGCCCAATACCCATCCTCGTTCATGCGGGATAAAACTTTTGCGATCGGTCCCTCGCGATGCGCCCGCCTCCGTGCAGACTTCAATTCCGAGTCTTCTTTGGGTAACCCCACAACATCGCGAAGCGCCAGATAGCGCGGACCGGGATCATCCGCCTCCAGTAACCAGGGAAACGGATCACCGCGTAATTGATTTTTCAGGGACATATCTTCCTCCTGTCGAAAAATCTTTTTCAACATCACTATAGCACACTGGTGGGAGGTTTTCTAGCTTTGTCCTTTCATCAAGGCGATCCGATATGGGAAAAGCTCCGCCCGCATCACCCCTTCGACTACAGCCGGGTCAGCCTCCATGATCTTTCTCGCCGCCGATTCATCTTCCGCCTCAAAAATGCAGATGCCAAAGGATGAGACATCTGTGTTCAAAGTGCGCCCGGCAAGGATCATCACGCCTTTTTCGGTCAAGTCTTTCAACCGCTCGAAGTGACGTGAGACCACGTCCGCTTCTTCGGGAGTGGGACCTTCGGTCAGCATGGCCGGGCGGGTCGGCTGGATTCGGTATAACCACTGGCTCATTCGATTCACTCCTTGATCGCAGCAAAGGCGCGGACGGGGAATGTCCCTGCGCCCTTGAACTTCGGCGGGACGGCTGTAAATGTAAACCCCTCATCAGGGATGCTTTCGAGGTTGCATAAATGTTCGGCGATCAAAATTTCTTCGCGCAGCAGCGTCGAGTGGACCGGTCTGGTATTGCCGCGTGTATCGTCGATGTTATGCGAGTCGATGCCTACAAGCTTTGCCCCATTATCGCGCAGATAAATCGCCGCATCTTCCGTAAGGAAAGGATGATTTTCGAAATAGGCATCTGTCGCCCAATGCTCCGCCCAGCCGGTGTGGACTAACACCGCCTTCCCACGGATTGACTTCCCTTTGAAGGCTTCGGCGGTAACAGCCAGCCCTTTGCGCCAGTCCGCGCGGATGACGATGCCTTCAATATCTACAAAGCGCTCCAAACCCACCTCGGATAGATCCTT
>ERZ761602.7800-NODE-7800-length-11122-cov-354.276046_pt1 | contig 11122 bp, 10 predicted proteins | sample MGYA00512165_ERZ761602 | MGnify/ENA primary metagenome ERZ761602 (study PRJEB28899, sample SAMN02445085) | bioreactor sludge metagenome | biome: EBPR sludge; isolation source: Thorneside wastewater treatment plant | place: Australia: Brisbane, Thorneside... | reverse complement strand
TGCACGGGCAGAAGACCATCCTGATCATCGCGCACCGCCTCACCACGCTGGAGGCATGCGACCTCGTCGTACGCATGGAGAGCGGGCGCATCGTGCAGATCGGCCCGCCCTGCGAGGTACTGAGACGGCACCACTGACCCGTCTTGCCTGTACGCGGGCCGGGACGGGCGCGGTGGCGCAACAATCGCCCGCTCGTGCTCCTTCACTCGTCGATGACGACGCTGGTATACACCTCCTGCACGTCATCGAGGCTCTCGAGCACGTCGATCAGCTTCTGCATGCGCAGCGCCTCGTCACCCGCGAGCTGGGTCTCGTTCTCCGCTTTCATGGTGACGCTGCCATACTCGGCGGTGAAACCGGCGGCGGCGAGCGCTTCCTTGACCGCCATGTAGTCGTTGGCGGGCGTGATGACTTCGACCGAACCGTCGTCGTTGCTCAGGACGTCGTCGGCGCCGGCGTCGATGGCCGCCTCCATCAAGGCCCCCTCGTCGGTTCCGGGGGCGAAGAGGAGCTGGCCGCAGTGCCTGAACTGGAAGGCGACACAACCATCGGTGCCGAGGTTGCCGCCATATTTGTTGAAGGCGTGACGCACCTCGGCGACGGTGCGTGTGCGGTTGTCGGTCAGGCAATCGACGATGACGGCTGCGCCACCGATGCCGTAGCCCTCGTAGCGGACCTCGATGTAATCGACGCCTTCAAGCTCGCCGGTTCCCTTCTTGACCGCGTTGTCGATCTTGTCCCTGGGCATGTTGACCTGCTTGCCCTTGTCGATCGCCAGCCGCAGGCGCGGATTGAACGAGGGGTCGCCACCGCCGGCCTTGGCGGCAACGGTGATCTCGCGTGCGATCTTGGAGAAGGATGCGCTGCGCTTCTCATCCTGCTTGCCCTTGCGGTGCTGGATGTTGGCCCATTTCGAATGTCCTGCCATGCTGCCCTCTGAAGAATTCCGCTACGTTGCGGCCACACCCCGAGCAACAAAACGGGCCGCAAATGGTCGATAATCAAGGCCGGCATTCTAGCACTTCCGCCGCACCATCCTTTCCCGTCATCGCTTTCCGGAGTCGTCCATGGTCTCACCACTTCTCGTCGCCAGGCATGAAGGCACCGAACTGGCGCTGCTGCCGGCACTCGCCAACCGTCACGGCCTGATCACCGGCGCCACCGGGACCGGCAAGACGATCACCCTGCAACTGCTTGCCGAACGCTTTTCCGCCATTGGCGTGCCGGTCTTCATGGCCGACGTCAAGGGGGATCTGTCGGGACTGGCCGCTGCCGGCAGCCTGACGCCGAAGCTGCAGGAACGGCTCGACGCGCTCGGCGTCAAGGATCACGTGCCGGCCGGCTGCCCGGTCGTATACTGGGACGTTTTCGGCGAGCAGGGACATCCGGTGCGGGCGACGATCTCGGACATGGGGCCGGTGCTGCTTGCCCGACTGCTGAACCTCAATGACACGCAGTCCGGTGTCCTGCAACTGGTGTTCCGCATCGCCGACGACAACGGCTTGCTGCTCCTCGACCTCAAGGACTTGCGGGCGATGGTGCAGCATGTCGGCGAGAACGCGAAGAACTTCACCACCGAGTACGGCAACGTCTCGGCGGCTTCGATCGGCGCCATCCAGCGCGGGCTGCTGAACCTCGGCGAGCACGGTGGCGACCTGTTCTTCGGCGAGCCGATGCTCGACATCGGCGACCTGATGCAGACCGACGATGGCCGCGGCGTCGTCAACATCCTTGCCGGCGACAAGCTGATGGCTTCGCCGCGACTGTATTCGACCTTCCTGCTCTGGCTGCTCGCCGAGCTGTTCGAACAGTTGCCGGAGGTCGGTGACGTCGACAAGCCGAAACTGGTCTTCTTCTTCGACGAGGCGCATCTGCTCTTCAACGAGGCGCCGGCAGCGCTGCTCGAGAAGATCGAGCAGGTGGTGCGGCTGATCCGCTCGAAGGGAGTCGGCGTCTATTTCGTCAGCCAGAACCCGCTCGACATCCCCGACACGGTCCTCGGCCAGCTCGGCAACCGGGTGCAGCACGCCTTGCGCGCCTTCACGCCGCGTGACCAGAAGGCGGTCAAGGCCGCAGCCCAGACTCTGCGCGCCAATCCGAAGTTCAACGCCGAGGAGGCGATCACCGAGTTGGGCGTCGGCGAGGCACTGGTTTCGTTTCTCGACGAGAAGGGCCGGCCGAACGTCGTCGAGCGTGCCTTCATCCTGCCGCCGGCTTCGCGGATTGGCCCGCAGTCCGCCGAAGAGCGGCAGGCGGTGATCAAGGCTTCCGCCATCTACGGGCATTACGAGAATGCCGTCGACCGCGAGTCGGCCTACGAGAAGCTCAAGGGCGCCCCCGCGCAGCAAGCGGCGGCCGGGCAGCCACCGACGGCCGGGGGGCAGGCGCCGGCGGCCGGTGGTGGTGGCTGGCTCGACAGTCTCGGCGATCTGTTCGGCGGCGGGGGCGCCGGTCGCGGGCGTGGCGATTCGGTGGTCGAGACGGCGGCCAAGAGTGCGGCGCGGGCGATCGGCTCGCAGGTTGGTCGCGAGATCATTCGCGGTGTCCTTGGCTCGATTCTCGGTGGCGGGTCGCGCCGGCGCTGATCAGGCCTGATCGCGCGCAGCCCGCTGACGCCGGCTGCGCGCCGACCCTCACAGCGTCAGTTGCACGCGAACGCCGGCGACGGTCGAATCGGGCAGCTGGAAGCCCGGGTTGAAGATGCGCTGAATCACGGGCTGGACGACCAGCCCGGGAAGCAGTGGCGCTTGGTAGGTGAGCTCGACCACCGTCTCGTTGCTTGAGGTCAGCGGGGACCCGGATTCGTTGGCCAACAGGGTACGCCCCTGCGGATCGGCGTGCGCGCGCGTTGCCGCAATGCCGAAGACATCGTCTTCGCGACCGGGGAACGGGCCGCGGAAGCTCATGCCGGCACTCAGCGAGTAGCCCAGTGTGCCGGTGCGCCCATCGGTGAAACCGTAGCGGGCGAAGAGGCTGAGATCGCGCTTCGTTCCAGGGACGCGATGGACGGTCTGCTCTGCCAGCAGGTAGGCACCCCAGTGCCGCGAGTGGAGTGGCTCGTCGTTGGCATCGACCGCGGTCAGTTGCTCGAAACGTGGCGCATAGCGCCAGGCGCCGAGGGCCACCTTGCTGATCGGCGTGTAGTCATCGTCATCGCCGGCCGGGCCGAAGTAATCGCCCAGGAGCCCTGCCTGCACGGGACTGAAGCCGACTTCGCCGATCAGCAGGCTGCCGGTGCTCTTGCGCCAACTGATGTTGGGGCCGGCGGTGTCGATGCGCTCGCTGGGAATGCCGCGGCTGATGGCGAGCATCGCGTACCAGGCCGGGTCGGGGTCGATCCGCAGGCGGGCACCATAACTGCTCGTGGCGTAGATCGACGGACCGGCAAGACTGCCGAAGTCGGCGACCTCGGCCGCCATGCCGAAGGACGGGTGGAGGAACACGCCGGACGAATCGGTGACGTAGAACTCGCTGTCGAGCGGGTAGAGACCGGCGCGGATCGAGGCCTTGCCGTCGAGGAACGACTGCTGCAGCCAGGCTTCGAAGATGCCGGTGCGGTTGACCGGCGCCTCGAGATTGTCGACGCCCATGAAGCTGCCGACGTCGTTGAGGTTGACGCGCCCGCCGCTGTTGCTGATCAGCGCGAGATAGGCCGAGCCGCCCCGCCAGCCGAGCAGTTTCTCGCCGTCGAGCGCGATGGCGAGGTTGATGTTGCCCATGTAGCCGCCGCCGCGCTTGAGGCCGCCGCTGTTGTTGCGCAGGTAGTCGGCGGTGTAGACGAGGTCGACCTGGACACCGGCGTCGAAAAGCCGCTGTCGGGTGCCGCCCCAGTCACCGCTGAGCGTGCTCGCCTGCCAGTCCGGCGCATTGCCTTCGTTGTCGTCGTTGCCGGCGCTCTGCCCTGGCGTGGACGGCTGATCGTCGCTGGCCGACGCCGAAGCCGTGGCCGCTCCCTCGCCGGCGGCCAGACCGGGGATTCCGGACAGCAGCAGGCAGGTGAGCAAGGCCGCCAGTCCCCTGGTTGCAAACGATTTCTCCCGCATCGACATTCCCTGCCTCCTCTCTCGGTGAAAATGGATCCAACCCGGTCTGCTCCGCTGCCGGTCGTCGACGGACCGACGCGCTGCAGAATGCGTCAATGTTGCCTGTGGCGTCCGCTGGTCACCAGCCGCGAATCGCGATTTGAACACGGTTATGTTGCAGATGCAACCGAGTATACTTCAGGGCCGCCTCTGCTGTTGGTGCGGCGCAACCAATTGGCCGCTGTCTGCGAGACGGGACGTGTGTTGTCTCATGTGCAGGCAGTTGCGCTGCGATCAGGGCGAACAGGCGCGGCTCGGCAGGTGAGGCGCGCGCCGTGTCGTGCCGGGCGGTCGTGCCGCCCGCCAGACGTTCAGCGGTCTGCTGTGCCGCTGCTGCCGATGATCACCACCTGGCTCTGCGGTCGCTGCCGCTGACCGGCTGCACACCCGGAGCAGCCACTGCAGGGGCTTACACCCGTCGGGCGCTCGGCACCGCTGCTTGCGGCCAGCCCTCGACGCCGCAGCAGCATCGGCCAGCGCCGGGTCAGAGCCGGGAGGAGGGCGGTGGCAAGAATCCCCCGGCCGAGGTGGGCGATGGCGGCGACCAGCGCGGCGTAGGCGGCGACTTCCGCGAACATGTCAGCCTCCGGTGAGGATGAGGGCGACGCGGTAGGTGACGAAAGCGGCGCCATAGGCCAGTGCGAACAGATAGGCGGCCATCAGCAAGGGGTAACGCCATGAATTGGTTTCGCGGCGGACGACCGCCAGCGTAGACAGGCATTGCGGCGAGAAGACGTACCACGCGAGCAGTGCGAAAGCCGTTGGCAGCGACCAGCCAGCCGCCAGCATGGGCAGCAGCTGATCGGCCACATCATCGCCGGCAGCCGACAGCGCATAGACCGTGCCGAGGGCGCCGACGGCCACTTCCCGCGCCGCCATGCCGGGAACCAGAGCGATCGAGATTTGCCAGTTGAAGCCGATGGGTGCCAGGACGACCTCAAGCGCGCGACCCAGCATGCCGGCGTATGAGTACTGGATGGCCGGGCCACTGGCACCTTCGGGCGCTGCCGGGAACGACGACAGGAACCACAGCACGACCATCAGCGACAGGATGATGCCGCCGACGCGCCGGATGAAGATGCGCGCCCGTTCGAGCAGGCCGAGCAGCAGGCTGCGGCCATGCGGCCAGCGGTAGGAAGGCAGTTCGAGCATCAGTGGCGACTGCACCCCTTTGCCGGCAGCCAGCCTGAGGACGCCGGCCACCGCCATGGCACTGGCCACGCCGCCGACGTAGAGGCCGAAGAGGACCAGTCCCTGCAGATTGAAGACGCCGGCGACCGTCGTCTCGGGAATGAACGCGGCGATGATCAGGGCGTACACCGGCAGGCGCGCCGAACAGGTCATCAGCGGGGCGATCATGATCGTCGTCAGACGGTCACGCCAGTTCGAGATGGTGCGCGCCGCCATGATGCCGGGAATGGCGCAGGCAAAGCTCGACAGCAGCGGAATGAACGATCGCCCGGAGAGGCCGACGGTACCCATCAGGCGATCGAGCAGGAAAGCAGCGCGGGGCAGATAGCCCGAATCCTCGAGGGCCAGGATGAACAGGAAGAGAATCAGGATCTGCGGCAAGAAGACGAGGACGCTGCCGACGCCGGCGATGATGCCGTCGACCAGAAGGCTGCGCAGGATGGTGTCCGGCATCCAGTCGCCGACAGACCCGCCGATCGCTGCCACGCCTTCCTTGATCAGCTCCATCGGCAGGCTGGCCCAACTGAATACCGCCTGGAACATCAGGAACAGCGTTGCTGCCAGAATGAGCATTCCCCAGACCGGGTGCAGGACGACGCGGTCGATCCGGTCGTCGAGGCGCGTGTCGACGGCCGGCTGGCTGACTGTCGCGGCCAGGATGCGTCGCACCTCGCGCTGCGTCGCGCTGACGTCGGCGACATCGGGCGGCAACCAGGCTGCCGCGGGCGCCCCCGACTCGGCGAGCGAGGTCTCGAGCTGGCGGATCAGCTCATTGGCGCCACCCCCCTGGATGGCGACCGTGCTGACGACCGGCATTGCCAGCTCGCGGGCGAGCGCCGGCACATCGATGACGATGCCGCGTCGCTTCGCCAGGTCGGTCATGTTCAACGCGAGAATCATCGGCACGCCGAGGCGCCTGACTTCAAGGACGAGCCGCAGGTTGAGCTTGAGGTTGGTGGCGTCGCTGACGCAGACGATCAGGTCGGGACGCGGCTCGTCGTCGAGCCTGCCGAGGACCACGTCACGGGTAAGCTCCTCGTCGATGCTGAGCGCGTTGAGACTGTAGGCGCCCGGCAGATCGAGCACGCGAAACTTCCGGCCGGCTGGCGTCGTGAACTGTCCTTCCTTGCGGTCGACCGTGACGCCGGGATAGTTGGCGACTTTCTGCCGGCTGCCGGTGAGGAGATTGAACAGTGCCGTCTTGCCACAGTTCGGGTTGCCGAGCAGGGCGAGGCGCAGGGTTGCCGTGGCGGCGCTCATGGCGCTGTCTCGCACACCGGTGTGACCAGCACCCGCTCGGCTTCGAAGCGACGCAGGGCGAACATGGTGTCGCCGACCCGCACGGCCAGCGGCTCGCCGCCGGGGTAGCCGCGAGCGACGACGCGCACCCGCTCGCCATCGATGAAGCCGATCTCGAAGAGTCGCAGGGCGGTCTCCTGCTCCACCGTCCCGCCATCGGCAGCGACCGGGCCGCTGCTTACCGTTCCTTCCTGACCCATCGGAAGCTCAGACAGGGTCATCAATCCCTTGGCCGTCATGGTGCCGGGTTCCTTTCTTCAGGTTCATCGTCTTCGTGTTCGTGCGCCGCAGCCTGCGGCCCAGACCATGGTCGTCGGCACGTCCTGGCAGCAATGGCGCTACGGGGCTGTGCCGGTCCGGGCAAGCCGCAGATCGGCAACTGACGATAGTGTATGAGAATCATTCGCATGTGTCACGCATCTTGTACGAGTGCGCTCGCGGGTTGCCGGGATCGCCAGCGTGCAGGGAGGCGGTGACGTACAGCCAGGAATGGCGCTGCCGCCGCCACGACCGTCGGCCGGAGGGATTCCGGTTGGCCGGCACGAGCCCGGGAGACGATCAGGCGACGATCAGGCGACGATCAGGCGACGATCAGGCGGGCGGCGCTGCGCAGGCGGTGACGCAGCCAGCCGAGGCCAAGTGCCGGCAGCGCGGCCTGCAGACGTTCGGGGTGGGCGGTGGCGAGCAGGGTCAGGCCGCCACCTCCGAGGGCCTCCGTGCCGGCAAGGCGGACGCATTGGCGGGCGACCGCATCGGCCACATCGACCAGCGCCGCCCGCTTGTCGATGATCGGCTGCAGTACGGGTGCGAGAAATGTGTAGTGCGTGCAACCGAGAACGATCTGGTCGACCCCTGAATCGAGCAGCGGGGTCAGGTGCTGGCGGGCCTCGGCGGCAAAATCGGGGTCGTCGAGCTGCAGCGTTTCGACACGCGTGGCCCAGCCTGGGCACGCCTCGACATGTACGTGCACCGACCCGGCGTGTTGCCGGATCAGGTCTGCCAGCCGCTCGCTGCGCGCCGTCGACTCGGTCGCCAGGACCGCGATGCGGCCGCTGCGGGACAGCGCGGCTGCCGGTTTGACGCCGGGTTCGATGCCCACCACCACCTGTTCGGGAAAGTGCTCGCGAAAGGCCGCCACTGCGGCCGCGGTCGCCGTGTTGCAGGCGACGACGATGACGCCGCAACCCGCGTCGACCAATCTGCCGCCGATGCGCAGAACGCGCCTGCGGATGTAGCCATCTTCCTTGTCACCGTAGGGCAGATGAGCGGTGTCGGCGAAATAGATCAGGTCCGCGGTCGGCAGTTCGCGGGCGATCGCGGCGAGAACCGAGAGCCCACCAAGACCACTGTCGAAAACGCCAATCATCGAGCGCCGCGGCAGCGCGTGGCAACCCGCGGTAGCGCCCGGGCGCTGGCCAGGTCTGGCGGCTGACCCATAACCGGCAGTCGGACCTGCGCCATCGTCGCCCCGCGTCGGCCGCCACCGGCGGCAGTCGAGTGGCAATCGCCGTTGCGCTTGCCGTCGGCGGTTGCCACTTCGCCGACACGCGCAGTTCTGTGGGGGCTCAAGCGGTTCGCGGCCGACTAGCGGGCGGCAACGATCGCGACTTCGACCAGGAAATCGTGGTGTGCCATCCTGGCCTCGACGCAGACCCGGACCGGCGCCGTCCCGCGCGGAATCCAGCGATCCCACACCGCATTGACGGCGATGCTGTCCTCGATGTCGCGCAGGTAGATCGTCGCCATCAGCAGGCGGGACTTGTCGCTGCCAGCCTGCTGCAGAAGTTTCTCGATTCCGGCGAGGACCTCATGCGTCTGGGTGGCGACATTGCTGTCGAGAGTCTGCGGTGTTTCGACGAGATAGATGGTGTTGCCATAGGCGCAAATGTCCGAATAACGCTGCGTCGTTCCGTGCCGTTCGATCGCCATGCCTCCTCCTCTGTTAGCCGACGGTCATCTTTCCTTCTTCTCCGTTGCAGCCGGGTCTGCGCGCATCGACGGCACCTCCTCGCGCAGTCGATCCGGCGATTGCCGGCGGGGCGGGATCCCGCAACGGCGCTGCCGCCGTTGCGCGTCGGGCGTGGCGGCAGTGCCGACCCCGCGCGCCCTGCCGGCCGTGGTTCAGGCAGCGACCACGGCAATCTTGCCGATCCGCGTCTGCCACTCCCGCGGTCCGGTTTCGTGCACCGACGTGCCGGTCGAATCGACCGCCACGGTGACCGGCATGTCCCTGACCTCGAACTCGTAGATCGCCTCCATGCCGAGATCGGCAAAGCCCACCACCTTTGCCGTCCGGATCGCCTTGGCGACCAGGTACGCGGCGCCGCCGACCGCCATCAGGTAGGCCGAGCGGTGCTTGCGTATGGCGGCGATCGCTGTCGGCCCGCGCTCGGCCTTGCCGACCATCGAGATCAGGCCGGTTTCGGCGAGCATCATCTCGGTGAACTTGTCCATGCGCGTCGCGGTCGTCGGACCCGCCGGGCCCACCGCCTCATCGCGCACCGGGTCGACCGGACCGACGTAATAGATCACGCGGTTGGTGAAGTCCACCGGCAGTTTCTCACCGCGGGCCAGCATGTCCTGGATGCGCTTGTGAGCGGCGTCGCGGCCGGTCAGCATGTGGCCGTTGAGCAGCAGGGTCTGCCCGGGCTTCCAGGCGGCGACTTCGGCCGGCGTCAGCGTGTCGAGGTTGACCCGGGTCGAGGTCTCGGTATTCGGTGTCCAGTTGACCTTGGGCCATTCGTCGAGATCAGGCGGCGTCAGCACCGCCGGACCGGAGCCGTCGAGGTGGAAGTGGGCGTGGCGCGTCGCCGCGCAGTTCGGAATCATCGCCACCGGCAGGCTGGCGGCATGCGTCGGGTAGTCGAGGATCTTGACGTCGAGGACGGTGGTCAGGCCACCCAGGCCCTGGGCGCCGATGCCGAGCGCGTTGACCTTCTCGTACAGTTCCAGGCGCAGTTCCTCGACACGATTGCTGGCCCCGCGGGCGATCAGTTCGTGCATGTCGACCGGCGCCATCAGCGATTCCTTGGCCAGCAGCATCGCCTTCTCGGGCGTGCCGCCGATGCCGATGCCGAGAATGCCGGGTGGACACCAGCCAGCACCCATCGTCGGCACCGTCTTCAGAACCCAGTCGACGATCGAGTCGGACGGGTTGAGCGCGTAGAACTTCGACTTGTTCTCCGAGCCGCCGCCCTTGGCGGCGCAGATGACTTCGACGTGGTGGCCGGGGACGATCTCGTAATGGACGACTGCCGGCGTGTTGTCGCGCGAGTTCCGGCGCGCTCCGGCCGGGTCGAGCAGGACCGAGGCGCGCAGCTTGTTGTCCGGGTGGTTGTAGGCGCGGCGGACTCCCTCGTCGCACATTTCCTGCAGCGACAGGGTGGCGTCCCAGCGGACATCCATGCCGACCTTGAGAAAGATCACCGCGATCCCGGTATCCTGGCAGATCGGCCGGTGGCCTTCGGCGCACATGCGGCTGTTGGTGAGGATCTGGGCGATCGCGTCACGGGCAGCCGGGCTCTGCTCGCGCTCGTAGGCGGCGCCAAGCGCCTTGATATAGTCGAGCGGATGGTAATAACTGATGTACTGGAACGCGTCGGCGACGCTCTGGATGAAGTCTTCCTGCTTGATCGTGGTCATTTCAGGCTCTCTCTCGGTGAATGGCAGCGGGCTGTCTGCGGCTGCCGATGTCGGTTCACTCTCAGTGACGTGCACCATGCGCCGGCTTGCTCAGCGCCACCGTCGTCGTCATGAGGCGGTCGACCCAGGCCATCGCCAGCGCCGAGAGCAGGAACACGACATGGATCACGACCTGCCACTTGATCGTGTGCTCGCTCATGTTGTCGGCGTTGATGAAGGTCTTCAGGAGGTGGATCGACGATATGCCGATGATCGCCGTCGACAGCTTGATCTTGAGCACGCCCGCATTGACGTGCGACAGCCATTCGGGCTGGTCCGGGTGGCCTTCCAGATCGAGTCGGGAGACGAAGGTCTCGTAGCCGCCGATGATGACCATGATCAGCAGGTTGGCGATCATCACGACGTCGATCAGGCCGAGCACGACGAGCATGACCTCGGTTTCGGTGATGCGCGTGCTGCTGAAGAAGAGATTGTGGATCAGATGCCAGAGTTCGAGCATGAACAGGTAGACGTAGGCACACTGGGCGATGATCAGTCCCAGGTAGAGCGGTGCCTGCAGCCAGCGGCTCCAGAAGATGAACGTTTCCAGGCGGTCTATGGTAGGTTTGAGGGAACTCATGCGCTTGCCGGGGGTGGTGACGATGCACGATTCTAGCACCAAAGATTGACCCTTTTTGCGCGTGTGGGGAATCGCCGCCGTGTAAGTCGGATGTAAGATTCACGGAGTCTAATCGGCGTCGATCGGCGTCCCTGCAGGCAGCCCCGGGGGGTGCCGCCGTGCGCGGCGGGTGCTGCCGCGTCGTGCCCCGGTCATGCCACTTGTTGTATCCGAGTCGTCTGTCGTTTTCCAATAATCAGAGGAGATGGGATATGTCACTGAACGAGGCCGTAAACTTCTTCGAGCCCTC
>ERZ761602.7794-NODE-7794-length-11128-cov-3.361058_pt1 | contig 11128 bp, 9 predicted proteins | sample MGYA00512165_ERZ761602 | MGnify/ENA primary metagenome ERZ761602 (study PRJEB28899, sample SAMN02445085) | bioreactor sludge metagenome | biome: EBPR sludge; isolation source: Thorneside wastewater treatment plant | place: Australia: Brisbane, Thorneside... | reverse complement strand
GAGTCAGCACGCCGACCAGGTCGTAGTGCCGGAGCGCCTTGGTCGTCAGACCGGCCAGCCGGGCGACCTCGCCCACCGACAGCATCCCGGGTGCTCTGGAACCCACGCCTGCGACGGTAGGGGGTTGCCGCGGGGCAACCGCAAGTCCCGCCCTCACCTGCGGTCGGGCGCTCCGACTGACAGAGTCCGGTCATGGAGTTGATAGACGGCGCCGGCGCCTGGGCTGAGCCCGACGCCACCGGCGCGACGTACGCCGAGCAGTTGCGCAGCGCCGACCTGAGCGTCGGGACCTACTGTCTGCGGGCCGGAGCGGTGGATCCGCAGAGCCCGCACGACGAGGACGAGATCTACGTCGTCAACGCAGGGCGAGGCAGCTTCACCAGCGGTGGTCGCACCGTCGAGATCTCGGCCGGCTCCGTGCTGTACGTGCCGGCCCACGAGGCGCACCGATTCCACGACATCACCGAGGACCTCGCGCTGCTCGTCTTCTTCGCTCCCCCGGAGGGATCACGCTCGCAGCCGTTGACTGAGTAGGTAGACCCGGCAGCCCAGGCACAGTCCGGTCGCGGCGTTGAGTGCAGTCACGCCGAGGACGAGCGCGGTCAGGACATAGCCGGCGATGTCCACGCCGACCGCGAAGCAGACCACCGCGGGAGCGGTGAGCACGCAGCCGATCAGTTGAGCGAATCTCGGCGGCCGAGCATCCTCCAGCCGGGTGGGAGGGCCGATGCGCGGCCAGATGAACCGCGCGTAGAGCTGCGCCCACACCGACCACTGGAAGCTCACGAACGCGGTGAACGCGAACACAGCCACCTGCGAGGCGAGCAGGAAGAGGCCGAGCGGCCGGGCCGAGTCGACGACCAGCACCACCACGGCGAGTACGACGGCAGTAGCACCGGCGCTGAACCGGACCAGGCGCGGATCGACCTGACCGCGCAGCGGGCACGCGCTGATCCTGTTGCTCGTCATCGGAGTGCATCGTGCCCCGACACGAACGCGCCTTGCACGCCGACGCGCACTGCATCACTCGGGCTGTCACTCGGGCTCGGCGGCCGGGCGCGAGTCATCCGCGACCTCGAGAGACTCGATCAGCCGGATCGCCAGGCGCAGACGAGCATCGCCAGGCAGAGTCATTGCGCGATCGAGGAACTCCTCGGCGGTCATCGTCACCGCGTCACCGTAACGTGGCACTTCCGCCGGGTGGTCTTCGCGCTCTCGGCTGGGCACATAGAACGACGCGTGACTCTCGTACGGTCCGAAGTCGCCCGACTCATCGATGAAGATGCTGAGTTCGCGCACGAAACTCTCCCCGGACATGACTTGAGGCGGGGGATGTCCCCGCCTCAAGGTTGGACCAGGGCCTCGCGGCCAGCCCAGCGATTCAGAGATAACACGCAGCTCCGGCCGAGCCCCGCGATCGCTCAAACCACTGCTGACCTGGGCAACACGTCACAGTCAGTAGTACCAGGGATACGGCGACCAGTCGGGCTCGCGCTTCTCGAGGAACTGGTCGCGGCCTTCTTGGGCTTCGTCGGTCATGTAGGCGAGCCGCGTGGTCTCGCCGGCGAACAACTGCTGGCCGACCAGGCCGTCGTCGATGAGGTTGAAGGAGTACTTCAGCATCCGCTGGGCGGTCGGGGACTTGCCGTTGACGAGCCGGCCCCACTCCAGTGCGGTCGACTCGAGCTCGGCGTGCGGGACCGCGCGGTTGACCACACCCATGCGGACGCCGTCCTCGGCGGAGTACTCCTGGCCGAGGAAGAAGATCTCGCGGGCGAACTTCTGGCCGACCTGGCGGGCGAGGTACGCCGACCCGTAGCCGCCGTCGAAGGAGCCGACGTCGGCGTCGGTCTGCTTGAACCGCGCCTCCTCACTCGACGCGAGGGTCAGATCGCAGACCACGTGGAGCGAGTGGCCGCCGCCGGCGGTCCAGCCGGGCACGACGCAGATGACGATCTTGGGCATGAACCGGATCAGTCGCTGGCACTCCAGGATGTGCAGCCGCCCGAGCCGGGCCTTGTCGAGGGTCTCGGCGGTCTCGCCCTCGGCGTATTGGTATCCGGTGCGACCACGGATCCGCTGGTCGCCGCCGGTGCAGAAGGCCCACTTGCCGCTCTTGGCGCTGGGCCCGTTGCCGGTGAGCAGGACGCAGCCGACGTCGCTCGACGTACGGGCATGCTCCAGGACGCGGAGCAGTTCGTCGACGGTGTGCGGGCGGAAGGCGTTGAGCACGTCGGGCCGGTCGAAGGCGATCCGCACGGTGCCGTGCGCCTTCGCGCGGTGGTAGGTGAGGTCGGTCAGCCCCTCGAAACCGGGGACCACCGACCACGCCTCCGGATCGAAGGTCTCGGACACCCCGTCGATTGCGCTCATGGAGCGCACCGTAACGGGCGCGTCGCTGCCACGATGCACCGGTGAGCACCCTGCCCGCTGCGCTGGCCGAGCCGACCGTCACGCCGCCCAGCCGGTGGGTGGCCCTGCTCGCGCTGGCCAGCGTCGGACTCTGGGCCGGCTTCTTCGGCCCGATCCAGGTACTCCTCGCCCAGCAGGCCGAGTCGCTGGACCCGGCCAACAAGGAGCAGGTGCTTGCGCTCGTCACCGGACTCGGAGCGCTCGTCTCGGTTGTCTGCAACCCGCTGGCCGGGGCCTTCTCCGACCGTACGACGCTCCGCGCGGGCCGGCGCGTCCCGTGGCTGGTCGGGGGCGCACTCGGCGGCGCAGCATTCCTCGCGCTGCTGTCGGTCGCTCCCAATGTGCCGGTGATGGTGCTCGCCTGGTGTGGGGTGCAGGCAACGCTCAACGCCATGCTCGCCGCGACCACCGCGGTGATTCCCGACCAGGTGCCGGTCGACCGCCGAGGCCGGATCGGCGGGATCGCCGCCGTCGCCCAAACCGTGGGGGTCGTGGCCGGGACCGGCATCGCCGCCGCCACCGGGAGCATCGCCGCCGGCTACCTCTCGATCGCGGTCTTCCTGGTGGTGCTAGCGGTGCCGTTCGCGCTGACCTCCCGCGACGTGGCCTTGCCGGCCGAGGCGCGACCGCCGTTCGAGCTGCGGACCTTCGTGGCGTCGTTCTGGATCTCCCCGCGCGGCCACGCCGACTTCGCCTGGGCATGGGTGACGCGGTTCCTGGTCAATCTCGGCAACGCCCTCGGCCTGCTCTACCTCCTCTACTTCCTCAAGGACGTGCTCGGCTTCAGCTCCGACGAGGCCGAGGACCGGGTCTTCCTGCTCACCGCCCTGTACGCCGTGACGCTGCTGCTCACGGCGGTGATCTTCGGCATCTGGAGCGACCGGCTGGGCCGCCGCAAGGTCTTCGTGATCTGGTCGGGCCTGGTGTCGGGCTGCGCGGTCGCGGTGCTCGGGATCGGGCAGAGCTGGCCGTCCGCCGTGGCCGCGGCGGTGGTGATGGGCTGCGCCTACGGCATCTACACCGCGGTCGACTTCGCACTCATCACCCAGGTGCTGCCGACCGCCACCGACCGCGCCAAGGACCTCGGCGTCATCAACATCGCCAACGCCCTCCCGCAGGTCGTCGCGCCAGTGCTTGCCGGCGTGCTGCTCGCCGTCGTCGAGGCCTCGGGCGGCCTGGTCGAGTCGGACGGAGACGGATTCTCCGTCGGCTACTTCGCGGTCTACTTCCTCGCCTTCCTGGCCAGCGTGCTCGGGTCGGTCTTCGTGACCCGGATCCGCGGGGTCCGCTGAGATCCGCCGCTCCAGGAATGTCGGACCTCGACTTCCGGTTACTGGAGGTCGTGACACTTCAAGGTGAGTACGAGCCCAGCAAGGCGGCATGGGTCCGCGACCAGGTCGAGGCCTACGAGCGCTCCGGCGGCACCGAGGCGAACATCCTCCGCGGCCGCCCGGAGTGGCCGATCGTGGTGATCACCTCGCGCGGCCACCAGTCCGGCAAGCTCCGCAAGAACCCCGTGATGCGGGTCGAGAAGGACGGCGTGTACGCCGCCGTCGCCTCGCAGGGCGGCGCGCCGACCAACCCGAGCTGGTACTACAACTTCGTCGCCGACCCGCACGTCGACCTGCAGGACGGCCCCGAGCCCCACGAGTACGTCGCGCGGCTGGCCGAGGGCGAGGAGCGCGCCGAGTGGTGGGACCGTTGCGTGGCGCAGTTCGCGCCGTACGCGGAGTACCAGCAGAAGACCGACCGCGAGATCCCGTTGTTCCTGCTGGAGCCGGTCGAGTAGCTGAGCGGCTGTCGGAGTCACCGGTTAACCGGTGACTCCTGCAACGGACTACGACGACGCGAGGGACGCGGCCAGGCTGACCAGGTGACCGAGCCTGGCAAGCTCGGACTCGACGAACTCAGGCCCGCCGCGGCGACCGATCACGACGACCTCGTTGCCGTCGATGCGCGCGCCGGCGTAGAGATTGACCTCGTCGCCCTCGACGTCGAGCCGAGAGGCGCGTTCGATCTCGACGAACGGCAGCTCCTCGGGTGCCGCGTCGGTGCGCCGCACGACGCCCTTGCTGCGGTGGATCCGGATCGCCCAGTCGGCTCGGAACGTGACCGGCAGCAGATCGACCATCCGGTCGAGCGCGGCCGCTGGGTCGGTCGTCAGCTCCTCGACGGCCTCGAGGTCGAGGAAGATGTTGCCGCCGGCGGCGTACCGGCTGATCCACATGACGCGCACGCCCTCCAGGGCGTTGCAGGCCGAGACGATCGAGTCGGGCATCGCGTTGCCGTGCATCTCGAGCAGCACGTCGTCGATGGCGGCGCCGTCGCGCTTCTCGACGATCTCGATCGCGTCGATGTCACCGCCGGCCTCACCGATCGCGGTCGCGACGCGCCCCAACGAACCCGGGACGTCGGGCAGCTCGACACGCAGGAGGAACGGCACTCCTCCGACCCTAGGCGATCCGGGTAACGCCCCTGTTTCCGGTCCAGCGTTTCCGGTCCGGTGTCTCCGGTCCGGATCAGGGTGCGGACTCAGTCGCCAGCCGCTGGCGGAGGCCGGTCGCACGGAGGGCGCGGCGCTCGATGGCGGCGCGTACGTCGTCGGGCGAGCCGACCACCACGACCCGCTCGCGGGCCCGGGTGATCGCGGTGTAGAAGAGCTCGCGGGTGAGCAGCCGCGACTCGGGAGGCGGCAGGATCACGACCACCTCGTCGGCCTGCGAGCCCTGGCTCTTGTGGATGGTGAGCGCATGCATCGTCTCGACCTGACCGAGCCGGCCGGTGGCGAGGTCGAGCCGACCACTGCTGCCGGCGACGGCGGCCCGCAGGGCGCGACCTGGCACCCCGTTCGGTGGCCGGACCGCAACACCGGTGTCGCCGTTGTAGACGCCGAGGCCGTAGTCGTTGGCGGTCACCAGGAGCGGGCGGCCGGCGTACCAGACGGCGTAGAGCGGCTCGCCGGTCTCCTCGCCGAGCCAGCGCTCCACCTGGGTGTTCCAGTGGCGTACGCCGAAGGGGCCCTCGCGGTGGGCGCAGAGCAGCCGTTGGCGGTCGAGCAGTTCGAGCGCCCGGTCGGCGTGGCCCTCCTCGGCGGCCCGGAGCACGTCGAGCGCATGGGGCACGACGAGCTCGCGCACCCGAGCGGCTGGGTCGTCGACGTCGATCAGTGCGACGTGCTCGCCGCCGGCCGCCAGCAACTCGACGGCCCGCTCCGGATCGCCGGACCGGACCGCCTCGGCCAGGGCGCCGATCGACTCGCCGAAGCGATGGGACGTGACCAGGGCGGCCACCCCGATGCGGGTCTTCTCCTGAACCGTCTCGACCAGGTCGGCGAGCACCGCCCCGGCCTCGACCGAGGCCAGCTGGAACGGGTCACCGACCAGGAACAGCCGACTGCCGGGCCGCACCGCCTCGAGCAGCCGAGCCATCATCGTCAGCGAGACCATCGAGGTCTCGTCGACCACCACGACGTCGTGGGGCAGCCGGTTGTCGCGATGATGCCGAAACCTCGACGAGGTGTCCGGCCGGGCTCCGAGGAGCCGGTGCAGCGTGACGGCCCGCACGCCGGCCAGCCGACGGCGGTCGGCCTCGGGCAGCCGGGCCACCTCCTCCTCGACCGCCTGCTGCAGGCGGGCGGCGGCCTTCCCGGTGGGCGCGGCGAGGGCGATCCGGATCGGCGGATCGCCCGCGAGCTCGCCCTGCTCGGCACAGAGGGCGAGCAGGGCGGCCACCGTCGTGGTCTTGCCGGTGCCGGGCCCGCCGGTCAGCACGGTGGTGGCCCGGCCGAGCGCGACCCGCGCGGCGGCGCGTTGCTCGTCGTAGCCCTCGGCCGGGAAGACGCGGTCGAGCGCCCGGCCCAGCCACGCCTCGTCGGGCGCGGTGACTCCCGCGGGGCGCCCGACCAGGTCGGCATGGACCTGCTCCTCCTCGCGCCAGTAGCGATCGAGGTAGAGCAGCCGCACCCCGCCGTGCTCCAACAGGCGGAGCACGGGAGTGGGCGAGGTGAGCAGCGGGCTCGCGGCGACGGCGGCGTGCCAGGCCTCGACCTCGGGCCAGGCGACCGCGACCTCGCTGTCGGTGAGATCACCGGAGACGGTGGCCAGGTCGACGCAGACCGAGCCCCCGCGCACCGCCCGCACCACGAAGGCCACTGCCAATGCCACGAGCTCCGACTCGTCGCCACCGAGAGCGCAGAGCCGGAGGGCTACGTGTACGTCCGCGACGTCAAGCACGCCGGCGGCGTTGAAGGAGCGCAGCAGCCCGGTGGCCGCGTGGGCGAGGCGCGGGTCATGCGGGTCGTCTAGCTCCGGTGTCGTCAGGGTCACGAGGCACCGTCCAGGAGATCGGACAGCGCGGTCACGAGCGCGACGGGTGGCTGCCAGGAGAAGACGCCCGTGGGGTGCCCGTCCTCTTCTGGCGTGTCCGGGCCGCACATCCCGCGCACGTAGAGGTAGAGCACACCGCCGAGATGCACGGCCGGGTCGTAGCCCGGCTGGCGCCACCGCAGGTAACGGTGTGCGACGACGACGTAGAGGAGTGCCTGGAGCGGGTAGTCGGAATGGAGCATCGCCTCGACCAGGCGCCCGCGGGAGTACGCCGCCGCGGTCAGTGGCTGGTCAGCCGGACCGAGCCAGTTGGTCTTGTAGTCGACGACCAGGTAGCGCGGACCCGGAAGGCGGAGCACCACGTCGATCGAGCCGGACAGGTAGCCACGCAGCGACTGGCTACCCAGCCCGGGAGTGCGGAGTCGGTCGGCGTAGGGCTGCAGCGGGTCGGCCGGAGGGAGGTGTTCGGCGAGGAGCGCGCCGACATCGGCCAGGGTCACGTCGACGCCCAGCGACCGGTCGCCACCCGCGAGCGGGATCTCGAAGTCGAGCTCGCAGAGCCGGTCGGCGAGCCCGATCCCGCCGAGCGTGAGCCCATCGGCCAACGGACCGAGCGAGGTGTGATGGAGCGGGACCAATGCTGCGGCCAGCTCCGCCGGCGCGGTGTCGACCGGCCACCAGAGCCGCTGCTCCTCGACGTGCCGAAGCAGCTCGGCCTCGAGGTCGGCAGCATCGGGGTCGGCGACCTCGAGCACGCCGTGCACCAGGGATCCGAACGCGGCTCCCGACGACAGCGCGGCCATCGGCGACGCCATCGACGTCGACTCGTCGCGCCGACAGCTCCGGCTCGGAGGTGACGCCGCCGGACTCCTCGGCCGCGCGGACCAGGGCGGAGTAGGAGGTACGCCGCCAGTCGGTGTCGATGGACCGGTCGAAGACCCGGACCGCCATCCCCTTCGGTGCGCGGCTCGGCGGCGGCTCAGGGATGTCCGAGGCGGGCTCGGCACGCTCGAGGTGCGGCCCGCCCGCCTGCTCCCACTTGCGGAGATGGTCGAGGACGGAGGCGTCGTCGACCTTGGGCTGTAGCGAGTCGGGCACCAACGCCTGGTTGAGCACCCGTCCGCGCAGCAGCCGGGAGAGCCCGCCGTTGACCTCGTCCCACGAGGGAGCCCACCACGCCACGACCTGCGACTGGGCTCGGGTGAGCGCGACGTAGGTGAGCCGGATGTCGTCGCCGGCCATCTCCGCGCGACCCTGGGCGCTCACGGCGGCGTATCCGGGCGCGGACGAGCCACCGATGTCGAGACACCGGGTGCCGTCGGGCTCGTGGTAGAGCACCGCCTCTCCGAGCCGGACGTTGCGGTTGAACGCGAAGGGCAGGTAGACGAGGGGGTACTGCAGCCCCTTGCTCACCCAGACCGTCATGATCTGGACTGCAGCGGCATCGCTGTCGAGCCGTCGGTTGCGCTCGGCCGCACCGGCCCGCTCCTGCCGTTGGTCGCGCAGCCACTGCAGCAGCGCCGGCAGGCCGAGTCCGTCGCGATGGGACACCTCGTGCAGCAGTTGGGTGAGGTGCTCGACGTCGGTGAGGTGACGCTCGCCGCCGCGCCAGGCCAGCACCCGCTCGGCCATCCCGGCGACGTACGCCGCTTCGAGCACGGCCGCGATGCCGCGCGCCCGCGCATGGTCTGCCCACCGCCGCAGCGTGTCGGAGACGTCGTCGGTCAGCTCCGTCTCCGTGGCCAGCTCGGCGGCGGTGCGGCCGAAGAACATGGTCGCGGCGGCGGCGCGTACGAGGCCGGTCCGCCCCGGCTGCTCGAACGCCTCCAGCAGGCACTGCCAGTCGGCCGCGGCCCGGGACGCGAACACGTCGGTGTCCCCGGTATAGACGGCGGGAACGCCTGCCGCGGCCAGCGCGTCTCGACAGGCTCGGGCATCGCGATGGCTCTCCACGATGACCGCGACGTCGCGAGCCCGGATCGGTCGCGTGGCGGTGCCGTCGCGGTAGGTCGCGGCGGAGGCGAGCAGCGCCTTCACGTCGGCCGCAAGATCGGCCGCGATGAAAGGGCGCAGGTCGTCCATCGGGATGGTGCGGGTGCCGCGCACGCCGAGCGCATCGCGCCCGACCACGCGCAACCGGAATGGGTCGTTGCACGGCGCACCCGACAGCCGGTGCTCCTGCTGGCGCGCCGCCACCGGTCGCACCACGATGTCGTCGTGGCCCAGGGCGGCGCCGTTGAGGACCGTCAGCAACCGCCGCACCAGGGGCTGGTCGCTGCGGTAGTTGGTGTCGAGGGTGAGCAGGGCGTCGGCCCGCTCACGGGCGCGGAGATAGGTGACGACGTCGCCACCCCGGAAGGCGTAGATCGCCTGCTTGGGGTCGCCGATGAGCACCAGGGTGACCTGCCCGACGAAGGCGCGCTCGATCACCTCCCACTGCACCGGATCGGTGTCTTGGAACTCGTCGACCATCACGATCGACCAGCGCTGGCGCATCCGGGCTCGGGCCGGGGAGTCGGGTGCCTCGAGGGCGGTAGCCAGTCGGGAGAGCAGGTCGTCGAAGCCGAGCACGCCGAGAAGCCGCTTGCGACGCTCGAGCTCGCGGACCACCGCGTCGGCGAACGCCCGACGTAGACCTGCGGTCGACTCGGCCGGCGGGTCGGTGGGAGTGAGCCGGGTGCGCGGGTTGCCGACCACCTGGTGGGCGAGTTCGAGCGCCTGGGCCAGGGTCAGCTCGGGGGTGTCCTTGTCGTCGCCGAACCGCTGGAGGTAGAGGTCGTCGACGATCTCTCCGACGAGGTCGTCGAGGCTCTCCACGAGGGTGACGCCGGCGTCGGTGTCACCGGCGACGCCCAACGATCGCAGCACCAGCTGGCAGAACTGGTGGGTCGTGGCGATCGTGGCCGCGTCGAAGCCGGCGAGCGCGTCGCGAAGCCGGAGTCGGCGCGCCTCGAGCTCGTCGACCGAGCCGGTCACCAGCAGCCGCAAGAGCTCGTCGTCGGCCCGCGACGGATCCTCCAATGCCTCGGCCGCGCGGAGCAGCTGGTCGCGGACGCGTTCGCGCAGCTCCTGGCTGGCGGCCCGGCTGAAGGTGATGAGGAGCATGTCGTCGAGCCGGGCGCGACCCTCGGCGACGTACCTGGTCACGAGCGCGGCCAAGGTGTACGTCTTGCCGGTGCCGGCGCTGGCCTCGAGCACCGTGGTGGTCGGTCCTTCCGGCAGCGCCGCGTGGAGGTCGAAGGGGCCTGCCGTCCCCGCCGGCTGAGTCACAGCGGCCCCCGCTCGCTGGCGAGCAAGGGGAACCACAGCCGCTCGGCGAGCGCCGGCAACTCGGTGAGCGTGTCCAGCGAGGCATGCTCGCCCCAGACTCGGACGTGGGCCGGGTCGGCGTCCTCGCCGGGGTAGCGGCTCGAGCGCCACTTCTTCTGCGCCTCGGGCTGAGGGTCCTGGCCGGTGAAGGCGGCCGATGCCCAGGCGAACGAGGTCTTGAGGGGCAGGTGCAGCGGTGCCCGTCGACCCTCGTCGTAGAGGTCGACCAGCCCCGAGAGCAGCGTGAGCGGCTCCTCCGCGGTCGGGCCGAGCAGCCGCTGGGCGGCCTGGCTGCCCCGTGGCGAACGGCCGATGGTGAGTGCGGTCCAGTTGTGGTCGGGATGGCCGGCGGCGAGGGCCAGCAGCCGGACCCAGGACTCCAGCAGGTGCTTGCCGTCGAGACGGGAGTAGCCGACGGCGACCAGCCGGTCGCCGTAGACCGGGGTGATCGTGCCGGTGAGCCGGCGCCCGCCGGGTAGCGCGACGTCGACGTCGTGGGCGCGTGGCTCGACCTGCCGGTGGGTGAGCGCGGCGAGCGCGAGGTTCATGGCCACCTCGCGGACCTCGGTGGCCTTGCGCCAGCCCAACTGACCGGGAGGCAGTGCACCGCGCCGCCACTCGATCTCTCGCGCCGTGTCCGGGTGGATGCCACGGACCATGTCGTCGAGCATCCGGTCGCCCACACCCCAGGTCTCGAGCGCGTCGATCTCGACCGGCATCGCGTCGCTGACTCCGTCGAGGTCCCAGGGCAGGGTCAGTTCGAGAGTTCGGAAGAAGCCCTTCACCGGGTCCTTGAAGAAGGTGACCAGATCGGCGAGCGCGATCTCGTCCTGGTCAGCACCCCGGGTGACCGGCTCGGCCAGCGCGCCGACGAGGAACGGCGGTGGCGCCGGGCGCGGCCCGGTGGCGACCCGCGCCGCCGCGAGCATCTGCGGGTCGAACGAGAACGGGGTCGGCGTGCCGAGCCGTCCCGGCTCGACGTTGCGGAGGTCGAACCCCTGAAGTGGGTGGTGGACCACGATCGCGTCGCGGACCGGTGCGTCGGTGGTGCGGTCGAGGGCGTCCAGCAGCTCGCCGAGGGG
>ERZ761602.7792-NODE-7792-length-11129-cov-4.306845_pt1 | contig 11129 bp, 4 predicted proteins | sample MGYA00512165_ERZ761602 | MGnify/ENA primary metagenome ERZ761602 (study PRJEB28899, sample SAMN02445085) | bioreactor sludge metagenome | biome: EBPR sludge; isolation source: Thorneside wastewater treatment plant | place: Australia: Brisbane, Thorneside... | reverse complement strand
GATCTGCTGACCGCCGAGGGTCTCGGCGGCGACGATCGGCTGATGACGATCTACGGCGGCATGGACAAGGACAAGCGCGAGGCCGTCAAGGCCGCCTTCCAGGCCGACCCGAGCGTTTCACCCGTTCGCATCCTGGTCGCCACCGATGCTGCCTCGGAGGGCATCGACCTGCAGAACCACTGCCGCTACATGATCCATGCGGAGATTCCGTGGAACCCCAACGTCCTCGAACAGCGCAATGGTCGAATCGACCGCCATGGGCAGAAGGCCAAGGAAGTGCTGATCTGGCATCCGGTCGGCGCCGGCTACCGCCGCAAGCAGTTGGGGGCGGACGTCGCGGCTGGCAGTCTCGAGGGTGATCTCGAGTTCCTGATGGTGGCGGCGCGCAAGGTCGAGGCGATCCGCACCGATCTCGGCAAGGTCGGCCCGGTCATCGCCTCGCAGGTCGAACAGGCGATGCTCGGCAAACGCAAGCAGCTCGATACGACCCGGGCGGAGCGCGATGCCCAGGCCACCGCCCGTGAACTGCCGATCGAACGCAAGCTGCGTGAGCGGATCGCTCGCCTGCACGATCAACTGGTCGAGACGCGCGAAGTCTTCCATCTCAGCCCCGCCAACGTTCGAGCCGCCGTTCAGGTGGCACTGGATCTCGCCCGCCTGCCGGCGCTCGAACCCATCGACCACCCCGGCGCGGCGAAGGGCACCGTGTTCCGGATGCCGCCTTTCCAGGGTACGTGGGCACGATGCACAGGGGGTCTCGCGCATCCCCACACCGGCGTTCGGCGCCCGATCACGTTCGATCACGACGTAGCGCGCGGGCGCGACGACATCGTGCTCGTGCACCTCGAACACCGGCTGGTGCAAATGTGCCTTCGCCTGCTTCGTGCTGAAGTCTGGGCGCCGGACGACGTCAAGCGCATGCATCGCGTTACTGCGCGCGTGGCGCCGGACGCCGCTGTGACCGCGCCCGCCGTCATCGTGATGTCACGGCTCGTCGTCACGGGCGGTAACTCGACGCGGTTACACGAAGAGCTGACCGCGGCGGGAGGTTTGCTACAAGACGGCCGCTTCACTCGGCTCAACGTGACGCAGACCGAAGCCATCCTGTCGGCCTCGAAGCCCATGCTCCCTGGATCCCAGGTCCTCGGCACGCTGCAGAAGTCCTGGCCCAAGATCGAAGCTGCCGCGCTCGCGGCGGCCGAGGCGCGTTCGAGCGACCGGATGAAGAACCTGCAGAGCACGCTCGAGCGCCGTCGCACCCAGGAGATGGACGACATCGCGAAGGTGCTCGAGGAGCTCGCGCGTTCCATCCGCCAGAAGCTCGGCGAGGCCGACCCGGCGCAGTTGTCCTTCTGGACCACCGAGGAACAGGACCAACTGCGCCGTAATGCCGACAGCCTACGGGTCCGTCTCGCGGCGATCCCGGAGGAGATCGAGAAGGAGCGCTTGCTGATCGCCGGGCGTTACGCGGAGCCGGTCGCGCGCACATTTCCCGTGGCGGTCGTGTTCGTGGTTCCCGAGTCCATGGCGCGGCAGGCGTCATGAGCGGCATCGCTCGCCACCATTCGGAGTGGCTCTCCCTGATCGAGGTCTCCGGACCGTTCCTCACGCTGCCCGTTCTCGTTCGCGTCTTCCCGCAAGGGCTGCCGAAAGTCGACGGGAAGAAGCTCGGCCGCCTGCGTGCGGCCTATGAGGAGTGGGCCAACGCGCAGGACGCGAAGGCGCCGGATGCCAGCACCCTTCATGCCACCTGGGTGCAACTCGTCCTAGGCGAACTCCTCGAGTTCGACGACCAGACGCTGCGATCGGGTGACGGCCTGCCGTCCGGCCTCGACGTGCCCCTGGCCGAGCACCATGAGACGCTCCGGCCATCGATAGCGATCGTGGAACCCAGCGGCCGAACCAAGGCCGGTATGCCTCGGCTCCTCGTCGCCGTCTGGCCCTCCAACCAGGATCTCGAATCCGCCGTCCCCGCGGCGCGTTGGGCGGCCTCACCTCTCGAGCGCATGACACAGCTTTGCCGCTCGACGGGTGTCCGCTTGGGCCTCGTGACCAACGGCGAGCGTTGGACAGTCGTCGATGCGCCCGTCGGTCAGACGGCGGGCTATGCCAGCTGGTACGCGGGCCTGTGGTTGCAGGAGCCGATCACGCTGGCTGCCTTCGATGCGCTGCTGGGGGTGCGCCGCTTCTTCGCGGTGGCGGACACGGACACGATCGAAGCTCTGCTGGACGAATCGGTTGCCTTCCAGCAAGAAGTCACCGACCAGCTCGGCTACCAGGTGCGCCGTGCCGTCGAGGTTCTGGTGCAGGCGCTCGACCGGGCGGATCTCGATCGCAAGCGCGAGCTCCTGCATGACGTTCCGCCCGCACGGCTGTACGACGCTGCACTCACCGTGATGATGCGGCTCGTCTTCCTCTTCTGCGCGGAGGAGCGCGGGCTCCTGCTCCTCGGCGACGAGACCTACGACGCCAACTATGCCGTGTCGACGCTGCGCGCTCTCCTGCGCGAGGAGGCCGACCGCGTCGGCGTGGAGGTGCTCGAGCGCCGGCAGGATGCCTGGGCGCGCTTGCTCGCCACCTTCCGTGCCGTCCATGGCGGTGTCGTGCACGAAGCGCTGCGTCTGCCAGCACTCGGCGGCAGCTTGTTCGATCCCGATCGCTTTCCGTTCCTGGAGGGGCGGGCGGCAGAAACCTCGTGGCTCGCAACGCCGGCCTCGCCGCTGCCCATCGACAACCGCACCGTGTTGCATCTGCTCGAAGCTCTGCAGCTGCTGCGCACGCGGGGTGATGGCGGGACGAGTGAGGCACGCAAGCTGTCCTACCGCGCACTGGACATCGAACAAATCGGCCACGTCTACGAGGGCCTTCTGGACCATGTTGCGGTCCGAGTCGATACGGATACCTTGGGCCTGTTGGGTACCAAGGACAAGGAGCCCGAGCTCTCGCTCGATGAGCTGAACCGCGAGCGGCGCCACGGCACGGATGGACTCATCGGGTTCCTGAAGGAACGCACCGGCCGCTCCAACTCCGCCCTTCGCAACGATCTAGATGCCGAACTCGATGAGGTCGGGGAGCAACGCCTGCTCGTCGCTAGCGGCAACGACAAGACCCTGGTCAAGCACATCGCGCCCTATCACGCCCTGATCCGCAAGGACGTCTGGGGCTACCCGCAGATCTATCGGGCCGGCAGTTTCATGGTGACCGGAGGCCCCGAGCGCCGCCAGACCGGCACTCACTACACGCCGAAGTCGCTGACCGAGCAGATCGTCACCGAGACGCTCGAGCCCCTCGTCTATGTCGGCCCGGCCGAGGGCAATCCGCGCGACGCCTGGAAGCTACGGTCGGCCGCAGAGCTCCTCGATCTCAAGATCTGCGACATGGCGATGGGGTCCGGCGCGTTCCTCGTCCAGGTCTGCCGGTGGCTCGCCGAGCGCGTCGTGGAGGCGTGGGAGGAGGCCGAGCGCCAAGGTGCTGCGATCTCGGCCGACGGGGAGGTGCTCAAGAAGGCCGCGGGGCACGATCTGCTGCCACCGGATCGCGAGGAGCGGCTTAGCTTCGCGCGCCGCCTGGTCGCAGAGCGTTGCGCCTATGGGGTCGACATCAACCCGATGGCCGTCGAGTTGGCCAAGCTCTCGCTCTGGCTCGTCACCTTGGCCAAGGGCCGTCCTTTCGGCTTTCTCGACCACAACCTGCGCTGCGGCGACAGCATCCTGGGCATTCATCGGCTCGAACAGCTCACCGAACTCTCCATGGCGCCCAGCGGGAAGGGCCAGCGGCGGCTGTTCGGACAGAACATCGAAGAAGCAGTCCACGACGCTATCGACCTCCGGCAGCGCCTGCGCGAGATGCCGATCCGAGACATCCACGATGTCGAAGCGATGGCGAGACTGGATGCCGATGCACGGCAACGACTCGAGATTCCCGAGCACATCGCGGATGCATTCCTCGGCGAGGTCTTGGCGTCCGGAGGCAACGAGAACGCATTGGGCAACGCAGTCGCTTCGCTCGCGATTCAAGCGGAACGAGCTATCGCGGGCGATCGAGATTCATATGCGACCATTCTCCGACGGGCGGACGACGCGTTGAACGTGGACTTGCCTTCCGGGAAGCCAGGCCGTCACCCTCTCCACTGGCCGCTGGAGTTTCCGGAGGTCTTTCTCAGGCAAAGGCCTGGGTTCGACGCCTTGGTTGGTAACCCTCCATTTCTCGGTAATCGGCTTTGGAAGGGTTCGTTTGGCGATAGGCTGCAGTGGCAGTGCCAGATGATCCTAGGCAAGTCGCCAGGCAAGATCGATCTGAGTGTCGTCTTCCACCGGCGTGCGGTCGATCTGCTGCGCGCCGATGGCTGCTACGGCCTCCTCGCGACCAGCAATATCGCTGAAGGGAGTGCCATCGAAGTGGGCCTGGGTGTCGTCGTTCAGAACGGCGACATCTACTTCGCGATGAAGGGCATGCCTTGGCCAGGGACAGCGGCGGTCGTGGTTGCGGTCGTCGGCTTCATCAAGGGGCGATGGCAAGGCGAATGCGATGCCGATGGACGCAAATGTGCTCGCATAGGTCCACGCCTAGATCCGGAGGACTCGGACGCGTGGGTGCCGCAGGTGTTGCCGGATGCTCCATTCGCATTCGAAGGAGTCAATAACAGCAAGGGCTTAGCGTTCGTTGTCACGCCAGAGAGCCCCTGGTTTGCACGGCTGAAGAACGAGCCGAAGAGCCTGCTTCGCCCCTACATCACGGGCGACGACATCACGAGCTCGGCGTTGAATCGGATCGGTCGTTGGGCGCTGGACATCGGCGATCGCAGCTTGGACGAGATCGCTCGACGATGGCCTGTTGCTCACCAGTTTCTCGACAAGGAGGTGCGACCGACGCGGACCGTCGCGGCGCTCAGGAGCTACAAGGGGTTGATCGATCGGTGGTGGCAGTTCTGGAACCACCGGGCCGAGCTGATGCGCCGCATTCGAAAGCAGGAGAGCTTCATCGCCTTCTCGAAGGTAACGAAGTATCCGATCTGCATGCTTGCGGACTCGGAGTGGCTCTACACAAACCAGGTCCTACTGATCGCAAACGAGCGCGCGGACATGCTCTCGATCTGTCTAAGTACGACGTTTCGGTCCTGGTTGGAGCGCTTCTGCGGGGGCGGCTTGGGGGCGACGCTGCGCCTTTCCATTAGCGAGTCGGTTGCGAAGTTCCCTGTTCCTAGGGACGAAGTCTTGAGTGCTGGAGTAGCTGCCGCAAAACGATTCAATGACCTAGTGGTGGCATACAGCGCGGAGCACGGATGTGGGCTGACCGAAGTGCTGAACGTCATCAATACGCCGAACGTCGGCGATGACTCGATCGTAGAACTGCGTCGCCTGATGGCCACCATCGACACCGAGGTGTTGGCAGCCTACGGCTGGGACGCCATTGAAATTGCCTATGACTTTCGCGAGTTCAACGGCAGCTCCGTCAATGATCGCTGGCGCTGGGCGCTATCTGATGAGGTGACTGCGGAGCTTCTGCTCCGGCTCACGACGCTGAATCGTGAGCGCGTGCAAGAGTGTTCGAGCGCGGACGGTGCGGGGATTGCCGTTGCGAACTCGCAGCGGGGACGCAGAGCGAAGGGTGCCGCTGCAGGTCAGGGCGCACTCGCTCTTGTCGATGGGTCCGCTCCCACGAGTTCAAAGACCAAGGCCGCCGCCCCGACGAAGAAGGCGAGTTCACGGAGAACAATTCGATGAAGCCGAGTACAGACACCGCGACGGCGGTCCCGACCAAGCAGTTCTTCGTGTCGATGCTCACTCGCGACATCAGGCTTGAGGACGCCATACTCGACCTGATCGACAACTGCCTCGATGGTGCGCTGCGCCTCGGCAACGGCGGCAAGCCGGACTACGCGAAGTACCTGGTCAAGATCACGCTGGCGCAGGACCACTTCTCCATCGAGGACAACTGCGGCGGCATCCCCCGCGAGGTCGCAAAGAACTACGCGTTCAAGATGGGTCGGGAGCCTAACGACAATCGAGATTCCGACACCGAGACTATCGGCATGTACGGCGTCGGCATGAAGCGCGCGATCTTCAAGATGGGCCGTGACGCGATCGTGAAGACGCGGCACGGCGACGACACCTACGAGGTCCCGATCACTGCGGCATGGCTCGACGCTACGAATTGGGACCCGCTTCCGATCAACGAACCCACTGAGGCGAAGGAGAAGCTTGAGGAGCCCGGAACGACGATCTACGTGAGCGATCTGAACGAGGGCGTCGCCAGGCACTTCGCCAACCCCGCCTTCGTGAACGAGGTGACCACGGCCATCTCGCAGCACTTCACGATGTTCCTCCAGTGGGGGTTCAAGATCGAGATCAACGGGGAGTACGTCAGGCCCGTCCACGTCGAGGTGCTCGTCTCGCCGCGCGAGGATGGTCCGGCCCCTTACGTCTTCCGCAAGACTACCGGGGACGTGACGGTGTCGATCACCGTAGGCCTCAATACGAGCCGCCGCTCCGAGGTTGACGACAACGACGATGACGGGGACTTCGCGGGCCAGCGCGCGTCGGCTACGGCCGGCTGGACGGTTCTGTGCAACGACCGTGCGGTCATCGTCGGCGACAAGAGCCGCCTGACGGGCTGGGGGGACCTACCGCTCGTTCCTCTGTACCACCCGCAGTTTGCCGTCATCACCGGCATCATCGAGTTCCGCGCGAAGGACGCGAAGAAGCTCCCGGTCACCACCACCAAGCGCGCCCTCGACGCTTCGTCTGAACTCTGGCTTGAGTCCCTCGTGAAGATGAAGGAGGGGATGCGGGTTTGGATCTCCTACACGAACGACTGGAAGAACCATCCTCGCTCTGACCAACAGGTCTACTGGCAGGACGCCCAGCCGCTGTCACTCAGCAAGGCGATCGAGGCGGTCGCCTTGCGGAAGACGGCGAAGAAGTCGAGCGCGAGCGTCGACCCCGGTGAGTTCTTCGAGGTCGTCGAGTTCAACCCGAAGAAGAACAACGTTCTGCCGAAGCCCGACGAGAAGAAGCCTTCGTCCAAGAGGATCGTTTTCTCTCGTCCCGTGGAGGAGGTGCGGGCCGTCTCGAAGATGCTATTCGACGATCCCGACGTGAAGGCGGGGACCGTCGGCGACGAGTGCTTCAAGATCCAGTTCGACCTCGCCAAGCCCTCCATGAAGCGGAGGAGCTGAGTATGAGTACCGGTTCTTCAGTGCCATACAAGCTGCGGCCGAACAAGGCCGTGGACCGCGAGTTGTTCCTCTCGCTGTTGACGCGTCTCGCGCCAACGTTGGCGCTGGAGGGGCACCACTACATCGGGCTCGGAGGTTCGTTCCTCGAAGACTTCCGGCTCGTGCATGCGCGCCTCGGCATCGACCGCATGACGAGCGTCGAAGCGGAGGAGGAGGTCCACAAGCGACAGCTCTTCAACCGTCCCACTGCTTCCGTCGAGTGCCTGCATTCGAGCCTTGAGGACTACCTCGCCGCCCCCGCCTTCGACCGGCCCGCGATCATCTGGTTCGACTACACAGCTCCGAAACCCGTCGAGCAGATCGGACGGTTTGCACGCACAGTCGGCGAGGTGAAGCTCAACAGCATCCTGCGCCTCACGCTCAACGCCCAGCCCAGCGCGTTGGGAGACCCGAATCCGACGCTCTCAGGGCAGGCGCTGTGGGAGTGGCGGCTCGAGAAGTTCAAGGACCGACTCGGCTCGCTCTGCCCGACGGACATCACCGCAGCGGGCATGGAGAAGAAGACCTACGGCGCCAGCATCCTCCGCGCCTTGCTCCTTGCTGTCGAGAAGGAGGTGCTCAGCCACGCGGATCGCAAGGTGGTGTGGGCGCTGAGCACGCATTACGCGGACGGTCAGCCGATGGTCACGGCGACGCTCGTCGTCTGCGCGGCTAACGACACCGTCATCGAGCCGCTCGTGAAGGGATGGAAGTTCTATTCGCCGCCCAGCGAGCCTCTTTGCATCGACCTCCCGGCACTCTCGACGCTGGAGCGCCTGACTATGGAATCGAACGACGATGCAAAGACGAAGCTCGGATTCGAACTGCCGGAGTCGGGGCTCGGAGAGGACCCCTTCGAGGTGTTCAAGAAGTTCTATCGGATCTACCCGCACTTTTCGCGGGTCGAGTTGTAGGAAGGAGCAACGCATGACGGCGACTACCGCTCCGAACGCACGGTCACAGCTCGCCAAGGAGGCGAAGCCGATCGGCCCGTTCGTCGTTCGGCTCGCCGCTGATCGTGTGTACTTCGGGACGCGCGCTCCGGGCCAGTGCGTGCTTATCACCGAGACGACCGGAACCGTGCTGACTCGAGCTCACGAGGCGTACGCGAAATTGGAGCAAGCGTCGTGAATGACCATGCAGGGAAGGTTTGGCTCGTCACCCAGGCCAGTGACTCGAAGTACGCAGACGTCGAGGGAAGAGCTTATGAATACCCTCGCCACATCCCCAACGCGCAACGGATCGCTGTTGGTGACCTTCTGGTCGTCGCACTGCCCAAGGCCAACGCCCCCGACGGACGTCGCATCCTCGGAGTGGGAAGGGTTGGAGCAATTCAAGGTCAAGGTACGGATCGCCTCATCGCCGCCTACGAGCGCTATCTGAAGCTCTCCAAGCCCGCGTCCTTCGACGAGGTGGGCGGCGATCCGCGCAAGAACAAGACGAACTCGATCAACCTGATCGACGCGGAGATCGTGGACAAGCTCTTGGAGCGGGAAGCGGTGACGGCCATGAACTCGGTACCCGTGATCGTCAGCGAGCCGACGAGGAACGATCCTCCCCCTTCTGATCATGACCTGCGCGAGTTGCTGCACGACGCGGTCGTGAAAGACCTGCTCGGCCCGGCGAGCGGACCCGACGAGGAGATTTTGGGCACCAGCGTGCGTGACCGCTACCTCGTGGGCAAGCTCGCACCCAAGGAATCGCCGATCGACCAAGCGGACACGGGCGATCTTGCCGAGAGCGGCAGCGATAGCGGCGACGATGGCGGCGCCGAGGGCGCGACGCTGATGAGCCAGTCGATCGTGCCATCGTCGTTCGGACTGACGTTCTGCGTCGACGCGAGCTGTGAGTCCCTCGAGGTCGAGGTCACGTGGGGCCACTACCGCAAGACCGAAAGCGAAGTCCACCTCACCGAGGCTGGGAACCCTAAGCGGGTGTGGAAGCGTAGGGCGGCGGGCGGCACGGTGAAGCTTGCTCTCGTGACTGGGGAAGTTGGGCGCTTGGTGCCGGATGCCGAACAGCCAGAGGTCTTCGTGCGTGGCGTGGTCCGCCCGCCGACTTTGGCCGGCGAGAGGATCGTGACACTGTTCCTGGTCAACGACCAGGAGGCACCAGAGACGAATCAGGACGAAGCGTGGCTCTTCCAGGCGCAACTCGCGATTCGTGCGCCGGACGGGGCAGACCTGTTCCGCCGCCGCCCGACGGGCGAGAGCGCTTCCGACGATGACGAGCGAGCCGCCTTGGCGATGCTTTACCGCGACGAAGTCGAGTTCGCGGTCGGCCACGGTGTCAGCGTGCACTGGGAGCTAAGCTCCGGGCGCGTCGATCGGGCCATCGCGGTTCGTACCCAGGTCGTTCCCTGGCACGGCGTGCCAGTGACCGAGGCGCCAACGGCGGCCGACCTGCCGGGTCTGGCAGATCTGATCCTGGACATGAGGCAGCTCGCCGACCTGGACGAGAGGGCGCTGGCGAAGACGCTCGGGGTCCTGCATCAGGAGTACACGGCCTGGATTGGCGGTCAGCAAGCTCGCGTCGATGGCAAGGAGCTTGGCGAGCATGAGCCCAGTGCGCGAGAGGCGCTGGAAAAATGTCGGCGCACTGCCGAGCGATTGAAGGCGGGCATCGACACGGTGCTGGCCGATCCCAAGGCCCTCGAGGCGTTTCGTTTCGCCAACCGGGCGATGTGGCTGCAGCGGGTGCGCAGTCTCTACGCGCTCGAGCGGCGGCGAGGCAAGGACACTAAGCTCGACGACATCGACGTCCCCAGAAACCGCAGCTGGCGCCCGTTCCAGTTGGCGTTCGTGCTGCTGTCGATACCCTCGCTCGCAGATCCCAAGCATGCGGATCGCACCGACCCGGCCGGCGCGATCGCCGACCTGCTCTGGTTCCCGACCGGCGGTGGCAAGACCGAAGCCTATTTGGGCGTGGCGGCGTTCGCGATGGCGATCCGCCGGCTTCAAGGCTCATTGGGCGGTTTGGACCACGCACACGGCCTGACGGTGATCATGCGCTACACATTGCGCCTGCTGACGATCCAGCAGTTTCAACGTGCATCGACCTTGCTGTGTGCGATGGAGGTCATTCGCCGCGAGGCGCTGGCCAAGGGCGACAAGCGGTGGGGCGAGACCCCGTTCCGCATCGGCCTGTGGGTTGGCCAGCGAGCGACACCCAATACGACGGCCGACGCCCAACAAGCCATCCAGAACGCGCGCGGCAACCAGTGGCGGCAACTGGGAACGGGCACGCCGGCGCAGTTGAGCAGCTGCCCGTGGTGCGGCTCGGAGATCCAGCCTGGGCGGGATGTCGTCGTCAAGACGTCGCCGAACTACTTCGGGCGAACCTATACCTACTGCTCCGATGCGCTGGGCCGCTGCGAGTTCACGCCGTCGAAGGCACCTGACGAGGGGCTGCCGGTCGTCGTCGTCGACGAAGAGATTTACCGGCTGCTGCCGTCGATGATGATCGCGACCGTCGACAAATTCGCGCAGATGCCGTGGCGGGGCGAAGTCCAATCGCTCTTCGGCCGGGTGAGCGGCCTCTGCCAACGCCACGGATTCCTCTCCCCTGACGATGAAGATACGGGCAATCACGCGGCCTCGCGTGGACTGCCGCGGGTTGCGCGGCAGCCTCATGGATTCGTCCGACCGCCAGATCTCATCATCCAAGACGAGTTGCACCTGATCAGCGGGCCTTTGGGCACGATGGTTGGCCTCTATGAGACGGCGGTCGACGAGCTGGCGACCTGGGACTTCGAGGGCAAGCGCGTGCGGCCGAAGGTGATTGCATCGACGGCGACCGTTCGGAAGGCGCGTGAGCAGGTTCACGGCCTGTTTCAGCGCCAGTTGCAGATCTTCCCGCCTCACGGGCTAGACGCCTCCGACAACTTCTTCGCGAGGCAGCGCGCGGTGTCGAA